>JAEEGL010266586.1_pt1 | contig 20909 bp, 18 predicted proteins | sample 9134231 | NCBI WGS metagenome assembly JAEEGL01 (sample SAMN16246548, study PRJNA631951) | gut metagenome | biome: gut microbiome; feature: rumen; material: fiber-attached | host: Bos | place: Iran: Karaj | collected 2018-10
GGGACGAATAATATATCCTGCCAAATTCAAATGAATGTTGTTCTCATTTTGGGTTAAATCAACGGTATAGGCAAAAGGAGTCCCATCGGGCATGAAAATATTGGGCGAATTAACGACGATGGTACCGTCTTCCTCTAAGCCGTGTGTGATGATCAGGTCAAGATTTCCGCTTTCCATTACGCCCGATATGAGCAGGACGTAAGGATGGCTCATATCCAAAGGCACCGTATAGCTCAGTGTGATGTTATCGTCATCGCGATGGCGGTCATCAAAATCGGGAGTGATGACAATATCATCTTCTTCATGTAAATTGTTGAAATTTAAAAAAGAGGAGGCCTTGACAATCTCATCAAATTCAGCATTATAAACCATATTGAGAACATTGTCTTCACCAATTGTAAGAATACTGTTATTGCCTAAACGGCTTACAATATTTTCAATGTTATAGGTCGCGTCAGCAAGGGGAACACCCCATTCACTGGGTGAATCTGCCCCATTGAAACGTGAAAAGTCAAAAGCATTCTTTTCACATGAAACAATGAAAATAGTGATGATTGCCATTAAACATATCCCCAATATTCTTTGAGGATAACGATTTCTGCCTATTCGCATAAGTTTTTTCATTTTATTAATTGTTCAATAATTTATCTAAAGTATTACTATTCAAAACTTCATATACTTTTTCCCCAGAAGGTGTTACCGAAGGCACCATGCTGTGAAACAAGAGGTTTAGAAAATTTTCTACCTCTTCTACGCTATTCAGCGGTTTCATCTGTGAGCGTTTCTGCTTTGAAAGTGCCAGTGCAATATTCCGATCTCTTTCTAATCTGTGATTCAGCATATTGGATTGATAATCGTCAAGCATATTTTCTATCAGGGATTGTAGATCGCCGCTATCTTCATTGTGAGGAGTGGCATTTACCGCAAACTGACCTTTGCTGATCAGTTCTATTTCATACCCCAAATTCAACAAGTCGTCGCGTAACTCCAATAGCAAATCCGCTTTTGCTGGTGTCAGTGTAATGGTTTCAGGGAATAGCGATTGTTGAACGGCAATAGGGGTTTGGTTCAATGCCGACAAATATCTGTCGTAAATAACTCTTTCGTTGGCGCGAATGATATCTATCAAAAGCAGTTCTTCTTTGGCTTTTACCAGCAGGAACTTGTTGTGTACCAGTAAGTAATGATTGATGGTGATTTTTTCATCTTCTTCGTTATCCTTCTCCAATGGCAACTCGCTGACGGTAGAAGGGACCTCTTCTGTTACTGGTGTTTTTTGTATATTTTCCCAGAAATTATTCCATTCTTGTGAATCTACCGGTTTTTGTGCGGGACGGTTTCGTCCACTTTCATATTGCGTTGATTTGAAAGGATTATAATTTGTATTGATAGAAATGGTAGGGATTTTCAGGGTGCTGTTTTCAGGGATATTATTGATATCCAACTCTGTATTGTAATCAAAATCCAATTGTGGAATGAGCGAAAATTCGCCGATGGCTTTTTTTACGGCGGCATTCAAGAAACCAAAGACAAGACGTTCTTCCTGTAGTTTGATTTCCACTTTGGTAGGACTGATATTGACATCAATGGTGGCGGGATTTACTTCCAAACAGATAAAAAAAGCAGGGTGATAACCCTCAGGAATTATTTGATTATAAGCGCTTTCTATTGCAAAAGCCAAGCCATTATGTTTTACGAAACGGTGATTGATGAAGAGATATTGTTCTCCCCGTTTTTTCTTGGCATTTTCAGCTTTTCCCAAGTATCCCGTAATAGACATATATTCTGTCTGTTGTTCAATGGGAAACAATTTTTCTTGGTAGGAATTGCCGAAAATGCTGACGATGCGTTGTTTAAAGGATTCTCCCAACAGTTGCCTCATCATCTTTCCATTATGGTAAAATGTAAAAGCGATTTGGGGGTGAATGAGGGCTACGCGGTGAAATTCTTCTTCGATGTTTGCCAATTCGGTAGCGTCGGATTTCAGGAAATTGCGTCGTGCAGGCACGTTGTAAAACAGGTTTTTAACGGCAATGCTGGTTCCGACGGCGGTTGTAGTCAGGGTATGTTCTTTTATTTCAGACCCTTCGATTAATACTTGTGCCCCCATTTCGTCTTCTTGACGACGGGTTTTGAGTTCTACTTGGGCAATGGCGGCGATAGAAGCTAATGCCTCTCCTCTAAAGCCTTTGGTTTTTAAGGAAAACAGATCGTTTGCGCAGGAGATTTTAGAGGTGGCATGGCGTTCAAAACAAAGACGGGCATCATTAAAACTCATCCCTTTCCCGTCATCAATCACTTGGATGAGGGTGCGTCCTGCATCTTTAATGATAATCTGAATGGATTGTGCCCCTGCGTCAATGGCATTTTCCAGCAACTCTTTTACCGCTGAGGAAGGACGCTGAACTACTTCCCCCGCGGCGATTTGGTTTGCTACAGAATCAGGTAAAAGATGTATAATATCATCCATCGTCTATTTGAAAATTATGTATAACAATAAAACGATAACAAAGACCATTCCGAAGATAACTACGGGAGATAAGCCATTTTTGTGCTTTTTGTACCGCTTGCTATCCCAATGTTGATGCAACCTCCGCGCAAATTTTTCGGTTTCGTCGGCTTCATATCCACGCTCTTTTTCCTTCTCTTTTTCTGCGTCGTAAAACCGTGGCTGATACTCAAATTTTTTGGGTTTTGGGCGGTGAAGAAAGGTATATTCCATACAAAAATATTAGTTGCTTCTTAATTTGCTATATTGCTGATTATTACATATCAATGTGTGGCTGTAATAATCGTTTGCAAAGGTAATATTTTTTTCAATTTCTCCACACGGGAGTGCCACACTTTCTATTTTTTCTTTTCCCTTTTTTCTTTTCGCCATATTATCTTTGAGGGATAATGTCAATCTATTATATATCAAATAAATAACGTGTTAATTCCTCTATTTTTGAGAGGGGAATCAATTTTACTTTCAATGAGTCTTGATGAATCCCTTTTAAGTTATATTTGGAGAGAAACATTCTGGTAAAGCCCAATTTGTCGGCTTCGGCAATCCGTTGTTCAATGCGGGGAACAGGCCGGATTTCGCCATTTAAGCCCACTTCTCCGGAAAAACAGGTCTTGGCATCAATAGGCAGATCGGCGGTGGACGACAAAATAGCGGCCACAATGGCCAAGTTGATGGCAGGATCATCCACATTAATGCCGCCAGCGATATTCAAAAATACATCTTTGGTTCCCAACTTAAAACGGCATCTCTTTTCTAGAACAGCCAATAACATGTTCAAACGGCGGCTGTCGTAGCCTGTTACCGACCGTTGAGGTGTCCCATAAACGGCACTGCTGACCAATGCCTGTATCTCAATCATCATGCTGCGGTTCCCTTCTTGAACCACTGCAAGTGCACTGCCACTAAAATCTTCGTCGCGAGCAGAAACCAGTATTTCTGATGGGTTCAAAACCTCCCGTAATCCATTCCCTTGCATTTCAAAAACACCTAATTCTGAAGTGGAACCAAAACGGTTTTTGACACAACGCACAATGCGGTAGCCATAATGCTGGTCGCCTTCAAACTGCAACACGGCATCCACAATGTGTTCCAAAATTTTGGGTCCAGCCAATGTGCCGTCTTTGGTGATGTGCCCGATAAGAAAAACGGGAACAGTAGAGGTTTTTGCATAGTGTTGAAATTCAGCGGCGCACTCCCGAATTTGTGAAATGGAACCGGCTGCGGAATCCAACAGATTACTTTGCAGGGTTTGAATGGAATCAATAATCACCAATTGAGGCTGCAGATTTTCAATATGGGCAAAGATATCTTGGGTGTTTGTCTCCGTAAGTACATATAAATCAGTGTGATTTGAGGTGGATGAAAGGCGTTCTGCACGCATCTTCAGTTGCGACTCACTCTCTTCCCCTGAAATATACAAAATGCGTTTCCCTTGAATCTGCATGGCCATTTGCAACAGCAAGGTCGATTTGCCGATCCCTGGTTCGCCCCCCAACAGGATGATGGATCCTGCCACAATACCTCCGCCTAAAACACGGTCCAATTCGGTGAATCCGGAATGGACTCTTGGAAGTGCGACTAATGAAATTTCATCAATTTTTTTGGGGGAACTTTTCGTACCTCGCGCTACTGTTGATTTTCCCTTTTGTGTTTCACCACGGTCAATAACCTCTTCTACAAATGTATTCCACTCGTTGCAAGCAGGACACTTGCCCAACCATTGGGAAGACTGATAACCACAATTTTTACAAAAAAACAGACTTTTGGATTTTGCCATAATTAGATTATTTTGGGAATAACCGTCAATAAGGATTGCGGTTTGATTTGTAATTGTGCCTTTTCCACTTCTCCGGCGGCATCGCCATCAATATGTAAAAACATAGGGGAACCATTTCTTGTGGAAATTGTTAATTCACGGCATTTTACGTATTTAACCAAGGTGGATTTGTCAAAATGATTGCTTAACAAAAACGGCAAATCAATATTGAGCAATTTGATGAAATTAGGGCGGTGGCAGATGCAAACGTCCAACAAACCGTCTTGGATAGAGGCGTGAGGAGCGATTTTCACATTGTATCCCCATTGTGAAGAGTTGGCGAAAGTAATAAAAAATGCATCTCTTATCTGCTCTTCTCCATCGATACGCAAAATATACTCTTGCGACTGGTACTCAAAATAGTTTTTTAAAATATATTTCAAATAGTTTTGGAATCCCCGTTTAACGTCCTGATTGAAATCAAAGGCCACTTTAGCGTCAAATCCAACGCCTGCAATGCTAAAGAAGTATTTCCCGTTTACTACGCAAGTGTCAATGGGTTGGATGATTCCATCGTTGATGATTTTTAATGATTTCTTAACATTTATAGGGATATGAAGATGATAAGCCAACCCGTTGCCAGAGCCGTGTGGAATTACGGCCAACGCGGTGGAAGTGCCTACCAATTGTGAAGCGACCTCATTGATTGTGCCGTCGCCGCCGACAGCTGCTACGATATTCATGCCCGCTTCTACGGCTTCTTGTGCCAGCACATTCCCGTGATGTGGATATTGGGTATAGGCGATATGGATGTCAAAACAATTTTTATCCAAAGTATTGTAAATCACCTTCTCCACGTTATCGGAATGGTGAATGCCAGATATAGGATTGATTATCAATAAGATTTGTTTCCGTTTCACTCAAATTGTTTTTAGAAAATTATAAGTCCATCGTCAAACCATCATATCCTAACATTACATTAGAAGGCAATAACTTGCTTACTTCTTCGTATAATCCCATCTCATGCCCGATGTGGGTGATCATGGCTTTGCGCGGTTGCACCTCTTTAATGAGTGCCAAGGCTTGGGCCAAGTTGAAATGAGAGTAGTGTTCTTCTATCCTTAAAGCATTGACTACTAATAAATCCAAATCAAACAACTTCTCTTTCTCCTTTTCTCCGATCATGCTTGCATCGGTGATATAAGCCAGATTACGAATACGATACCCTAAAATGGGCAATGTCATGTGATGTACTTTGATAGGGACTATTTCCACCTCATCAATCCAGAAAGATTGGTCGGAGTGAATCGGATTTAAAATCAGTTCAGGGACCCCAGGGTATTTGTACGTATTAAAAGCATAGTCATAGTCTTTCCTGATCACCTTTAATACGCGAGCCATACCATAAATATTCAGCGACTGTTTCATCAGGAAGTTGATAGGGCGCACATCGTCTAATCCGGCAGTATGGTCTTTATGTTCGTGGGTGAGAAGTAGTGCGCGCAACGTGGTGGTATGGCTGCGCAGCAGTTGTTGCCGCAAATCGGGACCTGCATCAATGAGAATATTCTGACCGTCAACTTCCACCAAGGCGGCGGTACGAAGACGCTGGTCGCGAGGATCCTCAGAAGTACATACTTTGCAATTACAACCGATGATAGGGACTCCTTGCGAGGTGCCGGTTCCTAACAAAGTGATTCTCATTGCAATAATTTTTCTTTCAGTATTTTCATTCCCACAGTAGCTTTTTCACGGATAAATTCAATATGACGGCTGCCGTGTGTTTGAACTTCTTTGGGGTCAATCAGATAAATGGGACAATTTGCGGGAGCGTCATATACCAAGTAGGCGGCAGGATATACATTGAGTGAGGTGCCGATAACGATTAATATATCGGCTTGGCTAACTGCTTCCGAGGCGGTAGCCATGAGAGGTACATCTTCGCCGAACCACACAATGAAAGGGCGTAGGATATGCCCGTCGCGTGCTTTTTCACCATAGTGAATATCGCGATAGCCAATCTCTTCCACACAGCCTTTCCCCTTTTCGCTACAAGCCTTGGTGAGCTCCCCATGAAGATGGATAACATGGGTGGATCCTCCTCTTTCATGCAGGTTGTCAACATTTTGTGTTACCACTGTTACCTCAAAATATTGTTCTAATTCCCCAATGATTTTATGCGCTTCGTTCGGCTGTGCTTTCTCTAAAGCGCGGCGGCGTTCGTTATAAAATTGGGTAACCAGTTCAGGGTTCCGATACCAGCCATCAATGGTGGCTACATCCTCTACGGGATACTCTTCCCATAGTCCGTCGCTGTCACGAAAGGTTCTAATCCCGCTTTCTGCGCTGACACCTGCGCCAGAGAGTACAACTAACTTTTTCATTAGCAAGCAAATTCTTGTTTGATTTTTTCTACATAATCCAATTTCTCCCATCCGAAGAAAGTAACTTTTTTGAAGATCTTGTCACCTTTTTTATAGGTATTCTCATCTTCATAAAAAACTTCCACCTCTTTTTCGTATGCATCGCGACCGAAGTGGCCATAGGATGCAGTCTCTTGATAGATAGGGTTTTTCAATTGGAACCGGTTGATGATATCGTAAGGACGCAAAGGGAATATTTTTTCAATGTGTTTGGCGATTTCGCCATCACTCATGTTTACCTTTGCCGTTCCGTAGGTGTTAATGTACAAACCTACGGGTCTGGCTACTCCAATGGCGTAGGCTAATTGTACTAATACTTCTTTGCAAACGCCCGCAGCAACCATATTTTTAGCAATATGACGTGCAGCGTATGCCGCCGAACGGTCCACTTTGGAAGGATCTTTCCCTGAGAAAGCGCCACCGCCATGGGCACCTTTCCCACCGTAAGTATCTACAATGATTTTTCGTCCGGTGACACCTGAATCCCCGTGCGGTCCGCCAATGACAAACTTGCCCGTTGGATTGACGTGCAAAGCATATTCGGATTTGAAAAGTTGTTGAATTTTAGGTGATAAAGTAGCTATTACGCGGGGTAACAAGATGTTTTGCACATCGTTTTTTATTTTTGCCAACATTTTCTCTTCCTCATCAAAATCATCGTGTTGGGTGGAAACCACAATAGCATCAATTCGCTCAGGTGTGCCATCGTTGGCATATTGCAGCGTAACTTGCGATTTTGCATCGGGACGAAGGTAGGTCATTACTTTCCCTTCGCGGCGAATTGCTGCCAACTCCCGTAAAATACGATGCGACAACTCTAATGTTATGGGCATATAGTTGTTCATTTCATGAGAAGCATAACCAAACATAATGCCCTGATCACCAGCTCCTTGGTCTTCTTTGACAGAACGTTCAACGCCTCTGTTGATGTCAGAAGACTGGCTATGGATGGCTGATATTACCGCACATGATTTGTAATCAAATTGATAATCACTTTTGTCGTATCCTATTTTCTTAATTACCTCGCGCGCGCAGTCATCAATAGAAACATATCCGTTGGTTTTTACTTCGCCGGCACAAACCACGAGCCCGGTGGTTACTAATGTTTCACAAGCTACTTTCGATTCAGGGTCTCTCGCTAAAAAAGCGTCTAATAAGGCATCTGAAATTTGATCGCAGACTTTGTCAGGATGTCCCTCTGAAACAGATTCTGATGTAAATAAATAGCTCATAATAAATACAATTTATTTTTTTATTTAAAACAAAAAGAATATGAAAAAAGTGAGGATGTAATGGTTTAGCATTTTTTTTGTGGTTGCAATCATTAGAAATCCCTCCACATTTTTTCGCTGCAAAAGTACACTATTTTTTTTGCATATACATGGATAAAAATAATTTTCTTAAAAATCTTTTTATCGCTATTTTTCAATTAATCATTTAAGATAATTTTCTGATAATGAATAATAAAAGGTCGATAAACGCGATTGTACCATGAGGAAAATTCCCGTTCGGTGGAGGTGCTGTGCCATAATAAGGTGCATTCACCTTCGGCATCAAGGCAGGTTTGTAAAAGTTGGCAGAGCTTTTGGTAGGTTGCGGTTATGTTTTGTCGGCGATGGATGATGAAAGTGGTATCCATTGCGATGAGAGGATGTTCCATAACCTTTAGTGGCTGGTCGTTGGTTAGGTCGTATAGGGGAAATGGGTGGCAGGTGCCGCATCGGAACCCTTCTTGTTCGGCATATCCTAAAGTGTAATCGTCGGTGATGCCTGCCTCCTCCCAAATCTTAGGTGTCACAATGGCATTAAAACGGAGAAAATGCTGGCGGTGCAGTTTGATGGGTTGTGCGGAACAACGGTCTATTCGCTCTTTCTCCCTTTGGAAGAGGTCGGTTTGGTTATAAGAATCATAACTTCCGTGCAACCCGACTTGTTTTTTATTCCCGATGATGGTTTGTAACAAGTACCGTACTTCTTTGCTGTTTATGTCGTAGGTGCAATCTTTTTCCCCATCACACAAGGCCTTAAAAAAGAATATTTCGTCGCCATCTTCAGGTAGCAGTTGCATGAGGTTGGCAATGGCAATAATATAAGGGTCGAGAAAACGGTTTTGCCAGCACCGTTTCAATTGTTTGCAGGATTTAACCATCATGGAAAAACTGTGACGCGCAATAAGGTCGCCACCGATGATCGTGCGGAGATTCTTTGCCCAATTTCCAAAACGGAACAGAATGTCAATGTCGTGGGTTAACAATAATTTCCCTTTGTTGGCCTTTGGTTGGAGGTTGGGGAAATGACGGCAGGTCCATTCGCGTAATGTCAAAGCATATTCATCAATTATCGGATAATCAATGAATTGATAAAGACAGGGTAAGCTATTATGGTATGGGAAACGTTGGTGTTTGTCAAGGTCTTTATGATAGGTTTCCTCATATCGCGATAAGAGAAAAAAAGGAAGTGTAACCAAATCGCAATGGATGTCTATGGTCTGTCCGTTGATGGTGTAGAGTGCGGAAGTGTTTTCTTTTTGGCAGACAGGAATGGTATGTTTTAAGGGGGAATTCACTTTTTGCAACGGCAGTGTGCCTTGTAACAACTGTTCGTTTTTTTCTTCGTCCATGATCCAAAAATGGAACCCTATGTCGTGTATTTTAACACAAATATCTGAATCATAAATTGTTATGTTTGTTTCGGTGTCAGGAAAAGCGACCTTAAAAAGGTGGGATAGTGTATAGCTGATAGCGTTGGATGATAACTTCATGATTTTATAGGGATTATTTTTGGGTCGGGGTTAAATTGTTGGCGGCTGCGCGACTTTTGTTGACAAGAATCATTCCGCTAATGATTGCCACAACCGCAATGATTTTCTGGATACTGATCACATCCATGCCGAGGTAGATGCTAATGATCGCTGCTATCAGAGGTTGTTCATAGGTATATAAGCTCAGTACGGTGGGGCGCAAGCGTTTTTGTCCGATAGGCAGCAAAAAATAGGCAACAAATGTAGCAAAAAAGATAAGGAAGCCTAATTCAAGCCAATAGTTGGTAGGCACCAGCATATAATTGATGGAAGATAATTCTTTAAAACTCAGTGGGAAGGCAGCCAAAGTAGAGAACAGAAACATCCATTTCATAAAGGTAATGGTGTGGTACCGATTGATGAGAGGACGAAAAATGCCGAGATAAAGGGCAAAGAAGAGTGCATTGAGAATCATGAGGATGATACCTGACGGGTGCGAATGTGCAAGGGTCGTAGGGGCTTGGGTAGTGTTGAGAATCAGTAAGGTAACTCCCATGAAACTGATTGCTACTCCGCCTGCTTTTTTGAGGGTGATAGGTTCTTTGAGCACTATGGCGGCGATAAACATGGTGAATATAGGGGTGAAGCAGGCTAATAAGGCCACATCTATCGGCGTGGCTAATGAAATGGCATTGAGAAAGGTGTATTGCGTGGCAAAAAGTCCTAACATAGATGCTCCGAAAATACTGAATAAATCATGCAAGGGTACTTTTTCGCGGGGAGTGAAAAGGGAGATTAGCCAGAACAAAAGCGCTGCCCCCAGCGACCGTAGGAAAAACAATCCCATCGGTGATATAAGCCGGCTGTTTGTAATGTCTTTGCAGATAATGACATTGATGGCGAAAATGAGATATACGCCAAATATAGCCAGATGTCCTATCCACTTTTGTCGGTTTTCGCCCATGCCTAAACTAAATCAAACCCAACTCGTTCAATCTTTTCCAAATTGTCAATTTTCCCTAACTCTTCAATCAGTTTGTTGAGCGCATTTACATTTTCAATATATAACATCAGCTCACCTGTAAAGATGCCGTTTTTGGTCGCGATATTGAGTGAACGGATATTGAGGTTGTGTTGTGCAGAGATGATGTCAATAATTTCTTTGATCATTCCTTTTTTATCAAAACCTTCTAATTTGATGCCTGATAAGAAAGCGATTTCTTGTTCTTTGCGCCATTTTGCCTTGATGATACGGTTCCCGAATTTTGACATTTGCTCAATGGCATCGGGACAGTTGGTGCGGTGAACAATAATTTCATCGCTGGATGTTTGAAAGCCTACAACTTGGTCGCCCGGCAGTGGTTTGCAACAAGGGGCGATGATATGTTTGATTTTGCCAGAAGCGCTTTCGTCCAACATGAAAATTTCCGGATTTTTCTCTAACTGCTCGTTGATGAGGGTGTCAATGGATTTGTTATTGTGTTTGGTGGAAATGATTTTTTGGAAAGACTCCAAATCCTTGTTTTTCTCGTTAGAGATGATTTGCGGAATTTTGTTTTTGGAGAGTTTGTGTTCGGCAACATAATTCCAAAATTCGATAGGCGATTTGATTCTGGTTGCTGCTTGAATCCTACCAATATTTTGGGGAGTATAGTCGATATGAAATTCATCAAAATATTCTTTGAGAATGCGCATTCCTTCTTGGGAGAACTTTTTCTGTTCTGACTTGATGGCTTCTTTGATGCACTCTTTGGCGCGGGAGGTTTTTACATAATCAAACCATTCGAAGGTAGGTTGCTGGTTTTTGGAGGTGATGATTTCTATCTGGTCGCCATTTTTTAAAATGTAGTTGCGAGGCACGATGTTGGAGTTTACTTTCCCGCCCAAGCATTTGTTTCCCAGATTGGTATGCAAGTCGTAGGCGAAATCGAGAAGGGTAGCGCCGGCGGGGAGCACGCGCATGTCGCCTTTGGGCGTGAAAACGTACACCTCTTTGAGCTCAAGATTGAGTTTTATCTCATTCAAGAAGTCGAGGGCACTGCCGTCTTCGCTTTTTAGTACGGTTCTGATTTTGGACAGCCACTCTTCCACACGATTGTCGTATTCTTTGGGAGTACGGCCTACTTCCTTATATTTGTAGTGGGCGGCAAATCCTCGTTCTGCAATCTCATCCATACGCTTGGAGCGGATTTGGACTTCAATCCATTTTCCACTATTGCTCATCACCGTTGTGTGCAACGCCTGATAGCCATTGGGTTTGGGCGTAGTTAGGAAATCGCGGATGCGGTCAGGTTTGTTATGAGGGTATATATTGCTCACTATCCGATAGATATCCCAACAGCGCTTGATCTCTTCTTGGGGTTCACAGTCAAAAACAAAGCGTACGGCAAAAATGTCGTAAACATCTTCAAAACTAACGTTTTGCCGCTTCATTTTTTGATAAATCGAGCTGATGGATTTGGTGCGCCCTGATACCTCTGCGATAATATTCTCTTCTGCCAGTTGCTTTTGGATGGGTGCGATGAAATCCTTGATCATGCTTTCACGCGTTTTTTCGGTGTCTTTCAGTTTATTGTAGATGGTGCGATAAGAAATCGGGTCGGTGTAGCGCATCGCGTAATCTTCCAATTCACTCTTGATGCTATATAAACCGAGGCGGTGGGCAATAGGAACATAGAAATAGGAAGTCTCAGACGAGATTTTCCATTGTTTTTCGGGCGGCATTGATTCCAACGTGCGCATATTGTGCAACCGATCAGCCAATTTGATCAATATCACACGCACATCTTCCGACATGGAAAGAAAAATTTTCCGGAAGTTTTCGGCTTGAATGGATTCGTCACTGTTGATGGTGAGGTCTTCAATCTTGGTCAGTCCATCCGTTATTTTGGCCACTTTTTCTCCAAAGAGGTCGCGAATATCATCCAAAGTGTATTCGGTATCCTCCACCACATCGTGCAGAAGGGCGCAAACCACGGAGGTCGTGCCCAAGTTGATTTCTTGGACAACGATTTTGGCTACTGCTAATGGATGGTAGATGTAAGGCTCTCCACTGCGGCGACGCATATCTTTGTGAGCCGAAGCTGCTAACGCCATCGCTTTATGGATTGTCTTACGCTGCTCTGTTGTCGTTTTGTCATACAGCAGCAGCAGTAGTTCTTTGTATTTCTTAAGAATGGTTTTTCTTTCAAGTTCTGCGTTTGGAATATAGATTTCCATAAATGTGTTTTTTATTTATAACAACTAAAGTTGTGGATTGTTTTTATTAAAAAAAAGACAAACGGAAGTAATACCGCAATTATTACATTGCGGATTGCGTGCGGTGCAAATATAACGCCCATGTAAGATGAGCCAATGATGTGCCAAAGGGATAATATCGGCGGGAAAATGTGCAACAAGTTGTTTTTCAACGGCTTCCGGTGTGCGGGCGTTTTCTACTAAGCCGATACGGTTGGCCACCCGAAAAACGTGCGTATCTACTGCCATCGCCGGATGATGATAGATAATGGCCAAAATGACATTGGCGGTTTTGCGGCCCACCCCTGGAAGTTTCTGCAAATCCTCCATATTGTCGGGCACTTCCCCTCCAAAATCCCGTACCAACATCTGCGCCAACCCGCTTAAATGGGCAGCTTTGTTGTTAGGGTAGGAGATGGATTTGATGAGTTCGAATATATCATCGACAGTGGCTTGTGCCATCGCTTCGGGAGTGGGGTATTTGGCAAAAAGTGCGGGCGTAACCATATTTACCCGCTTGTCGGTGCATTGTGCTGAAAGCACGACAGCCACCAACAACTCAAAACTGTTTCGGTAGTTGAGTTCCGACGAAGCATTGGGATTGTTTTTGCTAAAATATTGAATGATGTATTCATATTTTTGCTGAATCGTTTTCTTCATCGCTATAGATTTTAAGTTTGTTACAATTTCCTTTTCGACTGATTAAAAGCAGTCCTAAAAATGTAAATAATCCGTTAATAATCAACAATTCAAATCCAAATTGATAGCCCCAGAAAAGTTCTTTGGAGTAGTGTGAGAGAAAATAACTGAGGGTAGGGGAAAGGATGGCAATGACAGGAATCCAACAGGTATTTACGATTTCGCGGTGGGTATATATACAAAAAACAAATAATCCTAAAATGGGTCCGTAGGTGTAACTTGCCACATTGAAAATAATGGTGATAAGGGCTTTGTTGTGATGTTGTGAGAAGAAAAGAATGGTGAAAAAGAAAAGGGATGCCACTCCCAGATGAATCAAACGCCGCAGTAAGACCTTCTTTTTCTCGCTGGAACATATTTTGTCAATGTTGATGAAATCAAAACAGATAGAGGTGGTTAATGCGGTCAGGGTTCCGTCGGCGCTGGAATATCCTGCCGAAATCAGTCCGATGATAAAGATGATGGCGGTAAAAGTTCCTAACGAATGGAATACGATTTCCGGATAAATTCTGTCGGTTTGGTGTGAAGAGATGAAACTTGAAATATCGATGCCGCGGTGAGACGAGTAAACCAGCAACATTGCTCCAAGAAAGAGAAACAGGGCGTTGGCAATCACAAGAATACCTGAAAAAGTGAGCATATTTCTTTGTGCATCGCGGAGGTTTTTGCACGTGAGATTCTTTTGCATCATGTCTTGGTCAAGTCCCGTCATCACAATGGTGATGAACATCCCACTAATGATCTGTTTCACAAAGTAGTTTGGAAGATGCCAATCGGTTTCAAAAACTTTCGTATAGCCAGCACTTTGCATTTCATTCCAAATATGTGCCAATGGCATATTCAACTCCTTGATTATTACGCTGATAGTAATGATGAGCGTGAGTAGCATAAAGGTGGTTTGCAGCGTATCTGTCCATACTACGGTTTTAATCCCTCCCCGATAAGTATAAAGGAGGATGATGATAATCATAATCAATGAGGTAACCCAAATGGGAATGTGCCAGGCATCAAAGACAAAAATTTGCAGCACATAAATAACAAGATACATACGAAGTGCAGAGCCTAACAAACGGGAGATGATGAAAAAGGCAGAGCCTGTTTTTCGTGCATGGGTGCCCAACCGGAAACTTAAAATTTCGTAGATGGAGGTTACATTGTGTTTGTAGTAAATGGGAAGGAGGATGTAGGCAATGGCAATGTAGCCCAGTATGTATCCAAGTACAACCCCAAAGTAAGTGAACTGGATATTGGCCACATCCCCGGGAACCGACATGAATGTAACCCCCGACAAGGAGGCTCCAATCATGCCGTAGGCAACTACAAACCACGGCGACTTGCGGTTTCCGGTAAAATAGGTGGAGTTGGTCGCCCTACGCGACGTAAACCACATAATGACAAAAAGAAGTAAGGTATATAAAGTGAAGAAAAATAAGATAAGTTTTTCCATGAATTTTCTGAATAAGAAAATGCAAAGATACAGTATTAAATGGAAATAATACCCGTATTTTCCGAAATTTATGCACAATGAAGTGTGATTAAAATGGAAGAATAAAGTGATTTGGATTTTTAAATAATTCAAAACACTTTAAAAATCAGCATATTAAAGAAAAAATAAAAAAATATTAAAAAAAATGTTGTAAACAAAAATAAAAAATGTATTTTTGCAACCTCAAAAATGAGCAAGGTTATTTGAAAATCACATACAAAAAAAATAAGCCGATGTAGCTCAGTTGGTAGAGCAGCTGATTTGTAATCAGCCGGTCGGCGGTTCGAGTCCGTCTATCGGCTCATTGGGAGGGTACCAGAGCGGTCAAATGGGGCAGACTGTAAATCTGTTGGCTAAGCCTTCGGAGGTTCGAATCCTTCCCCTCCCACTCTCGCGGAAGTAGCTCATTTGGCAGAGCGACAGCCTTCCAAGCTGTAGGTAGCGGGTTCGAGACCCGTCTTCCGCTCTCCGTGAAATCCATTAACCCGACAATTCCTTTGTCGGGTTTTTTTATTGCCGTTTCCTGACTTCCCCCATTTTACTACAAAGGCAGGTTCTTTGTTATAAAAAAATCACGAAATATTAGTATTTTTGCAGCCACAAACATTTGATTTACTGATTATTTGTTTATGAACAAGAAAATCCTCCGGTTGGCTATCCCTAATATTATTACCAATATTACGATTCCTTTATTGGGAATGATTGATATGGCTATTGTGGGACACTTGAGCAGGGCACATATCGGTGGAATTACAATAGGAACTACGATTTTCAATCTTCTTTATTGGAATTTCGGATTTCTGAGAATGGGCACCAGCGGATTGACAGCACAAGCTTATGGAGCCAGACAATCCCGGGAAGCAGTGAATATTTTGGTGCGCGCTTTAACCATTGCGATAGGTTTGGCCATATTGTTAATTGTGTTCCAGGTTCCTATCGCTTATGGTCTGTTGCACTTTATTGGTGGTGAAAAAGATACGCAAAATTTAGCCCTTATTTACTTCTCTATCCGCATTTGGGCTGCTCCCGCTAACTTGTCGCTTTACGCAATCAAAGGTTGGTTTATTGGTATGCAAAATTCCCGTACTCCCATGTGGATTGCCATTTTCATAAATATAGTCAACATCCTTTTTAGTTTGTGGTTTGTTTTTGTCCTTCATTACGATATGGCAGGCGTGGCTTGGGGAACGGTTATTGCACAATATGCTGGTTTGCTTTTAGCACTTTTCTTTCTTCGTTTCCATTATCATCCCATCCTCCGTTCGCATTGGCAATTTGGAAAGAGTATGCAATGGAATGCGATGAAACAATTTTTCCTTTTGAATGGGGATATTTTCTTGCGTACGCTGTGTCTGTCCATCGTTTTTACCTTTATCACAGCGGCGAGTGCACATATTAATGACGATATTTTAGCCATCAATGCACTTCTGCTGCAGTTTTTTACTCTTTTTTCTTATATTATGGATGGATTCGCATACGCTGGAGAAGCACTGGTGGGACGCTACATCGGCGCACAAAATCGTATTGCCTTGTTGAAAACCATTCGCGGACTATTTCGCTGGGGAATCATTCTGAGTGCATTTTTTATGTTCTTGTATGCATTTTTTGGAACTTTCATTCTCTCTTTATTTACGAATGATACCTTGCTTATATCCGCTGCCGGCGACTATTTGTGGTGCATCGTTGTCATGCCGGTAACAGCTTTCGCTGCTTTTCTCTGGGATGGGATATATGTGGGAGCCACTGCTTCCAAAGCCATGAGAAACGCAATGTTTGTTGCCAGTGTGGTTTTTTTTGCCATTTATTATGCCGCCCAATTTCTTATGAAACATGGCATGATCCCCTCTGCGGTTATGACACAAAATATTTGTCTTTGGATCGCTTTTTTAGTCTATTTGTCCTTGCGTGCTCTGATGCAGTGGCTGTTGGCGGAAAAAAATGTTTATCCAAAAGCGGTGAGCTGATTTTTTTAAAAGTAACATTTAGAGAATAACAAAAAATATATATCTTTGCGCAAATAATTTTGATATGAAAACGATGCGTTTTTTTATCGCTATTTTACTCCTTTTTGTTTTCAGCGGATGCAAAAGTTCATTCAACATATTCTATGATGACTATGACTATGAGGATGATTACTACCCATATGATGATTATGACCCTTGGATGGAAAATGAAGATTATTTTGAGACTTATTAATCTCCCATTTTGAGCGTCTTATACCCAATCAATTTGTCATAAGAGGTCCCTTCTTCTTGGTAGTAAAGAAAGATAGTGTATTCGTTTTTGGTTTCCCAGTGATTCCCTTCAATATATGTTTCATCAATAATTTGCGAATTATCATAAGGAACATACACATATTGATAGTTATAATACCCCTGCTTCAATACAAGCGATGTCTCCCATAAGCCGGTTTTGGGATTTTTTTTCATGCGGGCTTCAGGGAGAATACGCCAGTCGGTTAGCGCTCCAAACACATATAAATCGCCGTCGGGCACATTAAAGTCGGTGCGTAGTGTAAAGTGTACGCGCACATAGTCTTCACGGTTTTTCCCGTCATAATCTTCATTTTTGTAATAGCACCTGCCGCATAGCGTATTTTCTGAAACATACGGTCCGTAAGGACGGGCTAAATCCTCCAAAACATATACTTGGTTCTCATTCTGTTGATAATCTACCGAAACGATATGGGTGCCGTTGTATTTCAAGCTTTTCATGTCAAAGGTCCGAAATTCAGAGGCCCCGTCAAAAACATTGCTATTGTCATCATAATCAAAACTATACTCTCCCGGTTTACCAAAACGGTAGCGCAGTCCTGTAATGGCGTTTTGCCATCGGCCGTTTTGTAAAATGCTGGCATGTAAGTACATCGCTGGATTGTTAATGCGATAGGAACCTGTGTTGGCTGAAAAATCCACTTCTTGTTTCTGGAACATATAGGTTACATCGGAGGCTTTTTTTACTACCCCGTCAATAGAAGCAGTGTAGGGCTCAATGACCACAAAGCGTCTGGTAAGTACGGGATTATCAGGTGTTTCGTCGTAAACATACAAAATATAATTTCCCGATTTGATAATGCGCATCATCTCAGTCGGAAATTGCAACTCATAGTGGGTGTAGTCCATGATGGTGTTGAAAGAGTGACTGAAATCGGTGATTTCATCTTCGTTAAACCCTTCAAGGTACTCAATCGGGGAAAGGCCATCGGGTTTCCAGTCGTGTGTGCAGTGGATAAAGGTATATTTCAAATATCTGCTTTGGTCACGCACATCATCAAAAGCAAGCTGCAATTTTTCTCCACTTTGAAGGGTAATAATGGGAAAGGCTAACGGATACCCTGCACGGTACAATTCCACACTTTTAAAATCATTATTGTATATGAAATTTTCAAGACGAATATGTTCATATTCTTGTGCGTAGCAAGAAACAGCTATGATGAAGCAGCAGAAAAAGGCTATTTTTTTCATATTAAAAAAATTAAGTCAACGAATATTATCCCAGTTTGCGTTTATAGTCTTCGTAGGTGGGTTGCGTGAGCAAAACAAATTCCCCATTCTTTTTAACGATTCCGATGGCGGGATGTTGCACTCCGTTAAAAAAGGTCGTTTTAACCATGGTGTAGTGAATCATGTCATCGAAAACGATGCGGTCGCCCACCTCAAGAGGTTCGGGGAAGGCAAAATCGCCCATTCCGATAAAGTCGCCGGCGAGACAGGAGCATCCCCCCAAACGATAGACATGTTTGCTGTTTTCATCGGGTTCGGTTGCCCCAATGACGGTGGGCTTGTAGGGCATTTCCAAACAGTCGGGCAGGTGACAGGAAAAGGAGATGTTGAGCATTGCAATTTTAATGCCTTTGTTTTCAATAATATCCTCAACCGTAGAAACGAGTACGCCCGTTTGCCATCCCACTGCTTCGCCGGGTTCTAAAATCACCTCTTCCAAGTTGGGGTAGCGTTCGCGAAATTTTTGGAGAATACGGATGAGGTGGGGAATATCGTAATCTTTTTGCGTAATGAGATGCCCGCCACCAAGATTCACCCATTTGCACTCTTTGATGAATGTTGCAAAACGTTCTTCAAAATGTAGCAGCATATTCTCAAGAGCATAGCTGTTGTTCTCGCACAGTGTGTGAACATGCAACCCCTCAATGCCGTCAGGAAGGTGCGGAGGCATGTTTTCTGCCAATATTCCCAAACGGGAACCGGGGCGTGCGGGATTGTACAGGTCTGTTTTTACTTCCGAATATTCCGGATTAACGCGCAACCCTAAACTAATGGATTTCGGGAATTGGGCGATTTCATCACGGAATCGGGCATATTGCGACAATGAATTAAAGGTTATATGACTGCTATAGAGCATAATGTCTTTCCACTCGTTCTCAAAATAGATAGGGGCGTAGGTGTGCGCATCCACCCCCATCTCTTCAGAAATAAGTCGCGCCTCGTTGAGTGAGCTCGCGGTCGCCCCGCTTAAATATTGCGCCACCAAAGGAAATGATTGCCAAAAAGCAAAACCTTTCAAAGCACAGATAATCTTCACATTTGCCGCTTTTTGCACCAAATCCAATAACTGCAAGTTGGCTTCCAGCGACTCTTCAAACATGATGTAACAAGGCGATGGGAATGGGTCGAAATTTGTCATAAACTTAAAAACGATGTTATTTAACGTTGCAAAAATAATAAATAAATAGGAGAATGTAAGGGAAAATAGTTGGCACAATAATGAAAATAAAAATACTTTTTTTGCGTTTGTTAAAAATTGGTGCTGAATCTGAATAAAAAAATGTACCTTTGCCAATTCAAAAAATGAATTATGAAAACGGTAGATGATTCTGTTAAAAATAGTGCGTTTTCCCGTCGGAAGATACTGATGTACATCACGGTTTTTGTTTTGCCCTTGCTGTATGTCTATATCTTTTCGGATAGCAATATCAAAAAACACCGCGATCTGGATGCAAAGGCTGCGAAATTGAAAACGGAAATCGCCCGATTGAACAACTTTGTCAGCAACCGTTACTCGTACGAGGAGATAAGCAGTTCCCCGGTTTTGTTGGAGCAATATGCCAGAGAACAGCTGAATATGAAAAAAGAAAACGAGGACGTTTTTATTATTGAGAGGTAATGATGAAGAAGATTTTGATTGTTAATGGCGTAAATCTGGGACAGTTGGGAACACGGGAAATCAATATCTATGGTTCTGAAAGTTTCGAGGATTATTACCACTCATTGCAAAAAAAGTATCCGGACATAGAACTCGCTTATTTCCATTCTGATCATCAATCAGAAATCGTTGGGAAATTACTGGGAGCCAAAGAGTATGATGGTATCATCCTCAATGCGGGAGCATATACGCATACTTCCTTGGTGATTGCCGATGCTATCAAAGCCATCTCTGTTCCAGTGATAGAAGTGCATATTTCCAATCTTTTTGCCCGTGAACAATACCGGCTTCGTTCCACAATCGGTGCGGCTTGTAGAGGGTTTATTGCGGGTTTGGGATTGCAGGTTTATGAGTTGGCCTTATTGTCATTTTTATTACGGGATTATTAAACCCAATACTATTGAAACAGTCAAAGAAACGTTTTTTTTGAATAAATGAATAAATAAAATAAACTAAAACGATTATGAAAAGAATTTTTTGTTTTGTAATGATTGCGTTGTTCTGTACATCTTTCAGCGTTAACGCTCAAAACACCTCAAAAGATGCAACTGAAAAAACAGAAGTTAAAAAGGAGAAGAAAAGTAAAAAGAAATTGCCGGAAATCACTTTTACAAGTTTGGAATACGATTATGGCAATATTTATCAGGGAGACAATGGTTATTGTGAATTCGAGTTCAAGAATACCGGCAAGGCTCCATTAACGATTACCAATGCACGGGCTTCTTGTGGTTGCACCGTTCCTGAATGGCCTAAAACAGAGATTGCTCCAGGCAAAAAAGGGGTTATCAAGGTGAAATATGATACCAAACGTTTGGGAACCATTAACAAAACCATTACCATTTCATCGAATGCTATCAACAATAGTGTTATTTTGCGTATCAAAGGGAACATTTCTGTGA
>JAEEGL016792568.1_pt1 | contig 20908 bp, 16 predicted proteins | sample 9134231 | NCBI WGS metagenome assembly JAEEGL01 (sample SAMN16246548, study PRJNA631951) | gut metagenome | biome: gut microbiome; feature: rumen; material: fiber-attached | host: Bos | place: Iran: Karaj | collected 2018-10
ATACAGGAACTTAGGTTTGCAGCGCTTAGCCTGTTCAGCATACCTCTGGCGTGCTGAGTCGCTTGCCTCTATCAGTTCTGTGGTCTGTGGGTCGGTAGCCATGAGTACGTTTCTTACGTGTGAGGCAAGTCCGTTAACCATTTGTATGCCATCAAAACCCTTGGCGAGCAGGTCGTTAACCACCATCATGATGTCGCTCACCTTGTTTTCAAGGGAGAGGTCTATAATCTTGAAGTAGTTGTCGGAATCGAGCACGTTGAGGTCTTCGAGCACCTTCTCGTAGGTTATATTGCCCTGACAGAAACTTGCTGCCTGGTCGAAGATGGACAGGGCATCGCGCATTCCTCCGTCAGCCTTTTCGGCTATCACGTTCAGCGCTTCGTCCTCGTAGGTGTAGCCCTCTTTCTCAGCCACGCTCTTGAGGTGATTGATGATATTCTGTACCGTCATTCGCTCGAAGTCGTATATCTGACAACGCGAGATGATGGTAGGTAGAATCTTGTGCTTCTCAGTCGTAGCGAGTATGAATATCACATGCTGTGGTGGTTCCTCCAACGTCTTGAGGAAGGCGTTGAAAGCCTGGGTAGAGAGCATGTGCACCTCGTCGATGATAAACACCTTGTACTTGCCCGTCTGAGGCGGTATGCGCGTCTGTTCCATCAGTTGCTTGATTTGCTCCACACCATTATTTGATGCAGCATCAAGCTCGAAGATGTTGAGCGACCTGCCCTCGTCGAAGGCTTTACAACTCTCGCACTCGCCACAGGCATCGCCCGTTGGGGTGGGGTTGAGGCAGTTGATTACCTTTGCGAAGATACGGGCACAGGTGGTCTTACCCACGCCTCGCGGTCCGCAGAAAAGGTATGCATGAGCCAGTTTGCCGCTCTTCACGGCATTCTTCAGCGTTGTGGTCAGGGCGCTTTGCCCCACCACGCTGTCGAACGTCATCGGACGGTATTTTCTGGCTGAAACGATGTATTCCACTATATATATTGTTTTAGTTATGAACTATGAACTGTCAATTGTCAATTCTTGCGCTCCGTAGGTGCTCAGGCGAGCAAAGCTCGGAGTTCAATTATCAATTATCCTTGTCCCTGCTCCTGAACCATGAGGCGAGTATGGTGCCTGAGATAGAGTGCCAGGCACAACTGACGGCGCAAGGTATCACGGCGAGCGGACAGCTGATGGCAAAGAATGTAGAGGCAAGCACGGTGGCAAGTCCTGCATTCTGCATACCCACCTCTATTGAGATGGTTCTTTTCTTCGCCTTAGAGAAATTGAACAGTTTGCCTACAGAGTAGCCAGTGAGGTATCCGAGGCTGTTGTGGCACAGCACTACGGCAAAGACGAGCATGAAGAACATTATGCCTTCAGTCATCAGTTTGTCGTGAACAGCCGAAATCACTCCACCCACTATGCAAGCCAAACCCAGCACCGAGAAGGCAGGCATTACGGCTTGCGCCTTCTTGAATCCCTCGTTTTTACCCCAGAAGAGGTTGGCAAAGAATCCCACACTTACAGGTATGAGTGTAACTATGAGTATGTTGAGAAACATACCCAGGGCATCTACCTCGACCTGTTCGCCTGCAAGCCATAACACGAGCAATGGCGTCACTACTGGTGCTAAGAGGGTAGATACCGTTGTCATGCCCACAGAGAAAGCCACGTCGCCTCGACACAGGTAAGACATAATGTTGCTCGACACTCCGCCAGGACAGCATCCCACCAGTATTATGCCCACTATCACGGGTTTGGGGATTACTATACACAGATAGCCCACGCCTATCGTCAGCGTCCATGCTATCAGCGGCATGAGCGAGAACTGTGCGCAGGTGCCTACGAGTATGTCCCACGGACGAGCCGCCAGCACCTTCATATCCTGCATGGTAAGGGTCAGTCCCATAGTGAGCATTATGAAGCCCAGAATGCTCGACTGTGTGGTGCCGTGCACCCATGTGAAGAGCTCTGGTATGAAGTAAGTCACCACCGCTACTGCGATGATGAAATAAGAGGTGTATGTGCTAAGCCAGTTGGCTATTTTTACGAGATAAGAGTACATTATTTCTTGACTGTTCTGTTTACTATATCCTTTACCTTACTATATATATTGCTTGTGTCAGCCTCAAACTTGCCGTCCATATATAGAATCTTTCCGTTCACCATTGTCATCTTCACGTTCTGCTTAGAGCCTGAATACACGAGGTTCTTCTCTATATTGTTGACAGGCTGCATGTTAGGCTGGTTGAGGTCTATCATTATGATGTCAGCCTTCTTGCCTGGTGCCAGCACGTCGCAATCGTCTAAGTGCATAGCCTTGGCACCGTTTACGGTAGCCATCTTCAGCACCTCGCGAGCATCTATCGCAGCAGCATCCTTCGCACGCAGTTTGGCAAGACCAGCCACGAGGAACATCTCTCGGAACATATCCAGACAGTTGTTTGAAGCAGGTCCGTCAGTGCCTATCGCCACCGTTATGCCTCGCTTCAGGTATTCGCTTATGGGGGCTATGCCCGAAGCAAGTTTGGTGTTGCTGCCAGGGTTGGTAACCACATACAGCCCCCTCTTCTTCATCACCTCGTAATCCTCTTCGCTCATCCACACTCCGTGGTATATGCCGCCACCGTAGTCGAACATGCCCAGCGAGTCGAGGAAGGCAACAGGCGTCCTGCCGTAGCGCTCCATGCAACCCTTCACCTCAGCCTCCGTCTCGCAGGCGTGAACATACAGCGGAGCCTTGTTCTTCCTTACCACATCGGCTATCAGCCTGAGGTTGTCCATGTTGGTGGTATATTCAGCGTGGAAGCCCAGCAGGTATGACTGCAGCGAGCCTGGCTCGTTATACTTATTATACATATAGTCTATCCAGCGCACGTCCTTCGAGAAGTCGTTCACTCCACCCGTCTGCACGCAACGGAAGCCCATATCGTCCATAGCCTTAGCCACCCATTCCTGCTCCAGATACATATCGAAGCAGGCTGTCATGCCACTCGTCAGATATTCCAGCACCGACAGCTGGCTCATCCAATAGATGTCTTCGCTCGTCAGTTTCGCCTCCACAGGGAATATGTCCTCGTTCAGCCATCTGTCTAACGGTTTGTCGTCAGCCAGACTCCTCATGCCGCTCATGCCGCTGTGTGCATGCGCATTCTTAAATCCAGGCATCAGCAGGTTGCCCTGACAGTCTATAGAAAGGTCGACATTCCCCTCTCCATTACCCTTCCCTTCAGGGAGGGGATAGGGGTAGGCTTCCACAATCCTTCCATCCTCAATGATTATCTCGCCATCGAAGATTTCCTGCCCCTCCACCATAGAGAGAATTTTCGCGTTGTATAGTCTTGTCTTCATATTTCCTTGCAAAGGTACTAAAAAAAGAGTGCAGAGCAAAAATATTCTCCGTTTTTTTTCGGAGAATAAGGCTTGTAATCTCCGAATAGCAAGTGGTATTTCCTCGCCTCTATTCCGAATATATTGTAAATTTGCAGTAAATTCGGAATACAGACACCTTTCTATTCCGAATTTACTGTAGAGTTGTCCCCTAATAGCCAAATTATTCTCCGAATAGCAAGTGGTATTTCCTCGCCTCTTGCATAGAGACACCTTAAAAATAATAAATGTGTAACAATATGGTTGCTCACTTATTTGCGAATATGAATAATTTTTATTACTTTTGCAGCCGATGATATTTACATATTTGAAGGAGTAAATCCACAGATGATAGCAAACAACCTGAAGCCCTATCAGCCAACTCATCCAGGCGAGGTGTTGAAAGACGAACTGGAGTATCGTGGCATTTCCCAACGTGGATTTGCCAAAGAGTTAGGTATATCCTATTCAGCCTTCAACGAGATGTTAAATTGCAAACGCTCTCTCAGTCCAGAATTGGCAATGATGATGGAAGCAGCTCTTGGCGTGGATGCAGCTCCCTTGCTTGCCATGCAGAACGAATACGATATGCAGGTAGCAGAGAATGACGAATCGTTCATGGAGAAACTCAAGAAGATACGCCGTATAGCTGCTATCTTCTGATGTCTCCTTGTTGTCATTCCTAGTTCAGTTTATATAAAGAAGTCATCCCCACATTGGTTGTGAGGATGACTTCTATATTATTAAAAGGTGTATTTTACTTCACCACCCTCCTTGTGGTTCCATCACTCATCTTGAGGATGTTCAAGCCCTTCTGAGGTTGAGAGAACTGCTTGCCATCAATAGAGTAGACCTTGCCGAAGACAGCAGTTGGAATGGTTGCTTCAGTAACTGTCTCTATTGCTGTAGCATCAGGAGTAACAGTAACAGAATAAACCTTTACAGAATTATCAGAAGTATCCGTAATGTCCATGCTGAGTGATTGCTGCTGGTTGTTAGCATCTACGGCATAGATGTAAACATAAGTGTTTTCTGTTACATCATAGTTGATAGTCACATCGCCCTTTGTTGCCTGGGTATAGGTCTTAGCATCAGCACTACCAATCTTTACGGCAAGTTTGTTATTGCCAACGGTCAGGGCGTTAATCTTTATGCTACCCTTGCCATTAACCTCTATAACCATACCTGTAAAGTTGCTGGTGAAATCACTTGAACCAAGGTCGCTTGCTACTGCAGTTTCGATAGCAGAGGCAGAGGTTGCCTTGTTGATAACGATACATTTGTCAGTTGAGTCATAGAAACCATCTGGGTTATTAACGTCAGACTTGTTGTCCATGCTGATATACATATCGTTAATGACAGTGTTATTCAAGTCAACAGGAGTGTTATCAACAATATAGTCCTTGTCATCAAATTCTATGACGGTTTCATCTACTATCGGCTCTATTGACATCTCTACTATGTTAGTAAAGTTCTTCCAATAATCAGCTGCTTGGTATAATTCCTTCGTTCCTGCTGGTACATGTAGAGTAGCTGTTGTATAATTGAAATATGGATTAAATGAAAGATTTTGAGGTGTAGTTGCTTCATTATATACTTCGTTTAGACTTGAGCACCCCTCAAAAGTTCTATAACCAATTTCCGTCACACTGTTAGGAATGGTGATAGAAGTAAGGCCAGAGCACCCCTCAAAAGTTCTATAACCAATTTCCGTCACACTGTTAGGAATGGTGATAGAAGTAAGGCCAGAGCACCCCTCAAAAGTTCTATAACCTATTTCCGTCACGCTATTAGGAATTGTTATAGAGGTCAGGCCAGAGCAACCTGAGAATGCATAATCGCCGATGCTCGTTACGCTATTTGGTATGGTAATAGAGGTTAGTCCTGTGCAACCTTGGAAAGCACTATAACCTATACTCGTCACGCTATTTGGTATGGTAATAGAGGTTAGTCCTGTGCAACCATAGAAAGTATTACGACCTATTTCCGTCACGCTATTAGGAATTGTTATAGAGGTCAGGCCAGAGCAACCTGAGAATGCATAATCGCCGATGCTCGTTACGCTATTAGGAATGGTGATAGAAGTAAGGCCAGAGCATTTTACAAAAGCACTAGCACAAATTCCTAATGTACCATCTTGTAATGTGATAGAAGTATTCTCTGGCATTGTCCCTTTATAATTATGTGCAAATCTTCCTGCATAAACTAAGCCGTCAGGTTGATTGTTAAACCAAGCTGTACCGACAAAAGCATTGCCACCAATACTATTCACGCTATTTGGAATTGAAATGTAAGAAAGTTTTGAGCAATTATAGAAAGCCGATGAGCCAATACTTACCACACTATTGGGAATTAAAATGGGAGAAGAAAGATTGTGGCAGTTGAGGAAAGCAGAGTTTTCAATACTCGTCACTCCATTTGGAATAGTTATAGTGGTTAGATTATGGCAATTAGAGAAAGCACCATCACCAATACATGTCACGCTATTAGGAATTGTGGTATTACAACAACCTTGTATAAGCCTATTACTTACAGTTTCTATAATCGCATTGCAATTATCACGCGAATCATAGTAGCTATTTCCTTCTTCTACTTTAATAGAGCTTAGATCGTTTAATTCGAAAGCACTGTTACCAATACTCGTTATGCTATTAGGAATGGTGATAGATGAAAGACTGCAACAGTTGAATGCGAACTCACCAATACTTGTCACGCTATTAGGAATAGTAATAGAAGTAAGATCACGACATGCGTAAAACGCAAACGCACCAATACTTGTAACGGTGTAAATTACACTTTTATAAGTAAAAGATGTGGGAATTACCACGCCATCTGAATATTCATTTTCTTGCCAAGAAGATCCTTTATAGGTTACTGTTGCCGTTTGAGAGGAGGTGTTCAAATTGTAATAAATTCCATCTACTTCGGCATCATGAGCAGAAGCAGTAGTTACAACTATGCTCATGAGCATAGTCAGTAAAATTGTAATGTTTAGTTGTTTCATAGTTTTATTGTTTAGTTGTTAATGTTATACAAAAAAAACGTGGACGTTTTACTTCGTCTACGTTCACCGAGGTATTGGGGATAACCTATTGCACACTTTAACGAGTAAAAGTCCACGCCCAGCGGCGTGAACCGTTCACTTTTACTCTCGTGTGCTCCTTCAAATTCCCCAATTATCGGTGAGCAAGAATACAAGCTAACGCTTCTATTTCAATATATCTTTAAGATTTGATTTATCTCATAGGCAATCAGTTTAGTTATTGGTCGAAATATAGAAATTATTATTTATCATCATAATGCTCCTCTGCCTGTACAATAAGAACAGTTACTTTGTCGTCATAAATGTCATAGATTATTCTATTATGGGCTGTAATATGACGAGAATAGGTAATATTATTTCCCCCAACAAGGGCTTCTGGATGTCCAATACCTGTACGTGGATGTTGCATTATATCCATTAAAACTTTAGTAGCCTTTTTGAATAGATTTGGATTGGATTTTTTCCATTTCCTAAGCGTCTTGTCAGCCTCTTTTGAATATTCTACTTTGTACATCATAAGCTATCAAAATACTGCTGCATTTCTTCAGGAGAATTGCATGAAATAGTTTCGCCATTAGCATATTCCTGACGTGCTTTCTTGATTTTAGCATATAGTGCAGGAGTAATCTGATTATCATCCGTAACGCGAGCCATTCGCACAGATGCAATGCCTTTGATGAGTCTCAAAGCCTTCTTTATGTCTGATACCATAGCATTATTCTCTAATGTAACAATCATTTGAGAAGAATGAGGTGCTGTAATAGTTACACTCATGTTTGTTCCTTTCTTTATGATTCCATTTGCAAAATTAAGAATTTATTTTTATTTCTCCAAACAAAGGGGAGAAAAAGTACGGAAAAGAAAGAATTTTTCATTTTAACCTCACTTACTCACTTAGGGGCTCTCAAGGCGCATGAATACTGGGATGAGGCGAGTGACCTGTGTTTGGTTACACCTCACTTAGAGGTCACTTTTGGCCACACTAAAGTGAATGTCTAATGATGAAAGCGTTGCAGCGTTGCAGTGTTGCAGTTCCCAAAACGCTCTTGCCTAATCTCCAAGAGAGTTCAATATTATATTATATATATTATATATATATAATTAATAATATTGGCATATTCCCAGTATGGGGAAAGGGAATTTTGTAACTGCAACACTGCAACGCTGCAACGCATCGAGCTCCGAAATGTTAAAAACTACCCTGCACAAAATGGCGAAAGTGTGCAAAAGAGAAGGAGGTGAGAGGCTTGGTGTGGGATTTGTAACCACCTGATAATTAGCGCGTTGCAAAGGCGTTGTTCTTGATAGGTAAAAGTAATGCTTTTAGCGCTAAAAGTAATGCTTTTATACCATAAAAGTAATGCTTTTACAACCTAAAAGCTATGCCTCTACAGATGAAAATCATTTAAGTGTTAAAAACGGAGAAAAACAAGTTGCTCTATTTTAACCTCCTAATCTCCCTGACTGGATGCGAAGCCTAGTGCTTATACTTCTGTATCAGGCGGTCAAAGTGAAAAAGCCTTAAATTGTTTTGCTGTATAGATTATTTTTAGTACCTTTGTCAAGGTTTTTTGACACTAACAAAAATACAATATAAATAAAGGAATTTATGAGTTTACGAATCGTTGTACTTGCTAAGCAGGTACCTGACACACACAACGTGGGACCAGATGCGATGACCCCAGAGGGCACTATCAACCGTTCTGCGTTGCCAGCCGTCTTTAATCCAGACGACCTTAACGCCTTGGAGCAGGCCCTTCAGCTGAAGGATAAGTTCCCTGGCTCTACTATCTCGGTGGTTACTATGGGACTGCCTAAGAGTGCTGAGGTGATACGCGAGGCGCTCTACAGGGGGGCTGACGAGGGTTATGTGGTGACTGACCGCCCTCTGGGTGGTGCTGACACCCTTGCCACCAGCTACACTTTGGCGCAGGCAATCAAGAAGATAGCTAATGCTAACGGGAACGCTAACGGGAACGGCATTGATGTGGACATTATTATAGGTGGCCGTCAGGCTATTGATGGCGATACGGCACAGGTGGGTCCACAGATAGCTGAGAAACTGGGACTGACACAGGTGACTTACGCTGAGGAGATTATCTCGCTCGACGAGAAGGCTCGCAAGGTGGTTATCAAGCGCCACATAGATGGTGGTGTGGAGACGGTTGAGGCTCCGCTGCCATTAGTGGTGACGGTTAACGGTTCGGCTGCTCCTTGCCGTCCTCGCAACGCTAAGCGCGTGATGAAGTATAAGTATGCCACCGTAGCGCTGGAGCGTGAGGGCAACGAGAAGCTTACTGCTGCAGCTGAGAAGAAGCCTTATCTGGACATTACCCAGTGGGGTGCAGCTGACATAGACTGCGACCCTCAGCAGATAGGTAAGGCTGGTTCGCCAACCAACGTGAAGAAGGTGGAGAACATAGTGTTTAAGGCTAAGGAATCACGCACCATGACTGGCTCTGACGAGGATATCAATGCCTTGATGAAGGAACTTATAGCAGAAAAGATTATTGGATAAGAGATGAACAACGTATTTGTATATTGCGAGATAGAGGGCACACAGGTAAAGGATGTGGCTCTCGAACTGTTGACCAAGGGTCGCAAGCTTGCCAACACGCTGGGAGTGCAGCTGGAGTGCATCATTGCGGGCTCTGGTCTTGACGGCGTTGAGAAGCAGGTGATGAAGTATGGTGTGGACAAGGTGCACATCTTTGATGCTGAGGGTTTGTTCCCTTACACTTCTAATCCTCACACGGCGCTGGTAGTAAACCTCTTCAAGGAGGAGAAGCCACAGATATGCCTTATGGGCGCTACGGTTATAGGTCGCGACCTCGGTCCGCGTGTGTCATCAGCCCTGTTCAGCGGACTGACAGCCGACTGTACTGAGCTCGAGATAGACGACTTTGACATGAAGGTGAAGAACGAGGCTGGCGAACTTGTTACCAAGCACTATGAGAACCAGCTGATGCAGATTCGTCCTGCCTTTGGCGGTAATATCGTTGCCACCATCGTAAACCCTGAGCACCGTCCACAGATGGCTACCGTGCGCGAGGGCGTGATGAAGAAAGAGGTGCTCGACGAGAACTACAAGGGCGAGGTGGTGAAGCACGACGTTGCCAAGTATGTGCCTGAGGCAGAATATGTGGTGAAGGTGCTCGACCGCCATGTGGAGCAGGCTAAGCACAACCTGAAGGGCTCGCCAATCATCGTGGCTGGTGGCTATGGTGTAGGCTCAAAGGAGGGTTTCGACAAACTCTTCGAACTGGCTAAGGAGATACATGCCGAGGTGGGTGCCAGCCGTGCTGCCGTTGACGCAGGATGGGTGGATCACGATCGCCAGATAGGTCAGACGGGCGTCACTGTGCGTCCTAAGGTGTATATCGCTTGCGGTATCTCTGGTCAGATACAGCACATAGCAGGTATGCAGGATTCAGGTATCATCATCTCAGTAAACAACGACCCTGAGGCTCCTATCAACACCATCGCCGACTACGTAATCAACGGCACAGTGGAAGAGGTGGTTCCAAAACTGATAAAGTATTATAAGGAAAATAATAAGTAAAGGAAATGGCAAACTTTTATACAGAACACCCAGAGATTAAGTTTCACTTGAGCCATCCTTTGCTCAAGCATATAGTAGAACTGAAAGAGCGCAATTATGCCGATGCCGACAAGTATGACTATGCTCCAGCCGACTTTGAGGAGGCTATGGAGAACTACGAGAAGGTACTCGAACTGGCTGGCGACGTGAGCGCTAACGTGATAGCACCTAACGCGGAGAGCGTGGATGCTGAGGGACCACGATGCGAGAACGGCAGAATGATTTATGCCTCAAAGACCTACGAAAACCTCGACGCAACAATCAAGGCTGGTCTGAACGGTGTAACCATGCCTCGCCGCTATGGCGGTCTAAACTTCCCAATGGCTATCTACTCAGCCATCAACGAGATGATAGCAGCAGGCGATACAGGCTTTGAGAACATCTGGTCTCTGCAAGACTGCATCGAGACTCTCTATGAGTTTGGCGACGAAGACCAGCGCAAGCGCTTCGTACCACGAGTATGTAAGGGCGAGACGATGTCTATGGACCTCACAGAGCCAGACGCAGGTTCTGACCTGCAGTCTGTTATGCTCAAGGCTACATACGACGAGGCAAACAAATGCTGGCGACTGAACGGATGTAAGCGTTTCATTACCAACGGCGACTCAGACATACACCTCGTGCTGGCTCGTTCAGTAGAGGGCACTCGCGACGGTCGCGGACTGTCTATGTTCATCTACGACAAGCGTGACGGAGGCGTTGATGTGCGTCGTATCGAGAACAAACTCGGCATACACGGTTCACCAACCTGCGAACTGGTGTATAAGAACGCTAAGGCAGAACTCTGCGGAAGCGAGAAACTGGGTCTTATCAAGTATGTGATGGGACTGATGAACGGAGCCCGCCTGGGTATCGCTGGTCAGTCAACAGGTACCAGCCAGATGGCTTACAACGAGGCTCTTGCATACGCTAAGGACCGTAAGCAGTTTGGCAAAGCTATCATCAACTTCCCTGCAGTATATGATATGCTCTCAATAATGAAGGCTAAGCTCGACGCAGGCCGTTCGCTCTATTACGCTACCTCTCGCTTCGTTGATGTCTATAAGACTCTCGAGGATATAGAGCGCGAGCGCAAGGAGAATGGCGAGAAACTGACAGCCGAGGAGCGCACAGAGTGCAAGACATTCTCTAAGCTGGCTGATGCCTTCACGCCTATTGCCAAGGGTATGACCTCAGAGTATGCCAACCAGAACGCCTACGACGGCATTCAGGTGCACGGTGGTTCAGGCTTCATGCTCGAGTATGCTTGCCAGCGTCTGTATCGTGATGCTCGTATCCTCACTATCTATGAGGGCACTACTCAGTTGCAGACCGTTGCAGCAGGACGCTATATCACCAACGGCTTCTATGGTCAGATAATCGAGGGCTTCCTGGCTCAGGGCGAGGCTGGCTTCGCACTTGCTAACGCTACTGCGTACGCTAACGGGAACGGGAACGCTAACGGGGACTGGTGCTCAGCAGACCTCCTGCCACAGAAGGAGCGCATAGCCAAGATGGCTGAGAAGTATAACGCTGCTGTTGCCTATGTCAACGACCAGAAGAACGACGAGCTGAAGGACCTCTGCATTCGTCACCTCTACGAGATGGCTGGCGACATCATCATGGCTCTCCTGTTGCTGGGTGATGCAAGCAAGGATGCTGACCTCTTCGCTAAGTCAGCTAAGGTTTACACCCGTTACGCTGCTGCTGAGGTAGAGAAGCATTACGAATTCGTAATGTCTTGCACAGAGGCAGACCTTGACGACTATCGCAAGGCCTGATATAGTATGAAGTATAAAGTATAAAGAGTAAGCCCTCAGATTTTTGGTCTGAGGGCTTATCATATTCTGAAGACTCAACACTTTACGCTTTATACTTTATACTCTATACTTTATACTCTATACTCAATACTCAATACTTATAGAAATTCCACATCTTGCCATTCTTGCTGAGCGAGAGATGCTTGCCGTCGAGCACCTCTATCTTTACGCGTATATCGTTGAATGGCTTCATCTCGTAGGTGTCTTCTATCAGTTCTGTGTCTGTAGCCTTCTGTTCCTCATATATGGAGTAGCACTGTATGAACAGGCTATCGCCCACATGCTGGAAGTTGCCAAAGACATACTGTCGCAGGCTGCCGTCCTTCACATAACGGAACTCTGTGATTGAGCCAGAGAAACTTATGTACTTGGAGTCAGAATCAGCCATGCGCCACTGACCCAGCAGGTCGCCAGCCTCCCTGCCTTCCTGACAAGAAGAAAACGTTAACGTTAACGGGAACGCTAACAAAAGAACTATGAACTGTGAACTATGAACTATGAATTTATAGAATCTTGCCATGATAACCTATCTTAAAGTTGAACGTTGAGCAATCACCATAGATATTGCCCTTATCGAAAGCGTATGCTGCGCTAAACTGCCAGGGACCGAGGTTGTATGTGCCTTGGAACATAGCATCGAATGAATGGTGCTTGGTGGTAAGGGGCACGTTGTATGTTCCCCAACCCTCACGATATGAACCCTTTACCAGATATGACAGGCGGTCTGTAATATCGCCCTGAATGCCTATATGCCACGCCTTGATGCGATTGTCGCGATAGCCAGAGTAGCCATCCTGATTGTATATAGGTGAAGGAATGAGGGCGTTGCCTGGCGTCATGCCGTAGTAGCTGTACCCTCCATAGAAGAGGTGGTTGTAGTAATCGTCATTACCAGTCACCATATCTGTTATCTGACTGCGCACAGGTTCGGGGTAGTCGCCCTTATCCCAGTGCAACGGACCAGACTGGTTGGTGGTCTGGAAATACTCAAACACGGCACCCCTCACATACTGTATGCCTGGCTTCTTCGACTTATAACGTAAGCCCCACAGACCGTCCCAGCCGTTGCCTTTGCGCATGCCTGAACCATCTTCAAACGGTACATCGAGATAAGCCTCTAAGAGGTGCTGCTTGTCTATGTTCCAACTCAGCTGGTAGGTGATTATGCCGAGGTGGTTGCCATAAACCCAGTCTTCCATCGCTCCGTTCTCAAAGTAGTTCTTATCCTCCTTCTTCAGCAGTATGTCCCAGAAAGCCTTGAGGTCGTGAGGCTTGGTCTTGGTTATAAGATTGCCGTCGCTGTCGTAGCTGTATTGCGTGCCACCAAACTGTGCCACGTGCTCCAATCCAGCCGTCACATACACCACCCAGTTAGGGTTGGAACGGAAATAGAAATGCTTCTGGTGGTAGTATATGCCTGAGGTGTAAGAAGAGTTGACGGCACGATTCTGGTAAAACACATCCTCCCTGTAGCCGCCATCAGTATATTTTCCGAAACCGCATTCCAGACTTATCTCCAGCCATCCCTTGGTGTAGGGAACGGTCCAGAAGCCGTCTGTGCCTATCCTCACCTGTGGCACGGGTTTGGCGTTGGTGCCCTTGGCAAACGAACCTGTTGACAGCAGAGGGTCGCGAAGCAGGGGCTCTATCTCCCTGCTGCCAGCCTCGATGAAGAATTTCTTATACTGCAGGTTCATATACGCTTGTTGCAGGTAGGTCTTGTGGTCGGCATGCACTGATGCCACCATATCTACGGCACTGGTGAGTTTCAGGTCGGGTGTGAAGTTGTGCTCCACATTCACCGCTCCGCGCAGGTATGCCGTGTTGGGTCTGGTGGCAAGTATGTGGTGACGGTTTGTCACCAGTTGATATGCCGTGTAGTCGCCTGTTCCCACAGCCGTTTCAGCCGTCAGGTCGTATGTTATCTTGGTGCCCAGCGAGTCTTGCGCCTTTCCCATCAACGACACACAACATAATATGGCTGAGAAGAGTATTATTCTTCCTATTTGTTTCATAACTGTTTCAGTTGATTTTTCTTTTTTAGAATAGAAGATATTGGCTGCAAAGTTACAAAAAAAAGTTCATAGTTCACAGTTCACAGTTCATAGTTTTTGCGTTTTCAACTATTTTTTGTATTTTTGCACCTTCAATGGTATTAGTCGTCATACTGACATACTTCCTGTTATTGCTTGCCGTGAGCAGACTGAGTGTTAGGAATAACAAGAACAGTGCCTTCTTCTTGGCGGGCAGACAGTCACCGTGGTACATGGTGGCATTCGGTATGGTGGGTGCCAGCATATCAGGGGTTACGTTTGTCAGTGTGCCTGGCATGGTGATGCATTCAGGCATGACCTATCTGCAGACCTGCATGGGTTTTATCTTGGGTTATTTTGCCGTAGCCTTCGTGCTTCTGCCCATCTACTACCGTATGAACCTTACCAGCATCTACACCGTATTGAGGGGAATCAACGATGAGGCTTACAAGACAGGTGCCATGTTCTTTATCATCTCCAAACTCCTGGGTAGTGCAGCAAAGTTCTTCGTGCCTTGCTTCATCATCTCTGGTGCCCTTGGCGTAAACTTCTACCTCACCACCATAGCCCTGCTTGCCCTGATATGGCTCTACACCCGTCGTGGGGGCATCAGGACGCTGGTGTGGACTGACACCCTGCAGACCCTCTGTATGCTCGTGGCGTTGCTCGTTATTATATATAAGGTGTACACGCTTCTCGACTTTCATGGGATGGGGGAATGCCTCTCGGCTGTGGCGGCAAACGGCTATTCCGAGGTCTTTGAGTTTGGCGATTGGGATAGCCCCAACAACTTCTTCAAATGTTTCGTGGCTGGCATCTTTATCGTGATAGTGATGACAGGACTGGATCAGGATATGATGCAGAAAAACCTTACCTGCAAGAGTCTGCGCGACGCCCAGAAAGATATGTGCACCTATGGCTTCGCCTTCCTGCCTGTTAACGCTCTTTTCCTCACGCTTGGCGTTATGCTCACCATGCTTTATGCCAAGGAGGGCGTGGCATTGCCTGAGAAGGCTGACGAACTGCTTAGTCAGTTCATCTTTTCCCCTACTTTCAGTGAGGGGTTAGGGGTAGGCTCTGGTCTCCTTGCCATATTCACCTTAGGCATCATCGCCACCTCGTTCTCCACTGTCGATTCGGCACTCACGGCTCTCACCACCTCGTTCTGTGTCGATATATTGGGCAAGGAGGATGATGAGAAGGCTCGTCGCTATGTGCATATTGGCATGACCCTCGCCCTGATACTCTGCACCGTGATGTTTAATGTGGTGAGCACCACCTCGTCGCTCATCAACACCATATACACCCTCGTCAGCTACACTTATGGTCCGTTGTTAGGACTGTTTGCGTATGCGCTGAGCCCTTTAAAAGAACGGGAACTGGAACTGGAACAGGAATGGGAATCAAGATGGGGTAGTGTAGCCCTCGTCTGCTGCGCTTCTCCCCTCATCTGCTTCGCAGCTGACATGCTGGTGCCTCGTTTCACAGGCTATCACTTTGGCTACGAACTGCTGTTGCTGAATGGCATTATAACGTATGTTGGATTAAAAATAACGAAAATATGAAGAATGTAATAATCACTGGCGGTAGTTCTGGCATAGGCAAGGCTACAGCCGAACTGTTTGCCGCTAACGGTTATAAGGTTTACGAACTCTCTCGCCGCACGCCCTCTGAGGCTCGTGAGGGTATCACCCACATAACGTGTGACGTGACTGATGTGGAGGCTTGTCGTAAGGCTGTGAGCACGGTTATCGCCGCTGACGGCTATGTCGATGTACTCATCAGCAACGCTGGCATGGGCATCTCTGGTGCAGTGGAGTTCACCACTACAGAGGAGTTGCATCGTCAGATGGACGTAAACTTCTTTGGTGCTGTCAACATCACTCAGGCTGTGTTGCCATATATGCGTAAGTCGCAGCGAGGCAAGATTATCTTCGTGAGCAGCGTGATGGGTGCCTACGGTCTGCCTTTCCAGGCTTTCTACAGCGCCTCTAAGTTTGCCATCAACGGTTTTGCACAGGCTCTCACCAACGAGGTGCGACCCTTCGGCATTAAGGTTGCCGTACTCATGCCTGGTGATGTGAAGACGGGTTTTACTGATGCCCGTAAGAAGGAACTCGAGGGTGCTAAGGAGTATCCTCACATGACCAAGGCGGTAGAGACTATGGAGCATGACGAGCAGCATGGCATAGCCCCTGAGCGTATGGCTAAGAAACTCCTCTCACTGGCTGAGAGCCATAACCCCGAGCCCACTTCTACCGTCGGCTTTATGTATCAGGCATTCTTGTTCCTTGGCAGAATCTTTCCTATGAGGCTTATCAACTATGTTATTGGCAAGATGTATTAGCCGTCAGAGAAAAAATAATAATATATAAGTATTGCGTACGTTGTAAAAAATTAGTACCTTTGCGGACAGATTTGTATAGGACAACATTTGATAAATAGCAGAAAAATACTAAACCTCGTTGCAGGGTGGGGGATGCTCATAGCTCTCTCAGCCTGCAATGGCGTTATGGACGGTATATACGACGACCCTCAGAAACCTGCTCAGGGCGACCTCTATGTAGATGCCACCAGTTGGACCGAGTGGCACTATATAAAGTTTAACGGGAACGGGCTCCGCGAAGCGCCTGAGCACCAACTGGAGCGCAAGAACGTTAACGGGAACATTATTTCCTACGACATTCCTACCACGCCGATAGCTGAGTTTGATGCTGACGGCACGGGCATATACAATTACTGGTATGACGTCTTTGGCGAGGGAATGGCAAAACATGAGTTGCGTAGCAAATACCCCACCATTCGTCAGCCCGAACCAGACCAATGGGACATAGCCATACACCGTAACAACGTGCGCACAAATGGAGGAGCAGTCTGGCAGTCTTCTCTAACTGACTTCAGCAAGGTGGGCAGCAGCACCCAGTATTCGTCCATGCCTTTCGTTGAGGATTCGTGGTCAGAGATGGATGTGTGGGTGGTGCAAGACCAGATGCTCTCAGGTATCGTGGGCAGCCAGCGCATAAAGATAAATACTGAGCTCAGCAAATGGCTCACCATGGAGATACCTCCCATGCCACCAGCCTTCGTTTATAACGGCAACGTCTTCATCGTGCGCCTTAGCGACGGCACTTATGCCGCCCTGCGCCTCAAAAACTATAAGACCCCTGACGGTCGCAACTGTGGCATGACGATAGAGTATAAGTATCCGCTGTAAATGAAGAATAAAGAATGAAGAATAAAGAATGAAGAATCTTCATAGCAACATATCATCAAGCTATATCAATATATGGAGAATTAGGATAATTGCTGTAATGTCAGTGATTATTCTTCATTCTTCATTCTTCATTCTTCATTCTACAGAGCATACAGCTATAGTCTCCGACTCCGTCCAGCTCTCTCAGGTAGTAGTTACTGGTACTCGCACCCCTAAGACCTTGGCTAATACCCCTGTGCTCACTCGCATCATAACGGCGCAAGATATAGAGCGCAGCGATGCCACCGACATACAAGATCTGCTTAGGCAGGAGGTGCCTGGCGTAGAATTCTCCTATGCCATGAACCAGCAGACTCACCTCAACTTCGCTGGTTTCGGCGGACAGAGCATCCTCTTCCTTGTAGATGGCGAACGACTGGCAGGCGAGACACTCGACGATGTCGATTTCTCGCGTCTCGTGATGGCCGATGTTGAGCGCATCGAGATAGTCAAGGGCGCTTCCTCAGCCCTCTATGGCAGTAGTGCTGGGGGTGGTGTGATAAACATTATAACCAAGGAGGGGGGCAATCCGTGGACCTTACATCTCGATTCGCGCTGGTCGCGCCATAAGGGACAGCGTTACGCCTTGCAGTTTGGCAGAAACACCAAGCGCATCAGCAACCTCTTCACCTCCACCTTCAGTAATGTTGAGTCATATAGGGTAAACAACGACCCTAACCCAGCCACTCGTGTCTTCAGCGAGGTGTATGGCAGCAAGGTGGTGACCGTTAAAGACCGTCTGAGTGTGAATGTTACAGACCGCCTCAAACTCACTGGCAGGCTGGGCTATTACTTCCGTCAGGTGCCACGAGTGGTTACCGAACCAGAGCGCTATCGCGACCTCTCGGCTGGTTTGAAGGCTGTATGGCAAGCCACTGACCGCGACCTCTTCGACTTCAGCTATTCCTTTGACGAATATAATAAATCGACCAAACAGCAGGCAACCAATCTCGACCTGCGCACCTATAGCAATGTGCAGAACCACCTTCGTGCCCTCTATACCCACACCATGGGCGATGGTTCGCAGATAGTGGCAGGAGCCGATTTTATGCGCGACTATCTGTATAACACTCACCTCGATAATCCTCGTCGCCATCAGTATAACAGCGATGCCTTCGTGCAGTATGACTGGATTGTCAGTCCACGTTGGGAACTCGTTGGTGCCTTGCGTTACGACTATATCTCTGACGGCAACCAGTCGCGCCTCACCCCTAAGTTCTCCATGCGCTATAACATCCTCATGCCTGAGCAGGATGATGCTTCGCTCACCCTCCGCTTCGGCTACGGCATGGGATTCCGCGCTCCTACGCTCAAGGAGAAATACTCTTCCTTTGATATGGCAGGCATCTGGGTCATACAGGGCAACCCTAACCTCAAGACCGAACTCAGCAATAACTTCAACGTTGCCCTCTCCTATGCACGCAGTCGCTATAGCCTCATGCTCATGGGCTATTGCAACACCATGCACAACAAAATAACGACAGGCATGCCATATAACGTTAACGGGAACGGGAACCAAACCTCAAATGTTAACGTTAACGTTCCCGTTGATTTAGTCCTCCCTTACATCAACCTCGACCGCTTCACGGTCTATGGCATGGAGTTCATGGCGTGTGCCAAGTGGGGGCTGTTCTCCACCACCCTCGGCTATACCCTCACCAAGGAGAAATATACCGCTAAGGGCGAGAGTCAGCAGGGTGCAGCAGCCTATCTGCCTACCCGTCCGCATGCCATCACGTGGACAGGTCAGTGGGAGAAAGAATTCTCCGACCGCTATTCCCTCAGTTTTGCACTCAACGGCAGGTTCCTCTCCGCAGTCGATGCCAGTGAGTATGTGGACTATTACGACATCAGCAAGGGCATGGTGACGGTCAACTATCCTGCCTACACCTTATGGAAACTCAGCATGGTCAACCGTCTGTATAAGAAGGTTCGCCTCACACTTGCCCTTGATAATCTGTTTAATTATCGTCCTTCCCATTATTACCTCAACGCCCCAGCCACTGATGGCACCAACTTTATGCTCGGCATAGGCGTGGATTTGTAATCAATATCCACCCAGAAACAAAGCGAAAGCAAAAAGCCCCTTTTCGTGACACTCTGCTCACTGAAAACCTCCGTTTCAAAATCAAATCTGAAGCCTTCCGAACCTCATTTTTAGCCAAAAATCGGGGCATTCTTAATTTTTATCTATAGAAGCATTACTTTTGGAGATAAAAGCATTACTTCTGCATGCAAAACCATTGCTTCTGCAACCGAAAATCCAACCCTTATTCGCAGATTATCGCACCAATATCACAGCACAAAAATCACCCCGTTTTTCAACCCCCTGACCACCAATTTCTTACAAAATTCGCGAGATTCCCGAATTTGAAGCCAACTTTCCACTCACCTCCAAATTCTTCACTCTCAGGCGTTCTGAAAAACTCACTTTGTCAGGAAAAATGCAATTTCGCTGACAAAGTGAAATAAGCCAAGAAAAATACTTCTTTACTAATAATCATGTGGTTACTTAGCATCCTCATCTCCTTACTTAGCACCCACATGTGGTTACTTAGCACCCGCATCTGGTTGCTAAGCAACTGCACAGTCCAACTTTTGGGGTGCACTTCAGAGGTATAAAGTGACCTCAAAGTGAGGTATAGCCAATCATAGGTCACTATCCTCATCCCAGTATCCATGCGCCTTGAGAGCCTCTAAGTGAGTAAGTGAGGTTGAAATGAAAAATTCTTTCTTTTTCTCTACTTTTCCTCCCCATTGTTTGGAGAAATAAAAATAATTCCTTAATTTTGCAAGGAGATAAACCTGAACAATTTATATGAACGACATACAGACCATACAGAATAAGATATATGAGATTCGCGGACAGCGTGTGATGCTGGATCGTGACCTGGCAGCAATATATGGCGTAGAGACCAAGGCACTTAATCAGTCAGTAAAAAGAAACATCAAGCGTTTTGAAGGTGATGATTTCATGTTCCGTTTAACTAAGGATGAGACAAACTCAGCACTTTCAAGGTCACAAATTGTGACCACAGAAATGCCCGAAAATACTGGGCATATAGAAGATTTAACGCGTTCAAGGTCACAAATTGTTACCTTGAACAAGAGAGGCTCAAACATAAAATACCTTCCTTATGCATTTACAGAACTGGGTGTAGCTATGCTCAGTAGTGTGCTCAAATCCGAAACAGCCATAAGCGTAAATCGTGACATAATGAGAGCTTTCGTTACTTTCAGACACATCGCCACCCAACCATTGCCTGAGAGTAATGATGAATTGCGTAAGGAAATCAAGTCCATCCGTAAAGAGATGGATGAAATCCTTGCTGACCAGAACGACATCAATGAGAGCACTCGTGCACAGCTCGATGCTATCAGCACTGCCCTGTCAGAGCTACAGTCACGAGAGCCTCGCAAACGCCCTCGTCGTCCCATCGGCTTTGTTGTTCCTGAGGAGAAGGAGTGAAACACTAACTGTCCTCATTTCAGGTTAACACTGACAAGTGGGACAAGTATCTTGGCTCGTAACTTATTGATTTAATGCTTCTTAGGTATAGTCGTGTATTTCAGTTTCAGTTATTTCAGTAAAAAAACAAAGGGTGTCACTTTTCTCCTTCTTAATATAATTATTTAATTATTAATTAGTTATACATTATAAGAAGAGGATTCGTAATTTTACTGACACTTAATTTTAACTGAAATAACTGAAACTGAAACGCAGAACGCTCTGTGTGCTTCCTTAGAAAAAGTTTAGTGATCTTCTCCCCTATGAAGCCCTATCATTCCATTTTTTCTCCCCTTTGTTTGGAGAAA
>JAEEGL010478871.1_pt1 | contig 20907 bp, 17 predicted proteins | sample 9134231 | NCBI WGS metagenome assembly JAEEGL01 (sample SAMN16246548, study PRJNA631951) | gut metagenome | biome: gut microbiome; feature: rumen; material: fiber-attached | host: Bos | place: Iran: Karaj | collected 2018-10
TCTCCCGGATAGACAAAAACATCTTTTCCCTGCTCCAGCGCGTGGCTGACGGATGTCATGCTGCCGCTGCGTATTTTGGCTTCCATCAGGATAAGCGCGCGGCTTAATCCAACTATGATCCGGTTCCTTACTGGGAAATGCCAGCCGGCTGCTTTTTCACCCGGAGCGTATTCGCTCAGTACAAGTCCGTTATTCTTCAGGATCTCATCCCGCAGGGGGATGTTATCCGCGGGATATGGTTTGTCCAGCCCGCATCCAAGAACCGCGATCGTCGGGCTTTTCCCGTCCAGGCATCCCCTGTGCGCTGACGCGTCAATGCCGCAGGCCATGCCGCTGACGATCGTGACACCCTGGGCGCTCAGGTCTTCAGCCAGTTTCCTGGCAGCTTTCTGGCCTGTATAGGATGCTGCCCTGCTTCCGACAATTCCCAGTGTTCGGCTTTCCGCACATTCCAGGTTTCCCTGGTAAAAAAGAACGGCAGGGGGATCGTGGATCATTTTCAGGGAAGAGGGATAAAGCGGATCTGAAAAAAGAACCGACCGGATGGAATGCTTCTCCATCTTCTGTCTGTAATGACGTAGGGTGTCATCATTGCAGGCTTCAGAAAGAATATGAACAAACCGGGGCGTGACAAGGCTGCTGATGGAATCATCATGTTTCTGTATGGCCTGCCAGCATGTTTCCGGAGTACCGAAATGCTCCAGCAGCTTATGTATGGTTCCTGACGGCATACCTGCGGAAGCCAGCCAGCAGTCATACTGGAAATCCGTTATACTTCGTTCCATCCGGTTCATCTCCAATACTTCTGGTCAAGCTCACGGTACTGCACAGCCTCTGCGATATGAACGGAGGATATGGTTTCCTCTCCTGCCAGGTCGGCAATGGTTCTGGATACCTTCAGGATCCGCTGGTATGCGCGCATGCTCAGGTGCATGGAATCTACAGCCATGTTCAGCAGCCTGAGGCCTTCGGCATCCGGTGTACAGTATCTGCTCACTTCTGTATTTGTCAGCTGTGCGTTGCAGTGTCTGCCGGTTCCGCGGTATCTTTCAAGCTGTATATCGCGCGCTTTCCGGACGCGTTCTGCGACCTGCGCGGAAGATTCGGAGGGAACAGCGTCATTGATTTCGTTCACGGGAACGGAATCCACTTCGATCTGCAGGTCAATCCTGTCCAGAAGAGGACCGGATACCCGGTCAAGGTAACGGCGTATTTCAGGCGGCGTACACCGGCAGGTGCGCCGGTTGCTACCATAGAAACCGCAGGGGCATGGGTTCATGGCGGCCACAAGCATGAAAGACGACTGATACTGTGCCTGCCGTTTCACCCGGGCCACAGAAACGATGCCGTCCTCCAGCGGCTGGCGAAGGGATTCGAGCGCTCCCCTGCTGAACTCCGGCAGTTCATCCAGGAAGAGTACGCCGTTATGGGCCAGTGATACTTCGCCGGGTTTGGCATCCTGACCGCCGCCGATCAGGGAGGCAACGGATGCGTTGTGATGCGGCGCGCAGAACGGACGGGTCACCATCAGTCCGCTGCCGGCCGGAAGCCTGCCGCATATGGAATGGATTCTGGTGGTTTCCAGTGATTCCTCAAAACTCATAGGCGGAAGGATTCCGGGGATACAGCGTGCCAGCATGGTTTTCCCACTGCCGGGTACACCGATCATCAGCATATTGTGACCGCCCGCGGCAGCAACCTCCACAGCACGCCGGGCACCTTTCTGCCCTTTGATCTGTGCCATATCCATTGCGGGAACAGCTTCATTTTTCAGGGTTTCAAAGGAAATCTGCTCCTGTTCGGCAATAGTCCCTGTCCCTTCAAACCAGTGAATCACCTGCTTCAGGTGGTTCACCGGCAGGATTCTGATCCCCTGGATGCAGGAAACTTCCCTTGCGTTCTTTTCCGGCAGGATGACGGTGTGAATGCCGTTTTCCTTGGCACTGATGACCATGGGAAGCGCTCCGTTGATCGGCTGCACGCTTCCGTCAAGGCTCAGTTCGCCAAAAAGGGCAGTTTTGTTCATATCAATATGGGGATCCGGTTCCATTGCCCCGACAACGATCATAATTCCGACCGCGATCGGAAGATCAAAGGAGGGGCCTTCCTTTTTCATATCAGCGGGAGCGAGATTGACGGTGATTCTCCGGGCTTTCATTTCCCTGCCGCTGTTAATGATGGCGGCATTGACACGGTCCTTGCTTTCGCGTACGGAAGTATCGGGCAGGCCGATGATCTCCATGCCGGGCATGCTGTCAATGCCGAATACTTCAACATTGACCTGGAAACCACTGACACCGCTGACTCCAAAGCTGACCGTCCTGGCCATAACCTCTCTCAATGATCTTTACTCCCCTCTCAATACCAGATCTGCAGATGTCCGATGGCCAGATCAAGCCAGCCCGTAGGAACATTGATTCCGCATGCGTAAGGGAAAAGGATGACAAAGAATATCAGCGCGGCGGTTATGAATACCGCGGCCGCGATCCTTACAGGGATTTTCGCTTTGTGACCGTATCCGTCAAAGCAAAGGGCGATGGCGATCATCAGGAAAGGAATACTGGCAAAATAATGGTAGATATAGGTACCCCGCGGAACAAGAACCCAGGGCAGGTACTGCGCAAGGATGCCAATGAAGAGGAATACATAACGGCTGTCCCAGCGGAAGGAACGCAGGTGCCACAGATAATCGGATCCTTCAATGCGGTATCTTCTGGCCTGTGCGCAGCGGAATATACAGAGGACCAGCGCGGCGAGACCGCCAAACCATATGACAGGATTTCCGAAACAGAAGATGCTGTGGTGAACCGGTGAATCATAAGGAATATACTGTTGGGAAGCATAGTACATGGGTTTTCCGATGATGGGCCACTGCCACCAGGGTGAATAGAAGTAGTGATCCATGCCGAGCCAGGGCTGACTGTGGTAATGGAACATCCCCACCTGGGCGTTCCAGACTTCAGCGATATAATCCCATACTGTCTCCATACGTTTGAAGGCATAGGCCATATAAGGAATGTAGCTGGCCAGGTAGATCAGTACAGGAACGATCACGAAGAACGGGATACACCAGACACAGATCCAGAATGTTCTTCCCCATGCACTGCGCCCTTCATCCGGGGCTGCGGAAGCCTTCACGCGAATGACACGGTTGCAGTGCCAGAAGAACAGGATCGCAAGGCCTGCACCGGCATAGATTCCGATCCATTTGCTGGCGATGGAAAGACCCATGAACATTCCGCTCAGCGACAGGTTCTTCAGGGATACAGACAGCTTCTCAGAAACGAAATCTGTCTGTATAAAACGCAGCATGAAGAAGAATGCGAAGATGATAAACAGGACCGGGAAACTGTCAATTGTTGCGATCTGCGTCTGTGTCAGATGCATGCAGTCAAGCGCCATCAGCAGGCACGCGATCAGCCCTGTGCTTGTTTTCTTGGTAAGCTGCTTGCCGAGCAGATACATGCCCGGGAGCATAATGATACCGGCCAGCGCGCCCGCAAAACGCCATCCGAATGGCGTCATGCCGAACAGGGAGACAAACAGGCTCATGAGCACTTTCCCAAGCGGCGGATGGCTGGTTTCATACGGTACGGTACCCCGTGTAAATTCATACGCGGTCCTGGCGTGATAGATCTCGTCAAAATAGGTGCTGTTCCACCAGCTGGGCTGGATCTTCGCCTGTTTTGTTTCAGCTGTTTCCGGGAAAGCCGGCAGACCTTCCATGGTATCCTGTTCATCCAGCATGTTGGACGGATCGGTGAAAAGAGATGATTCCGGTTCAGCCCCGCTTTGACTGATAATCTTCGCGGGAAGGATTGTCCCGTCAGCAGTGCGGAAAAGGACTTCATTCAGGACCAGGTTGACCTGGCGTGCCGACAGCCTGATATACCTGCCGCTGAAACGGATAATACCGCTTTCCGAGTTGGTGAACTCGCGGTTATAGGGCTTGTCCTTCGTGGGTTTTTCTGTGGAAATGGTGACATATTTCCATTTCCAGCACTGCCCCTGATCCATCTGTGCGTATACTTCATCGCTCCAGTTTTCAAGGTCATCACTGGAGGCGAAAGTAAAGTTTTTCTGGCATACCTGAGCAAAATAGAGGATTTCCGTTCCGCTTCTGGATTCACCCAGGTCAAATACAATCTGTTCGTCCGGACTGCTGGATGTCCAGTATGTTTGCGGCGCTTTTGTGCTGCCGAGTGTCAGCAGGCTGATCACGGCATATACTGCAGTAATCAGGGTGAGCAGGATCGTATCGATACGTTTCCAGTGCAGGAAGCGGTCGTTCAGCGGTTCCGACTTTGTATCCGGTGCCTTCACGCGGGCAGGTATCGCCTTCCCGTCACGGAGGAATAATTCAATGTTCAGCCAAAGAGCGTACAGCACTCCCAGGATATTGGCCGCGCTGATGATATCCGCAAGCCATGCCGTATCCTTGTTCAGGTGACCGGCGCTTGATCCCAGGCGGATACTGTTGTCCAGCACAATTCCTTCATTGATGAATACTGTTACTGTAAACAGCAGAAGGATATACAGGATGCGGCGGTCCCGGAGCAGTGCCCAGGAAAAGGCGAGCAGGAGAAGCGCCGGGAAAACATAACGCTCATGCATTTTAATGCCGAAGACATATAAAAGGATATACAGGAGTCCGCCAAGCCATGGCAGGAGCTGTATATTGCGGGAGCGGACAGCGGGACTGATCACAACGGCAAAGGGGAACGCCATGGCTATGCCGCCGATCCAGGCCCAGGATGCCTTCATGAAGGCGCAAACGATAAACGCTGCGGAGAACAGGAAACAGATGAATGTCTCAGCGCTGTGATACGGCTGCCCTTCCGTGCGGTAATACCACCAGATCCCGTAACCGGCACACAGTATGCACAGCAGCACAGGCGCCATCACATGGGCTTCGTCAGCCACAGGAGCCCAGTTCCCGCCAAGCAGGTAATACAGATTTGCGGTGTTGACCGTTGCGTGCGGATAGGAGGCCAGTGTACGGCTGTAAAGCTTGATCAGCCAGTCCCATTCCTGCTGCACGCTGAAAGGAATCACACCCAAAGCAAGTACAGCCAGACTTACGGCAGTACCAATGAGGATTGTTTTTCGTGTTTCAGGATTCCGGATATAGTATAAAAGGATATAAACCAGTCCCAGCGGCCCCAGCATAAGGGCCTGGGGCTTAAGAAGCACGGATAATACATACAAGGGCAGGGCGGCAATCCAGTTCCCTTTCACCGCAAACATGGCAACCGCCAGCAGCATGAGGCAGAGAGCGCTGTCCATCTGTCCCCACGCGGCGCTGTTCAGGATCGTTGCGGGATTGAACAGCGCAAGAGCCAGGAAGAACAGGCAGGTGTCTGGTTTGAACAGTTTTTGTCGGATCATCAGCCGGCAGATCATCCAGCAGCCAGCCAGGTCACATATGGACGGAACAAAGCGGTAAATAACCCTCGTCAGTTCGGTGCCTGCCTGCAGCAGATCCGTTATACAGGCGTTCAGTCCAAGGATATAGGTGTAAAGAGGAGGATAATCGCAGAAACTTGTTTCTGCGTAAAATCCCCAAGGAAAACAGGAATACATTGTTCTTCCCCAGCTGAGGAAGCATCCGACATCAACCAGATATCCTTCCACAAACCAGCTGATGATCATCCGGAGGATCAGCGCGGCTCCAAGAAGGGCAGCAACTTTCAGGGAAGATACTGTATCATAATCGGAGATCAGTTCAGGCCTGTGATGCTGTCGATGAAGGATGACAAGGCATACAAACGTATAAACCAGGCTGATCAGGATCAGCCAGAATACAGTGGGGATATTGGATTCTTCTTCCTCTTCCTCATATTCAGCGTCATCCGCGTAATCATCCGTATCATCGGTTTCCCTGTACCACATATCAGCGATTGTGTCATCGGGAATACTGTCCACTTTCTCCAGGGTAAGACCGGAAAAGGCGGCGCTTCCTGTACACATGCCGCTGTATCCGCCGAGGCGGGCAAATACAGTAATATAATGCTGTTCAGGTCCTGTTTCACCGTAGTATTCAATATACTGCCATTCTCCGTCTGTATCGTATACCTGTTCACTGAAAGCATAGATACCTTCAATGCTCAGGTTGGCACCGTGTCCCCCGGACACCTCATCCGCGCAGATATAACCGCTGAGCATATACAGGGAGTCCGGTTCAACCGCTACAGTCTGGGCAAAACGGGCGTCATTTTCATTGATATTGCGGATGGTAACGGTATTCCCGCCTTCCTGATCTTTTTTGCCCGTGCTGAATACACTGTATCCGATCTGGGGATAATAGGCGTCTGTATACCAGTGTTCAGGGATTCCATCCTCATCAATTTCGGAAAAATCAGCGTTGGCAAGAAGGTTTTCCGCTGAAGCGCAGCCGATAGAAAACAGCATAACGATCAGCATCATCAAAACCATGAACAGGGAAAACCGTTTATATGTCATCAGTCTGTAACGCACCTTTCTTTATCTGTAAAACATACCGCCCGGCTGGAAAGCGTTTGGAATATACAGGAATTCATCATTCCGCACTTCGATCACATCAAAACGAATGGCGTGGTTCAGCATCTTATGCTGCATCAGATAAAGTGTTGCAGCTTTCGCGATCCGTTGCTGTTTCCTGCGGTTCACTGATTCAAGCCCGCATCCCGGTCTGCCTGATATCCTTGTTTTGACTTCGATAAAAACAATGTAATCCTTATCGAGCATGATTAGGTCAATCTCACCGGCTTTGTTCCTGTACCTGCTGTCAATCAGTTTCATACCGTAATGCTCTTCAAGCCATACGGCAGCCATATCTTCGCCCAGCAGACCGGTCTCATAGGTCATCTTCATACAAAATGGGTGATGAAGCTCTTTCTGTGTTCGGGACAGGGCCCGATGCGTTTCAGAGCTTCCGTATGTTCCTTGGTTCCGTATCCCTTATTCCTGGCAAAGCCATATTCAGGATACAGTTTGTCCAGTTCCTTCATCTGACGGTCACGGATGACCTTTGCGACAATACTGGCTGCTGCGATGGAATAGGAGGAGGCATCACCCTTGATAATGGGGACTTCCCTTCCTTTCAGTCCAAGACCGGTAACTGCATCAATCAGGAAGATGTCCGCGGGAACCGATTCCGCGGCCTTCCTCATTGCCTTTCGGGTAGCTTCGAGAATATTGATCCTGTCGATCTCTTCCGGGCTGACTTCGCCGATACCGACATACAGGGCACAGGACATGATCTCATCAAAAACCTTTTCCCTGCGGCTTTCACTCAGCTTTTTACTGTCATCGATCCATGGGATCAAAGGTTTTTCAGGCATAATCACACAGGCTGTCACCACATTCCCGGCAAGCGGACCACGTCCCACTTCATCCATGCCGGCTACAACCAGTCCACCTTCGCGGTAATTCCTGTCAAATGCCATCAGTTCGGCTGCATGCAGCGCTCTGTCAATCATTTACCTTATCCTCTCCTGTTTCGAACTCATCCGGCCTCTCAAGCGTGATTCTGCCAAGCTTTCCGGCCCTGAATTCATCCAATACAACGCTGCAGCAGCGGTCATAATCCATCCTGCCGCCTTTCAGCAGCCAGCCTCTTCCCGTACATACGGCATCCAGGAGTTCAACGCCTTTCAGATCTGTATCCTCAATATGGAATCTTTCTGCGACAGCGTCCGGAATAACGCTGCACAGATCCTCGAGAAGATGAATTGTCAGTTCGGCGGTATCTACAACGTCATCCTTGATGGATCCGATATAGCACAGCCTGCGCGCGGATATCTGGTTATCAAGTCTGGGCCAGAGCAGGCCGGGAGTGTCCAGCAGTTCCAGATAAGGGGAAACCTTGACCCACTGATTGCTTTTGGTGACACCCGGACGGTCGCCGATCTGGGTAATGGAACGGCCGTACAGGCGGTTGATCAGTGTGCTTTTCCCGACATTGGGTATTCCTGTGATCATGGTCCTGACTGTTTTACGGACGCCTTTTTCAAGGGCTTTATCCACAATCTCTTTTGTAGCCTTGTCAATCAGGCCCAGCGTTTCCTTGCCGTTCATTTTTGCGGCATTTGTCAGATGGGCTTCTGTTCCCTGCCTGCGGAAATACTGAATCCAGAGATTGTTCATATTTGCGTCCGCCAGGTCAGATTTGTTTAAGAACAGGAGGTGCCGCTTTCTGGAAATCATGGAGGTAAGTTCCGGATTCCGGCTGGAATACGGCAGACGCGCGTCGCATATTTCAATAATCAGGTCAATACGCTTGATCTGATCCTGGAGAAGCCTTTTCGTTTTGGCCATATGTCCGGGATACCAGTTGATTTTGGCGTTCTGATCGTTCATCGGAATCACTTCCTTTATTTCATTCAAATACCGTATATACGGAAATAACTGTATACAGGGATGGCCGGCAATACTCCGCGCGCATGCAGAGATATATGATATACGCAGCCGGTTTAATCCATTAGAAAAAATTACTTCATTATATTATGCAAAAAAGAGTTTTCAGTCAAGGCGAACAAAACCGCTCTGACATTTGCTTCTGTCACATAAAAACAGCGGCCGAAGCGGCCGCTGCATCATTCAGTCTGACAAATTCAAATTCATAGTGTCGTTCGCCATAGTTTTCCAGCCATTGACAGATTGTTTCCTCAAAGGATTTACGGATATCTTCCCAGGCTCTGTCAGAATGCTCCTTTTCAGTAACATATTGTTCCCGGCATTTCATTTTCTGTTCGTTCAGGAGTGTTTCCACACTTTTTTCAATAGCCTTGGAAAACAGGTTGTTTTTGTTGATCTCGAGGGCTTCGATGCCGTCATTCAGGATTTCAGGATCCGGCAGGGCAAATATGATCCGGTCGCTGTCTGTTGTCATGATGACCTTGCTCAGGTCTATACCGATACTGGCGGTATACCGATACCGTATAGTGGTGGAACCTACGGTTCCGAAAATAATCACATTGGTTTTCGCTTCCAGGACGCCTTCCTCATCGATTGTGGTCACTTCAAGGCGTTTGCTTGATTCAAGTTTCTGTTTAAGAATGACGCTTTGCACCCGGATCTCCCCTGTCGCATCGGGCAGCAGGCTCCTGACAAGCGGTCTGGCGAACGGCAGAAGAACAATAACCAGGATAATAACAAGTGCTTTCGCGATAACAGAAGCAAACCATTTACCTGTTTTTTTCATAAGCGAATCCTCATGACACCGTCAGCATAGCCAGTACAGGCATCACAGCGTATGTGATCAGGAAATACAGCACCGTGATCATGCCGATAAGCATAAAAACCTTGGCAATAAAAGGGATACGATGCCTTCTTTCCTCTCTGTATTCTTCATGATGCGGTCTGAACGGTTTTCTCACGGTCAATTCACTTCCTTCCGGTGGTATATCATTCTGTCCTGTCTTTCTGTATGTCATCCATAAATCCCCGGAGCAGTCTGTACATCGGGGCCATGGCAAGGAAATCCTTTCTGATTTCCCTGACTATTCTGTCTGAAAAAGCCCATTTCCAATCCGGTTCATACCGGCTGATGTAGATTTCCTTTCCGGTATACCACTGCTTAAGCCGCTGCGGTATTTCGGGAGGTATATCCATTCTTTTATAGAATCTGCCGTTAAGGATCAGGTGTCTTCCAGCCAGATTCATATCATCGATCAGGGCCAGTGTACCGTCGGGATTGGCTCTCATTCTTTTCCGGAAAAGATCCATCAGTTCCCTGTTTTCACCCCAGATGCCCATTCCCCAGCCCAGTCTGTCCGGACCGAATTCAAAATAATAGAAAAGGCTCTTATCTCTGGGTTCGGCGGCCCGCCTGAAAAGAAACCAGTGGTGATCGCGGTACGGGCTTTTATCTCTGGAAAAACGTGTGTCACGGTGAATCCTGGAAAGGCATTTATAGGGCCTGATTTCCATCAGCGGATCAATTTTCCGCATATCATCGGCAAGATCGGTGATCAGTTCGTAAAAAGGAGTCTGAACGGTTTCCACATAGCGGTCATGCTGCTCATGGAAATAGGTGCTGTTGTTATGAAACTTCAGATCCAGCAGGAACTGGATCGTTTCGTCTGTGAAGCCTGTAAACATTGAATCCTCCGAATGATGATGAAAAATGGATCAGAAACGGATCTCAACCGTTTTTCCGGCATTCTCAAATCCCGGCTGGCCGAGGCCGACATACAGGACTCCGTGTTCCGCGGCAATCCGCTCTCCGTCACTGTTGATCACGGTGCGGGTGAAAGGATCCAGGCTGACGGAAACCGTTTTCGTTTCACCCTCGTCCAGGCTGACACGTTGAAAACCGCAGAGCCTTGGATGAACAGGCGCAAAAGGACTGTCACAGGCAGCGTATACCTGTATCAGCGCGTCGCCTGCCATGCGGCCTGTATTGCGGATTTCGGCGGATATGGTGAGATCATCCGCATCGGCTTTCAGAACTTCATAAGCGGTGTAGCTCAGTCCGTGACCGAAGGGATACAGCGGTTTCCCTGTAAAGTAGCGGTAGGTTCTGTTTTCCATGCTGTAATCTTCAAAATCAGGAAGATCTTCAGTGCTTTGATAGAATGTCAGCGGAAGATGCCCGCTGAAGTTCTTTTCGCCGAACAGCAGTTCCGCCAGGGCTGTACCGCCTGCCTGTCCGGGATACCATGTAAATACTTTCGCATTTCCGCCGGGTACGTTCAGGCTGGAGCCGGCAGTAACCACTGTAATGAGTTTCCGTGCGCTTTTTTCGAGAACGTTGAGAAGCCGGCGCTGAGATTCTGGAATCAGCAGGTCTTTCTTGTCGCCGCTGAAATATTCGTTGCCGGTATCTCCTTCCTCGCCCTCCAGTCCCGCGTCCAGTCCCACGCAGGCAATTGTTACATCCGCGGCTTCCGCATACATGGCTGCTTCAGCAAGCCTGTCATCCGCCTGAGCCAGTCCGGATGTCCTGTCTTTGAACAGATGGCATCCAAGGCTGTACAGCACGCGGATACCGTGCTTCCTGCCGTATTCCCGCAGGCCTTCAAGGAATGTGACATACCGGCTGCTTGTGCCGTTATAGTTTCCCTCCAGCGCGGGAATGCTGTCAGCGTTCGGACCGATCACCGCAATGGTTTTGACACAGCATGGATCCAGAGGCAGGATACCGTCATTCTCCAGAAGCACCATGCTCTTTTCTGCTGCTTCCAGGGCAAGAGAGGCATGCTCGTCTGTATCGTTATCCGTAACAGGAATGCTGTCATATTCACAGTCATCAGCAAACAGGCCCAGCAAAAACCGGGTTGTAAACAGTCGTTCACAGGCGGTTGTAATGTTTTCTTCGGTAATCAGACCGTCCTGTAAAGCTTCCAGGATATGCAGATAAGTGTTACCGCAGTTCAGGTCGCAGCCGTTTTTTATCGCAAGTGCGGCACTTTCGGGTGCTGTCGCGGTCACCTTGTGGTTAACATGGAAATCACGGATGGCCCAGCAGTCACTGACAACATGGCCGCGGAACCCCCATTTTTCCCTCAGTGTTTTTTTCAGCAGGGTTTCACTGCCGCAGGCAGGTTCACCGTTCACACGGTTGTAGGCGCCCATGACGGATTCAACTTCGCCTTCCCTGACAGTGGCTTCAAACGCTGCCAGGTAGGTTTCATTCATGTCTTTGGGATTCACACGGGCATCGAACTGATGCCGGACGGCTTCAGGTCCTGAATGAACAGCGAAATGCTTGCTGCATGCTGCGGTTTTGAGGTATTTTCCGTTACCCTGCAGCCCTTTGATAAAGCGGATACCCAGTCTTGATGTCAGATAGGGATCTTCTCCGTAGGTTTCATGTCCCCGGCCCCAGCGCGGATCACGGAAAATATTGATGTTCGGGCTCCAGACAGTAAGTCCTTTGTAGATATCCCTGTCACCGTGGCTGCTCTGTCCGTTGTATTTTGCCCTTGCTTCATCTGATATAACGTCTGCGATCTTCTCCTGCATGTCTTCATCAAACATGGCGGCCAGACCGATAGCCTGCGGAAAAACAGTAGCGGTACCGGCACGGGCGACACCATGAAGCACTTCATTCCACCAGTTATAGGCAGGAATTCCGAGCCTGGGGATCGCGGGAGCGTCATATTTCAGCTGAGAGGCTTTCTCCTCAAGCGTCATACGGCTTACAAGCTCCCTGGCTTTGGATGCTGCTTCGGTTCTGTCTCTCATGGGAATAATCTCCTTCATCTGTCAATAATATATCTAATTATTATTCAACATTTGACCTGTTGAATCCTTCTCTTGTCGGACGCCGTAAACCAAAACAAAAAAAACTGCTGCACAGCAGCAGTTTTTAGAGCACAAATCAGACGCGCTTGACTTCCTTGATCTTGGCCGCTTTTCCCTGACGTTCACGCAGGTAGTACAGCTTTGCACGGCGGACCTTACCGCGGCGGATCAGTTCAACGTGATCCACACGGGGAGAATGGATCGGGAAAGTACGTTCCACGCCAATACCGTAGGATACGCGGCGAACAGTGAATGTTTCACGGATTCCGCCGTTGCGCTTGGCGATAACGGTTCCTTCGAAAGCCTGCAGACGTTCACGGTTGCCTTCAACAACCTTTACCCATACACGTACGGTATCACCGACGTTGATCTCGGGCAGATCGCTGCGAATCTGTTTTGCTTCGATAGAGCGGATAATTTCGTTCATGGTTTGTGCCTCCTTCCCTCATAGACGTTCGTGACCCGGCGGTTCATCCGAACGGATGAATCATATTACTCCGGACAGAGGACCGTCCGCATAACATATGAACTATATCACAATAGTCAACCACGTGCAAGAGTTTTTTTCTTACAGGTCAATAAATTTCTCAAATTCAGGCAGGATGCCGATTCCGTCCGGATAATGCGCAGCGAACTGCGGGATCGCATGCGACGGAAAACTGTTCCCTTCAATAAAGGTGGGGCCGTTTTCAGTGATGGCCACGTCCCATGCGATGAAACGCATCTGCGGAATTTTCTGTGCCGCTTCAAGGCACATCTGTTTCGCTTCATTCCAGAAAGGAATCTGGAAACCGATGATGCTGGTATCTGTCATCGGATGCTTGATAAACGTGTTCCCCTGCTTGTCAGCGCCTACCGTGTAGAGTTTTCCCGTATCCAGATTGATCCTGGAAGCCATGCCGCCGCAGTCCACGTTGTCCATCACGCGTCCGTTGCCGATCCGCAGGAAGGCATATACAATCCCCTGCTGTTTGTCGCCCAGCAGTGTGGCGATACGGCAGGTATTGACGGAAGTCGGGCACAGGGAAGCCATTTTCGGATGCTGAATGACGATCTCTTCCAGGATACCGATGCCGTCTTTCTTCAGCCTGGCCAGGAATGCTTCCGGTCCATCCTTCCAGTCGTCCTCGGAATACTTCTGGATACCGGCGCCGCTGGATCCTTCCAGGGGCTTGCCGATCAGCTCGTGGAAACTTCTGCAGAGCGCGTAAACATCTTCTGTGGATGTGTTGTCATCAATCCGGATCCACCTGCGCGGAATCCATTGCTTAAAGAATTCGTTGAACTCCGCTTTGTCATCAAATGTATGCCAGTATTCCTTCGGATTCATCCTGCGGACAATATCGTTGGAAATACCGCGTGTGATGACCGTTTTGCGCTGTTCATCGTTCAGCTTGTACATCTGCGCGATTTTATAGTCAATATAACCCGCGTTGTATTTGATGCCGCATTTGAGCATATCGGCCAGAAGCCACAGCCTTCCCTTCCCGCTGCGTTTTTTCAGCAGGCCGGTTGTTTTCCACATGGCTTTCCAGTCCATTTTTTTCAGGCGGTTCCAGAAATACTGAATACGTGACATGATAACTCGATCCCTTCTTTATACATTGAACCGGAACAGGGTGATATCTCCGTCTTTCATCACATAATCCTTGCCCTCGCTGCGGACCAGGCCCTTTTCCCTGCAGGCAGCCATGCTGCCCAGTTCCGCCAGGGTGTCAAAGGGAACGATCTCCGCGCGGATAAATCCTTTTTCAAAATCCGTGTGGATTTTTCCGGCAGCCTGCGGGGCTTTGGTTCCTTTTACAATCGTCCAGGCACGGCATTCATCCTCACCTGCTGTCAGGAAAGAGATCAGTCCCAGAAGCCGGTAGCTGGCGGTGATCAGCCGGTCCAGTCCGCTTTCGCCGATGCCCAATTCCTCCAGGAATTCATTCTTTTCATCGGGTCCCATGGAGGCGATATCCTGTTCAATGGCAGCGGAGATCACAATAACCTCAGCGTTTTCGGCTTCGGCGATTTTCCGTACCTGGTTGACATAATCATTCTCTGTATCGTCTTTGCCAAGATCATCCTCAGATATGTTGGCTGCGTAGATGACAGGCTTGGTCGTCAGCAGGAACCAGCTCGTCAGGATCTGCTTTTCATCATCATTGCACTCCAGGGTGCGGGCGGGTTTCCCGCTCTCAAGATGCGCGTACAGGCGGTCGGCCAGTTCTGCTTCGGCACCCGCTTTTTTATCTCCGCCGCGGAAGCTTTTTTCCGCTTTGTCTTTTCTTTTCTGTACGGTTTCCATATCGGCGAAGATCAGTTCCAGATTTATGGTTTCAATATCCCTGGCCGGATCCACTGAACCATCCACATGAATGATGTTATCGTCGTCAAAACACCGGACCACATGCACAATGGCATCCACTTCCCGGATATGGGAAAGGAATTTGTTGCCCAGTCCCTCGCCGCGGCTTGCGCCTTTCACGAGTCCGGCAATATCAACAAATTCGATGGTGGTGGGTGTCACCTTTTTCGGATGATACATATCGGCAAGGACGTTGAGACGGGGATCCGGAACAAGCACAACGCCGGTATTCGGCTCAATGGTGCAGAACGGATAGTTCTCCGCCTGTGCTCCCGCGTTTGTGATCGCGTTGAATAATGTGCTTTTGCCGACATTGGGAAGACCAACAACACCTAATTTCATATGAAAGGCTACACTCCTTACAAACTAACGATATTTCCTGCATATCCGGCAAAAAATTATATCTGTTTGCTTGTGTTCAGTCAAGCTTTGCAAAGTTTATCCCTTATGGTAGAATAAAATGATTTTATCTGTGGAGGCTTTTTTATGTCCGTTCTGTTATGTGCTGTACTGGGCCTGCTGCAAGGGCTTGGTGAGTTTCTTCCTATCTCCTCCAGCGGTCACCTGCTGCTTTCACGTCTGTTTTTCGGAATCCAGACAGATACGCCGGCAATGAAAATGTTTGACATTCTTCTGCATGTCGGTACGCTGATCCCTGTTTTTATCGTTTTCCGCAGGGAATGGCTGGATATGATCATGCATCCTGTCCGCAACAAAACACTGGTCCTTCTTGTTGCCGCTTCCCTTCCCACGCTGGCTGTCTATATTGCCGCCAAAAAGCTGTTTCCGGAAGTGAATGGTTTTGCTGTCTTTGACAGCGGCTGGTTCCTGGGCTTTTCCTTCCTGATCACCGCTTTCTTCCTGCTGCTTTGCGACAGGATCGCGGCCAGGCGAAAATCCGGCGGGGATCATAAGGTCAGCCTGCTGCACGCGGTGGTCATGGGCCTGTTCCAGGGCGTCGGTATGATCCCCGGTGTATCCAGGAGCGGTTCAACAATCCTCGGCGGCGTTTCCACAGGACTCGATAAATCCACAGCCGCTAAATTTTCCTTTATGATGAGCGCGCCTGCCATTGTCGGTTCTCTTCTGATGGAAGGCAAGGACGCGATTGAGGAAGGCTATATCAGCCAGATCGAGCTCATTCCTTCCCTTGTCGGCATCATTGTTGCCGCTGTTGTCGGTTATCTGGCGATCCGTTTCATGCTTCGTGTCATTGCCAAAGTACCCCTTTCCTGGTTTGCCCTGTACCTGGCTGTTATCGGCCTGATTTTCCTCTTCCTGCAGCTGAGCGGCAATACGCTGATTCCGCCCTTTTCCGTTCCTGCTTCCGTGTCATAAATGATGCTTATTTCTGTATATAATTGTGAGGTGATGCGCAGATGAAAAAAATCACAGCATTTCTGCTTGTGTTCATATTGCTTTTCACTTCCTGGACCTGTGCTTTTGCCGCCAAGAAAAACAGCGAACCGACTGCCACTCCCGAGAAGATTCCCCAGCCTACGCTTGCGCCGGATGCCCCCGAATATGATAAAGAGCATCCTGAAAACCTTGTCCCTGAACAGCTTTATGCCGCTTCGGCCATCCTGATGACACAGGATAAGGGAGAAGTCATCTTCGAAAAAGACGCGGATGCTGTGCGTTATCCGGCATCCATGACAAAAATCCTGACGGTGCTGCTGGGAATCCTGTATGTGGATGATCCTGAACAGATGGTGACGGTGTCTGAAACGGCAGTCAACGTGCCTTCCGATTCGTCTACGATGTATCTGAAGGCCGGAGAGGAAATCAGGTTTATTGATGTTCTTTACGGTACGATGCTGCTGTCTGCCAATGACGGGGCCAACGTAATCGCGGAAACTGTTTCAGGGGACATTCCTCATTTTGTGGACCTGATGAATGAATCGGCCGCCAACATCGGCTGTATCAATACCCATTTCGAAAATGCCCACGGTTATCACGATGATAATCACTATTCCACCGCGAGGGATATCGCCATCATCGCCCGTGAAGCAATGAGGAATGACCTTTTCCGCCAGATCGCGGGAACGGTCTCCTATCAGCTTCCGAAAACAAATAAAAACAGGGCCCGGTCCATCACAACCAAAACAGAATATATGCTGACCGGTTCTGAAGACAATCCGAATCAGTATTACTATGAAAACGCCACCGGCATCAAAACCGGTTCCCACTCTCATTCCGGTTACTGTTTCGCGGGTTCCGCATCCAGGGACGGAGTTGAACTGGTTTCTGTTGTTATGTTCACAGGCCGAAAAGCCCGCTGGGCAGATACGATCAAGCTCATGGACTACGGCTTCAGCCAGTATATGAGCGTTACGCCTGTGGAAATATTCAACATGAATCCCATTACCATTGTAACCAGCAACTATTCCACATCGGATACGCAGAATGGAAAACTGCAGCTGGTGTGTACCCCTGTTGATCAGAATGTCAGTATCGTGACGACCAAAAGTGAGATCGACCGGATCGCGGAAAGCCTGACGGATGTGTTTGACAGCGTTACAAACACATTCCAGATCCAGTATACCAGGGACTTCAGGGCGCCGATCAAAGCTGGTGAAGAGATTGGTTATATGTATTACACGCCGCCGTACGGAGATACTGTCAGGTACCTGCTGACCGCTTCCCGTACGATTGATCAGCGTGAAAACGCTCCGAAAACGCTGGAGGAAATTGTCGCGGAAACCTATGCGGATCCGAATCCCTTCCCGCCTTTCAATTTTGAATTCTGCCTCATTCTTTTCGGGCCGCCGCTGGTGCTGATTGCCGTCATCATCCTCCTCATCAGGCGGCATAAAAAGAAGCGCACGCATAAAATGCGCGCGCCTGCTCCTGTGAACCGGTATGTAAAGTAATCTTATTCCACAGGAAGTATAATGGAAAACACCGATCCAAATCCGGGTTTTGATCTGACCCGGATTTTTCCTTTGTGTGCCACCACAATGATCCTTGCGATGCTGAGTCCCAGACCGTGTCCGCCGGATTCGGACTTGCGTGCCTTATCGCTTCTGTAAAACCTGTCAAAGATTTTCGGCAGGTCTTCCTGCGATACGCCCTGGCCTTCATCGCGTACTGCCAGGCAGCAGGTCCCGTTCTTTTCGTCCCTGCAGGACAGTGTCACCCTGGATCCGGGACTGGAATACTTGACGGCATTGTCGCACAGGATCCTCAGGACCTGTTTCATCATGTTGCGGTCTGCTTTGATTGTCATCGGTTCCATCTGATCCGTCTCAAATGTATAGTCTGTATGGACCATTGCTTCTTCTTTCTGGACTTCGCGGATCAGTTCGGAGGGGTCAAAGGCGGAGATCTCCATCATCAGCGTCTTTTTATCATGCCTTGCCAGGAAAAGAAGGCTTTCCACCAGGTCCTTCATGCTTTCGGTTTCCTGTGAGATGGCGGATATGCCTTCATCCAGGATTTCCGGATCATCTTTTCCCCACCGCTTCAGCATATCTGTATATCCGCGTATGACGGAAATGGGTGTCCTCAGCTCGTGGCTGGCATCGGAAACAAACTGTTTCTGGCTGTTGTAGCTTCTTTCGATCCGGTCAAGCATCCTGTTGATCACAACGGCCAGGTCCTTCAGTTCGTTCTTTGTTCCCGCAATATTGATCCGGTTGGACAGATTGCTTTCAGAAAGCGTTTCCGCCATGTTTGTGATATCCCTGATTGGCGCGAGCACCCTTTTGTTCAGCCGCTGGTCATACCGGAAAAAATAGAACATCCGGAACACGTCACACAGCAGGATACCGCCTGCGATCATCATCCACAGGACAAAGATATCATGCATGTTCAGGAACACAAGCCAGTTTGCGCTGTTATCCCGGGCGTAGTAGAAGCAGAGGGTTTCATCGGAAAAAAGGTTGTTGAACAAAATAGAAAACTGCTGTCCGACCCTCGGAAAGAATTCCGTTTCCGGTTCCACATCCGAGCGCTCCGCTGTGATCCGCCCGCGGCTCACCGTTTCTCCTGTTTCTTCATCAATGTTTTCCGGGATCAGGGCACGTACCTCCCTTGATACTGGGATGCTGACTGCCATACAGAAAACAAAGGAAAGAATGCAGAGTACGGGAATAAAGCTTCTAAAAAGCTGGATGCAGTAGTGCAGCGCGATGCGGAATGCCAGCGACAGCCGTATTTTGCTGACACCGCCGTGAATGCTGTCACTGGCTTTGTTCGCAAGAACCAGATCACGGTTCCTGTTTTTCACAGTCCTGATTTTCGTCTGCTTTTTCTTTTTATTCTTCTTCATATTCAAATAAATATCCCACGGAACGGATGGTATGGATTGTTTTGATACCGTAATGATCATCGATCTTATGGCGCAGGTAGCGTATATACACATCGACAATGTTGGAATCGCCGATGAAATCGTATCCCCACACTTCGTTCATGATCTGGTCGCGTGTGACCGCTGTTCCGCGGTGTTCCATCAGGTATCTCAGTGTATCGAATTCCTTCCGGGTCAGGGAAACGAGTTCGCCCTTCACGCGCACCTGCCAGGATGCGGTATCGATACTCAGGCATCCGGCTGTAAGGATATGATCCTCCTGTTCAGGAGCGGCCTGAACCCCGGCCCGCCGTTTTTTCAGGGCCACGCGGATCCGGGCAAGCAGTTCCTCTATGGCAAAAGGTTTGGTCACATAATCGTCGGCGCCCATATCCAGGCCCATGACTTTGTCCGAAACATCATCTTTCGCGGTAAGCATGATGATGGGCAGGTCACTGGTATGCCGCAGTCGTCTGCAGACTTCTATACCGCTCAGTTCGGGAAGCATCAGGTCCAGGATCAGCAGATCCGGATTTGTTTCCAGGGCGGTGTTCAGTCCGCTCCGTCCGTCAAAAGCCGTATCCACTTCATATCCCTCATGTTTCAGCTCAAGCTCGAGAAAACGGGCGATTTTCTTTTCGTCTTCAACAATGAGTATTCTGGCCATAGGATCATTCCTTTTTCTGTATTTGGGAAACACCGGCAAAACGGTATCCGGTCAGGATACCGTTTTTGTCTCTGTTATCCGATCGTTACGGAGGAAAATCCGTCCTGATCATCGTCTATGCTGACTTCACCCTCTTTGGTTTCCGTCTGTACGGGAACCTGAATGGTGGGTACGCTGGAGGCAGCGGCGGAGTAAGCGCTGTGATAGGTTGTGGCTGCCGGATTGCTTTCAAAGAAGGAATCCATTGTTTCCTCCAGTTCTTTCGCCTGGTTGCGCAGTTCCTTGGGTTCGTTTCCGAATACTGCACTGTCTTTGGTATCGTTCTCTTTTTCGGCCTTTTTCTTATCATCCTTATTGATGTTCAGTTCAAACTGCATATGGCCCTTTTTCATTTTTTCGTCGTTCGTAATGGTTTTGACCACGTTGGAAACAGAACTCTTGGCGTTCTGCGCGGCGTTTTTCACCATTTTCTCAAGGCTGTCGGACGCGAATTCGGGATCCATGCCGGAAAAAGAGAACTGATAGCCCAGGATCATGGAAACAATCACACCTGCGATGGTCATATGCGGCGCAAGCAGCAGGCAGAGTCCGCCGAAAAGTACGGATACATTGACGATGCTGGTATCGCCCTTGCGGATTTTGATCCTGCTGCGATATAGCTTCTGTAAAAGATTCAGGGCTTTTTCCTTGGTTTCATTCTTCCTGCCGTTCTCACTCATGGTACGTGTTCCTTCTTTCTGTATATCTTCCTCATTTTTCAGTCTGCCGCTTTTTTCCAGGTCAATGATCGCACGTGCAAGACTGCCGTTATGATAATCAAGCAGCGCGACAGCTTCCTGATAACTCAGCCCGCTCTTTTTTCTCAGAAGCTCAATGTCTTCGATCGTATACGGTTCCATTTTTTAGCTCCCTTCTGCCGTTTTCAACCGGCACGTGTATCATAACATAAATCCTGCCCCGTTGTTCTGAAAAGAAGGCAAAAAGAAGATGAAAATATGATTAAAACTCATGAATAACCGTGCTAAACCGTACAATGTCAGAATAATCTTCATCTTTACAGTTAAAAAACGATGTGATACGATTTCTTTCAGCGGATGAATTTACTTATCACAGGAGGAACAGAATCATATGGATATCAATCAGATTGTCAACGGTACTGCTGTTCTGGGTATAGAATTCGGTTCAACCCGTATCAAGGGCGTCCTGATCGGCCGTGATCATAAGGTCATCGCCAGCGGCAGCCATGAATGGGAAAATGATTATGTGGACGGTGTCTGGACCTACAGTGAGAAAGCCATAATTTCCGGCCTACAGTCCTGCTATGCCGATCTGAAGAAAAACATACAGGATGAATATCATGTCACA
>JAEEGL010631074.1_pt1 | contig 20907 bp, 15 predicted proteins | sample 9134231 | NCBI WGS metagenome assembly JAEEGL01 (sample SAMN16246548, study PRJNA631951) | gut metagenome | biome: gut microbiome; feature: rumen; material: fiber-attached | host: Bos | place: Iran: Karaj | collected 2018-10
ACACCATTATACGGACATAACCACACCTCCTCAAACCTCCGAAGGAAAATGAGAAATTCCTGGCACACAAATCGCCAAAAGTGGAGATCGTGTGCCACTCCTCACAAACCTCCGAAGAAAAATGAGCAATAAAAGGGACAGGCGGCGTAAAAGGGTGTGATCTACCCGGGACAGTCCGGGACAGTCCGGAACAGGACGCAGTCAAAACACATTTTTCACGGAACCAGGAAAAGAGCCGCAGTCGAATTATTGTTGACTGCGTCTTCGCACAGATAGTATAATTGCACATAAGAAAACCCAGACTCAGGGCGTTTAATTTAAAATAAATGATCCGCGAACCGGTTCTGACACAAGAAAGGAAACGACTATGAAACGAAGCCTGAAAATACTATTGTCCGCACTCCTCGCCTTAGCCATACCGTCCGTCGCATTGTCCTGCACGAGCGGCAACGGAGGAACCGATACACCTGACGCCACGCCTGACGTTGACAATCCCGCTCCTGCTCAGATCGAAGAACTGCCGGATATCACCGAGGCCGCAGATTTTGTCACGAAAACCTGGGTCGCTGTAGATATTCCGTTCGAAACCGATCAGGAATATGAGAAAAACACACAGCTATACGTCGAATTCTTTGCCGATTTCACAAACCGCGAGACCGGCACGAAGCTATCCATCCCGGGGTTCTGGGACGGTGAGAACACTTTCGTTGTGCGTTTCGCCCCTACCGAGTACGGGATCTGGGATTTCGCAACGCGCTGTGAGAGCGACGGCTCTCTAAACGGGAAGACCGGAACTGTTGCCGCGAATCAATATAAGGGCGATCTGGAAATATACAAGCGCGGTTTCGTGACAACGGACGGAAGCAAGCATTTCGTCTATGCGGACGGAACGCCGTTCTTTTATCTGGGAGACACGCACTGGGGAATGTACACGGAAGAATTTGACCGTCCCGGACCGCATGCGGGAGACACCGGCGCAGAATCGCACTTCAAATATATTGTCGACAAGCGCGTCGAGCAGGGCTTTACAGTCTATCAGTCCGAGCCGATCAATACGAGAGCGGTACTGACGGACGCGTCGTTGTCAACGGGCGACGTGAAGCGTTTTGGCGAAAATGACCGCTACTATCAATATCTGGCCGAAAAAGGCCTTGTCCATGCGAACGCGGAGTTCTTCTTCGCGGGCGAGATGAATAAGAAAGTGATGGACAACGAGGCTTTTCTGGAAGCTATCTGCCGCTACTGGGTCGCACGCTACGCTGCGTATCCGGTGATGTGGACGCTCGCGCAGGAGATCGATAAGGATTTTTACGCAAAACGCGGGGATCAGACTCTGTTCGACTATACGAACAATCCGTGGGTGCGTGTCGCGGAGTATATCCATAAATATGACGCGTACCGCCATCCGCTTTCGGGGCACCAGGAAAACACGACGTCGACTACCGTTACCGGTGCGGGGACGAGCAAGACGGCTTCCAACAACGGTCAGTCGATATTTCTTTCTGATGAAGTGACCGAAAGAACGGGGCATAACTGGTGGGCCGCACAATGGAGCCCGAGCCTTACCTCCCTGCCCGACAGCAACGTTGCCCGCGACTACTATAACAGCAGCAAGGTTGCCATTAACTATGAAGGCCGTTACTGCTACCTGTGGACAAAGAATTTCGGCGCCAGAGCTCAGTCGTGGATCTCGATGTTGTCCGGCTTCGCGGGCGTCGGTTACGGCGCGGTCGATATGTGGCTGTACAAGAGCGAGTATGACGTGAATACCACGTCACGAGACGGGATAGACGAGATCACGCCGAAGGACAAGGCCGTTTACTGGAGCGAGGCTGTTGAGTTTGAGTCTGCGTACCAGCAGGGTTATATGCGCCGCTTCTTTGAACAGTATAAGTGGTGGAACCTGAAGCCTGATTTTGATGACAATAATTATTTTGTTCCTGCTTCGGAGGATACGCTTTACGTTTGTTCTACGATCGGCAATGATCTGTACGTCGTTTATCTGTATTCCAGGAATACCACGGGCGGCAGAGTGACCGGGCTTGCGGCGGGCAATACTTACGCTGCGACTTGGTTCAATCCGCGGACAAACGAGTACTTGGAGATCGGTGAGTTTACCGCTCCGGCCGCGGATGATGGCGGCAATTCTTCGTGGGTGCTTCCTGCGCGTCCCGAGGCTGATGATTTCGTGCTGGTCGTGCGGAAGAAGTGAAAGCAGGCTACGGGGAAAGAGTTAAGAGTTAAGGGTTCAGAGTTAAGAGTTTAGAGTTTAGAGGCGAACCGAGTGATGGCACGAATTTTGGGTCTCATGCGTTCCCTTCATTAATTCGCATTTCGGTCAAACAAAATTCGTGCCATCACTCGGTTCGCCTGCCACTTGCAACTTGCAACTTATCACTTGCCACTTTCAACTTGCCACTTACCACTTACAACTTGCCACTTGCCACTTACAACTTGCAACTTATCACTTGCCACTTTCAACTTGCCATAAAAAAAACTGTTGACATCCTTTTTTGCCCGTGCTATAATGCCTACAATTCCGATATGAATTGTGCGTATTCGCCGTCGGGAGGTACTAAAAAAGGAGTGTCAAAGCTTATGAAAACATACGACAAAATTACCGATCTGATCGGCGGGACACCGCTGCTCAACCTCACCAGATTCGCGGACACGGCCTCGAACGGCGCGTCAGTCTACGGAAAGCTCGAATATTTCAACCCGGCAGGCAGCGTTAAAGACAGAATCGCAAAAGCGATGATTGACGACGCTGAAAGCAAGGGCCTGCTGAAGCCGGAGTCGGTAATAATCGAACCGACCAGCGGAAACACAGGAATCGGATTGTCCGCCGTTGCCGCGTCCAGAGGATACAGGATCATCCTCACGATGCCTGAGACGATGAGCGTTGAACGCAGAAACCTGCTGAAAGCGTACGGAGCGGAACTTGTATTGACCGAAGGCGCGAAGGGAATGAAAGGCGCTATTGAAAAGGCGAAAGAGCTCGCGGCGGAAATTCCGAACAGCTTCATTCCCAGTCAGTTCACGAACCCCGCGAATCCCGCGATTCATCTCGCGACCACCGGCCCCGAGATCTGGAACGACACGGACGGAAAAGTTGACATTTTCGTGGCGGGCGTAGGTACGGGCGGAACGCTTTCGGGCGTAGGAGAATATCTGAAATCACAGAATCCGAACGTAAAAGTTGTCGCCGTAGAACCCGCAACGTCGCCGGTACTCTCGAAAGGCGTTGCAGGCCCGCATAAAATACAGGGCATAGGCGCCGGATTTGTCCCCGACACGCTCAACACGAACATATATGACGAAATAATTCCGGTAGAAAACGAAGACGCTTTTGCAACCGGCCGTGCGCTGGCAAGAAAAGAGGGCGTTTTGGTGGGTATTTCGTCCGGCGCCGCCGTATTTGCTGCGACTCAGCTCGCAAAACGGCCCGAAAACGCAGGCAAGATAATCGTTGCCCTCCTTCCGGACACAGGCGAGCGCTACCTCTCAACGCCCATGTTCGCCGATTGACCTCAAAAACAAATCAAATCATATAATCGTATGCGCCGCGTTCTTTATGCTGGTCAACAAGATCCTGCAGCGTGATCCCGTCGAGGTATTCGTTCACGACTTTAGCGAGGCCTCTCCAGACGGGAAGTGTCGGACAATTGATGCTTTTTTCGCACATGACCGGATCCTGATCGACGCAGTCCACGGGCGACAATGACCCTTCGGTCAGCCTAAGTATCTCCCCTACCGTATACTTTTCGGGAGAACGCGCAAGCATATACCCGCCCTGAGCGCCGCGATTCGCCCTCAGGACGTCGGTTTTGTTAAAGATCTGGATGATCTGTTCGAGGTATTTCTTCGATATATTCTGGCGGTCGGAGATCTCTTTTAAAGAAACGAATCTCCCGCTGCCGTGTTCAGCCAGATCGATCAGCATACGCAGCGCATAACGGCCCTTTGTTGAAATTTTCAAAGTAAATCACCTCGCAACATTTATATACCTATAATACCACCTATTTGGTAGGAATTCAAGTAAAGCGCAAAATAAAGCGCAAAAGTACAGAAAGGGGTACACATCATGAGCAACTATAAATTTGAAACCCTTCAGCTCCACGTAGGTCAGGAGCAGGCCGATCCCGCTACCGATTCGAGGGCTGTCCCTATTTACCAGACGACTTCTTACGTTTTCCACAACAGCGCCCATGCGGCGGCGCGCTTCGGGCTCGCTGATCCGGGCAATATTTACGGCAGGCTTACCAATTCGACGCAGGACGTGCTTGAAAAGCGCGTTGCGGCACTCGAAGGCGGGGTCGCGGCACTTGCCCTCGCGTCAGGTGCGGCGGCAATAACTTACACGATCGAGGCGCTCGCACAGAGCGGTGACAATATCGTTGCTCAGAAGACTATCTACGGCGGCAGTTTTAACCTGCTCGCACACACGCTCCCGCAGTACGGGATCAATACGACGTTCGTTGACATCCACGATCTGGTCGAAGTCGCGGCGGCGGTGAAGCCGAACACGAAAGCGATCTTTATCGAGACGCTCGGAAACCCGAACAGCGACATTCCCGACATTGACGCACTCGCCGAAATCGCACATGCGCACAATATCCCGCTCGTAATTGACAACACCTTCGGCACGCCCTTCCTGATCCGCCCGATAGAGCACGGCGCAGACATCGTTGTCCACTCCGCCACCAAATTCCTCGGCGGCCACGGCACGACGCTCGGCGGCATAATCGTTGACTCCGGCAAATTCGACTGGGCAGCTAATGCGGATAAATATGCGCCGATCGCAAAACCGAATCCGAGCTACCACGGCGTTTCATTCACCGCAGCGGCCGGTCCCGCGGCGTTTGTTACGTACATCCGGGCAATTCTTTTGCGCGATACAGGTGCTGCGATCTCTCCGTTCAACGCTTTTCTGCTCCTCCAGGGCATCGAAACGCTTTCGCTCCGCCTCGAGCGCCACGCCAAAAACACGAAAAAGGTCGTTGCGTTTTTAGCAAACCATCCGCTCGTCGAAAAAGTTAATCACCCTTCTCTTCCGGATCATCCGCAGCACGCGCTTTATGAGAAGTACTTCCCCAACGGCGGCGCTTCGATCTTCACGTTTGATATAAAGGGCGGTCAAAAGGAGGCGCACGCGTTCATCGACGCGCTCGAAATATTCTCACTGCTGGCAAACGTTGCCGACGTCAAATCGCTCGTCATTCATCCGGCGACAACGACGCATTCGCAGCTTTCTGATGAGGAGCTGGAGGATCAGAATATTCATCGCAACACGATCAGGCTGTCGATAGGCACCGAGCATATCGATGACATCATCGCGGATCTTGAAAAAGGATTTGCGGCGCTGTAAAAAGTGTGAAACCGAAAGCACGATGGCAAGTTCAGAGTTAAGAGTTAAGACTTCAGAGTTAAGAGTTAAGAGTTCAGAGTTAAGAGTTAAGAGTTTTGCCACTTGCAACTTATCACTTGTCATTTATCATTTACTTTAAGGCTTCTTTGACTACCTTATTTTTCTCTGGCGAAGCCGAGTGAATGGCTAAGAATTTTGTTTGACCGAACTGCGAACCAATTCCGGGGTTCGCAGTAGACCCAAAATTCGTGCCATCACTCGGTTCGCCTGTCACTTGCCATTCTCCATTTAATAATCTCATTTTTTCCGTCCTGCCGTATCTGGGAGTACCCGCTCCCTTCGATCATACGGCGGGACGCTTCGTTTTCCGCAAAACATCGTGCGACACATTTAAGGCCGAGCTCGCGGGAGGCAAACTCCGAAAGCCCGCTGAACGCCGCCTTCCCGTACCCTTTTTGATGGTATTCAGGCATGATGCGGCAACCGACTTCGGCGAAGCCGTCAGAAGTAAACTGCCAGAGCAGCGCCTCGCCGATCATTGGCCCCGATTCACTCGTCCTGACGGCAAAATTGATCGAATCTCCGGCTCGCATATCGCGGCGCAGCTGGTCGTAAAAAGTATTGTCATCGACCGGCCCCGTTATCCACGGATCCTCGCGGTAATCGTAGCCCCACATTTTATTATTGTCGACGTCCGTATTAAGGGCGAGGTACGCGGCCTTATCCGACGCACGGACCGGAGTAAGGAAGACGTCGCCGCAGCGCAGCACCGCCCCACGCCTGTGCCTCATAAAATCCCACGTCAGCCCCTCTCCCGCCTTCACGTGAACGAGATGCTTATTGATCATAGAGATCGGCTGGTATTGACGTTTCGACGTGCGGATCCCGGGATCGCCGGAGTCGTCTTCCCTGTTCACAAACAGCAGCGGATAACCGAGCTGCGCTTCGACGTACCTCACAAATCCGTTAAAAATGACAGGATACGCGCCCTCGAACCGTTTGAGGGCCTTTTCAACGTGGATAAACAGCATGTCGCCGACCAGTTCGCCGATGCTTACAGCCGCGATCTCGCCTCCCGCTTCGAGGCAGGCCGCGATCATACCGAGGTCTTCGTACGAATCAAGCAAATCAAGCGTACCGGCAAGTTCGAACGCTTCGATCGCCGTTCCCCCGTCATGTTCGGCATGGTATTCGCGCAGCATCGCGTCAATTTTATCGCGGTCTTCCGGCCTGATCGCGCGCACAACGGGCTCGCCGTAGAGCTGTACGAATTTGTTGATATGGTTGCGCTGGCCGCTGAACTTTTTGCCCCGGAACGACGCGATCTCGTCAAACGAATAAACGTAATCGCTCCAGCGCATATCGAATCCCCACATTGCCGGCCTGAGCCGCCCGTCTGCACGAATTATGCGCAGAAGCTCCTTTGTCACCCCGTAAAATCGCAGCGGAAGGCTGTTTTCCCGCGCATATACGATCAATTTATCTATCGCGCCGTCAACGTCCGCCCCTATCGGCCAGCTGAATGCGACCTGATCGCCGATGATCTGCCGGACGATCAGCGTATCATTTTCTATGCAGAACCCGAGCTCTGTCCCCTCGCGGAACATGAGCAGCACGCCGGCGGTAATATCGCTGGCAGGCCACGGATTATTTTTAAGATACGGAATGGCTTTTTTTAACGTTTCGAGCGAGAAAGGGTCAAATTTCAGCATAAGTAGTCTTTCTTTCGGCTGGGCGCGGGTTGGTGTGGCCGGACTGACGGCGGCAGACGGCGAACCGCCGTCAATCCTTATACTCACATTTCGGCACGCTGTCAAGTTCCGGGCACATTGCCAATTATATTGACATTTTCAGTGTGAGTGTATACACTATCATTACAGTGGGAAACAGTATTCCTGCTTGGAAGACATGCAGAGGGATGCTTTCAAATATATAGAGCTGTTCTATAATAGGACGCGGCTGCACAGCAGTTTAGGATACAAAAGTCCGGTATCATACCAGCTGTCACTCCAGGCTGCATAAGATCCCAAAAGCGGAGCAGGATCGATTCCTTTTCCGTGCTTCGCCGGAGAGATAAACAAAGGCAGAAAAACACAAAGTCGTTGTCATTGACAACACAAAACAACGATGAACGCAGTAATAACCAACAAACAAAACAATGCGTATGAACAAGACATTGACCACTTACAAAAAACCTACCAGTCCAGTTTGGGAAAAAAATGAAAGCATATTTGTTTTATAAAAAACAATTTATAGAAGGAGTTTTGGCATCTGAAAATGTCGATTATTCATCTCCGGACTCTGTCAAAATTGCAAATAAATCTGTTGATAAATATCGTTGCGCAGCGAAAAAAATCGGACAATTTTTTCCTGATAAAATCAGTGATTTTTCCCAGTTATTAGGCGATAACAGAATTCGCGTCAGTGTATGTTCCGCAGTTTGCTTGATAGAACTAATGCCGCACACAAGAGATGAACTGCGGATTGCTTTGAAAGTTATAGAAAAATATCGAAATATTTGTGATGAGCCTACCAAATACATGATTGATTGTTGGTTGAAAGGAGATTATTGTAATATTGATCGCTGTTCTGATTGGAGTGTGACGGAAAAGTATTAGTTGGTAATGTACATAACAAGGAAATTATTGTATTTTTAAGGATTTAAGTTGAATGTGGATATAAAAGGTTTCGAGATATGACATATCTCTCAAAAATGGGGGTTAGTATAAATGTTTTTTGATGAATCAGATACTACTTATGTTAGATCCAAGGAAGAAGTTTTTAGTATAATGGGAGCTTACTATGGAAACGCATATTATAGAGCGGCAATAAGACAAGGATTCACAAAAAAAGAACTTTTCATTTTGAAGAAAATGTTAGATGAAATTAATAGTCTGGGTTATAATTTTTCAAATCTTCACAAATTGACTTACGAAGCAGATTTGCGCTTTGTGCCTATTCTGTTAAAATACTATGCTTCAATGGAAAAAAAAGAAGGGATTCTGCAAGCGTTAGATCACAAAGAGTATTATGCATACACTCCTGACATTATAGAATTGTATTATAATGAAAGGAATGCAATGATAAGATTTGATATAAGCTCGACTTTATTTGTGATAAGAAACAGAAAATATGTTGATTTATATCTAAAAATAACACACATGAAAGATTATATTGGAGATGATATGATTCCAGCGATTCTCTGCAAGTATCATATAAAAGAGTTTTCAAGTCGGTTTATTGATCTATACAATATGAATCCTGATGCAGTATCTTGGAATATGGCGAATTATGGATATTTGCTTAACGACAGAAGAATTCTTCCAATACTTGAAGATTTGGCGAATTCTAGCAGAAAAGATATTAGTCGTGAAGCCAAAAAACATCTCAGAAGCTATTTGGACTGATATGAAGTGTGGTAGGAAAGCATTAGTGACATTGATTGTTTTTAGGCCTTTTGTTTAAGCTTTTATAATGGGGGATAATACATGATCGTCTTTTGCTCCGATAAACAACAAATTGCATCGTTAATTGAATTCCTGATCTTTGTAGTGATCTGTGTTGCCATTATGCTTATTGTTGGAGTGATTGATCCGATTAGAATTAGTAAAGGACATTTTATCAAATATATGCGTGAGTTGCCATTTCTATATAAACTTCTGTATGGGGTGATAATAGGGGTGCCACTCTTGATATCTGTTTTATGCTCAATTAATATGATCAATGAAGCAAAATACCTATACCAGGCCAATCATAATCTCTTGGAGGTAAACTATTTTAGTGTTGAATCCGACATTTTAGTTAGTGATGCAGAATACAGAGGGGAGAAAATTGGAAATAATATAAGCTGAAAGATTAATGGCGATTTTGTCCTGACAGGGGCAGTGTTGCCAGATGATGTGATAGACACAATTCTTAGAAGTGAAAAAGTCGAAATATCATTTGGATATGTTGGCAGGAATTTAGAAATATGGAGCATTCGTGTCGAAGATACCTCCTAATTACAGTTGTAACAATAGTAACCGAAGGAGCAGCTGCTCCAGCGTATGGCATTCTTTTGGCTTAACTGGGAGATAAAACAATGGGGAAACAGATTACTTTATATACTAACAAAATTACCGCAAAATCTTTCGTCAATTGTTCGCTATGACCATGATCGATTCATTAAGAGATAATTCTTTTACGCAGAATACAAGTGTGGACTATGGCGTAAAAAGTATTAGTGACTTTGATCATTGCTTGCCATCTTTTCTCAAATGTCACATCACCATCAGGTCCGTGTGAGAGTTCTCTCATACAGGTTTAAGCCGGCGGCGCGCACCATCACCCCGGAGTATTTAACCGTTCTCCGGGGATCTTTTTTGCCTTAAAATCAGGCTGTTTCGCTGTAATCTGCGGTTTCTTCCGCAGCCCGTTTTGCCAAATTATATTGACATTTTCAGTGTGAGTGTATACACTATCATTACAGTGGGAAACAGTATTCCTGCTTAGAAGACGTGCAGAGGGATGCTTTCAAATATATAGAGCTGTTCTATAATAGGAAGCGGCTGCACAGCAGTTTAGGATACAAAAGTCCGGTACAAGTCTAGTGTTAATTAGTGACTTGTATTTTGACGGCGTAGAACACTTAATAGTCTCATTTGGGAAAATATTATAATATGGTGGAAAAAATGTTAAGTCATGATTTCATATCAGTTTCGGAGGAAAACATCACAAGTGCTTTAAACTATTATCCAAATATGAAACTAACTGGAAAAGAAGCAAGAATTGTTAAGATAAAGGATAAAATAATATTAAAATATATCGCGATATTTAATGACGTTGATATTTTTATTAAATTAAGCGGACAATCAATAAACAGATTAAACTATTATGGATGTTCAGTAATTCCGCCCAGCTCTTGCTTGGTTTTATACAATAAAATAAGAAAAACGACTTTGTTCAAAAGAGCAAAGTTGTGGAAACTATCAAAGATTCTTCAGTACTCTATTTCCAATAATTATTATATTGTTCATCACGGTATATAATTTGTGAGTGGTAAGGAGATTTGAAAGCGATTGTTAACGAGAATCGTGAGTATGAGGCACCATACGCGCATATTTTAAGAGATGGGAAAAAGTTGCAGTGGTGGATGCTTCCGGCGATATTATCAAAGGGAAACTTTCAATTGAAACAGAGAGATTTGTTTCGGATTTTAAGGACGAGATAGTAGAAGACATTGGTGAATAAAATGAAATTTTTAAATTTTAGTGCTGAATCGGAACCGCCAGCAGGCGGTTTGTGAAATTAAGGCCGAGACTACCCGGACCTCCAGACCTCCCCGGACTCAGACATTTCAGCACACGTTCTTCAATTTGGGCAATTTGTGTCACTCTGAAAACACCGCCTGAAAATTAAAAACCGAGATTCAGGCGGTGTTCTGCGCCCATTTTTCGCTGGGAAGCGGCGCCCTCACTCTGAAAACACCGCCTGAAAATTAAAAACTGAAATTCAGGCGGTGTTTTGCGCCCATTTTCCGCCGGGAAGCGGCGCCCTCGCTCTGAAAACACCGCCTGAAAATTAAAAACTGAGATCCAGGCGGTGTTCTACGCCCATTTTTCGCCGGAAGACGGCGCCCTCACTCTGAAAACACCGCCTGAAAATTAAAAACTGAGATGCAGGCGGTGTTTTGCGCCCATTTTTCGCCGGAAGACGGCGCCCTCACTCTAAAAACACCGCCTGAAAATTAAAAATCAAAATTCAGGCGGTGTTTTGCGCCAATATCCCGCCGGGAAGCGGCGCCGGGCTGGCACACAAAACCCAAAATTACCGATTTGTGTGCCAAAGTTGACCGACCGCGAAGTGAGAGACAGCGCCGCAGAAAAAAACTTTAAAATATTTGAGGAATTGCCACCGTGATAAACCTTGTGGCCGGCAAACTTAAACCTGCGCATCCCTCCATTTTTATAACACTTTTCACTGAAACAGGAAAAGAGCCAAATAAACAGATAACTTGAATTTAATATAATTATTATATATAATAACAAAGCGCTAAATAATTATGTAAAAAACGTGATTATTGCGGCCTTAAGCATTAACTACCGGGGAAGATTTTATAAATGGCAAACAATGAAAACATTCAGAAGCCGAAAAGAAGCGGTACGGGGTTTCGGTCCGTACGCTGGCAGCTGGTTATTTACGATACACTTTTATTTTTTGGTCTGGGAGCGCTGTCCGCTCTGATTTGCCTCACGAAATTCAGTTCCCGTCCAACAGTTGGAGCGTTTTTTGTTTCATTAGGCGCTCTGTTCGCGCCGATAATTGTCAGCCGATTCCTTTTCGGCGTATATAAGCAGATCTGGCGCTACGGCGGCGTGCAGTCGTACCTGAAGCTGTGCCTTGCCGACGCCTCGGCGTTCATACTTTTCTTTATTGTCCGCATATTCCTGCCTCAGCGAACCGTCCCGATCATCTGGATCTTTTCATTGACCTGCCTGAACCTTCTGGCCACGCTGTTTATGCGCATGTGCTACAGATATATGTATTCGCATTACAATTACAATACGTGGTTCGGGCGCTTCATGGTGTTTTCGCTGAAATTGTTCACGTTCGGGAAGATATCAAAAGAGCTGAAGGAACGCAGCATTGACGACGCACGAAAGATCAAGATCGCTATCGTTGGCGCGGGCAATACTGGCGTTGCCCTGGCTTCCGAGCTTAAAAACACCGGAAACACGGCGTACATGCCGATACTTTTTATTGACATCAGCCCCGAAAAGATCGGTCGCGAGATCAGCGGCGTTCCGATCATAAGCGAGGCGGAGGCAACGAAGGAGTGCATCGAAAGCCATAAGGTCCAGGAGCTCGTTTTTGCGCTTCCGCACCTGAGGGAAAGCGAATTCAACCGTCTGTACAACAAATATTATGATTACGGCATAAAGATCAAATCCTACGACTACCCGATGATGCAGGATTCCGCGGAGAAACGCGATAAGGGCCGCAGGATCGTACGCGACATAAACGTGGAAGAACTGCTGTTCAGAAACCAGTCGCTCGTCGTCGATAAAGCCACGGCGGAGTATTATAAGGGTAAGACCGTGCTTATCACAGGCGGCGGCGGATCGATCGGGTCCGAACTGTGCCGCAGGCTCGCAAACATGGGCGCTTCGCACATCGTTATCGTTGACAATTACGAGAACGGGGCGTACGAGATCCAGCAGGAGCTGCTGATGCAGTATAAAGACGCGCTTAAGGTCAGCGTCGAGATCATTTCGGTCTGCAATGCCGAAGACCTTGACCGCGTTTTCGCGAAATACAGACCGGAAGTGGTCCTTCACGCCGCGGCGCATAAGCACGTGCCTCTTATGGAGCATAACTGCATCGAGGCGGTCAGGAACAACGTTTTCGGCACGCTGAATACAGTGCTCACGAGCGAAAAGTTCAACGTGGCGCGGTTTATAATGATTTCGACGGACAAGGCGGTGAATCCGACCAACGTTATGGGCGCGACCAAACGCCTGTGCGAGAGGATCGTGCTTACGCACGGACAGAACGGTGGCAATACGAAGTTCAGCGCTACGCGTTTCGGCAACGTGCTCGGTTCTAACGGTTCCGTTATCCCTCTGTTCCGCAGGCAGATCGCGAACGGCGGACCGGTGACAATAACCGACAGACGTATTGTCCGCTACTTCATGACGATCCCGGAGGCGGCTCAGCTCGTGCTCTGCTCCGGCGCAAAGGCGAACAACGGCGAGCTGTTCGTGCTCGATATGGGCAGACCTGTAAAGATCATTGACCTCGCCACTAATATGATAAGGCTGAGCGGCCTTGTCCCCGGCACCGATATCGATATCGTCGAGACCGGCCTGCGCCCCGGTGAAAAGCTTTACGAAGAGCTTCTGATCAAAAACGAGAACCTTCAGAAGACGGACAACGAAAAGATTTTTATCGAGACGGATGCTCCGATCTCCGCGCTCGAGCTGGAGCAAAAGCTCGACGTTTTAAGAAAGGCGTTGTCAACGGGCAGTAATGATGCTGTGCGTGAGGCGCTTAAGGAGACCGTGGAGACGTTCTGCGAGCCTGAGGTGGTCAATGCGCGTGCTTCGTCGGCGGCGGAGATGGCAGAGGCGGAGAAGGGCAGAGCGTGACAATATTGAGTTCAGAGGCGAACCGAGTGATGGCACGAATTTTGGGTCTCATGCGAACCCCGGAATCGGTTCGCATTTCGGTCAAACAAAATTCTTAGCCATTCACTCGGCTTCGCAGAAGTTCAAATGAAGTTTAGGGAGTTTAGAGTTAAGAGTAAGAGTTAAGAGTTAAGAGTTAAGAGTTCAGAATTAAGAGTTCAGAGTTCAGAGTTAAGAATTAAGAGTTTAAGTATATAAGTTTGGGTGATTTTGTATGTTGTTTGATGGCAAGATTTGGATTGCTAAGTCCGATAAAAATTTATTTCTTCTGCCTAAGATGGCTAACCGTCACGGGCTGATCGCGGGCGCGACTGGTACGGGTAAAACGATCACGATGAAAGTTCTGGCCGAGTCGTTTTCGGATATGGGCGTGCCGGTGTTCTTCAGCGACGTTAAAGGCGATCTTTCGGGTATGACAACGCCGGGTAAAGATACTGAGGATATGCAGAAGCGCATTACCCGTTTTGGCATTGAGAACTGGGAGTATAAGTCGTATCCGTCGCGTTTCTGGGATATTTTCGGCGAAAAGGGTACGCCGGTGCGCGTGACTGTTTCCGCTATGGGCCCGATGCTTTTGGCGCGGCTGTTCGGACTTACCGAAGTCCAGAGCGGCGTGCTGAATATAGTCTTTAAAGTTGCGGACGAACACGGCCTGCTGCTGCTTGACCTCAAAGATCTGCGGGCAATGCTGCAGTTCGTTGGCGACAACCGCGCTGAATTTACCACGGAGTACGGCAACGTTTCCGCCGCCAGCATTGGCGCCATTCAGCGTGCGCTCCTGCGTTTTGAAGACGAGGGCGGCAATATTTTCTTCGGCGAGCCCGACCTTGACATCAGGGACTGGATGGTTACCGACGAAAACGGCCGCGGCTACATCAACATCCTGTCGAGCGCCCGCCTGATCTCCAGCCCCACGGTCTACGCAACGTTCCTGCTCTGGATGCTCTCCGAGCTGTTCGAAAAACTGCCCGAAGTCGGCGACCTCGAAAAGCCCAAAATGATATTCTTCTTTGACGAAGCGCACTTGCTGTTCGACGACGCCCCGAAAGCGCTCGTGCAAAAGATCGTGCAGATCGTTAAACTCATCCGCTCCAAAGGAATTGGCGTTTATTTTGTTACACAGTCACCTTCGGACATACCGGACGAAGTGCTCGCGCAATTGTCAAACCGCGTGCAGCACGGGCTCAGGGCGTACACTCCGGCGGAGCAGAAAGCGGTCCGCGCGGCGGCAAGGTCGTTCCGCACGAATCCTAAATTCAATACCGAAGAGGCGCTGATGTCGCTGGGCACGGGCGAAGCGCTCGTGAGCTTCCTTGATGAAAAAGGCGTGCCGTCAATCGTAGAAAACGCGAAGATATTGCCGCCGCAGAGCCTTATGGGCGCCGCAGACGAAAGCTTCATCAGCGACCTGATATATAACGACGAACTTGACGTAGTGTACAGGGGAGTTATTGACCGCGAATCCGCGTACGAAATAATCCGTGCCGCGAACGAAGAGCTCGAGCGCCAGAAAGAAGCCGAAAGAGAGGAAGCCGAGGCCGCGAAGGCGAAGGCGAAAGAGGAAAAAGAGGCTGCTCTGGCGGCGGAGAAAAAAGCGAAGGAAGAGGCAAAAAAGAAGGCCGCAACGTCCAAGACGATTAAAAGGGCCGCTTCAAACGCCGCGTCTTCTGCAGCGCGTTCTGTGAGTACGAACCTGGTCAATTCCCTTACCGGCGGCAAGACTGCGAGCGTCGGTACGATCGGAAAGCGTGCCGCGTCTTCTGCGCTGAGTTCTGTGCTGCGCTCCGGTATCTCGTCTATTTTCAGGGGCCTCCTGGGCAATAAAAAATAATCCTGCGACTAAACTTTTTTCTTCAAAAACGCGAGCGTGACAACGGGCAGCAGCATTGAGCCTATCGAATTGCCCAATATTACGGTCCATATGAAGCCGAACGCCTTGAGGCTTACGATATTTGCGCATGCGAAATAGCCTATATCTGCGATCGAGTGCTCGAATCCGCTCAAAATGAATACCGGTATCGCGAACAGGATTCCTACGATGTTTTTATTGCTGCGGTACACGCTTACGGCGATATACATCAGTATTCCGCAGAACAGGCCGCGGATCAGCGTCTGAGGGAACGTCTGAGTGTCAAGCTTTGCCTGGCAGAGCGTTATTGCCGCTTCTTTCAGTTTGGGTATTGCGAAGGCGAGCGCGAACCCGCCGGCGCTGACACCGATCGCGTTTCCGAACAGCCCCAGCAGCAGTACCGACAGTTCTTCTTTGCCGTGCGCTTCAGGTATGAATCCGATCTTTCCGGTGTAGAGCGAATACCCGCGCAGACATATTGTCAGCAGCGCGACGGAAAACATTACGGCTCCGACGTATTTATTTTCGCATGCGAGGTAGACGGCGCAGCCGATCGAGATGACGATCCCGGCGGCAATGCCGTTGAGTATTTTTTTGACGATGTCTTTCATTTGACCTGCTCCCTTTGAATTGCTCCCTTTGAAATGCTCCCTTTGAAAAGCCCCCTTTAATTGCTCCCTTCACCGGCGGCGTTCGGGGGGCGTCCCGCGGCACGCATATGTTTTAGCAAAGAAAGGGGCCGTTGTCAACCGCTATCTTTTAATGTTTCCGCGTTTGTGCTAAAATATGGGACACAATAACATTACTGCCAGCCCCGGAGGGAAAAGATGAAAAAGCTATTGACCGCAATGCTGATCACATTATTGACCGCAGCTGTTCTGGCCGCCAGCCTGTCAGTGTTCGCGCTTGCCGAAGCCGAAACCACAGAAATACCCGCAGAGACTGAAGCGGCAGCTGTCCCGGCGGAAGAGCTTGTCGAGCTTGAATACGTGCGCTTTACTGCCACGGGCGATGATCCGTACGGGACGTTCCATCTTATGGATAACGGCGATAATACCACGATCGATCCGGACGAGGTGGTCTGGGCGGCCGTTCGTTACCGCTCGATAACGCAGTTCGACACTGCAGGAGCGGAATTGTACGGGCAATTATACGTCGTCCCGCCGGCGGAACCGCACATTCCGATAAAATACGTACACAGCGGCCAATGGGAGACCGCGATCGTTGACCTTACGTCGGTCAATGAAAATTCGGAGCTGGACTCGATCTGGGATTCGATGCATTACCAGAATGTTGACGTCGTACGTTTCGATCCGATGGAACCGAGCCGCAATGCCGAAGCGGATGAGCAGGCGGAAACTGCCGGAAAAGTGAAAAAAGGGTTCTCGATCGACGTGGCCTGGATCGCTTTCTTTGAGACCGAGTACGCGGCTAAGACGTATACAGGCCGCGAAAAGACGCCGAGCGCTGTGCTCGATGCCGATTCGCTCTCTTCGATCACGGACGCCTACCATATGGTGGCGACGAAGCTTTCAGAGATGGCTGTGCTCCCGACTGTCGCACCCGCTACCGAGCCGCCGGCGCCTACACCCACGAAAGCTCCGACGGAAGCTCCTGTTGAAACCGCGTTGCCAACGAATGACCCTGCGGTCAATTCCGCTAAACCGAACGGCAGCGGTTCCGCCACGGCGCCTTCAAACTCCGGCATAAAAAAAGACGGGGGCAACAAAACCGGATTGATCATCGGTATCATTGCCGCCGTCGTAGTCGCGTGCGTATGCGTTGTGCTCGCACTCGTTATTAAAAAGAAGAAAAAATCCAAATAAATATCTGATTCCGGGCCCCGCCAAGGTGCTGCTATAGTGCCGCGCGGGGTCAATCTTCGCCTAAAACGATGAGCTTGTCCCCTTCTTCGAGCGTTACAGTATTATCAAGAACGGCATCGAAATTACTGCCTTCTCCGCTGTCAACGTGTCCTAAATACGTGTACCCGTGCTGCAGCACCCTCTGCCTGAGCTCACGCACCGTGCGCGTCCCGGTGAGCCCGAGCGCTCCCGCTTCTTTCAGGTAAAGTTCGCTGCCGGTATTGGAAAGGATCTCTTTGAATACGCCGACAAGTTCCGGATTTTCAGCGATCTGCGCCAGGATAAGCGACGAGATGTTTGAGACTACAAGGAAGTCGGTGCGCTCGCCGTTTCCGACAAGTTTTTCGCTTATTTCTCTGCGCAATTCTACGGTTATGTTATACTGCAGCTTGAAGCGCGCACGGATGTCGCGAAGGTTGAGCAGCATGAAGATCACTTCCATGTCCGCTTCTTCCGGGTCTTTATCGTGGTCGTTCAGGATCACGACGTGCTCCGTCATTTTGGCGTATTTTATCAGTTCTTCCGCGGAGCGCAGATCCGCGCTCATGCAAACGAGGCTCATATTGCGTGCCGCGGCTGCTTCCAGAAGCGGTTTTTGCTCTTCTTCGGTGATCTCGCGCCCTACGACGTACACGCGGTCAACGTTTCCGGGGAGTTCTTTGAGGATGACCGGCAGCATTTCGTTTTCGCCGAAAATGACGGTCTCTGTTTTGGCCTCGTTGACGGCGGCGTCATAGCGGGTTTCGGACAATGCTTCTGCGCTGCCTGCCGGGTCCGGTACGAGCGCCGAGATGCCGGAGGAATCGGAAAAGACAAGGAGCTTATCCGTTGTCCGCAGCTCGAGCGCGGCTGGAGGATTGAGTTTGGTCTCACCATCGCGGAAAACGCCCGCCGGAACGGCATTGTTTAATTGACCCATAACGTCGGCGTACGTCTTTCCTGCGGCCTCCGGGAGGTCGATCAGATAAAATTCGGACCCTTCGAAATTGAATACTTCGGTAAACGTTTCGGAAAGGCCTGCCTGAGTGCAGGAATGCGCGATCATTTTCGCCAGCACGTTGTTAGTCTGAAGCGTGGAAATATTGTGCGTTTCGGCCATGGACGGAGGAAAACTGTATTCATTTTTGGAAACGATCGCATTTACACGCACGTCTTTGACGTTCTTTTCCTTCATATACGACGAGACTGCCAGGATCGCTTTGAACGTCTTGAAATCGTCCGTCGGGCTTATGATCACGGAGCGGCACGTCTCCACCGAGCATTTTTCGATAGACGCGGGGTCGGTTACGTCAACGGTGCGGCAGAGCAGTTTGAAGTTTTTCGGGACTTCGAGGTTTTCTTTGAGTTCCTGTTCGAGTTCTTCGCGGTCAATGTCTGCCGCCAGCACTACGCATGCCGGTTTTCCTTCGGCGGCAAGTATCAGTTCGTTCAGCAGCGTGTATTCGCCCGGCGTAAATCCGAGGACAACGATGTGGTCTTCTTCCAGCACGCGTGAGTTTCCGCGCTTGAGTTCGATTATTTTTTCCTCAATGACGCTGGTGATTATACCGATCAGGACGCTGGTGAACAGGAGACCGACGATCGCGACGATCGACATCAGGATCAGGTATCCGATCCCGCCTTCGTCAAAGTAAGGCATCCAGGCGTTGATCACGGTGGCAATGCTGTTCCAGATCACCGTTCCTGCGCCTTCTTCTTCGCCGTTGAACCGCAGGGCGATTATGAGCAGGGCGATAAGGACCGCCACGATCAAAGATCCAATAATAAGCGCGCGAATCAGTCCCAGCGATCCTTTTGATGTGTGGCGGTCGAACCAGTAGTCAAAACGTTCTTTGAGGGACGGTTTGGTTTTCTTATTTGTTGTTTTTCTCATGGGGTCCATCTCCCTGGTGATGCGTTATTGCGATGAACTCGTGTGCGGTTGGGCGGGTCTTATTTTTTTGATTTAGCTTTCAGGATCAGGGCTACTGCAGCGATTGCGACGATAAGTACGCCGCCGGCAATAAGTCCGATTATGAGGGGTTTGTTGTTTTTGGGCTTTTCGGTTTCGCCGGGCTCGGTCTTTTCGGTCGGTTTCGGCGCGTCGGTTGCGGGAGTTTCGGGTTTTTCGGTGGGTTCTTCAGGCTCGGAGACCGTGATCGTAAGCGCGAACTCTTTCTCGCCGTAAACTATTTTTGCCGCTTTTTCGCCGGCGGAGGAAGTGTCAAAACCCTCGACCATGCTTTCATTGACCGCGACCCGCTTTGTCTTGCCGCTCTCGTACGTGGTGACAATGACCGCGCCCGCAGCGTCGAACTTGTCCCCGACCTTATATGCGGTCTTCGGAGTGCCCTCAAGTGTTACGTCAGTGATCGCTTCCTGATACTCGGAGATAACGATGTTGTCAACGTACGCCTCGCTTATGCGCATTCCGAATGCGAGTACGCTGCTGTCAACGCTGACCAGCGTATTATTTACGGTCGCTTTTTCTTTGCCGGTGTTATCGAGCACTTTTACGGTTGAATAATAGCGTACTTCCGAGAAGAGTTCGTCGTAGCCGTCAACAATGTCTGAAAATTCGAGTGTTCCGACGAGTGCGCCGTTTGCGAAGATCTTTGCTCCTGTTCCGTAGTCGGCAATGCTCAGCGTCGTGAAATTTTTACTGAAACTATCGGTTGTCTTGAGCGTAACGACCTTGTTGTTAAGGTATTTCTGGCCTTTATCGGCTGTCTTTCGCTCGTCGTAGTACTTTACGTAAATTTTGATCGATTTGTCGTTCGGGATGATGTATATTCCGTTCGGCCCGAGCTCCATGACTCCGCTGCCGCCGCTTTTATCATCTTCAAAATACGGGTTGATCTGTGTTTCGCCGGAGGTGCGGAAAAACATTCCGAAGCCCTGGTTTGCGGGCAATCGAAGGTCGGCGGAGAATACGTATTTGTCGGTGAGGCCTTCTTCGAGGAACATCTGTGCGAACGGGGCAAATTTCAGGCTTTTTCCACTTTTATCCTCAAAAACTTTCGTAATGTGCTCGGCGGTGGCATTGCCCAGGATCCAATGTTCCATCAGTTCTTCGATCGTAGAAAAGTCGGTGTCCGTTTCGAAGTTTTCAAAATCTATAGTATAGTTTTTGGTGCCCATCGCGCCTTCGTACGGCTCGCCCCAGTCGGCAACAAATTGCTCGAGTTCGGTCGGTGCCGCTTCTTCCTGTCCCGGCTCAGCGTCTTCTGCCGCATTTGAGAACGATATTCCGCCTATCATTATGACAAGGACAAGTAAAATCGCCGTCAATACTTTTACGGCTGTTGTTTTTGCATAATTTTGTTTCATTTCTTTTTCCTCCGTGCATTTAATGCTATTTTTTATTTAAGCAGCTGGATTTTTAAACACTAAAATTGTACTATTTTTCGCCGTGTTTTTCAAGCGCTGTGATTAATTGGAAAAAAGGGAAAAAGGCGCACATAATTAATTTGGAAAAAGGCGCCGAAAAAGGCAAAAAAAAGCGCAAAAAAAGAAGACCCTGCGCCTTTTGCACAGAGCCTTCAGAGAGATCCGGCGGCTACATATTTTCACAGGCCGTCGCCAGCCAACTATCGTCTGCATCGAAGAGCTTAACTGCTGTGTTCGGAATGGGAACAGGTGTGTCCTCTTCATCATCGCCACCGGAAATATTTAAGATAC
>JAEEGL013047547.1_pt1 | contig 20906 bp, 19 predicted proteins | sample 9134231 | NCBI WGS metagenome assembly JAEEGL01 (sample SAMN16246548, study PRJNA631951) | gut metagenome | biome: gut microbiome; feature: rumen; material: fiber-attached | host: Bos | place: Iran: Karaj | collected 2018-10
ATCGATGGTACTAAGGGGATTGGTGGATGTATATACTGCTTAAATGGTAGTAGTGATTTTAAAAAGAATGTATCTTTATTAGAACAATTTTATGAAAGAAAAAAAATCATGTTAAATAAATGGCCTAACAGTAAACTTATTGGTTATTTTCAAGCTAATACTAATACTTATGATACAGTTGATAACTTAAAGAAAAAATATGAATTAATACTTAAGCAGGATAATGTAATTGGTCTTTCTATCGCAACTAGGGCTGATTCTATTAGTGATGATGTATTTGATTACTTATGTGAACTTAATAAAAGAACTTATTTAACTATTGAGTTAGGCATACAAACAATTCATGAGAATAGTGCTAAACTAATTAATAGATGTCATAGTTTAGAATGTTTTGATAACATGGTAAAAAGGCTTAGAGATAATAATATTGATGTTGTTGTTCATATTATTAATGGTCTTCCATATGAGAGTAAAGATATGATGTTAAAAACTATAAGGCATTTAAATACACTGGATATTCAAGGTATTAAGATACATATGTTATCTATTGTTAAAGGTACTAAACTATATAAGATGTATCAAGATAAACCATTTAAACTACTTACACGTGATGAATATATTAATATAGTATGCGATCAAATAGAATTACTTAATGAAGATATTGTCATTCATAGGCTTACAGGAGATCCTATTAAAGAAGCATTAGCAGAACCTAATTGGATACTTAATAAAATTGATGTTTTAAATGGTATTGATAAAGAATTAAAAAGAAGAAATACTTATCAAGGGATTAGAAAAAACTCTATTCAAATTAATGAATAGGGTTTTATTTATCTCTTAGTTTTGCATCCATCTTACTTTCTACAGTCTTAATTATATTATTAAAACACTGCATAACTTCTTCTTCACTTAATGTACGAGTATCATCAATAAACGTTAATGAATAAGCAATAGATTTTTTATCACTACCTATATTGTCACCTGTATATAGATCAAATACTTCAATACTATCTAATAATCTTCCACCTGATTTTTTAATTAGTTTCTCAACTTCTAAACTAGTTATATCTTTATTAACTATGAATGCTAAATCTTTAGTAATACTTGGATATTTAGATGATTCTTTAAACTTAATTGGTTTTACTTTCTTACTGCATAACTTAGTCATAGATAATTCTATTACATATATTTCATCATTACTTACTTTAGGATGTACTCTACCTATTATACCTACTTCTTCTTTATCTAATAATACTTTCGCGCATATTCCTGGGTGCATATCAGTTATTTTTTCTACTTCATAAGTATATCTATTTTTTAATCCTAAATAGTCAAGTAAGTTTTCTAATACACCCTTTATACAGTAGAAATCTACTTTAATGTTACTGTTAGACCAACTATTAGTAACATAATTACCACTCATAAGTATTGCAATCTTAGTATCTTCTACATATTCATCATAATAAGTATTAGCTATTTCATAAATATTAATATCTAATACATGTCTTTTTTTATTATATAAATATGTATTTAATAGTGATGGAATTAAAGAAGTTCTAATAACACTCTTATCCATACTCATAGGATTTGGAAGAATAATTTGTTTTTTATCTTCATACTTAAACATATCTGCCATCTCACTAGATACTAAAGTATAGTTTTTTACCTCATCTAAACCTAAAGATCTAAGTCTTTTAGAAATACTCTTTCTATAACCAATATTTCCTTTATATTCACCTTTCTTTTGAGTTTGAATAGGTAGTGTGCCAACTAGGTTATGATATCCATATAAACAACCAATTTCTTCTGCTATATCTGCAGTATTACATTCAATATCTAATCTTCTATTTGGAATAGTTATAGTAAATACTCCATCTTTGTATTTATAGTCAAAGTCTAATCTATTTAATTCTACTTTCATATCTTCATCAGAAATATTAATACCAATAATATCATTTATTTCTTTTGCTGATACCTTAACTACTTTTTCATTTTTATCTAAAGTATCGTGTTTTACTATACCTTTTAATACTTTACCACCTGCATATTCTTGAAGTAAATAACATGCTCTATCTACTGCAGCAAGAGTATATTCATAGTTTAAGCCTTTTCCATAACGAATAGATGCTTCACTTCTTAAATCTAATCTAGATGAAGTATTACGAATACTTATTGCATCAAAGATTGCACTTTCTATTAAGATATCAGTAGTATTATCATCTATTTCTGTATTTTCTCCACCCATTACTCCAGCAATACATACTACTTTTTTAGAATCGGTAATAACTATATCTTCTTTATTAAGTATTCTAGTATTACCATCGAGTGTAACCAACTCTTCTTTATCTTTAGCATTACGAACTACTATTTTATCTCCAAGTTTATTCTTATCAAAGAAATGAAGTGGTTGTCCATATTCTAACATTACATAATTAGATATATCAACAACGTTATTAATAGAACGCATACCTACACTTTCTAATCTTTTCTTAATAAACTCTGGTGATGGTCCTACTTTTACATCTTTAACCACTCTAGCAGTATAGAATGGACACTTAGTAGTATCTACACTTAAACTAAAGTGATTATTAATATCATCATCTATTTCATTAATTTTAACACTAGGAAGTTTTACTTTCTTATTTATAATAGCTGCAATTATATAAGCAAAACCTATGTGATAATAACAATCATTATTATGATGTTTATGAATATCTAACTCAAGTATAGTATCATCTAGTCCTAAGTATTTTAATGCATCAATTCCAACCTTGGCACTACTATCTAACTCAGTAATACCTTTGTTATAATTTTCTTCTGTTTTTTCTTCTAAACCTAATTCAAATAATGCACATATCATACCATTAGATTCTACGCCTCTAATTTTACTTTTCTTAATTTCAAATTCTCCTGGTAAAACTGCTCCTGGTAACGCTACTATTACTTTTAAACCTACTCTTACATTAGATGCTCCACATACTATTTGCGTAACTTTAGTGCCAATATCTACTTGGCATATATTTAAATGATCACTATCTGGATGCTTTTCTACTTCTTTAATTTCTCCAACTACTAAGTTATTAATATTGTTTTTTATAACTCTCTCAATATTAACACCAAACTTAGTAATTTTATCGGTTAATTCATCGATATTTTCATCTTTAATATCAACATATTCTCCAGCCCAATTTAAATTAATCATGTTAATCCTCCCTTCTATCAAATGCTTTTATTTCTCTTAAATCGGTATTATAGAATGTACGAATATCATTAATACCATATTTTAACATAGCAATTCTCTCAAGTCCAAAACCAAAAGCAAATCCATGCCAAACTTCTGGATCATATCCACACATTTTTAAAACATTAGGATGAACTACTCCCGCACCACTTATTGTAATCCAACCAGTATTTTTACATATTGGACAGCCTCCACCTTTACATTTAAAGCAAGATATATCAGTTTCTACTGAAGGCTCTGTAAATGGATAATAACTTGGTCTAAATCTTGTTTTACAATCATCACCAAATAAATGTTTCGCAACAACATCAAATGTTCCTTTTAAATCTGCAAGTGTGGCTTTTTTATCTATTAATAAACCTTCTATTTGCATAAAGTTATGTGAATGTGTTGCATCATCATCATCACGTCTATACGTTTTACCTGGACATACTATTCTAATTGGTGTCTCACCTTTTCCTTTTAACATGGTTCTTGCTTGAACTGGAGATGTATGACTACGAAGTAATATCTTATCTCCTTCTAAATAGAATGTATCTTGTGAATCACGTGCAGGATGACCTTTAGGTAAATTTAATAATTCAAAATTATATAAATCTTCTTCTATTTCTGGCCCTTCTACAACATCATATCCCATGCTCATAAATAGGCTTTCCATATCTTCTACAACTTTTTCTAATATATTAGGACTACCTTGTCTAATTTTTGTAGCAGGTAAAGTTATATCTATTTTTTCACTTTCTAGTTTTCTATTTAGTTCTAATTCATTTAATTCTTTTAACTTTTCTTCATATAAATCATTAAATGTTGTTCTAACCTTATTAATCATCATTCCATAACTCTTTTTATCAGTTGCTTCTTTTATCCCAGATTGTAATTCAGTAATTATACCTTTTTTACCTAAGTATTCACTTTTTAATAATTGTAGTTCATTTATTTCTTTAACATTTTCAAACTTTGTATTAATCTCACTTATAATACTATTTACTTTCTCTTCATTCATAAATTCCTCCTTAAAAAATAAAAAATCATATTAATTATAGGGACGAGATTACCCGTGGTACCACCCTATTTCATAATATGATTATGCACTCTTAGACTTAACGCGTCAATACGTTTTTTAACAGCTAGAAACTGAATTCATAAAAGGTTATTTATTATCTTCCCACCACCCGATAACTCTCTTTAAACACTACTTTTACTACTACTTTTTCATCATAGCCTTTTCTTGCTTCGAATTGATTTTAACATAAATACTTATTTATTTCAACTACTTATTTTACTTTCTGAATTATTTTATCTTCATTAATCTTACTTATTCTACTTCCCATTATGGTTGAAGTAAAATATAAGTTATTTAATATCATAATATTATTACAATATTCTATATAAGTTAAATCTCCATTTATTAATCTGGTGTTATACTCATATACTTCTTCATTATATCGTTTTATAAGTAACCTAGATATTATATCTACATTAAATCCATCTATTCTTACTAAGTAATCATTACATAATAAATAAGGATTAATATAAATACTTAATAGCAACTTATCTTTATGTGAATCAATCTTTTTAAGCAAATCATCAATATTGGAATTATATAAATTATCTATATCATCAAAAGTAATCTCTTCTCTAACAAACATAAAATATATTTTTTTCTTTATTCCTTCTAAATTATCTATTATATTATACATAATTATTTCCTTACGTATGTATATGGCACTGTTTCTTTTTCATTTTCTTCAAGTATGTAATTAACCATATTCAATTGCTTTTCACTAGTTATATCAAATGTAATTATGTTCGAATTTCCAGTATAAAAAGTATCTCCTGTATCAAGAACTACCTCCGTTTTACCTCCGTTAAAGACACAGTTTCTATATTCAATAACCTGTACTGTATTAGCAAATGATATTAAAGCATAACTTTTATCTGGATTATACATATTGCTATCATCAACACTAGCAGCTTCTACACTAAGAAAACTTGCACCATTATCTTCTTTAGTTTCTTTACTATTTTTTCCACTACATCCATATATAACCATTGGACTTCCAACTATAATTCCACCCATTAGTGTAGCCATAATGCCTTTATATATTTCTTTTAATAGTCATTTTGTCCCTCCACGAGTAAATATTATACAATATTTCAATAACATGTCAATTAAATTTTGCTGATTTTAAAATATATGATAGAATATAGATATGAAGAAAGATACGATTAAAGAATTGACAAAAATTTTTGATGAATTAAAAAATGGTGATAATTCACTAGATATACTACTAACAAAAGTATTTAGCGAATACCATAATGGTCTTTATCACATACTTTTTTTACACAGATTAAATATCAAAGGTATTTATTTAAAAAAATTATATGAGGAGTGCTGTAAAAGTAATTATTATTTATTCTTACTTACTTTAAACATGATTGAAAAAGCAACATTTTCTATAACAGAAATATTTAATAACCTAAATTTAGATAAACCAATACCATTTATTAGTGATATTAATGACAAGGTATTAAAGCCAGCATTTTATAATAAATTAGATAAGCATAAGGAATATTGTGATGAACAGCACATTAAATTTAAAAATGAATTAACTTCAATACTTAATGATAAACAAACTAATAAGATTATATAAGTCTTATTAGTTTTTCTGTTTCTATCCCAAGTTTAGTATTTTCTCCATGACCTGGATAGATAATAATATCTTTATTATAAGTTGATATTTTTTTTATACTATTTATTATTTCGATATAGGAACCACCTAAATCAGTTCTCCCTATGCCATTTTTAAAGATAAAATCTCCAACAAACATAACATTTTCTTTTTTAAAATAAATGCATATAGAGTCCCTAGTATGCCCAGGAGTATATATCACTTCAAACGTAAACTCTCCTATATTATTTATTCCTTCTTTTAAATTATGGTAGTCATAGATATTATCAAAGTATTTAAGTGCACCTACATGGTCAAAATGATTATGCGTAACTATAACTCCCAAAATATTTTTATTACCTATTTTTTCTTTTATCTTATTATATTCATCACCTGGATCAACAACTATACAATTGTTATCTATTGATAATATATAACAATTTGTCTCTAAACTACCTACTACTACTCTATCTATTATCATTTTCATCACCAAATATATATTCAATTATCACTTCTTTTAATCCACTAGGTAGTGGCATAGCGCATGCTTTAGGATGTCCACCTCCACCATATATTTCTGCAAACTTATTAATCTCCATATCTTTTATACCTCTAAAACTTATATGATAATTTAGATTAATTATACATACGAAATCTATCTTATCCATATATTGTTCACATATATAGTGTCCTAATTCACTGCGATATAATTCAGCAAAGACAAAACCAATATTATAATTATTAACTTTTTTTATGATTACTTTATCTTTCATAGATTCTATATATTCTTGTTTTTTTAAGTTTAATGATTTTAATATCGTATTTTCCATCTTTGTATAATAAAAACTATTATTACTCTTTAAAAACTCAGTATAATTATCTATTAAAGCATCATTACCAAAGAAAGCATGCAAAGAATTTAAATCTAATGCTTCATTTTTTAAATCAGTAAACTGCCATGTATCACACTCTCTAACTAACTCTACAAAAGTAACTACACTTTCTTTCTTTAAAATATCACTATCATAGTTTTTAATTAGATAATTGTAATATAAAGTAGTTCCACATTCTTTATAGCCATTAATACTTTCACATACATAAGCAAAATCATAATCATTTAAATAGATTGCAGATTCATGATGATCAAATAGTCTAAACTTATCTTTATAAATACTACCAACTATTTTATCTGCAACACTCTTACTAACTGATAAATCCGTAATAATAATATCATCATACTTATCAAAATAATTAGAATCTAATTTATTACTAATAAACTCATTTAATTCATTCAAATCAAATAATTCATATTCAAAATCAAATCCTATTAAATTAGATAGTATTACCGGAGTTACACCATCTAAATCAGCCACATGACTTAATAATAGTTTCATAGTTTTTCCCCTTCTAATATTCTTTTTACAGGACCATAAGTTTTTCTATAACCATCAATTAATCCATATTTATTTAATGCCTCATAATGTTTTCTAGTAGGATATCCTTTATGAGATTTAAAACCATACTCGGGATACTTTTTATCTAATTCTAACATCATATGATCTCTTGTAACTTTAGCAATCACTGATGCTCCTGCAATACTAATACTAAGTAAATCCCCTTTTATAATAGGTTCTACAGTAATATCCATATCTATAGGCATCGCATCACTAAGTACATAATCTACATCAATTTTATCTCTAACCTTATTAATTGCAATTATCATAGCCTTTCTACTTGCTTCATAGATATTAATTTCATCTATTTCTTCAGGAGATACTATACCAATCCCATAAATAGTATTATTAATTAAATAATTATACATATCTTCCCTTTTTTTCTCAGTTAACTTTTTAGAATCAGTAAGACCTTCTAATTTGAAACCATCAGGTATGTAACAAGCTGCTGCAACAACAGGCCCAACTAGTGGACCTCTTCCTGCTTCATCAGTTCCTACAATTACTTTATAGCCTAATTCTTTTGCCTTTCTTTCATATTTATAATTATCAATACTTTCTATCTCACTTTTTTTAATACTATCACCTACTTATTTATAATATAATTAACTCTATCAATCAATAAATTACATACTCCATTATCATTAATTAGATTAATAGAAAAAGTTTTATAGCCAATTCTATTTATACTAGCCCCACAATGATATACTTTACTATTATCTAAAATAAAATATCTATCATGAAACTTATTACTAAAGCAAACTTTTAAATTATGATATTGCTTATTATATTTAACAATATCTTGTTTGGTTAGAAGATTATTTGGTTTAGTTATAATTATTACTTCTACACCCAGTCTTTTAACAATGTCTAGTATTGTATTATCTGCATAAGCATCCACAATTATTAATCTCTTATCCGCACTTTTAAAAATATCTTGTATTTTTGAATAAGCATCATATATTTGACCATCAAAGTATATTTCATTAATCATACTTTTTTCTTCAAATTTTTGAAATGATTCTTGTAATAACTTTATATCTTCTGTATTTTTCATAACTTGATTATTGATATATTTTTGTTCAAGCAAATTCGTAGAAATAAACTTTCGCAGTGTAACAAAAACTCTCATTATAGATACACTCATCTTTGAAGCAACACTTGTTCTTAGAATTGTCGCAAGCATAGCAACCCCTTGCTCTGTAAAAACATAAGGCATTTTTCTAATTCCACCATGCTCATTATTATAACTTGAAGTTTCAAATTGAAACTTCAAGTTATAATACTCTTCCTTAGTTAATTGAAAATAAAAATCTTCTGGAAATCTATCAAAGTGTCTTTTAACTGCTAAATTAATAATTTTAGTTTCATCTATTACTTTATTAATTAATCCTAAGATAAAACAAATTAGTAATATTATTTCTGATATAGGTATAAATAAAATCATATATTCTAGTCTTGTACTTTGAACCGTCTATCATCTAAAGTTAATAGACTTCCAATTTTGTTGACTTCACCCCGTTTCAGCTATAATAAATTCTCGCCTACAACCCTGTATAACTTATTTTACATTGCAAGAAAATTTAATCCTTCTTTTTATATATTTAATGCGACATTCTTGTTCCTACCATGAATAGTTTTAAAATTAGGATATTTACAGTTTCTTACAGATAGTTTTTATTTATCATTTTTATATCATATATATATGTCATAACCAACTACTCGCGTAAAAACTTATCTGTTTTTATGTATACCCTTCCATAAAATTCAGATTTGTGTTCTAACTTTCTTGTAAAATCATGTCACTTCCTATTTCGTTATCACCTTTCAATACTACCATTAATATTTCTATGCAGTTTTGTTCTTATCTTTTCTGCTTTAGGTATTTGAATTCTATTGTTATCAAATTAACTTAAATACTAAATTTTCTGCTTATATTATCTTTTAAATTACCTTTTCCTAAATAATAAAAATCGTATGGAAATCTATTTGAAATATATTTAGAGATTATCTTTTTATATTCATTAATATCATTAATATTATTAATACTATCTTTTAATAAATCAATTTCATTATCAATAGCCTTACTAATTAGCATATCTTGAAATTCTTTATTTCTGTATTCTTCTTTTCCTTCTTGTTCAACATACATACTTGCTCTATATAAATTTCTATCTACATTAATAAGAACTTTTTTTAATGTAAAATTATTATTAATAGCCTCAATAATATTATTATTAAATTTCAAATACTCAGTCTCATCATAATGAGGATCAGGTAAAGGTATATTGCTTAATATTTGCTGAGCAACATTTGCATCTGTAACACTATCATCTTTTATTTTTTTATAGAAAAACTTAGAAGGCACTGAATCTACATAAGTAACATTTGCATATTCTTTAGCAATTTTTTTTAATTTTCTATTTAGTATATCTGTTAAATGGATACCTAACCAATTTGGTGCACCACACAAATATACTTGAGTATTATTTCCATTAGTTCTATTTTGACCTTGAATATATTTTAATGTTGCTTCTAATCCTTTAATATCCCTTTTAAGTCCATATGCTAACATATGCCTTATCTTGCCACCACGAGTAACATTATCTAAAAATGAACCTGTACATCCATTATAAACAACAATATTGGCAAGATTCTCATCAGATTCCGATATAATATCAATTAACCCTTTATCATCTTCTAACTTAGTTGGGTAATACTCATTAATTCTCTCTTCAGTAATTTCTGCAGTAGGCAGAGAAGTAGCTCCACCATTATAATCTATTCTAACTCTTTTATTCATATCACTTTCTTTTACATTAGACATTACCCAATCATAAATATGCTCATCACTATTGTTTTGCGCACGTGCAAAACTATGTCTTTCTAATATAATACCTTGATTAAGTAACATTTTTTCAAGTGTTTCGTTTCTCATTAATAATGGCTTAATCATTCTAGTCATAGAATAACCGGATGCAATAGAATTACCTAAACTTGTCATAACTAATTTAGAAATTCCATTCATTTTTAATATCATAGATAATCTATTATTTTTTTCTAACTGTATCTCATTAATTTTTTCAATATTCATTTAATCACATGCCTTTCTCTAATACTATTCTAACATATTTCCATATAACTCTACTATAAATTATAAAAATATAATTTTTATTAGCATACTATTTACGCCTTTTATCCATTTAATGCTTTTGTAACTGTAACATAAATTAATCGGTATCCACTAGTTGATCCATACTTATTTAATGTATCATAACGTTTTTTAGTAAGATATTCTTTATATGATTTAAAATCATATTCTGAATATTTTTTCTTAATTCTGGAGGTATGTATCAATTAGAAATAATCAATATCGATCTTACTTCTAAACTTATTAATTGCAATCTTTATTGTCTTTCTACTTGTTTTATATGCACCAAATAATACTTTATAACCATCATTTTCTTTAATAGTTTAAATTATCATTACTACCTATTTCACTTTTTTAGAATACTTTTTATCATTATTTAAATCCAATTAAAATACTTCATTTTTCATTAATAATATTTTTATTCCGAAACTACTAAATATAATAGATAATCTCCTATTTGTATCATTTTAAATTTCTAAAACCTTTACCTTCGTATATTATTATCATATCTTACATATAAATTTTTTTCATCTATTTGTTCTATGATTTTTTGAGCTATTAATTCATTGCCAATCTTAGTTGGATGAAAATCAAAGTTTGCACAGTAATTTGTTATAAAACTGCAATCAATATAGTGAACATTTTCAAAATTTTTAGATATTTCAAAAAGAATTTTATTATAATAATCAACAAAATATGCCATTATATCTTCATATTTGCTTTCTCTTTTTAAAATTTTATTTTGATATTTTATTACATTTTTAAATAATTTAAATATTGGGGCATAATATGAACTTAAAACATATATTGTCATTGATTCATTTAAGTTAACTAACATGTTAATATTTTCCTCAATATTATTTTTCATTTTTAAAAGTGCATCTTCTATATTCTCATATATAGACAATATTTTTTTTGAATCCATCATTTCAACCGGTCCCGCACCTAAATACATGAAAAAATCAGTGTGTCCTGTTGAATAAAGAAATATAGGATTTTCAGACTTTTTTATAATCTCACTTAAAAATATTTTTTTATCATTTTCGGTAGGTGCAAATTTTCCTTTTATATTCTTTGGAACAACAAGTTTAAATAAAAAATTTGTTTTTCGAAGAGCATCTATAGATTTTATTTGAATATTTCTGACTTTATATAAATTATAGTTTTTTTTCTAATAATCTTTTTAAATCCCAAGTATTATTTCGATTTAAACTTGAAATATTATATCCATTTACATTGTATCCAACAGACATTAAATACTCTTTTACTAAATCATAGTATCCTATATGTTTTTTATTATCTTTAGTAAATGGCATCCCTATTGAACTTATCCCACATATTAAATCAACATTTTTCATTAAATCCTCCCATTTATATCTTACAACTGTATATTTAACAATTCGAAATCCTCTAAATTTATTTATAATATTATTTTTGAAAAATACTATTCCCTCTCAAATTAACAAATATTTTATAAGCAATAATATCATCAAATGCCCCAACATCTATCACATATACCTCCTGAATTGTTTAAATAAGCAAACTTATACAGCAAGCATAACATGCGAATAAATGTTTGTCAATGATTTTTACTAGTAATTATTACAAATCTATCTAAATTATTCAAATCTTTTTTTATATAAATATCTACATTATCTAAATAATTTAAAGCAATATTTCTAACTTTTTTACCTTGAGACTTACCTATTTCAAAAGCAATAATAAATTTATCTTTTAAATTCTTTTTACAATTTTTTAATATTTCTTCATAATAGTATAACCCATCATTATCAGCATATAAAGCAATATGTGGTTCATTTCTTTCAACAATACTTTGTATATCTTCATCTCTTCCTATATATGGTGGATTAGATATAATTACATCATACTTTTTATCTATGCTATTTAACATATCGCTTTTAAATATATTAATATCTACTTTATTTAATTTAGCATTATAGGAAGCAACCTCAATTGCTTTATTTGATATATCTACTGCATCTACATTACAGTTGGTATTCTTTTTAAGTGTAATTGCAATACAACCACTACCAGTTCCAATATCAAGGATATCTACTTTATCGTTAAACTTATCAGAAATATACTCCATAGTAAGTTCAATTAACTGTTCAGTTTCAAATCTTGGAATAAGCACATTTTTATTTACTTTAAATATATTACCATAGAAATCTACTTCACCAACTATATATTGAACTGGAAGACCTTTTTCTAACTCTTTATAAGCATCTTCTATATTTCCTTTATAATACTTCTTTAAATACTCTATATCAGTCATGTAACACCTACTTTAATAAACCTAAACTATATTTCCACGCAAGTACTTTTACTACTGCATTATTAATTTCATCTTCACTAATCTCATTATTATTATAAGCCTCTTTTATATCATTAAAACTAGTTTTATAATCTGTCGTTATAAGTAAATTATTACCTGACCTCACTGCTTCTACATTAGGATTATCTACATACTTTGAAATTGCATCCATAGCAAGATCATCAGTCATAATAACTCCAGTAAACTTTAATTCATTTCTAAGAATATTATGTACTTTTAAAGATAAACTTGCAGGAACATTATCCATGGACTCTACTATATTATGTGATACTAATATACTAGGTACTTTAGCATCTATCCCTGCTTCAAAAGGAAGAAAATCATTTTCTACAAATGAATTATAATCCCTTGAATCAATAGATACCCCTGTATGAGTATCAACATTATTACCATAGCCTGGAAAATGCTTAAGACAGCTACCTAAACCTAATTTATTGTAAGTACTTACAACGTTCTTAACATAATCACTAGTTTCACTCGCATCCTTACCAAAAGTTCTATCATAGATAAAGTCATTAGGATTAGTTGATACATCCGCAACTGGAGCTAGATTCACATTAATACCTAAACTTTTTAAAAGTTCTGATTTTTCTTTAGTATCAGAAATTATTCCCTCCATACCAGATTCGTTATAAACATCTTGTGGTGATTTAAAAGGTTCATCCCTTAAATTAGGATTACTACTAATTCTAACTACACTACCACCTTCTTCATCAACTGCAAATATTAGTGGTATCTTACTTTCATTTTGATAACTTTCAATCTCACTTTTTATATCATCTTTAGTCTTGTTCTTAAAGTCCCTTGAAAACATAACAAAACCGCTAGCATGATAATCATTTATAATACTATCTGCAACGTTATCATCCATTCTTACAAGTAACATCTGACCTATCTTCTCATCAATACTTAATTCTTCTAACTTCTTATATGCAGAAGCATAATATTTACTAAATATCCCTTTATCTTTATACTCAATATTTTCTTTTTTATTATTTTTCTTACTTTTATTATCTGGAAGATTGTTGCAACCAACAACCATAAATATAATTAATAAACTAACTAAAAATTTCTTCATATTCACCCCAATAATATTATTTACACTTTATATCTTCTAATATATCATAATCATCTACTTCATTACCACTTAAGTAATTATTCTGTTCTAATCCCTCTAATTTACCATTTTTCTTAACATATCTTTTACTATTTATTAAAACAATTGGTATATTCATTTCTCGAGCAATAGCAACTTGCTCATCATCAATAATATCAAAACACACTATAAAATTCGGTTTAAAATTATCATTTTCTTTATATAATATTTCATTATATGAAGTAGTTTTATTAATTAGATTTTCTTTAGTTTCTATATCATGTACCTTATGAGTCCCTGCTTCTTTAGCGGAGAAAGAATCACTATGATACATATGCATAATATTATCTATATTTAATTTAGAAAAGCCAAATATAACCTCTTCATTATCTATTGTATTTATACTATTATGACTAATTAAACTTAAACATAATGTTTTTTTATTATTCATCCACCTACCTGATCTTGATGAATGAATATAAAGATAAAAATCTTCTCCATTAAGTTCATAAATATCTATTCCAAATTCATTAGATATATCTTTCTTATATAAACTACTTGATTTATCAAACTTAGTAATGCCATTGTTTATCTCTTGATATGATATATTTCTAGCTTTTCTAAAATCTTCATAAAAAGCAGAAGCTAAATCTTTACTTTTATTGGTGTTAAAAAAATTAACAATATCATCAGTAGATAAAGCATTAAAAGAAAGGATAGTATTATAAATATCTAAATTACTAGGAATAAACTTTGGATTAGCTTTACTATAATTAATTATTGCTTTTAAATTCTTTAAAAAATTATAAGAAATATCTTTAAAGAATAAATCTATAATCATTTCGAGTAATTTTTCTTTGGTACTATATTTCAAAAATTCATCTAATTTTTCTTTATCATTAATAATACTTTTCATTTTAGATGCAGTTTTAAAATCATAATTATTAAAGACATTATTTTTATCAATACTCTTGTATTTACTTAATATATCATTATCAATACTATTAACAACATTATCTACATATTTAAATCGTTCTTTTTCAACAATATCATAGAATTCGTAATTGTTAATCATTAAATTATTTACATAATATCGATATCTATTAGTATCAAGTTTAACATATTTATCTATTAATACTCTACTATCAAACAATCTTTTTGGTATAACCAAATTATGATTAATAAGTATATTAACATCATAAACAGTAGAATCTAAAAACATTGTTTGAAATTTATCATAATCTAATAATTTCTCAACTACACAACCTGATAAATTAATTAAAAATCTATCTGGTAATCCTTTATATTTTAACAATTTAATTAGATAATCTGTATCAATTATCTCTAATTGCTGTTTTGTACTAAAACTAGATAACATACTAAAATGATTAGTATTATTTTTAATATCATAATCAATTATTTTTTGCCCCATGCGATAATCCAGATTATATAAATAGGTATGTAGACTTGTAGATGAATCAAGTATTAAAGATACAACTCTATCATCCAGTAGTATATCAGTTGCATACTCATTACACGATGACATAATTGCATTTATTTTATCAATTGATTTATTATTATTTAATATATCACCTAAATACTTTTCATCAATAAAATATTTTATTTCTTTTCCCTTTAACTGTTGAACTATCCATACGAATGGATAATGAGCATCATCTTCTAATAATCTTTTTCTAATTATATCATTAGTTAATAAATTAATTCTTTCTTTACTAGGTAATGACATAATATGTTTGTAAAGATTTTTTGCATCCATTAAAACACCTTCTTAAACTAAAATAATTATACTAAATATTAGAATAAAATTAAATATTAGAACTCAAAAAAATCAAGAAAACTTGATTTTAAAACACTACTATAAAGTATATTAAGATATTTTAACAAGACTTATAAGTAACCTTCTATCTCTATCTGATTTTTTACAAGTAATTAGGTTTAAATCACCATTTATATATACACGTGTTTTATCTACTTCTTTAATACTATCTACTTTATATTCAGTCTCTTTGTCTATATATAAATATACATTATCTCCTAATTCAAGTTTATCAAGATTATCAAAGTAACATACTTTACAGTTACCACTATGGCCAGCAATTAATCTATCAGTTACAAACACTAATCCTTCATCTACATTAGATACAATACCAGTTTTAAGATGAATACTAGGTATTTCTAATACACCATTTAATTTCTTAGTATCTTCTGTTTCAATTTTATTTATATAATTATATACTACATCATATTTATTTGCATATACATAATCGTCATATACTGATTTAGATAAAAGAGTGATTGCAAGAATAATACTAATAAAACTAAATACGATCAATATTTTTCCTATATGCATAAACACCTAAATTAAAGGAAAATAGTATTAATAAGACACTTATCGCCCCAAAATAATCAATTTCATCTTTATAAGTATCAGGTACATCAATTGGTATTTCATCATCATAAAGACTAATTTCTTCATCTTCAGTATCAGTAACATCTAGATTATAATCTTCTACCTTAGTATAACCTTCAAGACCATTTACTTGATGAATACGATACTTACCATAATCGAGATTAAATTCAATATTACCATTCTTATCAGTTGTATAAGTACCTACAAGATTATCATTTTCATCATAAATCTCAAAATTAACACCTTCTTCATAAGAATATACCTTAGTATCTTTATTACCAAATAATTTATGAATAATTACTTTCTTAGATATGATATCATCAGTAACATCCATAGCGATATCATTATCATTAAAGTTAACCTCAAAATAATGTTTATCATCATCCTTTAAATAACCTATTGGCGCCTCGATTTCTTTTAGATAATACTTACCAAATGCAATATCTATATTAGTTGTTCCTAACTCATCTAATTCTACTTCCCTAATTAGTTCATCATCTAAAGTGTAAATACCATATTTAGTTCCTTTAAACGTTAATCCCTCTTTGGCAGTATCATTCTTACTATCATGTTTACGAACAGTAAGACTTCCTTTTTTAACAGTAATAGTCATATCTTTTTTTACATCATTAACCTTACCTGGTAGAAGAAGATTTTGTCCATTATCGTTATAATAAAGCATATAATATTCCTTATTTTCTTTCTTAATAAAACTAATACGATACTGCCCTACATCTAAATTATCTATTACTAACCTATTACCCTCTATTCTAATTTTATCTGTGTCACTTACTAATTCAAAATTACCTATTACATTATTTGTATCTTCTAACTCTACTTTTGTATTTGCTTCAAGTTCTAGATTATCCTTAAAACTAGGCACTTTATAATGATTATTAATAAGATTATTCATCTCATCAATTTCATTTGTATAAGCAACAATACGATTACCATAATATGAATCGGTAAAATAAAGATCATCCAGTCCAAGTTCATTCCAGATTAAGTACTGTGTCACACCATACCACTTTAAATCTGTATGATTAGGATATCCATATCCATAATGCGCAATTAAATTCATTTTTTCAATTGCTGCCTCACTTAGTTTAAAAATATCCGAAAACTCCTTATATCCATAATAAGTGCCTTTATCAAGATATAAAAATGGTTCTATACAGTAAACCAACTCCCCATTACTCTTGTGCAGTAAGAAAGGCGCACCATTTTTAGAAACACCATCCTTTACCTTTGTGATGTACATATTCTCTACCTTTGTATCATAGTAAAAGGTATCTGTTGTATCATAGGCTTGTACATCAATTATACCTAAAATACACATCAATAAAATAATTAGAAATTTTTTCATTTCTTTTCCCTCCTACTTATATCATTCAACAAAACTTTTAAATTTCCTTCTTTTTTTGATAACTTTTTTCATTTTTTTCAAAATTATTACCATCTTTTTCAACTTTATTACCCTATTTTAGCTAATTCATGGTAAAATTAATTCAAGGAGGAGAAGTATGGAAGAAAAAAAGCAGACTTATACAGCAGGATTAGTACTAGGAATATTATCAATTCCATGTGGCTTATTAATCGCCATAAGTGGTTGGGTTCTAGGTATTATTGGAATTGTATTAAATAATAACAATAAAGATAAATTTAATACAAAAGCAGGATTAATACTTAGTATCATCGGATTAGTATTATCAGTAATTAACTCAATTCTTGGTGCATTACTTGCAACTCATGTAATTTAAAAAAATACTGTAGAAACTAAATTATTTCTACAGTTATTTTTATAATGAATCTATAACCTTTTTAGGTAAACAAGTAACATCCATAATATCTGATACATTCATACCTTTTCGTTTTAACTTACGAGCCATATCTAAAGTTGTTTTTTCTGCTACTTCTTTTGTTACTTCTTTTGTTACTTCTTCAGTAACTTTTTCAGTTGTAGCTATAAGTTGTTCTTTAAATTTCTCAGTTAACTCGTTTGTTGTTATTCTTCTTACATCATTACGCATTCTCTCATCTCGGTCGTAATAAAACAATAACTCATCATCACTACTATACTTCTTCACCATATCACCGATGTCTTTAAGAATTTCATTATCCTTAGTTAAAACATCAATAACTGATTTACTTTTAGTACCAATCATACCATATATTTTTTCAAAATCAGTTAATTCCTTTCCACTTCCATTATAGCACGTTTTCGCAAAATGTTTAACATTAATAAAATAAAATTCAATTCTATCATCAGCTATTTTATTACTAAAATCACCCTTAAGATGACATATCTCATAAGGTAGTCCCAGAAAATCTTCTACATCAATATTAATTTGATAATACTTATTTATATTAGAATAATCTTCACCAGGTTTTAAAGCCTTGCTCATGACTCTTGAAACAAATGAAATGTTTCTGTAGATTATCTCTTCATCTAGATTAGTATTAACCTCAACGGAAACATACTCTCCATCTAATTTACAAAGTAAATCTACTTCATTTTTCTTATTGATTCTGTTATCATCCAATAAATCATTAGGATATAGTTCAATTACTTCAACCTTTTTCTTTAATGTTACAGATAATAATAAGTTTAATCTTTCTAGATGATTTGGATCACCAAAAACAAGCTTAAAGACACGGTCATAAGTTAAAGGTATGACCTCATCTTCATCTAAAACTTTGTTATATGCATTAACCATAAATACCTCCTTATAATTTTAGAGCAAATAAAATATTTATAAATCTAAATAAATGTATCCTCCCTTCTAATTAGAAATATAAGCATTTAATTTTTCCTCTACTATTATTATTCAACAAAACTTTTAAATTTCCTTCTTTTTTTGACAAATTTTTCCAATTTTTTTTATTATCTACAAAAAAAGGTATTAACTTTTCAGCAATTAATACCTTTTATTTTTAACTCTTCTGGTTCTTTTTTCTTTGTCTTAGGATCTTCTTCATACCATTTTCTTTTCTTAGGTTTACCTATTTTTCTTCTTTCAATTAAATACCAAATTGAAGGAGCAAGGAATATTGATGAGAATGTTCCAACAATAAGTCCAAATAGTAAAGCTAAATTAAAGTTAAGTATTTCATATGAACCTAAGAATATCAATGATAACACTGGTAACATAGTTGTAATAGTTGTAATAATACAACGAATGATAGTTTGATTTAAACTAGTATTTATAATATTCTTCAAATCTTCTTCTTTCTTAATAGTATTATTATACATCTTCTTTTTATTCTCTCTTACTCTATCAAATACAACAATTGTATTATTAATAGAATATCCAATAATAGCTAGAATTGCCGCGATAAATATACTACTAACTTCTAAATTTAAGAAAGCAAACAATATTACTACTAACGCACTATCATGAATAAGCGCACTAATACTAGATATTGCATAACTAAATTTAAATCTGATAGATACATAAACAATTATTCCAATGATTGCGATGATAAGTGCTTTTATTGCATTCATTGTTAAATCTTTCTTAACTACATTAGATACCGCACCAACACTAGTAGTAGCCTTATATTTTTGATTGAAATATTGCTCTGTCGATTCCGTTTCATCATTAGTAAGTACATTACTTACAGTAACATATACTGTATTATCATTAATTTTTTCAATAGATTCAATATCATATTTTAATTTACTAATATCTTTATTAATATCACTTTTCTTAATCTTATTATCACTTGTTACAGTAATAGATGAACCACCTTTAAAATCAATTCCAAGATTAAGACCTTTACCATAAATAAATATTCCACCAGCAACAATAATTAAACTAACAAATGCGATTACTATTTTGTGATATTTAATATAGTCGAATCCTTTTTTATCAGTTTTCTTTTCTTTATATCCAATAAATAAGAATCTATGTTTATTAAATTTATCACTTCTAACAAATAATCCAACTAAATATCTTACTAAGAATACCATTACAATAAATGTAACAACGATACTTATAATTAGCATAGTAGCAAATCCTTTAACACTACTTTCACCAAAGATAAATAGAATAATTGCAGCAAGAAGTGTAGTAAGGTTAGCATCAACTATTGACATAATAGACTGTTTTGTACCAAGTTTAAATGCTGTAGTTAATCCCGCACCATTTTTAAGTTCTTCTTTAATTCTCGAAAAACTAATAACAGATGAGTCAACTGCCATACCTATACCAATAACAAGAGCAGCAATTCCTTGTAAAGTTAACTTTCCACCTACTAAATTAAAGATTAGTATAGTTAGAGCTGTATAACCAAGTATTCCAACACTAGCAATAAAACCTGATAATTTATACATAAGAATCATTAATACGATAATCGCACTAATACCTACAATACTAGCAATAAATGTTTTATTAAGTGAATCTTCTCCAAACGATGCAGTTACACTACGAGAAGATATTTCTTCTAACTTAGTTGGCATTGAACCACTATTAATTAAGTCAACTAAACTTTGTGCTTCACTC
>JAEEGL014342539.1_pt1 | contig 20906 bp, 19 predicted proteins | sample 9134231 | NCBI WGS metagenome assembly JAEEGL01 (sample SAMN16246548, study PRJNA631951) | gut metagenome | biome: gut microbiome; feature: rumen; material: fiber-attached | host: Bos | place: Iran: Karaj | collected 2018-10
ACAAGATCGATCAGATAATGGACGGGGATCTGGATGAGATCATAGACAGCCTTATCGCGGCAGACCAGGCTGAGAAGCTTGTGGCCATGGGAGAGGGCTAAGTGAAAATTAAAATAATATAAAAATAGGTCTTTTCATTGATGTGGGTTTTATAATGATGTAAAATCATTATATGTGATATCATTATTACGATAATTTGCAGAGATGATAACGATGGAGGCCTATGGACGCTGGATTTAAGTCGGAACTTATAGAGTGGGGAGTTGACTGGAACGAGATACTTGACAGATTTATGGGCAATGAGGATCTCATTGCAAAGTTCATGTTCAAGTTCCTAAACGACCAGAGTATGAATGATCTGACCAGATATTTGAGTGAGGGAAATGTATCAGAGGCTTTTAAGGCTGTGCATACCTTAAAGGGCGTCGGCGCGAACCTTGGACTTAAGGGGTTCCTGACTCCTGTGTGTGAGCTCACGGAGATACTAAGAGCCGGATCAATGGATGGGTACAAGGAAAAATATGTCCAGATAAAGCCCAAATATGACCAGCTTATCGCGATACTGAAAAAGTACCAAACCTGATCTACATATCCATTATCTTAATACTGTTTGATTCTAAAAAGCTTGGGATATATCTGTCCCAGGCTTTTTCTGCGCTTTTATCCAGAGAAAAGAGCTTCATGGTGGTCCCGGTTGTGACAAGGACCTGACCCTGGGAAAATCTTATATTGAGGCCAAGGGATACCTGGTCTGCAGGGACACCCAGGTCCACATCCTCGAGAACGGCTCTTTTGGTCTCGTCATCTGCAAGAAGTACAAACTTAAAGGAGAGTGGAGTCTGTCTGCCCTTTATGAGGTCGAAGCAGATGGGGCGGATCCTGGACCACCTGGAAAATTCCTCTGCAGGTGGCTCCTCGGCAGAAGAGAGGTCTTTGTAAAAATCCCTGTGGATATGCCCGTCTATGGTAAAGGTATTGTAGGTATCTATGGTGGCGGACTCCAGAAAGTAGGAGTCAAAAAGCTCTGTTGTAAGGAGACTCTTCATGAAGTTTTTCTGTTCGGAAATCTTAAATGATATCATAGGCTGAAATACTAATTCCTTTTGCTTAGCTCATCCCTTGTCTTTTGGATGGCTCCCCTGTAGGCCAGGGACTGTTTAATGGTATTGCCATTGTCCAGGTGCACCTTTCCAAAGGAGGTGCCGGTGACGTGATTGACATTTACAAGGCCATAGTCATTGACCGGGCAGATGCTGGGAAAGATTTTGCACTCGTCGTAGAAATTGATGATGTCACCGATCACAGCTATCTGGCGTCCGCCGGTCAGGTGGATAAGGATCTCTGAGCGCTTCTTGCTCTCGGCGCTGATGATCTCCTCCTCACGGGCGTAGATGGTCTCTTCCATGCCCCTGAGCTCTATGGTGGGAGTGACATCGGCAGTAAGCTCTTTTATCTTATCAATGACTTCATGGAGCTCTGCGACCCTGATGGGCTTGTCCAGAAAGAGGACGTTGGGAGCATCTATTCCTGCATCGGACGCAAGCTTCCTGTAGTCAAGGTTCTGGCACAGCATGATGATGGGCCGCACAATATTGATATCCAGAAGTGTCTTGAGAATTGCAAGACCATCCACATCGCCAACAGTCATGTCGATAAAGAGGCCGTGATACATCTGGGGATTTTGAAGAAAGGCCTCGGCGTTGCCGTAGGAATCAATATAGATCCGCTCCCCGGTCTCTTTAAAAATCCTGTCTGACTCCCGGCCCAGGAGTCTCTCTGTCTGTTTCCTGTCAGCTATATTGTCATCACAAACTGCTAAATGCATGTCTTTTCTCCCAATCTACATGAATCTGAACTCAAGGGGACTGAAATACAAAAGAACAACAAGTAAGATCTGTAATAACAATATTATAGGCATTCCGATGACAAAATACCAATGTTTTGTCTTGTGCCTGAATATATGCATGCCCAGGGTGGAGCCCAGGCTCCCGCCTATGAGTGCAATAGCAAAAAGGGTCGCCTCAGGGATACGATAGGCGCTCCTTACAGCTTTCCTTTTATCGATTCCCATTGAGGCAAACCCTGCAATGTTTATGAATATAAAATATCCTGCAATATAGAAGATGGAATTCATCTATTATTTATTGTTGGCAACTTCCTGCATCTTCATGGCGCGAACCTTGGAGGAGAGACCAAACAGGTTGATGAAGCCCTCGGCATCGTGATGATCATAAAGGTCTCCGGTCTTGAAGGAGGCTATGCTCTCGTTGTAGAGAGAGTAGGGTGACTTTGTGCCGGCCTTGATGATGTTGCCCTTATAGAGCTTGAAGGTTACCTCACCGGTAACGTATTCCTGTGTGGACTTGATGAATGCCTCAATGGCTTCGCGAAGAGGAGTAAACCATTTCCCTTCATATACTAGATCGGCAAACTTGTTGCCCATATCCTTCTTCATTGTATAGGTATCACGGTCCAAAATCAACTCTTCAAGCTGCTGGTGAGCCTCATAGAGGATTGTTCCTCCGGGGGTCTCATATACGCCGCGGGACTTCATTCCAACAACGCGGTTCTCGACGATGTCAACGATTCCGATTCCGTTCTCGCCGCCAAGCTTGTTGAGGGTGCGGATGATGTCGGAAACCTTCATCTCTTTGCCGTTTACAGACTTGGGTATTCCGCCCTCGAAGGTCATGGTCACTGTTGTGACCTCATCAGGAGCGTCCTCAGGGGTCTTGCCCAGAACCAGAAGGTGCTTGTAGTTGGGCTCAAGAGAAGGATCCTCAAGCTCGAGACCCTCGTGGGAGATATGCCAGAGGTTCCTGTCACGGCTGTAGCTGGAATCTGCTGAGAATGGAAGATTGATTCCGTGTGCCTTACAGTACTCGATCTCTGATTCGCGGGAATCCATTGTCCACTTGTCATTTCTCCAGGCTGCGATGATCTTGATGTCGGGAGCCAGGGCTTTAATTCCAAGCTCAAACCGGATCTGATCATTGCCCTTGCCTGTTGCACCGTGACAGATGGCAACAGCGCCTTCTTTTCTTGCGATCTCCACAAGCTTCTTGGCAATCAGTGGACGGGCCATTGATGTGCCCAGGAGATATTTGTTCTCATATACAGCGTGAGCCATTACACAGGGAACGATGTACTCGTCGCAGAACTCATCAACTACATCAAGCACATAGAGTTTGCTGGCGCCGCAGCTCTTAGCCCTCTCATCAAGACCAGCCAGCTCTTCCTCCTGGCCGCAGTCTATGCAGACGCAGACAACTTCATAATCGAAGTTCTCCTTGAGCCATGGTATGATTGCAGTAGTATCAAGTCCTCCGGAATATGCAAGAATAACCTTTTCTTTAGCCATAATAGTGTCCTCATTCTTTCTTTTTAAATTGACTAAAGCTAATATAAACCCTAAATGCATAAAATGCAACACCAAAATGCATAAATATTTAAAATGACTCAAAAAAATGCATAAATATGAGCAAAGCTATTGCATTATTCAATATGAGGTCGTATACTGAAAAAAGTTTCTACCTGATATATGGAAAAAATAATTATTAATGAGGTAAGCAGATATGATAAAGGTTGGAATCATTGGTGCAACCGGATACGCCGGTGCTGAGATAGTGAGGATACTTCAGGGGCATCCTGATGCAGAGGTTGTCTGGTACGGATCAAGAAGCTACATTGATGAAAAGTACAGCAAAGTATATGGCAACTTTTTTAAGCTGGTGGATGCCAGATGCATGGACGACAACATGGATGAGCTGGCAAAAGAGGTGGATGTGATCTTCACCGCCACTCCCCAGGGACTGTGTGCTTCCTTAATTAAAGAAGAGATATTGGAAAAGGTCAGGGTGATCGATCTGTCTGCGGACTTCAGATTAAAGGATGTATCCGTATATGAGGAGTGGTACGGGATTGAACACAAGGCGCCTCAGTACATCGAGGAGGCCGTGTACGGACTCTGCGAGATAAACAGAGAGGACATCAAAAATGCAAGGATCGTGGCAAACCCGGGATGCTACACAACCTGTTCAATACTGACAGCATATCCTCTTATAAAAGAGGGACTCATCGATCCCGACACGCTGATCGTGGATGCCCTCTCGGGAGTTTCCGGGGCAGGAAGAGGTGCCAAGGTGGCCAATCTCTACTGCGAGGTCAACGAGTCAGCAAAGCCCTATGGGGTAGCTGTACACAGACACACTCCGGAGATAGAGGAGCAGCTGTCCTATGCAGCAGGAAAAGAGATGATGATAAACTTTACACCTCATCTGGTTCCTATGAACAGAGGAATACTTGCCACTGAGTATGCAAGCCTTGTAAAAAAGGACGGGGAGCTTCCGACGGCAGCGGATGTGAGGGCTGCCTACGAGAAATACTATAAGGATGAGTACTTCATAAGAATACTTGAGGATGGAGTTTATCCAGAGACCAGGTGGGTTGAGGGCAGCAACTTTGTTGATATAGGCTTTAAAATTGATCCAAGGACCAGCAGGATCATAATGATGGGCACCATAGACAACCTTGTAAAGGGTGCCGCCGGACAGGCAGTCCAGAACATGAACATCATGTTCGGTCTTCCCGAGAACCAGGGTCTTCAGATGGTGCCTCTGTTCCCGTAAAGATAAAGTCCGGGGCAGAATTTCTTGCCCCTCACTCAAATATATACAGAAAGAACGAGGCACAGTTATGGTTCGGTCAATGACAATTGAAGACTACGATAAAGTTTATGCGCTGTGGATGTCCATACATGGTTTTGGGATTAGGACAATGGATGATTCGAAAGAAGGCATAGAACGATTTATTAAGAGGAATCCGGGAACAAGCGCGGTATATGAGAAGGACGGCAGGATTGTAGGAGCAATCCTTTGTGGGCACGATGGGAGAAGGGCTTGCTTTTACCATGTGTGCGTTAGCGAGGAATACCGTATGCACGGCATTGGGAAGAAGATGGTTGCCTTCTGCTGTGAACAGCTGAAAAAAGAAAAGATCAACAAGGTATGTCTTAATGCGTTTGTTACCAATGAAGTGGGCAATAAGTTCTGGCAGAAGATGGGCTGGACGCTAAGGGATGACATGAACTATTATGATTTTGTGCTCAATGAAGAGAATCTGACAATCTTTAACAAGTGATTTTTTGAAACCAAAAGGAGGCAATATGAAGGTTATAGAAGGCGGTGTTACTGCAGCCAAGGGATTTAAGGCAGCCAGCTGTGAGGCTGGTATCAAGTATAAGGACAGAACAGATATGGCCATGGTATTTTCCGAGAGCCCCTGTGAGTGTGCGGGGACCTTTACCAGCAATGTGGTGAAGGCAGCCTGCGTACAGTGGGATCAGAAGATAGTCGCATCAGGGGATAAAATGCATGGCGTTGTCATCAATTCCGGAATAGCCAATGCCTGCACGGGCAAAGAGGGCTTTGATGCATGCGAGGCCACTGCAAGAGCTGTTGAGGAGTGCCTTGAGGTGCCTTTTTCTTCGGTGGCAGTTGCTTCAACCGGTGTGATAGGAATGCAGCTTCCGGTGGACAAGCTGGTGGCTGGAGTAAAGAAGATGAGCGGAGTGCTGGATGAAGGTCTTTTGGCAGGCACAGAGGCTTCCAGGGCCATCATGACCACTGACACTGTAAATAAGGAAGTAGCTGTAACCTTTACGGCAGGTGGAAAAGAGGTAACCCTGGGCGGGATGAGCAAGGGCTCCGGAATGATCCACCCTAATATGTGCACCATGCTGGCCTTCCTTACCACAGACCTCTCCATTGAAAAGAGTCTTCTCCAGGAGGCGGTTTCAGAGGCTGTGACAGACTCTTTTAACATGATAACCGTCGATGGGGATACATCAACCAATGACACCCTGCTTATCATGGCCAACGGTCTGGCAGGCAATGAGAAGATTACTGAAAAGGGTGAGGATTACAGCGTCTTTAAGGAAGCTCTTTTCTATGTATGTACCTTCCTTGCCAGGAAGATGGCAGCTGACGGCGAGGGAGCAAGCAAGCTCTTTGAGGCGAAGGTTGTAAATGCCAGAAATAAGGACGACGCCAGGACTCTGGCCAGGTCAATTGTGGGCTCCAATCTGTCCAAGGCAGCGATATTCGGATGCGATGCAAACTTTGGAAGGTTCCTTTGTGCCATGGGGTACTCCGGCGCCGACTTTGACCAGAATGACGTGGAGCTGTTCTTTGAGAGCGAAGCCGGAAGGCTCAAGGTCTTTGACAAGGGAACACCGATAGTGTTTGATGAGGATGAGGCCCTCAGGATAATGAAGGCCGATGCGGTCACAGTCTTTGTTGACATGAACGAGGGAAGTGAGAGCGCAACGGCATGGGGATGTGATCTCACCTATGACTATGTCAAGATAAATGCAGACTACAGAAGCTGAAAATGATTCAGATATAAGGTGCAGTTTACGGAGGAGGAAAGACAGATGGACAAGGATATGCAGGAAGTATTAAAAAAGGCGGAGGTTCTGGTTGAGGCCCTTCCCTATATTCAGAAGTTTAACAGGAAGATCATCGTTGTTAAGTATGGCGGAAGTGCCATGAGCAACGCTGAGCTTCAGAGGAATGTTATCACAGATGTTACTCTTTTAAAGCTGGTAGGCTTCAAGCCCATCATCGTACATGGGGGCGGCAAGGCCATCAGCTCCTGGGTATCAAAGGTGGGAAAAGAGGCACAGTTCGTTGGGGGACTTCGGGTAACTGATTCGGAGACCATGGAGATAGCCGAGATGGTACTGGGGCGTGTCAACAAGCAGCTTGTGACCATGGTCCAGGAGCTGGGGGTAAAGGCAATCGGTATCAGCGGCAAGGATTCAGGTCTTTTGCATGTTCAGAAGAAGTTCTCCGAAGGCAAGGATATTGGATTTGTGGGAGATATTGACAGAGTGGATCCCAAGGTCCTCTATGACCTTCTGGACAACGATTATCTTCCCATCGTTGCACCCATAGGACTTGATGATAACTTTGAGACCTACAATATCAACGCAGATGATGCAGCATGTGCCATAGCCAAGGCAGTCGGCGCTGACAAGCTGGCGTTTCTCACGGATATCGAGGGCGTATACAGGGATGTGAATGACCCATCAACCTTTATTTCAAGGCTTACCTGTTCTGAGACCGATGCCCTCATCGCAAGCGGCAATATCGGAGGTGGAATGCTTCCCAAGCTTGGGAACTGCACAGAAGCTGTGAGGGGCGGTGTGAACAGAGTCCACATCCTGGACGGAAGGATTCCCCACTGTCTTCTTCTGGAGATATTCACCAACAAAGGTATTGGAACAATGTTCATGCCTGATGGGGATGCTTCTTAAGACACATAAATTCATGTATTTACAATATATCTATTGGGAGAAAATGCTATGAGTGAGAAAATGAAGGAATACATAGATGAGGCGGAGCAGGCTCTTTTGCATACCTATAACCGCTACCAGATAGTACTGGACAGGGGTGACGGTGTATACCTCTATGATATTGACGGCAAAAAGTATCTTGACTTCGTGTCCGGAATCGCTGTATTTGCCCTTGGATATAACAATAAGCGCTACAATGATGCGCTGAAGGAGCAGATCGACAAGCTTCTTCACACTTCTAACTATTACTACAATGTTCCCGCTATAGAGGCGGCCCGTAAGATAAAAGAAGTGTCCGGAATGGACAGGGTCTTTTTTACCAACAGTGGGGCGGAAGCAGTTGAGGGAGCCCTTAAGGCTGCCAGGAAATATGCATATCTAAAGGATGGTAGGACTGATCATGAGATAATTGCCATGAACCATTCCTTCCATGGCAGGACCTTCGGAGCTCTGTCTGTCACAGGAAATCCCCACTACAGGGAGGCTTTTGAGCCAATGATAGGCAACATCAGTTTCGCAGATCTCAATGACTTTGACAGTGTGCTTAGGGTCACCAATGACAGGACCTGTGCCATTATCCTGGAGACAGTTCAGGGTGAGGGCGGCATATTCCCGGCAACAGAGGAGTTTCTTACCAATATAAGGAAGCTGTGTGACGAGAGGGATATCCTGCTTATTCTCGACGAGATCCAGTGCGGAATGGGCAGGACAGGATACATGTTTGCATGGCAGAAATACGGGATCAGGCCGGATATCATGACAACGGCCAAGGCCCTGGGATGCGGAGTGCCTGTGGGAGCCTTCCTTCTTAATGAAAAGGTTGGAGCACATTCTCTGGTGGCAGGAGATCACGGCACCACCTACGGCGGCAATCCCTTTGCCTGCGCGGCCATCAGAAAAGTCCTTGATTTATTTAAGGAGGACAATATAATAGAGAATGTGAATGAGGTGGCACCTTATCTCGAACAGCGCCTTGATGAACTTAAGGGTAAGTATGACTTTATCACAGACAGGCGCGGGGCAGGGCTGATGCAGGGACTGGTATTTGACAGACCTGTTGCAGAGATCATCAATAAGGCTCTGGACAAGGGACTCATTCTCATCAATGCCGGTTCTGATATAATCAGATTTGTACCGCCACTGGTAATTACGAAGAAGGACGTTGATGACATGATTTCAATACTTGATTCATGTCTGGAGACTATATGAATTTAAGAGTCAGGATCATTTCTATTATACTTGTAGCCTGTGCACTGGCGGGGACCTTTGTCTATGCCCGCTCGGACAGGAGTGTTTTTGAGGATTATTCACTGTTTGCCAGAAACAAGACCACAGTCAGGCTCTGGTATACGGACGATGCACTGACACCATATCTTCAGAGCAGGGCCGTCGCCTACTCGGAATCCAACAATAAGGTCCGGGTGGAGCCGGTCCTGGTTTCCGGTCTTGAATATCTTGAGGCCGTTAATTCAGCATCTATTAGTGAAGACAATTATCCGGATCTTTACATCATTTCCAATGACTCACTTGAGAAGGCGTATCTGGCTGGACTTGCCATGGAAATAGAGGACGGTGATGACTTCCTGGGAAGTAACATTTTTCCGGCAGCTGCCATAGACTCCGTGACCTACAAGGGCAAGAAGATTGGATATCCACTGTATTTTGAGACCAGCTCCCTGATCTACAACAAGACCTATCTTGAGAACATGGCTACCGAGAATCTGCAGTCCGAGATAGACATTGCTGAGGGAGAGGCTGCCCAGGCTCAGATTGATGAGCAGGAGGTGGAGCTACAGGAGGAGATCACCGAGGCAGTGGAGGATAACACCGCTGAGATAACCCAGGGCATGATCGATGAGGTTGTGGCAGACACCCTTCCCCTCAATATTTCCGATATCCTGCAGTTTGCGGAGAACTACAATGCTCCTGAGCAGGTCGAGGCCGTTTTCAAGTGGGACGTTACCGACATTTTCTACAACTATTTCTTTGTTGGCAATTATATGGATGTAGGCGGCAAGGCCGGCGATGATGTCAGCCTTATTGATATCTACAACACCGATACCATAAGCTGCATGAAGATCTATCAGCAGCTGAACCAGTTCTTTGCCATAGACGCCGAGAGCGTTGATTACGACAGCATTGTGCAGGACTTTATCGATGGCAAGATAGTGTTTACCATTGCAACCACTGATATTATCAAAAAGATCGAGGATGCAAAGGCAGCAGGAGAGTGCGAGTATGAGTTCGCAGTTGCCGATATGCCCGGGCTCACTGATGATTTCGGTTCCAGGACCATGTCAGTGACAGAGTGCCTTGTGGTAAACGGATTCTCAGAGCATTACAATGAGGCAAATGCTGTAGCAAGATTTTTGAGTTCTGACAATACCGGTGATATATACAGGCTTGGTGGTAAGGTAGGAGCCCATTACGGAGTGAAGTATGACAACATGTCACTTCCCACCTTTGTTTCTGTCTATGCAGATTCAGTTCCAATGCCCAAGACTATTGAGACCAGCAACCTCTGGATGGAACTGGAGATCGCATTTACCAAGATATGGAACGGGGCGGACTGTAATTCCACCCTCAAGCAGGTGTCCGAGAACATAATGACACAGATCACCGGAACGGCATTTACGGAGACTATAATTCCTGATCCGGATGACGACACCATTACAGCAGGTCTTACTGAAGATGCTGAGGATGGTGAATAAGACATTGATTTAATTCTTTATATTTTATAGAATATAAAGGCATGGTGGGGTCCTCTTTTTATAAAGGAGGAAACATGCTTAAAAAAATATCGATACCGCTTCTGATTTTATTTCTGCTTACCGGATGTACATCTGCCAGCCAGAAGGTTGTTCTTGCAGATACCGGTGACGAGATTGTTTTTGAGGCTTCAGAAAATGCATCTGCCGGGGCGAAGGCCCTGGAGGAGCCCTTAGACGTACAGGGCGATTCCATTGATGGGTCTTTGGCTGGGGAGAGAGATGCGCAGCAGCTGCAGCTGGCCGTTTATGTATGTGGAGCCGTGGCGAGCCCTGGAGTATATGAGCTTGATGAGGGCAGCAGGATAATGGATGCTGTTGAAGCAGCCGGTGGCTTTTCCGGGGATGCTGATACGACATACGTCAACCTTGCGGCGAAGCTTACGGATGGGATGAAGCTTCTGATACCTACCATAGAAGAGACAGCAAATGCCGGGAAGGACAATTCCTTTTTGACCTATGAAGCAGGAACTTTGGCAGAAGCCTCAGATACACCGGCAGGGAATCAGGGCGGTCTTATTAACATTAACACTGCAACTAAGGAGGAGCTTAAGACTCTGTCAGGGATTGGAGATTCCACCGCAGAAAAGATAATCCGGTACAGGGAGGACAACGGTGGATTCAGTAAGATAGAAGACATCATGAAGGTATCCGGGATCAAGGAAAAGCTCTTTTCCAAGATCAGGGACAATATAACGGTGTAGGAATGGTGAAGGAATGAGCAAGAGAGCGCTTGTAGTTGATGACGAGAAAGCAATTGTAAAGGGAATAAAGTTCAGTCTGGAGCAGGACGACATAGTTGTGGACTGCGCCTATGACGGTCTCGAAGCGCTGGAGATGGCAAGAGAGGGCAAGTACGACATAATCCTTCTGGATGTGATGCTGCCGGGACTCTCCGGATTTGAAGTGTGCCAGCAGATAAGGGAGTTCTCAGACTGCCCCATCATCATGCTCACCGCTAAGGGCGATGACCTGGACAAGATACTGGGCCTGGAATACGGGGCCGATGACTATATAACCAAGCCCTTCAACATTCTTGAAGTCAAGGCCAGGATAAAGGCCATTATCAGAAGAACCAACAGGACCACTGAAACTGCCAAGGTGATGACCTTCGGCGAGCTCAAGCTCAATGAGGAATACAGGCGTGTCTTTGTCAAGGACAGGGAGATCAATGTTACCAGCAGGGAGTATGAGCTTTTAGAGCTCCTGGCATCAACACCTGGTAAGACATATTCCAGAGATGATCTTTTGGAGGCAATCTGGGGCAAGGATTATCCCGGGGATGCCCGTACAGTGGATGTTCATATCAGAAGGCTCAGGGAGAAGCTTGAGATCAATCCAAGCGAGCCCAGATATGTAAGGACCAAGTGGGGCGCCGGGTACTACTTCCAGGCATGAGTATGGAAAATAACTTTTTTTCTGCCCCACAGGGGCAGTTCAGATTAAGCGGAATATTCAAAAGTCTAAAGGTCAGAATCTTTCTTATGGTGTTCATGACAGGAATGATTTCATGTCTTGTCATGCACTTTGTTATTCTCGACAGCTATGAGGACCGTGCTGTCAACGTCAAGACCACAGAGGTGCAGACTCAGCTGCGCATTCTGGCAAATCACCTTATCGTATCAAATTATCTGCAGGACACCTCATCGGAGGTTATCAACGCGGAGCTGGATATGCTGGCCAATCTGTATGATGGCCGTGTTATTGTTATCAATGATGATCTGAAGGTCGTCAAGGATACTTACAATATCAGCCAGGGGAAGACCATAATCTCCGAGGAGGTGGTCAACTGTCTGAAGACCGGCTCCAAGGGCACTGTCTCCAAGTATGACTCATCAAACGGATATATAGAGATCGTGACACCCATCATCGAGAGTGAAGTGATCGAGGAGGAGGACGTCTCTTTATATGAAAAGACAGGTGAAGCTGTCAGGGGAGTGCTGCTGACCAGCGTCTCCACTGACACAATAGCAACTACCCTGGAAATCCTATCAAGAAGGGCCCAGACCCTTGAGGCAATCATTATCCTGATAATTCTTGTTTTTGCAGCCTTTGTATCCATAATGCTGCTTCGCCCCTTTGACAGGATCACAACTGCTATTAACGAAGTAAAGGCCGGATATACCGACTTGCCTGTGGTGGGAGCCAACTTTCTGGAGACTGAGCAGATAATAAATGCCTTCAATGCGCTGCTGAAGCGAATGAAGGTGCTGGATGATTCAAGGCAGGAATTTGTTTCCAATGTCTCCCATGAGCTTAAGACTCCCATTACCTCGATGAAGGTTCTGGCAGATTCACTCCTTGCAATGGATGAGGTTCCCAACGAGGTCTACAGGGACTTTATGGCTGATATCGTGGCAGAGATAGACAGGGAGGACAAGATCATCAATGACCTCCTGTCCCTGGTTAAAATGGATAAGAAGGCCTCGGGACTAACAATAACATCGGTGGATGTAGTGAACCTTACCGAGGTGGTGCTCAAAAGACTTCGCCCCATTGCCAGAAAGCGCAACATTGAGCTGACACTTGAGAGCAACCGGGCAATAACTGCGGAAATAGATGAAGTCAAGATATCCCTGGTTATAATGAATCTGGTGGAAAATGCCATCAAATATAACAAGGAAGAAGGCTGGGTAAGGGTTGAGCTGGACGCAGACCATCAGTTCTTTTACGTGAAGGTGGAGGACTCCGGCTTTGGAATACCTGAGGAATCACTGGACCACATTTATGAGAGATTCTACAGGGTGGATAAGTCCAGATCCAGGGAAATCGGAGGAACCGGACTGGGACTGGCCATCGCAAGAAATGCCGTTTTAATGCACAGAGGAAGTATTGATGTAAAGAGTGTCGTGGATGAGGGCACAACCTTTACGGTAAAGATACCGCTGACCGTCAGCGCAGCAGCAACCAGGTAATTGTCGTGAATAAAAATGGAATGAGACTTAAAAACAGAATAGTCGCTCTTCTTATGGTTACTGCACTGGCATTATTGGCTCTTGCGGGATGTGAGAGTGCAGAGATATCGGATCCTGACGCCTTCAAGCTCTACTATGTCAATAACAGTGAGACCGGAATTGTGGCTGTGGATTACGATATAGAAAGCGACGAGGCTGATCTGGAAGCTGTTATCACAGAGCTCCTTGATCAACTTAGGACCATGCCGGAGAGACGTCAGTATGAGGCGCCCATTACGGGAGCTGTAAACCTTATCGACTACTCCCTCAGTGACAAGCTTCTCACACTCAATTTCGACACCAAGTATCTAGATATAGTCGGGACCATTGAGATCCTTGACAGGGCTGCAATAGTGAGGACCTTTACGCAGCTGGACGACATAGAATATGTGAGCTTCCAGGTTGAGGGGAATCCTCTGATGGACCACAGCGGCAATATCATAGGCAATATGTCGGCTGATACCTTTATCTTCAACGTGGGAAATGAGATCAATACCTACGAGAAGATAGAGCTTAAACTATACTTTGCCAATGATGTCGGGGATCAGCTTGTTCCCGTCTACAGGTCGGTTGTCTACAACAGCAATATCTCCATGGAGCGACTGGCGATCGAGCAGATCATCTCCGGTCCCAACAGTGATATCTGTTATCCTACGATATCAAAGGATACTAAGATCAACAGCGTAAGTGTAAAAGACGGAGTGTGCTATATAGACTTTGATCCGGCTTTCTTAAATGAGCCCTACGATGTAACTGCAGAGGTTGCGATCTATTCCCTGGTCAATACGATTGCAGAGTTTTCTGATGTCAACAAGGTGGCCATTTCAGTTAATGGACAGCAGAACTTTACTTTCATGGACGTGAATATCGCAGGTCCCTTTGAAAGAAATCTCGATATAATCGGGTAATATTATATTTTTATAGGAGTAATATATCTATGAAGCGGCCGTTGTGCGTTTTCGCAATTCTTTTGACGGCAGCTGTCTTTCTTTGTCTTGAATTGTTTCCCTTTGTACACGAGGATAGAGCATTTAAAGATGCAGATGGCACATATGTGGAAATTACGGGGAGAGTCTCCTCAAAAGAGATCCGGGAAAACTATCTTGGGGATAGAATGCCTGTGATCTATTTGATACCTGGGGACGGGGTTGCCGGATCATATATGAATGCAGGAACCGGGTACTGTATCCAATGCTATCTGGAATCCTGGGACCGGGTTCCTGCCATCGGTGAATATGTCATGTTGGGAGGCAAGGTGAAGGCCTTTCAACCGCCTACAAATCCTGGAGAATTTGACAGCTGTCTATATTATTCAACACTAAAGATTTCATACAGACTTAGCTCTGCAGAAGTCCTTAAAAAGGGTGGCAGGGCCAATGCATACAGGGAGAGTCTCTTTGTATTGAGGTCTGTACTGGAGGACTCTCTTGATGCTGTGCTTCCGGAACAGGACAGTGCGGTCATGAAGGCGATGCTTCTGGGGGATAAATCCTTTATTGACCAGGAGACAAAAGACATGTACAAGAGCAGCGGGATCATGCATATCCTTGCTGTGTCCGGGCTTCACATATCAATCATTGGAATGGGGATGTATGAGCTTTTGAAGCGCCTTGCAATCAGGGCTGCCGGTATCACGGACAGAGTGTTTATGAGAGGCATCAGGAGGGGCAAAAGAGACAGCCGGAGAGTACAATTTCTGCCGGAGAACAGTCTACATTTCAGCAGCGTACTACCGGCTGTTGTTTCCATACTGTTCATGTACACATACGGCGTCATGTGCGGAATGGGTGCCTCATCATTCAGGGCAATATGTATGTTTGTGCTCCGAATCCTTGCTCCGATATTTGGAAGGACCTATGACGTTTTTTCATCCCTTGCGCTGGCCGAGATACTGCTGATACTGGACCAGCCCCTCTATCTGTACAACAGCGGCTTTCTCTTTTCTTTTGGCGCGGTGGCAGGGATAACGGTCATAAAACCTTATCTTGTTACCTCCAGGGAGCTGATGGGAGAGAACAGGAAAATGCGTTTTGTGGATGATGAGGACAATAAATTAGAGACAGTTTGTGGGAGGGTAAGCCGGGGACTTACGGATGGGCTCCTTACAGGCATTTCGATACTTATCGCAACCCTGCCGGTATATGCCTGCTTTTATTACACTTATCCATTTCAGTCACTGATCCTCAATCTCGTGGTGGTTCCTCTGATGGGTATCCTCATGATATGCGGATTAGTATCTATGTTTTTGGGCGTCTATTTGCCATTTTTCGGCATTTTTCCAGGTTTATTTGTCCATGTTATTCTGACACTATACAGGTGGCTGTGTTCAGGAAGTATCATTACCCAGAGGCTTACATGGTATATGGGACATTCGGGTAAGCTGCAGGTTGCAGGATATATTGTGCTGGTAGCTCTTTTTACAATCATCTCTCAAAGGATAAGGGACAAGAAGATCTGTGATGGCCACCATGAGGGGGCTGTGAGCAGTCAGAAGTTTCTTGTGTCACTGGATATGATCAGGGCTGCCATTCTTCTGGGAGCAGTTCTGGTGCTTACTTTTCATATCGTTCCTGAACTTGAAATAGACATGATAGACGTGGGACAGGGAGATGGGATAGTAGTGAGCGCAAATGGCAGCCACATGCTGATAGACGGGGGAAGTACCTCCAAGAAGAATGTGGGCAAATATCAGATAATACCAGTCCTGAAATATAAGGGCATTGGCAGGCTGGATGCGGTAGTTCTTACCCATGAAGATGAGGATCATATCAGCGGAATCTTTGAGGTTTTGGATGATATGGAGAAAGGTGGAATAAGGGTAGAACAGTTGGTACTTCCTGAAGTGGCTGACAGCTCCAAAGGAGATAACTACAGATTGCTGGAGCGAAGGGCAAATGAGCTTGGCATTCCGGTTGCTTATATCAATACCGGGGAGACATTTATGCTGGGCGGAGCTTCTTTCACCTGCCTGAACCCGGAGCGTGACATGATAACCGAGGGGGCCAATGCTTATTCTACAGTGCTTTATATGAAGTATGGGCAGTTCACAGCTCTTTTCACCGGAGATATGGAAGAAGAGGGTCTGGAGCATGTAAAAAGAGTAATAAGAGAATCTGGCGGAGACATGAAAAATGCCGGGGATGGGAATATCACGCTGCTCAAGGTGGCGCATCACGGATCTCGGTATACCACGGATGAGGAGTTTCTGGAACTGGTTAGACCAAAAGTGGCGCTGATCAGCTGCGGATTAAACAATACATACCATCATCCGCATGAGGAACTACTAGAAAGACTTGAGGATGTACATGCTGAGATACTAAGAACGGATATGTCTGGGTGTATTAGCGTTACTGTGAAAGGAAAAACAGTATCACTATCGGAATATTTGAAATGATAAAGATAGGGTTATGTGAAGAAATAGAATAGAATATTAAAGGGTACCCGATATTTATGAGGGTTTCCCAAAGTTAAAAGTACCTCCACCGGGAGCCTGCCGCAGTGAAGGTACTTTTACCTTTTTGGAAGATTGTTCATCGTGTATCTTCCTCCTTTCTTCTGTTACTCTATATATCGGACATTGATTCTGAAAACTTAATACCCTGGAAGTATGATTACATTAGTCATGTCTGGTATAGCTGGATGAAATATGGCCATTGTTTTCGCAAAAAATGTCATATATATGGATACGACAATGGAGTATTATTAGATACATAAAACAAGTAAGACTGCAATTGCAGGACAGAGATCACGTGCCCTAAGTGTGGAGAACGATTTGTTAAGAGGACCTGACGGGGCCGGAGGAAACAGTTATGATGATTGATCCCTACAAAGTTTTGGAAATATCACCCGGAGCTTCAGAAGAAGAGATAAAAAGAGCTCACAGGAAACTGGCAAAGAAATATCATCCAGATATCAATCCCGGAAATGCCTATGCAGCAGAAAAAATGAATGAGATAAACGCTGCCTATGATATCCTTACAAAGCCCGGAGCTGAAAGATACAGACGAACCTATACATATACAGAAGAGCCTGCGTATACTCAGCAGGAAGAGAGCCCATTTGAGGAGTATGGAACCTACTGGCAATGGAGTGCTGAAGATTTTGGAAACAACAGTGACAGCCCTGAGCAGAACTGGTATACATGGAACAACTGGACCGGATGGAACAGGACTCCTGTTTATGGAGGCTCTTTCCTGGGAAAACTTTTCAGGTGGTTCATCATTATACAGATCCTTTCACTAATCCTTAGAATGTTTCTGTTCTTTTGAGAACAGTCAACTCTGGTAAGCTAAAGGGACGGGGTTAGAGGGTCATAAATGGCCTGGCAACCTGGTCCTTGCATCCATATTGTTTAGCATCTGCCTTCGGACAGGTGCTTTTTTATGCCATTGTGATGATGTCTTTTCTGGTTGTATAATCAATATATCGATAACTTTCGAATTGAACTTTTAATGCAAAACTGGTTTTGGAATATGAGGAGAGAAGCCTATGAATATCTGCCTGTTAAATGATTCTTTTCCACCGGTGATAGACGGCGTGGCAAATGTGGTGATGAACTACGCAGGGATCATCACAAGAGAGCTTATGTCCGAAGTGGTAGTTGGAACCCCCAGATATCCTGATGCTGATTATGGCGGATATCCCTACAGGGTCATTGCTTATCCCAGCTTTGACACAACAGATTTCGTGAAGGGATACCGCACGGGGAATCCGCTGTCGGTTCGGGAGATTGCCCAGATGACAGAGTTTAAGCCGGATATTATCCATACCCACTGCCCGGCGGCCTCCACTGTGATGGCAAGGATCCTGAGGAAAGAGACAGGTGCTCCCGTTATCTTTACCTATCACACCAAGTTTGACGTGGACATCGAAAGAGCTGTAGGAGAGGGCTTCCTTAAAAAGGAGACCATCAGGGCCATGATAAGCAATATAGAGGCCTGTGACGACGTCTGGGTCGTATCTGAGGGAGCCGGTGACAATCTGCGAAACCTGGGGTATGAGGGAGAACTGAGAGTAATGCCCAACGGCGTGGACTTTCCCCGGGGCAGGGCTTCTGAGGACAGGGTAAAAGAGCTGAATGACTCCTATGATATTCCTGAGGGCATTCCGGTATTTCTTTTTGTCGGAAGGCTCATGAAATACAAGGGACTTCCCATAATAGTGGATGCCGTAAAAGAGCTTTCGAAAGCCGGAATAGATTACAGGATGGTCTTTGTGGGTGGCGGAGCTGATGCTGTCGAGATGCAGGACAAGGTCAGGGAATATGGAATAGCAATTGACATATATGGAGAGGATAAAGACCTTCAGCACACTGATGCCAGGGACAACAACACAGGAAAGGTCATATTCACAGGACCTGAGCACGACAGGGAAAAACTCCGGGCCTGGAACACCAGGGCGGATCTGTTCCTGTTCCCATCAACCTATGACACAAACGGGATAGTTGTCAGAGAGGCGGCGGCCTGTGGACTTGCAAGCGTTCTTATAAAGAACTCCTGTGCGGCAGAGGGCATTACAGATAGAAGAAACGGCTATCTGGTTGAAGAAAATGCAGAGTCTATGGCAGCTCTTTTGAAAGAAGTATACGGTGACCTGGGCAAACTGCATCAGGTTGGTCAGAACGCCATGGACGAGATATACATTTCCTGGGATAAGAGTGTGAGGCTGGCCTTTGACAGATACAAGGAAATCCTCGAACTGAAGCGGAATGGTGAGCTTGAGAGGAAGCATCAGAGCTTTGAGAGCCTGATGAGATCGGCTGAGATTGCCCTTGACGGCACTCAGAGAGCATTCTTTGACAACATCCAGAGGGAGGTCAGGGAGAATTTCAATGATCTGAGATCACTTCACCAGGGGATGCTTGATAACTTTGATGAGTTCAGGAATGATTTTGCTGACGGAATAGAGAAGATTCATGGAAATATAACAGAGAGTCTTCAGGAGTTTAAGGACAGGATACATGAAAACACAGACAGACGCTAAACATGACTGGTATAAGGAGATGAGCTTCTACCAGATATGGGTCAGGAGCTTTGCTGATGGTAATGGAGATGGTATTGGAGATCTGTACGGCGTATATGACAGGCTTCCCTATGTGAAATCCCTTGGGGTGGACGGGATCTGGTTTTCGCCGATATACCCTTCGCCAAATGCCGATTACGGCTATGATATTTCTGATTACAGGGACATCCATCCGGACTTTGGCACCCTTGACCAGTTCAAAAAGGTTCTGAAAAGAGCTCATGAACTTGGGCTTAAGGTGATAATGGATCTGGTGGTCAACCATACCTCCGATGAACATCCATGGTTCATTGAGAGCAGGAAGGGGAAAGACAATCCCTACAGCGACTACTACATCTGGAGAGATGAGCCAAACAACTGGGACAGCCTCTTTGAGGGAAAGGCCTGGGAATATGATAAGGAGAGGGGACAGTACTACCTCCATATCTTTGCAAAAAAACAGCCTGATCTGAACATGGACAACCCCAAGGTCAGGGAAGAAGTAAAAGACATAATGCGGTACTGGCTTGATATGGGCGTCGACGGCTTCAGGGAGGATGTCATAAACTTCATTTCCAAGAAGGAGGGACTTCCCAACGGCATTCCATTTTTGCCTGCTGTAAACGGAATGCCCTACTACAAGGACGGTCCCCATATCCATGAGTACCTGGCGGAGTTTCGGCAGGTCTGCAATGAGTACGACTGCTTCCAGCTGGGAGAGGGACCAATGACGACTGTAAAATCAGCCCGTAAGTACCTGACCGGACCGACAAAATCCCTGGACATGCTTTTCTCCTTTGACCATATGATGGCGGACTGCCTGTTCACTGAATATATCCACAGACCCTTTTCACTTGTCAAACTGAAAAAGGCCTTCACAAAATGGCAGAAGGCCCTTGCGGGAAAGGGATGGAACGCCCTGTATCTTGAAAACCATGATCATCCCCGCATCATCAGCAGATACGGAAGTGAGCACTTCTGGCGGGAGAGCGGGTCAATGCTGGCTGCAAGCTACATTTTCCAGCAGGGAACACCCTTTATTTATCAGGGGCAGGAGATAGGCATGACCAACATACGGCTCATGTCCATCGACCAGTATGTGGATGTGTCCTCAATCACCAACTATCACACCTATCACCTCAAGGAGGATCCTGAGAGGCGGCTAAGGAGGATACATCTCTCAAGCCGTGACTCCGCCAGGACACCGATGCAGTGGGATGGCAGTGAGAACGCGGGCTTTTCCAAGGTGAAGCCCTGGTTCTATGTAAACCCGAATTACAGGAAGATAAATGTGGCAAAAGAGGAAAAGGACCCTTCCAGCATACTGAATTTCTATCGAAAATGCCTTGCCCTTCGGAAGAGCTCAAAGACACTTCTCCATGGAGAATATACCGAGTACTTCCCAAAGGACAGAAACATCTATATGTACGAGAGAAGCCTTGGCCATGAGAGCTACCTGATAATCTGCTCCTTCTCAAGACTTCCCGTAAAACCCAAGAAGCCGGAGAAATTCTGGGGTAAGCGCGGAGAACTTGTACTGTGTAACTACGAAGATAACCCGGAGAACGACAAGGACAGTTTTGCAGCGTATGTTGCTAGAGAGATAGAAGATCTTGAGCACAGACATGGATACCTGCGCCCATTTGAAGTTCGTGTATACAGGTATGTATGATATGAGTGAGGGGAAGAAATACCGGCCGATGCTCGGCCGGTACTCTTCCTCGGACTAAATTAAACACACAGAAAGTCCCGCACGTTGTTGTGCGGGACTTTCTGTGTTATAGATGTGAATGTATTCATAGATGAAATTACAGAAACACGCATTTA
>JAEEGL015742453.1_pt1 | contig 20906 bp, 22 predicted proteins | sample 9134231 | NCBI WGS metagenome assembly JAEEGL01 (sample SAMN16246548, study PRJNA631951) | gut metagenome | biome: gut microbiome; feature: rumen; material: fiber-attached | host: Bos | place: Iran: Karaj | collected 2018-10
AGTGAGTGCTTGTTCTCAGTATGATTCGGATCATCAGAATTGTTGCTGGTATAGAGCCAGCCCCTCTTATTCATTCCCCTGACAGTCTCGCCAAGACCATAGACTTTATCCTCTTTATCAAGAGAAAAAGTCAGCACCTTCGCTTCATCATCTTTTTCGAAATAAGGAAGGTTATCCTGTGTTACAGGGATTTCTTTTACCACTGAATCTGTAGGAATCGGGTTACCAATTCTGAATTTTCTTATCATGCCAGTATCCTCCAAGTCATTATATTATCTACTAAACAACATTTGGTTTTTAATTTATCGGATTCTCATTTATGTATTGTTCAAGAATCTCAGCTGCATCCCCAATTATTTCAGCGCAGGGGCGCTTTTTGTAATACTCATTGGTACGAGCTTCTGGAACAGGGACATCATGCTTAACATCAAGTCCAAGCATCTCTCTGCATACTATTGAGCCGTGCTTCTCCTCAAATCTGCGTGCAAGCTCCTGTATTCTGGCATAGTGATCAGCCTTAACCTGACCGGTCTCCGGTCCATCATAGCCATATAAAAGGCCTGCAATCATAAACATCCCACTAACGCTGCCACATACCTCGCGAAGTCTGCCCATTCCGCCGCCAAAGGATGATGCCAGCTTGGACATGGTAGCCTTATCAACAGGCAGCATGTCCTCAAACGCCAGTATTATTGACTGTGAACAGTTGTATCCATTTATAAAATTAGCCATTGCAGCTTCTCTTCTAGTCATCTTTTTTCTCCTAGTACTTTTGATATATCATTATAAATATTCATTCCTTAGATTCAAGGAACCATTTGTGAACTTTGTAGCTGTCTTCATAATACAGATGGACTTCTTTACCCTCTATCATACAGGTATATACAAGACCAGCCCCTCCAGCCCTCCTGCTGGCTCCGGGCACGCAATCCATAACCTTCGTGATCTCGTATGTTCTGCCATCTTCCCATACAATTGATAATGGTCTTATGATTCCGTCCGCTGTATATCTGACAATCGTGTCTACATAAACCTTCAATCCAATTCTCTTAGCCACTACTATCACCTACCATTTCGCATAATGCAGTACCTATGCGCAATAGCACTGCTTCAAACCATTGTTAGCGTTTCGAACAATTGTTCTGCTTGTGGCTATATTATACGAATGTACGTTCGAATTTTCAACCGCAAGATGTAGTGGTGGGAATTTTATTGGACTCCAACCTTATTTTTCTCATTCTCATCGGAAATAATTATCTATTCCGTTGGCTAAACCTACGACCATGAGCCTTTGGTAGTCCTCTGATGCCATGTTGGTATCCTCTGTAGGATTAGACATGTATCCCATCTCAATAATAGTGGATGGAACATTTGCCCAGTTAATGCCAGTCATGGTATCTGTTTCCCAAACATATTGCTTGTTACAGCCTGTTGATGCTACAAAAGCGTCAAGAACGCAGTCTGAAAGCTTACGTGATGCAGAATAAAAGGCTGCGTTATAAGGATTTGATGGTGTCTGGCAAATGGTCATAGCGCCATTGGTTGAGGTGTTATCAGAACCATTCGCATGAATTCTTATAAATGCCTCTGCTCCGGCATTGTTGGCAATCTGTGCTCTGTCCACATTACTAAGAGATACATCATTGCTTTCTCTTGTCATGATAACTGTATAACCGCGGCTTTGCAGTTCATCCCTAAGCTTAAGGCCCACTGTGAGATTAAGCTGATACTCAGTCAGCCCGGTTGTTTTACCTGTAGTTCCGCCAGTAACCTTAGCTTTCATTGTATCGGAACCAGGACCATTAGGCTCTTTCTCTGACATACCATGAGATTGATGTCCCGGATCTATTACCACAAGATGGCCTCCTGTCTGGGGTGTAGCCTCTTGCTGAGATGTTGCTTCTGGTTTAGCTGTTTCTTCTTGCTGTGGTGCAGGTTCTGCTATTGGTTCAGCTTCAGGCTGTGCTTCTGCTTCAGGCTGTGTTTCTGTTGGAGATTCAGACTGTGACGATTCCTTCTGATTTAGTTCAGACTCTGTAGTTTCTTCACTATTTGCTGTTTCCGCTGCATCAGGCTTATCGTTGGAATCAGAAGTGGCTTCCGTACTGATTTCTTCACTCGGAGATGTTGCATCTTCATTTTCGGAACCGGATTCCTCATTCTGAGCGCTTATATCCTCGCTTTGCACGCTAGCATCAGCGTCCGCCATATTTTCCTCTTCGGAAATACTCTCCACAGCAGCCATGTTATCTTCTGCCACAGCCTCTGCATTATTCTTATCCGCCGGTTCTGCCAATATTGCAAAAACAATGCATATCAATGTTAATACTACCAGTATTCCTGCGACGATATACGGTAGTTTGCGATTTTTCTTATTCATTAAAAGTAAGCCTTCCTTATTGCAAGTAAGAATTAGTCAAAATCATATCTTCTTACTTCACAGTTCTTAATTCCAAAGCTTGAAAACTCTTCGTTATCCATTTCTCTGAAATATGACTCAACGATTCTGGCTATGCCGTTATGAGCAACCAAAATATAAGTCTTCTCATCTTCTCTGATATCATCCAGGAGATTGTATATGCGCTGAGCAAGCTGCATCATGGATTCACCTGTAGAAAAACGGCTTGCCATGTGCTTTTTGGCTTCGTGGAACTCTTTTCCATCCCTTGGTGTTGACTCATATCTTCCGAAATTCTGCTCTATAAGCCTTTGTTCTATTCTCATTGGAATTCCGGTTACTTCTGAGATATGTCTTGCTGTCTCAGAAGCTCTGATTAACGGAGATGTGAGTATCTCATCAGCTTTTATGCCTTCTGCAATAATCTTTTCTCCGGTTTCTATAGCCTGCTGGTGTCCCTTATCTGTCAGTGCAATATCAGTCGCTCCGCAGATCTTATTCTCCACGTTCCAAACGGTTTCACCATGTCTTACAAAATAAAAATGCTTACTCATTAAATCCTCTTTTACTTCAAATTTTTTAATCATTAAACTGCTCAATAAGCTTTAATTTCTCAGCTCTTGTTAGTCGTTTAATGTGCCATTCCCTGCTCATGGCTTCTTCTTTAGTCTCAAACTCTTCATAGTATACCAGTTTTACAGGAAGTCTGGGCTTAGTATATTTGGCACCTTTCCCTGCGTTATGATCATCAATCCGCTTTTCAAGATCATTTGTCCATCCGCAGTACAGCGTACCATCCGCACATTCTACTATATATGTGTAATTCATGAATCGTACTCTCCGTACTCACATCCTATATGTGTGGCCTCAATTTCATCCACAAGAACAAGGTCATCACCCTGCTTATTCTATTGAATCTATCGATAAGCATTGTGTTATCTACCTCATTTCAATGAACTTTTATCATAGTCCTTGGATTTCAGAATTGTGCATTTATCTCCGAAAATCTCATTACATATTCTAAGCTCCAGCTCCTGTCTGTGCTGAAGATGCTTAATAAGCTCTTCTTCCCCTGAAATACCATGCTTTTTAGCGTAAGGACAATCATTGAAATATCCCATCATAAGCGGGAACCAGAGCTCATTGCCCTTATCATCAGATCTTTCTTTGCGGATAACATTTATGTTTCCGGCAATATCTTCTGTCTTCAGGTAATAGATATGCATGTCTTTGCCTTCAAGAGTAGCTCTCACCTCTTTATAAAATGAGAGAATCTCTTCATCAGTCATAACCCTGAACAATATCATATCTTCAACAGTATTCTGAAGTAGTGAGCATTCAAAAATGGATTTATCTCCGTTCCAGCTGCTATATCTGCTTAGCAGAATCTCTTTAAATTCGTCATATTCTCTTCTGCCATTGTAGATTTCATATTGCTCGAGATCTCTATGAAAACCGGGAACATCAGTGAGTATCTGTGTATAGCAGATGACCATCTTTCCATTTTCTTCAAAGCTCTTAGGCTCAATCATGGATTTGATTTCGCTGTACTTTTCCAGTATTTCTGCATATTGCTCTTTAGTTACATAGGCGCACCAGGCAAGCTCCACTGGGGAGTAATCTCCCTCACGAATAGCCTGATAATCTGGATGCAATTCAGACAACGTCTGTACCAGAGTGCTTTTTCCGCTTCCCTGTAATCCCTCAACAAAATAATTCAAATTATTTCCTCCTGCGTTTCAATAGCTTTTCTTAAATTCTACCAATTCCTTCGCATTTAGGAATAGTATTTATCGAACCATCCTCGTTGTATTTAAACTCTGCAACACATACGCTTCTATGGAACAGACTGCCTCCCGGAAGCTCTCCAGTGTGATAAAAGAGATATGAATGTCCCTTAAAATCCGCGATTCCTGGATGGTTTGTGAATACGCCGCCTTCCTCTGTCATGAGAACACCGCCGTATTTCCAGGGGCCAGTGGGACCTTCTGATGTTGAATATGCCAGATGTTCATCCTTTTTATCTACGCCAAAGGCTGCATAAACCATGTAATAAAGGCCATTTCTCTTATAAAACCAGGGGCCTTCTCCATAGGATGTGCCAGTGTCATGACTTCCCTTTGCGAAGGACTCTTCTGTCATAGGAACTCTGACAATTCCTACCTTTTCATCATAACTAATCATGTCCTCATTTAAAAGAACGTATCTAAGCTCAGGATTTCCAAAATACAAATAAGCCTGTCCATCATCATCAATGAAAACTGTGGGGTCAATGTCGTTCCAGTCACCCTCATCCACAAGGGGATAGCCGAGGTCCTTGTAGGGGCCAGCCGGATTATCAGATACGCCGACAGCTATAGCCATGCCGCCATCCTTCTTATGTACAGGACAATACAGATAGAATTTACCATTTCTCTCTACAGCCTGAGGTGCCCATGCTCTGTCATCAGCCCAATCGATGTCATCAAGAGAAAAGATCACCCCATGATCCTCCCAGTTGACCATATCCTTGGTAGAAAAGCATCTCCAATCCTTCATGGTATAAAAATCATTTATAAGCTCATCCTCATCATGTGTTGTATAAAGATAAAGCGTATCTCCATATACCATCGGCGCCGGATCTGCCGTATAGATATTCTTGATTATTGGATTTTCACAAAAAGTCTTCTGTTCACTCATAGCTAAATTCCTCCCTGGATTTTATTTTTAATACCGCCCTTTTTACAAAAGTGCTCCTAAAATTTGTATTATGCTTTTTGCTCTTTTAAATTTATTTTTTGAATTTATACCATTATATGGACATTACTGCTCCTTTTACACAACATATATAAGAAAAGCTTTTAAGCCAAATTTATATACCTATCTCTTACGTAACTTTTCCGCTCGGTATATAAATTGAATAAAATAATTTAACTTATATACCTTTTTATATGCCTTTCCTGTCAAATTTCGCCCCATGTACTCATTACGCACAGAAAAAAGTATATAAGAATCCATTATATTTCTATCTTATATACTTGCCTCACTCAACCGCTTACAAAAAGGTATATAAATTCTATGCATTTTTCCATCTTATATACTTTTCTCACAAAGCATGAACAAATTACTTTCTACAACAACACAAATGCAAATTAGGATTTAAATAATTATATAAAGAAACTGGGCAGTATACTATTCATAACGAATCATGTACTGCCCAGATAATGCTATTCTATTTGGTATATCATCTTACAACTGCATAGCATGTGCCACTATTTTCTGTTGCAATTAATCCAATCAACAGAAAAATCTACAAGCGCCTTTTGACTCATCAATCTGAGCGTTGCATCTCCCAGCCTGGCTTTGTTTACTACGCCAGACCTTTCAAATGCCTCACCGATTGTGACAAAGTCTTCGCCATCAACAAAAAGAGTCTCGTATTCCTTCCATACTCTCTTGCCATCTTCGATTATTGCACTATGTTCAATACAGTTATGCTTGGAAGGATATTCTGCACGAACATCAGCCAGGTGTATGGAAGTATTTTTGTCATAATCTACGCCTATCAGTAACACAGCGCCGTTAAGCTCATATAGCTTTCCAATTGGAGAACCTTCTCCGAAGATATTTGAAAGATCATGGTCAGCCGTAAGATACTGCGCATGCTTTCCCCAAGCAGCAACAGAGCGTGCTGGATGGTCGCTTCGGATTACCCCGGGCCAGCTTCTGAACATTTCAGCTACTGCACCCATGGTATTGGTGGGTGTGATATTTTTGTCGTATGCAGGCCAGTTATCACGAATTACCTGCCAGTATTCTTCAGGAACTGTCCAGTGAACGCCATCCTCAGGATCTAAGTTTTTCCATGACTGAGTAGGCATCATGATAGTTCCTTCAGGACCTACAGTCTCAATGAGTGCTTCGATAATTGTCTGTGCTCCGCCACACACATATCCTATAGAACTAAGTGATGTATGCACCATTACAGCCCGTCCTTTTTTCAGTCCAACTGCTGAAAGCGCAGACATTACATCATTTTTCGTAATTGGTTTCATGGCATTAAAGCCCTCTCATAAGTTATTGTTTAACTGCTCCATCAGATACACCAGCTACAAGGAACCTGGATAATGAAAAGTACAAAATTACAATCGGAACAGCTATGAATATAGCTCCTGCTGCAAATCTTGAGAATTCTGTTTCGCCAAGATGAGTAAGTCCCACAGCCACAGTCCAAAGGTCTCGGTTTTTAAGTAGCATGTTAGGAAGAATGAAATCGCTCCAGGGCCATGCAAAAGAAGTCAGAGCTGTATATACCAGTATTGGCTTTGACAGTGGCATTGTAACTTTCCAGAAAATCGTAGGGTTAGAAGCACCATCAATTCTTGCAGCCTCATAAATTGAATTACTAATCGTGTCAAAATATCCCTTTTGAACCAGATATCCCATAGGTGCTCCTGCTGAGTAGACCAGAATAAGGCTCCACAGGTTATTAATGAGATTGAAATTGATCATTATAAGGTACACAGCCGTCATCCCCATAAAGCTTGGGAACATACTGAGTACCAGTGTGGACTTCATGAGCGTTTTTCTCATTTTGAACCTGAATCTGCTCATGGTATATGCAGTCAGAATTACAAGAACTGTGGAAAGAACGCATGAAAACACTGCAATAAACAAGGTGTTTCTAAGCCAGCTTGGGTAATCATACATCTGTGTGTCTGAAAACAGCTTTATATAGGTGCTAAGGCTGTAGCTCGTGGGGAAGAATCCCTCATAATCATATATGGAACCGGAAGCAGAAAATGAAGCAAGCACCAGCCACAACACCGGAAAGAAGAATATAAATGAGACAGCAATCAGGATTATATGAGTGATGATTGCCTCTGAAAGCCGCTCTTTTTTCATCTGAATGTATCCTCCTTTTTAAATGCTGATGAGTTCACATAGGCTGCCAAAGATATCACTGAGGTGATAATGAAAATAATAAGGCTGACAGCAGCGCCTATTCCATAGTAGTTATTATCAATTGAAAGATTATAAAGCCAGTTAATAAGCAAATCTGTGTCACTTGCCAGGAAGTAATCGTCCAGGTATAGGCCTCCTCTTAAGAAATAGAACACACCGAAGTTGTTGAAGTTTCCTACAAAGCTTGTGATAAGCGTAGGTGTTGTAGAAAACACAACAAACGGAAGTGTGAGCTTTGTAAACTGCTTCCATCTACCTGCTCCATCAAGGCTGGCAGCCTCGTAGAGCTCGTTGTTCATATTTGAAAGAATACCTGTTGCAAGTAGCATGGATGTCGGTATTGAGATCCATGCATTTACCAAAAGTCCGATAATCCTTGCCTTCCAGCCAGCATCTATGTCAAGAAATCCCACTGCCTGAAGACCAAATGCCTTCAAATAGAAGTTAATCGGGCCACCGTATGAAAACATGAACTTGAAGCCCAGAAGTGTGATAAATCCTGGAACAGCATAAGCAAGAATAGGGAAAGCTCTCCAGAAGGTCTTGCCTTTTACGCACTTCTTATTAAGGAGAAGTGCCAGGAAAAGTCCGCCAAAATAGTTAATTGCTGTAGCCAGTACTGCCCACACAATATTCCAGCCAAGGATTCGTACAAAGGTCTCTTTTATACCTGAAAGAGACAGTATCTGCTTGAAATTCCCAAATCCAATCCAGTCCACAAGCTTTGGAGGAACTATGTCTCCACCGTAGTTTGTAAACGCGATCAGAATCATAAAAATGATGGGAAGAACGTTAAATACTGCGACTCCAATAACTGGAAAAAACAGAGCAACAACATAGAACTTTTTATCTACGAATGAAAGAAGTGCTGCATAAAAGCCGGGAACAGGTTTGCCCTGTTCCACAAGCTTTTCTGTATTTTTAATATCCTTAATATTGGAAAGATAAAAGACCACTACTGCTATCAGAATAAGAAATGACAGTATTCCTCTGAGCATCATTATGATGGAATCATCACCGGCTGTTCCAAGCCAGGGATCGCCCTCCACTGTTCCAAGGGTAAAGAATCCTGTTATATCGCTGATACCTGCGGTAAACAGATACCAAAGATAAGAAGCCAGTACTGCCATATATAGCAGACCTTTTATTCGCTGGCCATAAAGGAACTGGCCAAGCCCCATTACCAGGTAGGAGCATTTTGTTTTTATGTTATTCGACTTCATGAAACTGCTCCCTTAATTTGACAGAGTGTATATTGCATCATAGATGCTCTGTGATGCCTTATCCAAAGCTTCCTGCATGGAGGCCTCATCAGCATATTTGACTGCTTCACCTTTATTTTCCCTGAATGCATCCTTAGCAACATCACTGAGAAGTGTGCGCATAGGATCCCAGATCTGATCAACAGCTTTTATTGAAGGCATAAGTGCAATGTGACCTTCATTAAGGCTTCCAAAAATCATCTCGGTAACGCCGCCAATCTCCTCTGCTACATCTGATCTTGTAGGTGCTATACCAAGAATCTCTGCTCTCTTCTTGATCATTTCTTTGCTTGTTGCAAAGTTTACAAACTCTATGCAGGCTTCTCTGTGTTCAGTATATGCGCTTATTCCATAGCCATTAACTCCGCCCATTACAACTGTATCCACAGTATCTCCGTTTTCGGACAAATTACCATCAGCAGGCATTGTTCTTGGAAGCTCGATCATTCCAAGGTTTTCTGTTGCCTTATCAGAAGCTTCTGCCTCGCTTAAGCCCTCTTCTTTGTACACATCTGCAAGTCTGTCATGGAACAGGACATAAGTATCCGGTGTGGATATTGAGCAGAAATATGTTCCGTCTGCCACCTTAGAATATCTGTTCTGACCTATAGAGTCATCGATACATTCCTCATTCATAACACCTGCAAACTGCCTAAGTCCAAGCATTCCTTTTGCAGAAGCGCCCTTTCCAAAACCTATATCCTCAGAATTTAATACTCCGTTACCATCTTTTCCGAAAACATATCCGCCATAGGAGAACATGAACTCAGCCATCATATATAGATCGTTGCAGGCCGCAACCAGACCATATTTTTCACCGTTTGAAGAAGAATAAATCTGCTGGGAATACTGATATAAACTGCTCCAGTTCTGTAAGAAGTCAGGAGTACTATCACCATCCTTATCCCAGTCTGCTTCCCAGTTATCCGGCAGCATATCTTTCCTGTAAAACAGCATTGGTTCCTGAACATTTACAGGAACTGCACAGGTGTACTGTTTGCCATCCACAGAGATTGCAAAGGCATCCCATGCTTCGTCAGGAATATACTGAGAACACTCAAAATCCTCTTTATTGATTGCAAGGATATGCTTGTCCTCTGCATAGGTCATGAGCTTGTCATTGGCCTGATACAATACGTCAGGGCCATAACCATAAGGGCCATTTTCTGCAAGATTACTGTATTCATCCATATTTGCATCAACAGCAACTATGCCTTTATCCTTATATGCTTCATTAAAAGCATTTATAAGCTCGTCCAGATATCCCTCTGCCTTGGCTGTATCATTTTCCAAAATGCGAAGAGTGATAACGCCGTCACCGGATTCAGCTTCAGCAGCTTTGCTGCTTCCATTGCCACAGGCTGTTAGCCCTAAACACATTGATGTAATTAGTAACAGGCTGATCGCCTTATTTATGCACTTCATAATACTACTCCTCCGTTTACAAACAGCTTGAATTTTCCAGCCTCTACCATAATCTCATTGTCCTGACCAGAACTGTCTGACTGATTTATATATAATGCGATGTCTGCATCCTGCCCATGTCTCTTCATGCACAAAAGCTTATTGTCACTGGATGCATAAATGTTAGTTCCACTAAATGACAGTCTGCTGTTTTTCCTGACATTAGATAGCTTTTTTATTAATTCTGAAAGCTCATTGTCTGGCGTTTTGTCCCAGTCCATGCATCTGCTGCAGTCAGGATCATAGCCTCCAACAGTATAGCACTCTGTTCCGTAAAAAATCGATGGAGAGCCCGGAAACAGATACAAAAGCGCAAGTGCTGCTTTAAAGCTATCCTTATTTTCATGAACCTCACTAAAGAACCTGTCAGTATCATGGCTGTCCAGGAGATTGAGCATCATGTCGTTTACTGTATCCGAGTTCCTTGCCAGAATATCATTTAGCTTATTCGACATACTCTGCGCATCAAACTTATCATAAGCAAAGTAATCAAGGGCTGCTTTTGTAAAGGCATAATTCATTATGCTGTCATACTGGTCTCCGCGAAGATAATTGCTTGCATCATGCCAGTTTTCTCCGATTATTACAGCGTCCTCTTTTACGGCCTTTACTTCCTTTCTAAACCTTCTCCAGAAATCATGGCTGATCTCATCGGACACATCCAGTCGCCATCCATCTATATCGAACTCTTTTATATAGTATGTTGCGATGGATATGAGGTATTTCTGCACATCAGGATTGGACGTATTCCACTTGGGCATGTACTTGCATCCCGCAAAAACTTCATAGTTAAGGGGCTTTTTCTCAGGCCTGTCACCTTTTATTACAAACCAATCAAAATACTCTGAGTCTTTGCCTTTTTCTATGCAATCCTGAAATTTGTCGTTAAGCTCACTTACATGGTTAAACACCGCATCAAGGACAATACGCATTCCTTTTTTATGGAGCTCTTCTACAAGGCTTTTAAGGTCCTCTTTTGTTCCAAACTGCCTGTCTATCTCGAAGTAATCCACAATATCATATTTGTGATTTGATGGAGATTTAAATATCGGAGTAAGATACAGGGCATCACATCCAAGCTGTTTTATGTAATCAAGTTTACTTATGATGCCCTTGATGTCCCCACCTGCAAAGCTCTTTGGATTAGGTATATCGCCCCATTTCAGGTTGATATAGCTCTTGTCCTTGTCATTATCTTCCATTAAAAATCTGTCGATGAATATCTGGTAAAAGCAAGCCTGTGAAAGCCATTCTTCTTTTTTCAGAATATCTGCAGTATTTATGTACGGATACTGGAAGAAATTGTAGTATCCCTTGGTAAAGTCATAGGTACTTGTTGCACCATCCTCCGAGAAATAATAGTAGTCTTTTCCATCGTAAAGATAGAATATATAAGCAAGTCTTGTGTCCTGAAGCGTTAATGTAATGGAATAATAGTCATACAGCTCTCCGCTAAGTTCTTTTCTCATGAGCTCCTTTTTCTGACTTTCACCAATCACATATTTGCTCTCAAAAACTATCCATGCTTTCTGTATATCATCCCTGGCTGTTCGCAGTCTTATGACAATTTCATGTTCAGATGTCGGGAAACAGTATGCCGAATCCGTTATGTGCAATAGTGCAAATTGATTCATTATGCTGCCCCTTTTAGTTCTTTACGATTGAGAGTGTGTCCTGAGCCGGATTATCAGGGTTGGTAGTAAGTGTAATAGTATAATTACCCTCAACCAGAACCTGTACATTGGATTTGTCATCGCTTCCGCTAAGACCGCCTGCATTTTCCATCTGTGTCTCATCTATTTCTGTAAACTTACCAAATCCCTTCTGACCATCCCATGACCAGTCAGGAATTATCTGGAACTGATCTCCTTCAAAAAGGTCTATTGTAATAGAAAACTCATTTGTGTTACCAGTTGGTAAAAGCTCAAATTCTGCCTTCTCTTCATCGCTAAGGTCTGCAGCCCAGTTATTAAGCTGTAATGCACCCTGTGTTGAAGTACCAGCTATATACCAGTGTCTCGTATCTTCTGTAACACTGTTAAATCTGAAATCACCGTACAGTGTTGTATCTTTATCGAAGGTATCAGCTGCAGGATCCTTTTTACTTGCTTCTACAAATGTAGGAGTTTCAAACCATCCGTTAAATTCAGCACCATCGAGCTTCTCATATCCCTCATATAAAGCTGTATCAACTGTCTCTCCAGCAACTGCATTAACGGTTCCGAGGGTTTCATCCTGGTTCATAAATGTGATTGTAATCTCAGCCTTAGCCTGCTCCTCCGCCTTGGCTTTGCCGCAGCCTGTAAGGCTTCCAATTACCATAAGTGTTGCAAGTGCTCCAGCAAACAATTTTGTCATATTGTTCTTTCTCATAGCTTTATCCTCCAATTTGTTTTGTTAAACTTGTTAACTTAACTGTTAAATTAGTAATAGCACTTTACTTTTCACTTGTCAACATCAATATGCTCTGCTATCATTAGGTTAACTTGTTAACTTAAAATACATTAAATAAGGACGCAAAAAATGGCTAACGAAAAAAGAGCAACCATACGCGACATTGCTGCAAAAGCAGGCGTATCAGTTGCTACCGTCTCATATGTACTTAATGATAAAAAGGATACTAAAATCAGTGATGCTACCAGGAAGAAGGTTCTTCAGGTTGCCAATCTGTTAAACTACAGCATCCCTGAAAAATATAAGAATGTAGATGCAAAGCAAGGTGTTTACACTATTGGAGTAATGTATGAATTAAAGCCGGATACTCCTTCAAGAAATGCTGAGATCATGTCACTCATCAATCTGCTCGCAGAGAGATTTATCAGAATCGGCTTTAGTTTCCAGCTTATACCAATTGAATCTGAAGCAGAATTATCAAAGCCAGTGCAGGGGCTGGATGGAATAATCGCCATCGATCTTGAAAGCGCTTCATTTAAGCAGATGTCCAATCAGTACTTCATCCCCATCCTCTGCCTCGACATGATAATAAATGATTTCCTTTTCTATCAGATTCATACAGACATGGAATCATTAGTATCAAAGGCAAAAGATATTTTAGGGGACGATTTTTACATCGTCACAGATAAGTACAATAACGAAGGCTACAGAGACTATATAGCTTCTGCTGCTCCTGACAATCAGATACTTTTCTTTTCAGAGATAGCACAAAATGCCTTTTCCAAGGTAAAAAACAAGAAAATTCTGGCTTTTGGCCTTCAATCAGGACTGACCTTGTCACAGTATGCAGGTTGTAAAGATCTCGTAATAGTGACAAATGATGCTTCTCCAAGTATTTATTCAGCCTTAACCAAAACCATTCATCACGATATCGAGAAAAAAGCCAATCTGGCCATGAATATCATGATGAATGCATTGGAAAAAAAGTTTGATGTTAAGCATGAATACAAGATTTAATGCTTTTATTACAGCAACGGAGCAAGGACTCTTAGACAGCAGTCAAGTAATCTGTATGAATCTTTCCTAAAGCAACCATGAGAATCCCTTGGCTGTTCTGAGAGAAGGGTCTCTAAAATGGTTCCCTTCGTTCCATTCGAGAATACAATTAACTCCTATGTCCTTAAGCAAAGCTTCTGCAGACCTGATTCTATCCCCAACTGTAGCCATAACCGGGTTTCTTGCCTTTTCTTCCTTGTTTCCGAGACTTAGATAAACGTTATTACATTTAATTTCATTCTCTTTCATGAACATATCAAAGTCAGGAAACCACATGGAAGGTGATACAGCAGCTACGCCTTTAAATACATTGGTATTGTATGCTGACCAGAGAGCAAAAAGACCAGCCAGTGAATATCCGCCAATATAGTAGGTTTTCTCGTTATCAGTACAATATTCCAGTATCTTAGACAGTGTGTCCTTAGCTCCATTACCAAAATCATCATTTCCAAATACGGCCTTAGCCTTCCAAGGGGAAAGCTCCTTATTCCAATCTGTGACAGTAAAGGCTGCCAATAAGAAATCCATATCTGTTCTTTTCTTAATCTCTGCTATCTCTTCTTTAAGCATATCAATAGAATGCTCGTCGACTGGTTGAACAAGCACTATTTTGGCTGATTTATCCCCATATTCATAAACTTCCATCATATACGCCTTTCACAAATTTGTAGCTTTAAATTTTGCTAAATTTCAAAGATTATTATAACAAAATATTGTTTAATTGTAGATTTTCAGTGATATAATATTGGTGAAACGTATATTAATCATCGCTATTTAGGGATGATAAATTTATTTTTCTATATCTAAGGAGGTTGTGGTATGAAGAAGTATATCGCAGAATGTATTGGTACTTGTGTCCTTGTTGTACTCGGTTGTGGTACAGCTATGCTGGTTGGCTGTGATGCAGCAAATGGCAGTGGCTATCTGCTTACAGCACTTGCTTTTGGTCTTACAATCGTTGGTATGGCATATTGCGTAGGAAATATTTCAGGTTGTCACATCAATCCTGCAGTATCTCTGGGCGTTTTCATGAGTGGTGGCATAGATACCGGTGATTTGGTCGGCTATGTAATCTCTCAGTGTGTTGGCGCACTCGTAGGTTCAGGTATACTGGCACTTATCTTTGGTACCGGCGGCGTTACAGATCAGACAGGTGGTTTTGGTTCAAACGGACTTGCAGGCGTTGGCGGCAGTGCTATTGCTGGTCTTATTGTTGAGATAGTTCTTACCTTCATTTTCGTTCTTACAATCCTTGGTGTTACATCCAAGAAGGCTGGTCATGGCTCCTTTGGCGGACTTGTAATTGGATTAACTCTTACTCTTGTTCATATTCTTGGCATCGGTCTTACAGGTACTTCTGTAAATCCTGCAAGAAGCTTTGGCCCCGCTGTTGTTGCAGCAATCGCTGGAAATACAGCTCCCCTTGCTGCTCTTTGGGTATTCATCGTTGGTCCTCTTGTAGGCGCAGCACTCGCAGCAGTTGTTTACAAGTATCTTGAGAACTAATAAATTCAAAATTCGTTTTAGACAAATTCAGGCGGATCCTAAGAAAAGGGTCCGCCTTTTTTTAAAATTCCGCAATATTTGCGTTGTCAAGCTTCCAACTATCATTTAATATATATTCACTAAAGATTTTGGAGTTTACATGAAGAAAAAGTTTTGTTGTTTATTAGTATTATTCTTAGTTTTCGGAATTCTGAATTCCCCTGTCTGTGTCCAGGCAAAAAATAATCAGGGCTATACCTATGTGAATATTTCAGGAAGCTATGACATGGAGTGCACCGGAAAAGCCGGTATTGAGCAGTTAAATCAGGTACGTGTCAAGGCACATAAATCTCCTGTAATTTACAGCCCTTCTCTTGAAAAAGTCGCAAGAGAAATGGTTGCAGCTTATGTAGTTGCAGGAAAGACAAATGATGGACGCCTTAAATCTCCTGTTACACAGAATAGATTTGATGTAGCATCTATATGCAGGAAAAATGTAGCATCCAATTCAAGAATCAGCTTTTTATCATTCGCTTACTCTTGTAATGTTGCATCTAAAAAGGCCGATGTTGCCAAATTTGTTTCAGGTCATTCTACAAAAAAATCACCCGGTATTTATGGTGCATATCCTTACGGAGCCTGCGTGAAATTCATTCCTGAAGGCTCTAAAAAGGCATATTTTATAACTGTTTTGTGCAACCAGAAGGGAGCTTCCATAAAGCAACCGACTAAGCAGAATGTATCTTACAAGCTTAAAGTTAAAAACAGCTATGTATCTAATTGCAAGAAATCAAGCTCTGTCAGCAAGAAAAAATCAGCTAAAGATAAATCTTGTATTACTATAAAGGGCGCTTATGAAAAACTGAATGTAAGAAAAATAAAGAAATAAACGTAAAACCCCGGAATGCTATTTAAAGCACTTCCGGGGTATATTTTTACTCTCTTGTAAGGATTTCGACCATCTCACTAAGCTTAGAGCTGTAGTGCTCTTCTGTTATTCCAAAATCCATCTCTTTATAGGACCAATATGCTCGTCCAATATTGTTTTCACATAATACGGTGTTAAAATCCTCAAGCCATCTGACAGAATCCTCCACGGGAGCCTGATCAATAACACCGAACTCTCCGCAATAAAGCGCAACGTCATACTCTTTTGCTACTTCTATTGCTTTGGCAAAAATCTCGCGGAAATAATCAGGACCAATCATAGTCAGTTTTGTGGTGAAGATATTTCCATCCTGTTCCTGACTGATCAACCGGCTCTTTTCCTGATACGCTGCGGTCGTATCAGGATAAGCCAGTTCGAAATCCACATTTTCAACCCAGCTTGCTTTCTGGTGAGTGAAGCACAACGGATCATAACAGTGGAAAGTATATACAATATTCCTATCACCGGGGGGCGGTAGTAACGGAATACTTGTAACATCATTATGTCTGACGCCGCCAATCATTATTACAGCGTCGTCGACCTTTTTTCTGATTCTGGAAACAGCTTCAAATGCAATTCTGTTCCATTCATCAGCATAATCAGGATTAACAACCTCGTTTAATAATTCGTAGATCATCATATCCTTGTACTTGCCAAACCTATCTATCAGACGGTCCCAAGTCGCATAAAATCTATCCTGGAGAGATTTATCCTCAAAAAACAGATTCGGATTAGGAACTGCATTTTTATCAAACATATAACCTTTTGATTTATGAAGGTCTAAGACAATATTAAGACCATATTTTTTGCACCACTCTGCGCAGTCATCTATGTGCTTTAATCCGGCTTCTTTGGGCTCTCCATCTTCTGTTTCTATCACGTCATAATCAATCGGAAGACGTACATGATCCATTCCCCAGCCTGCTATTATCTTGATGTCGTCTTCAACAATAAAGCTGTCAAAATGAGCCTTTTCGTAGCTTGGGCACTGGGATAACCAGCCGCCAAGGTTGATGCCCTTTTTAAATCCGGTAAGTTCTTTCATTTATTCTCCTCATAGTGAAAAATTCAGATATGTGCGATGGAAATGATGTTTCTATATCTAAGAAATTATCACTCTGATAACTTCACTTATATCAAATTCTTTGTTAAAATATCAAAATATTGACCTGTTTGCGAGGAATTTTTATGGAATCTATCGATTTAAGCCGTGAATGGCTCAGGGCAGAGTTTGTAAATCAGGAAATGCTCAACCGCCACAGGGGAATTGAGTCCGAATTTGGCTTCTATGATGCAATAGCAACCGGAGATCTGGAGGCTGTAAAAGAGAACTGCCGCAATAAAATGTTTATAAACATGGAAGGTGTGGGAAAGCTATCAAAGGATCCTCTTCGCAACATGAAATATCACTTTGTTGTAGCTGCTGCAATGATAGTCAGATACTGCGTTCATAATGGAATGGAGCTGGAGAAGGCCTATTCACTGAGTGATTTCTATATTTTGAAAGCGGATGAGACTAAAACCATTGAAAAACTCAATAAACTACATGATGAGATGTGCATCGATATATGTACTCAGATGAGGGAGCTTCACAAACAGCAGATTCTTTCAAAGCCTCTGGTATTATGTATGGACTATATCTATAGCCACATCCATTATCGTATAACCATTGAGGAGCTCGCCGAACATCTTAATCTTTCGACCAGCTATTTATCCAGGCTTTTCAAAAAAGAAATGGGAATAAATGTCAGCCAATACATAAATGAGTTGAAAATTGAGCAGGCAAAGAATATGCTCCAGAATTCAGATATGAAAATTATTGAGATTGCAAACTATCTCTCATTCTCGTCACAGAGCCATTTTATCCAGGTTTTTCAAAAAATAACAGGTGTCACACCAAATAAATACAGACAGCAGAACTTTAGAAATACAATGAGCAAAATGCCGACAACCAGATAAGTAGGATGTCGGCATTTCAAGTCTTAATCAGTTGTCAGATGAACTGCTGCTGGATGAACTAGCTGCATTCTCTCTGTCACGAATCATGTGCTGAAGCGCTACAAGAATAGCAACAAGAGTCTGTTCATACTCAGGCTTATATATATCTATGCAGTATTTGTCATGAATTGAAAGCATCTTCTGTGCGATAACAGCGATAACTTCTTCATTCTGATCATAGATTTCAAAGTTCAGTCCAAGGATATTTCCCTTAAGCTGCCAGCCAAGGCCTTCAATATTTGTTATATCCTTAATGATGTGGAAAAGCTCGTTGGAAAGTTCAAAGGAAGTTCCATCAGACATGGTAATAAAGTGTCTCTCATGAAGAGTGAAGAACTTCTTTTCTATATGTGCGATATTGTTTCCGGCTGCGTCAAAAACATCAGTTTTATCATGCAGAGACGGGAATTTTGTTGATGCAGTATAAACCACATTCTCTGAAGCATCAGTAATATCTATTTTATGATGCAGAGTAAATACTTTAGTTGATGTAAACAGTGACTTAGCAGGCTCCCCAAAGCGCTCCACGTTATTTTCGTTTGCAGCTTCTCCTGCCTCTCTGAATCGATGAACCTTAGAAAAAACACCCATGTTAACTCTTCTCCCTTCGTAGTAAATTCAAGTATTTTCCATATATTCCATTTAAACATTCATTTGTACAGAAGTAAATGAATTTTCGCATATTTATACAATAAAAAAGCCGCTAATCAAGCGACTTTCTCATTTTATTCAAAAAATATACTCAACAGATGCATACTCCTGCCTTCTTTAGTCCGGCAAGTGTATTCTCAAATATCTTTTCATTTCTGGCTCCGACACAGGACCTAATAATCTCTGTCTTGTAGCCGTTCTTTACAGCATCCATGGCTGTCTTTGCAACACAAGAGCTGCCATCAACTCCGATTATTTCAAGCTCAGTTGCCTTAAGAGCTTTAATCTTCTGAACGAATGCCTTAGATGAAAATGCGCTCGGCCTTTTCTTTTCATAGACAAGGTCTGATACCAGAAGAAGCCCGTGAGACAGGTCGTATCCAGCCTTGCTTCCGGTTATTCCGACGTTTTTCACATATACGATCGGAACATCCTCCTCTTCATGTGCAAGCTTAATCTTCTCGTTTATACTGTTGAGAAGCTCATCACCATACTCTTCTAGGTATTTCTCCTGCATGTCGATTACAACAAGTGCCCTCATAAGATCCCCCTTCTTGAACGCTTAACAAGTGCATTTATCATCCATCTCATGTTGTCTTATCAACTCGCAAAAATGATATATGGTTTATTATACTCCAATCAAACGAAAAGACCAACCATTAGTATATTTTCTGTTAGCCATCACTAAATTTAATTAAGGCTCTGATAGAGCTTGTTAGTAAACTCGTCAGGATCGCCTACAAGATAACCAATTGTCTTAAGTTCCTTTGCAAAATACAGGACATCTGCCTTAACATCATGACTTCCGGCAGTCTCAGGTGTCTCATATTCATAGCTTTCGATAAGGTTCTTGGCAAGCTCTTTGTCCTCAATCTCAGAATAATTACCCTTAGCTATCAGATCCAATGCTTCATCGGGATTTTCTGTGATCCATTTCTGAGCTTTAAGTACTGCATTATAAAGAGCCTTTATTTCATCGGGATTCTCATTAAGAACCTTGGTTGATGCATAGTAGAAGCAGCAATACTTTCCAGCAAAAGGCTCATCCTTACTGATATCAACAAGTACCTTTGCCTTACCTGAACTCTCAGCAATATCTCCAAGCGGATCCCAGATTGCAGCTACATCTATATCGCCATTGTAAAGAGCTTCAAGCTCAAGGTTACCGTCAGAATAAGGAAGGAAGGTTGCTTCTCCATTCTCCTGCTTTGCAGATACTCCATTTTCTTCTAGCCAAACGCTTGCTACCTGGAATGTTGTTCCTCCAACTTCATCAACACCGATCTTGAGATTCTTAAGATCATCAGGGTTAGAAGTAATTGCAGGAAGCTCTGAGTCACTTCTTACAACCAGCTTGATGCAGCCAAAGTGCATGCCGCCTATAACCTTCATATCAATTCCCTGCTCTGCTGATGAGAAGAACTGGAAATCACCGTTAACAAAAGGAACATTACCATTGTTAAGTCCGATTTTTCTGGTTTCGAAATCTGCAGCGGTAAGATTAGCATCGATGCCCTCTTCTGCAAAAAATCCCTTTTCATAAGCTATATAAATCGGAGCTCCGCAAAGTGAGCCGTCAAGCGCAGGAATATCAATCTTTCCAAATTTGTATTCTCCCTGGCTCTGAGTTGTTTCCCCTGATGCTGCGTTATCAGTTCCTGCTGATTTTCCACATCCAGCAAGGAATGATGTAATCATAGCCCCCACAAGTACGATAGATAAAATTCTCTTTTTCACACTGCCACCTCTTTCTTTTCTAGTTTTCCATTTGATAGTTCATATACAATATCAGAGTTATTGGAGATCAACTCGTCGTGAGATACGATTACAACGGCAATTCCTCTATCTCTGGCATTTTTGAATTCTTTTATGATGTCTTCTCTGTTTTTTCTGTCCAGATCATTTGAAGGCTCATCCGCAATGATGATTTGAGGATTGGTATATAAAGCCCTTGCTATGATCATTCTTCTGATTTCTCCGCCTGAGAGGTCTCTTGGGTAATTATCCTTGAGTTCTCCTATCCCAAGACGATTCTGAACCTTTTCATCTCTCGAGTTTTCCAGAGATTCTTTATCTTTCCTGCTCTTTGATGAAAAGAAATCCGCTATTTTTATGTTTTCCTCAACGGTAAGACTGTCGATATAGTCCTGGCTTTGCGGAACATAGGATATAAAGCTTCTTCTAAGTGACGCCATTTTCTCGTCCCGAATTCCGCCTACATCCGTTTCATTGCCACCAAGGGTGTACTTAACATTACCTGTATCAGGGCTGAGTATCCCTGCAAGAATTCCCAAAAGATTGGATTTTCCACTCCCGGAATCTCCGG
>JAEEGL014443863.1_pt1 | contig 20905 bp, 15 predicted proteins | sample 9134231 | NCBI WGS metagenome assembly JAEEGL01 (sample SAMN16246548, study PRJNA631951) | gut metagenome | biome: gut microbiome; feature: rumen; material: fiber-attached | host: Bos | place: Iran: Karaj | collected 2018-10
GGTGAGCTGATGTATCAGACGCACGAAGGACTGTCGAAGGACTATGAGGTCAGCTGCGAAGAGCTTGACTTCCTCAACGACATTGCCAAGGAGTGTGGCGTCACCGGTTCACGTATCATGGGCGGCGGCTTCGGCGGCTGCACCATCAACCTCGTCCGTAACGACCTCTACAAGCAGTTCGTTGCTACTGCCAAGCAGAAGTTCAACGAGAAGTACGGCCACGAGCCCAAGGTTTACGACGTCGTCATCGGTGACGGCTCTCGCCGCCTCTGCTAACGGCTCCACGCCACTCATTAACAAAAACCTCACAGGAGAGCAACCCTCTTGTGAGGCTTTTTCTTTAGGCAAAGTACTCCTATACCATCAAAAAACATTCGTAAAGATATGAATAATTGAAGAAAATTCACTACCTTTGCACCATATTTTGAATTGTATATGAAGAACCTGACCATCATACAAGTGTCATTCATTGCACTGGCCCTGCTGATAGTAGCCGGTTGCAGCAAGCACCAGGAACGAAGCAACACCTTCGTCGGCAGCGATGGCTACAACCATGCCGACTCCATCGTCTCTGACATTGGCGACACGCGTGACTTCCAACGGCTGCTGGCTGTAACAGACAGCTTTGAACTTGCCGGCGACCTCACACCCGTCCGAGGCATCTTCTATAAATCCATCGCCTACATGCTGATGGGACAGCGCCGCTCAGCGTTGCAGCTCTTTTACCAACTGCCTGCCATTGATGTGAAGCAACTCAAGACACAGGCCGACATCGATTGTTACATCTATTCCTATAAGGACTATGTGCGCATGCTCTGTGACATGCGTCGCTACGACCGTGCCCTCCGCGAGGCCTATAATGCCGACCGCAAACTGCGTGAAGCCGGCTACGGCTCATTTGTGGACCATCACGACATAGCGCAGATGATTGGCGAAAGCCAGCTGTATCTGGATCAGGCCGACCAGGCTGCCAAGAGTTTTGAGAAGTCGTTGCAGGGCATCAAGAAACGACTCTCCACCAACAACGACCCACTCGACTTGCTGGAGTGCCAGAAAACCATGAATGCCATCGCCCGCGTCTATATCCACCGAGGCCGATTAGCTGAGGCCATTCCCTGGATACTGCGTCAGGACACGCTCTTTGCCGAGGCCGACAATCACCCACGCCGTGACACCATCTTCGTAGATGAGATGAAGGCCGAGATCAACTACAGCAAGGCATTGTTAGCCCAGGCACAGGGGCGTACCGAAGATGCTGAGCGCGCCTTCAGCGAGTACAAGTCAACCCATCTGGCCAAAAACCTGAGCAGCATCATCAACAGCTGCGAATACCTGATGCTGACCCATCGCTATGAGGAGGCCGCCCACAACTACACACAGCTTGACCAGTTCCTGAAGGAGAATGGCTACAGGGCCGACCTTGAGAATATTGGCCGTTATATGATACCAAAATACAAGGCCAACTTGCTGGCCGGCCATCGTGACACGGCAATGTACATAGCCAGTAAGATAGCCGATTATTACGATACGGCACTTCTTCGCCAGAAGATGAGCGATGCCGACCTGCTGTCCACCATCTACGATACCGAAGGCAAGGAACGCCAGATTGCCGAACAGCGCGCCAAACTGTCGCAGCAGAGAATGCTTAGCGTAGCCGTCTTCTCGATCATCATCATCCTGTTCTTCTACATCTATCTCATGCAGCGCCGCAGGGCATTCCGCAAACTGAGTGCCACCAACCGCGAGCTGATGCTGGCCAACGAACGTGCCGAGGAATCATCGCGCATGAAGACCAAGTTCATTCAGCAGATTTCCCATGAGGTACGCACCCCACTCAACGTACTGTCAGGATTCAGCCAAGTGCTGGCAACCCCCGACATCGAGATTGATGCCAGTGAGCTGCAGTCTATCAGTCATAAGATTGTTGATAATAGCGAGCGCATCACCAGACTGGTTGACAAGATGCTCGACCTGAGTATGATCAACAGCAATGCTGTCATCGAATGCAACGATACAGTAAGTCCTGCCGACATAGCATCACAAGCCGCAGCAATAAGCGACATCAGAAAAGCCACTCATCTTCAGTTTCAGTTGACGGTATCGCCTGAAGCTCAGTCGCTGAACTTCGTCACCAACAAGAAATCAGCAGTCAAGGCCTTAGCCATGCTTCTGGACAACGCCATCAAGTTCACTCATCCGCTGGCGTTCAGAAACCGTAAACCCACTGATTCTCCTGCAAAAGTAACACTCAGCGTCAGCGTCAAGGACCAAAAGGTGCAGTTCGTCGTCGAGGACACGGGAATAGGCGTCCCCCCTGAACAGGCCGAGAACATCTTCACCGAGTTTGTTCAACTCGACGAATATTCCGACGGTACTGGCATTGGTCTGTCCATAGCACGCTCCCTCGCTCGCCACATGCAGGGCGACATTACCATTGATACCGCCTACACAGGTGGCGCCCGTTTCGTAATGACGCTTTAGTCATTTTTGCACTACCTGTCACTCTTGGTGAAGGTAGGCTGCACCACGTATTGCAGCGCCACACTCAATACCTTTAGGTTTGAGAAATACAAAGAAAAATAAATTTTCCTTTGGTATTTCGCTCGGTTTGCACTACCTTTGCAGGCAAAATAAGAAAGGTATATGGAGAAAGCACTTAACGAGACTTTACTAAAGAACGTACAACAGTTGTCACGGCTGACACAACAGGAGGTGAGCATGATGCCCGCCATAGAGGCTCCGCTGCCATCAGTGGAACAGGTAAAGGAGATTGTCAGACTGGTAAAAACCATCATATTCCCGGACTACTTCAACAAGCGGCAGCCCGACGAAACCATTAGGTCGTACAACATCGGCGTGCATGCGGAGGAACTGGCACGACTGCTGATAAAACAGATAGCCCACGGACTGCAGTTCTGCGAAGAATGCGAGAACATCAAGACGAAGCAGCAGGTGTATGCCGAGGCGGAACGGTTGACGGTGGCATTCATCGACGCACTGCCGGAAATCAAACGGCTGCTTTATACGGACGTGCAGGCCATGTTCGACAACGACCCGGCAGCACGCAACTACGGCGAGGTGATATTCTGCTACCCGGTGGTGAACACAATGACACACTACCGCATAGCCCACAAACTGCACGAACTGGGCGTGCCAGTGATTCCACGCATCATTACAGAACAGGCACACTCGAAGACGGGTATCGACATCCATCCAGGAGCTCAGATTGGTGAATACTTTGCCATTGACCACGGAACGGGTGTAGTCATCGGCGAAACGTGCATCATCGGCAACCACGTGACATTGTACCAGGGCGTGACGCTGGGTGCCAAGAGCTTTAAGTACGACGAGAACGGCAACATGCTGAACGTGCCACGCCACCCCATCATAGAGGACCACGTGACGGTCTATTCAAACGCCAGCATCTTAGGACGCATCACCATCGGCCACCACTCCGTGATAGGAGGTAACATCTGGGTGACACACGATATCCCACCCTATTCCCGCATACAGCAGATGAAGGCCGTGGACACACCGTTCGACGGGGGACTGGGCATCTAATCCGCTGATTCCATCTTCTTTCCGAAGTCTGGATCAACCTTGATAAAGGCCGTTACGAGGAAGGTAATGGCGCAAAGTGCCATAACCATCACGAAGAACGACTGGTAACCCATAATATCTTTCAGATAACCTGACAACATACCTGGCAGCATGAGACCCAGGTAGGAGATGGCCGTGCAGAATGCATAGTGCGACGTCTGGAACGAGCCTTTGCTGAAATAGAGCATGTAAAGGGTTAGCGCCGTAAATCCGAGACCATAACCGAACTGCTCGATAAACAGACAAGAACTGATAAGCACCAGATTCTCGGGCATGGCATAACTCATATAAACATAGACGATATCAGGCAGCGTAATGGCGCAAACCATGGGCCATAGCCACCGCTTGAAACCATCGCGACCAGCCAGCAAGCCACCGATAATACCACCCAGCGTAAGTCCGATAACTCCCACCGTTCCGCTGGCAAGACCGAACTCCTGAGGCGAAAGCCCCAATCCACCTGCAGAATGGGGACGCATCAGGAAGGTGACGCTCATCTTGGTAAGCAAAGCTTCAGGGAAGCGGTAGAACAGCAGAAATAACAAGGCAAATAGCATTTCGCGAGTAGGTACCTTGCCGAAAAAGGTACGGAAAGCCTCTACAACGCCATACAACACCTCACGGGTATTAGTGTCGTGAGGGCGGTCTGCAGCAGAGCGTGGCATAATATAGCTATGATAAAGCCAAATGGCCAAGAAAAGAGCAGCAAGCCCATAGAACACCAAACTCCACGTGAAAGCCTTCTGATTGCGGAACATCACCTGCAGAACACCCGCCACGGGAATGAGCACACCATTGCCAAAGATAACGGCAAGACGATAAAAGGTATTGCGGATGCCCACAAACCACACCTGTTGGTGGTCGTCGAGTTCGAGCATGTAGTAGCCGTCGGCGGCAATATCATGGGTAGCACTGGCAAAGGCCATCAGAAAGAAGAAAGCCATTGTACCCTGAAACCAGAACGGTGCCGTAAGCGTGAAAGCAACTCCTGCCAATGAGGAACCCAACAACAACTGCATGGTCAGCACCCACCATCGTTTGGTACGGTAGAGATCTACGAAAGGACTCCACAGGGGCTTGATGACCCACGGTAAACCCAGCCAACCTGTGTAGAAGGCGATTTCAGTATCGGAAAGCCCCAACTGCATGTACATCACGACGGCAACGGTCATCACTACTACGTTGGGCAAGCCTTCACCAATATAGAGGGTGGGTATCCACCACCAGGGATTTCTTTTTTTCATTATTTTCGATATTTCGTTATTTCAATATTTCGACATCTCGACGTTTCGTTATTTCGATATTTCGACATCTCGAATCAATAGATTCGCTTAATCTCAGCACCACGATAATAGTGCAATAGTATCTGGTCGTAGGAGTAACCTTGCTGGCCCATGACGGCAGCACCAATCTGGCAGAGGCCGACGCCGTGGCCCCACCCTTTTCCATGCAGGCGGAAACCTGTGGCAGTCTTTTCGACGTCAAAGGCGGAGCTGTAGAGGTGACTCTCGCTGAGGGCTCGACGGATTTCCAGTTCCTTGCCGATGGTGAACGTCTTCTTGGTACCAACAATCTTCAGTTTCCAGATACGACCGCTCTTGCCACGCTCCAAGGGAATGAGGTCGGTAATAGTTCCGAAGTCATCCTTGAGCTTTTCATTGACGAGACGGGATAGTTCGTCAGTGGTATATTCCACCGTCCAGCGGTAGAAGTCGTTGGTTTCCAGGTCGTAGTCGTTGAGCACCTGCTGGAGCACCGCTTTGTCATGGGTGTTGCAGAAGGGGTCTTCAACGCTGACAAGATAGGGTTTGGGGGTATCTTCCCAGCAATACTGGAACTCTTCAGTAACACCACCGCAACACTTGGAGAAACGAGCGTCGCAGATGTCATCGCCGTAGCAGAGTATCTGACCTCGCGTAGCCTTCAGGGCCCGCTCTACGTTCTCGCTGGTCTGCTTGGTAATGCCCTGATAGCGCTGGCAGTGGTCATCAGCACAGACATCGAAGATAGTATGGTCCTCTCGGTCGTACCAGCGGATGAGCTCGTCCTCCTTCTTGACAAACGGGAAGAATCCGTTCTTTTGCTCCTTATTGTCTTCGCGACGCTTCATCTGTGCCAGCAGCCACGAACGGCTGATGACGGCATGGGCCTTGAGTAGTTCCAGACCTGCGGTGGCCTTCATCTCACTGCTGATAACGGATGCCAGGTACTTCTCGACAGGCAACTCGTTGATGGCCGTAATCTTGTCGGCTTCAACGACCAGCAGCAGCGAACCGAGGAACACTTGCGTCTCCTTGCGCTCCCAGTGGAAGTTGACGCCAATGGTGACGTCGAACAGCGAGAATGAAGCCTGCGGCGACTGCGGCGTAAAACGCAGTTCGCGATACTGGTTACCATTCCACAGGATGCCGCCCTCAGAGAACTCAACCGTCTGACGGCCTTCGATGGTCTCGCCCTTGGCAGTATAGGCACCGTTCAGCGAGAACTGTATCTCCTGACCGCTGACGATGCCGACAGACACTTGCGGCTGACCCTTTTGGGCACTGGAAAGTACAGGCTGCTCAGCGGGACTGTTCAGCTGGTCAATGACAGTCTGTACCTGTTCCTTGCTAAGCGATATCTCACGATAGATGGCCAGCACCTGCTCCGTGCTGACGCGACGGAAATCGGTCTCACGGGGTGTGATAATCAAACCTGCCATATCGACAGCACCAGGACTGATAACATACTGGTTGTCGCCATCGGCAGTATAGCAGTCTGGACGATGCTTCCTGCGAGGCATGACTATGCTCAGCAGGACGTCACCACTCCGCCAGGCAATGATATTCATCTTGGGTTCCTCGTCATCAGCAAACATGGGCAGACAGCGGTACAGCTGTTTGAAGAGCGACTCGCTGACATCGGCAGTATGGCTGCGAATAAGGAATGCGGCAGCAGGATAATCCGCCACATGCCAAATGCCGTCATCTTCGTCAGTCTTGACCACTTCTGCCAAGTTGCGGCTCAGCCGCTGCCACGACTGCTGCAAGGGCAGGCAACCACTGCTGACGGCCTGTAGGTGGGCATGATCAGGTGCCGAGGCACCACAATGAGGACCATTATATAATAAGGTAATGTCAGCGTTACGTTCAGCGAGACGTATCAGTTCGCCATACATGGGCAAGATGCGCTGCAGCTGGTGCTTCAGCGTAGGCAGCGTGAAGTGCATTGGCAAGATGGGGAACGGGTTAACCAGCAGTTCAAACTTATGGTCAACGACACGCTTCATCTGTTCTGCAGGACGGTTCTTCTGACAAAGGAAACAGGGCCGCTCACTGATGGATTTAGCATCTATCTTGGCACCCGTGGAACCGATGCGTGCAGGATTCCACTGAACTCGCAGCGTGATGGTGTCAGTCACCAGTTCACGTGTCTCGACCAGTTCCAGGTCACGATAACGCTGACGCACATCGTCCCAGACCTGCAACTGACGGTTGAAATAACGGGTCAGCGGAGTACGGCTGGAAATATTGCCGCCACCACGGGCCTGCTGCTGACGGGCATGCAGTTCCATCGTGCGAAGACGATCCTTGTACAGATTATTGGCATTGACCTTGTCAACGGTCAGGGCGGCATCGGAATTGCCTCCCCAACGACGGCACAGATACAGCTCAGTAAAGATACGTCCTATGCGGTAGCTGCGCGAGAACATCAGTCCCAACGCATAGTCCTCGCCATAGCTGGTATTGGGGAATCCAATGCTGCGCAGCAAGGGCGTGAAGAAGGCTCGGGGTGCTCCCAGGCCATTGATGCGCAGGGCATTGTTGGGACCGTTCTCGTCAGTCCACTCCTGGTGAGCAATCAGTCCTGGCGGCAACGTGTTCAGCTCAAAGTCACACATGCGGTAGGAACCGATGACCATTGCGGCATGCTGTTTGTAGAAAGCGTCAACAATCGTCTGCAGCGTCTTCGGAGAGGAATAGAGGTCATCGCTGTCAAGCTGTACGGCAAATCGTCCGCAGAAGGTGCTGTTGACAGCCTCGTTCCAGCAACCACCAATACCCAGGTCAGTACGTTCAGGAACGATGACGTGAAGCTGGTCTGCATGGCTTTTGGAAAGGTCGGACAGAATGTCGGAGGTACCGTCGGAAGAATGGTTATCGACGACAATGACATTATATTTGAACACCGTCTTCTGCGACAAGGCACTCTCAACGGCATCACGGATAGTCTTCGCACGGTTATAGACGGGAATGACGACGGAAGCCTCGAAGTCAAAAGACTGTTCATCATAGTCGATGTCCTGATACTGCATGGGGTCAACCAGTGCACCCACCTCACGCAGATGGTTCGTACAGGCCTGCTCCATCTCCACCTGCACATCGCGGTTGGCAGGGTTCACGTAGTCGAACTGCTTCACGCCAGAGGCACGCAGGTCCTGCTCCTCTTCGGTATAGAGGTATTCATTCAAATGAAACAGCTGACCCTCACGGCTCAAGAAAAGGCGGAAGTCATAGAAACCAGCATAACGGTAGTCGGCATCACGTTCAGCTGTGGCATATTTGTGGAGCAGCGACGTACGCAAGAGCATCAGTGAGCCAAAATCGAAGTCGTCGCGCAATGAACCATCCTGATAGTCAATGACGGGATGCGGACGGCGCTCACCATTCTCTATCGTATAACGGTCACTATATACCATCGCCAGCTGTTCGTCTTCAGCTACCAGCATCATACGCTCTACGGCCGAGGCGCCAATCAGCAACGGGGTGGACTTTGTGCTGAGCAATATGAAGTCGGCAACGGCATGTTCTGCCAGCAGCATCATAAAGCGGGTACTCACCAGACTGTCGGTGACCAGGAAGGTGCAGTCGCAAGGTGCTGCAATATCAGTATCGAATGCGCTGTTCACCAATAGGAATATATGTCTGACAGCACTGCTACGACGTAGCTGGTCAAGGGCCAGCGATACGTCTGAGAGCGACTGACAGGCCAGGAAACAATCTATTTTCTGTGTCATTATTGATAGCTAATTTGAAATATTAGGTGCAAAGATAATGTTTTTCAGTTAAATAGCCAAAAATATTAATTCTTAATTCGTCATTATTAATTAAAAGTTGTACCTTTGCACCATGATTCCGCAAAAGAAGCCACTTTTGGGACTGACTCCGACGGAGCTGAAAGCTATTGTCGGCAGTTTAGGTATGCCCGCTTTCACAGCTGGGCAGTTAGCGCAATGGCTCTACCAGAAGCATGCCGCAACCATTGACGACATGACGAATATTTCGAAGCAGAACCGCCAGCAGCTCAACGAAGAATACGAGGTCGGCACCATGCCGCCCATTGACTGTCAGCGCTCAAAGGACGGCACCATTAAGTACCTTTTTCCCGTTCGCTGTCATAACACGACAACAAACAGCCAAGCATCAGCACAGGAGACTGGACGATTCGTCGAGACGGTATTCATTCCTGACCACGACAGGGCCACGCTTTGCGTTTCCTGCCAGGTAGGCTGCAAGATGAACTGTCTTTTCTGTCAAACAGGCAAGCAGGGATGGCACGGAAACCTGACGGCAGCAGACATACTGAACCAGATCTGCGCGCTGCCAGAACGGGACAGACTGACCAATATCGTGTTCATGGGACAAGGAGAACCGATGGATAACCTCGACGCGGTGCTGAGAGCCTGTGAAGTGCTGACGGAATCATGGGGCTTTGCGTGGAGTCCAACACGTATCACGGTGAGTTCCGTAGGGGTTCGTGGCAAACTGGAGCGTTTCCTGAAAGAGAGTGCCTGCCACGTCGCCATCTCCATGCACTCCCCACTCCACGAGCAACGTCTGCAGCTGATGCCTGCCGAGAAGGCTATGCCACTGACTGAGACCGTCAGCCTGCTACGCCGTTTCGACTTCAGTCACCAGCGCCGCTGTTCCTTCGAGTACATCTGCTTTGGCGGCATGAACGACTCACCACTCTATGCCCGTGAAATCGTCAGACGACTGGAAGGACTGACATGCAGGGTAAACCTCATCAGATTCCACCGCATTCCAGACGTTGACCTGCCGTCGAGCGACGAACAGCGCATGGAGGCACTGCGTGACTACCTAACCCGTCACGGCATCACCACCACCATCCGTGCCAGTCGCGGTCAGGACATACTTGCGGCTTGCGGCATGCTGACAACAGCCAAAAACAATATTGGAACATCGAAATAACGAAATATCGTAATAATAACATGGAAGAAAGAAAAATTCGCGTGGCTATCACGCAAGGAGATACCAACGGTGTCGGTTACGAGGTGATTTTTAAGGCTTTTGAAAATCCTGCCATCCTCGAACTTTGCACACCGATTATCTACGGTTCACCAAAAATAGCCGCCTACCATCGCAAGGCTTTGAACCTGGAGACCAACTTCACCATCATCAACCGTGCAGAGGATGCCCATGAGGGACGGCTAAACCTGCTAACCTGTTTCGACGACGAAGTCAAGGTGGAGCTGGGACAACCCTCGCCGGAGGCTGGACAGGCTGCACTGAAAGCATTGGACAGGGCAATGACCGACTATCGGGCAGGACTCTACGACGTTCTGGTGACGGCTCCCATCAACAAAGCCACCATTCAGAGTCCGTCATTCAAATTCCACGGACATACAGAATATATCGAGACCAGCGTAGGCAACGGCAAGAAGGCACTCATGATACTGATGAACGAGACGCTGCGCGTAGCATTGGTGACCACCCACCTGCCCATCAAGGAGGTACCCAAAGCCATCACTAAGGACATCATTATGGAGAAGGCAACCATCTTTGAGCAGGCGTTGAAACGCGACTTCCGTATCTCGAAGCCACGCATTGCCGTACTGGCGCTGAACCCCCATGCCGGTGATGACGGACTACTGGGCGACGAAGAGAAAAACATCATAGCACCAGCCATTGAGGAGCTGTCAGAGAAGGGCATCCAAGCCTTTGGCCCCTACCCTGCCGACGGTTTCTTCGGAGCTGGCAGCTACGACTACTTCGACGGCGTTCTGGCCATGTATCACGACCAAGGACTGGCTCCTTTCAAGACCATCGCACTCGACAGCGGTGTCAACTATACTGCAGGACTGCCCATCGTAAGGACTTCGCCAGACCACGGCACAGCCTACGACATTGCCGGTCAAGGGAAGGCCGACGAGAATTCCATGCGACAGGCCATCTATACTGCTATCGACGTGTTCAGAAACCGCAAAAACTTTGACGAGCCGTTGCAGAACCCGCTGCCAAAACTTTTTCATGAGAAAAAGGAAGATGGCGAGAAAGTACGCTTTGCCGTACGTTCCAAGGACCCGCAGAAGCATGAAAAGCCGGCAGAACAGCAGGAAACTGAGGAAGAAAGTTAAATTTCTGCCAAAGTGTGCCATTATGTCAGATTTTTGTTGTAACTTTGCGGCCTAAATGAAGAATACGGAACTCCAGAACATCAAACAGCGCTATAACATCGTAGGAAACTGCGAGGCACTGAACAATGCACTCGACGTCGCCCTGAAGGTGGCGCCGATAGACTTGAGCGTACTGATTTTTGGAGAAAGCGGCGTCGGCAAGGACATTCTTCCCAAGATTATCCATGACAATTCCCCTCGCCGTCGTGAGAAGTATTTCGTCATCAACTGCGGAGCCATTCCTGAAGGCACCATCGACTCAGAGCTCTTCGGACACGTGAAAGGTTCGTTCACGGGTGCCATCAACGACTCACCAGGCTACTTCGGTGTGGCCAACAAGGGAACACTGTTCCTGGACGAAGTAGGTGAACTGCCCATTGCCACACAGGCCCGACTGCTGCGTGTACTGGAGAATGGCGAGTACATCCCCGTAGGAGCCACCGAGGTTCGCAAGACAGATGTGCGCATCGTAGCCGCCACCAATGTCAACATTGAACGGGCCATCAGCGAAGGAAAGTTCCGCAGCGACCTCTACTACCGTCTGAACCGTATCAACATACAGATGCCGCCACTCCGCGAGCGCGGTGAAGACATTGTGCTGCTGTTCAGACTGTTTGCACTGGAAATGGCAGAGCGCTACCACATGGAGAAAGTGGTGCTCAACGAAGAGGCCAAGCAGATGCTCATGCACTACAAGTGGCCAGGAAACATCCGACAGCTGAAGAGCATCACTGAACAGGTGTCCATATTCAGCACCGAACGGCTCATCACCCCAGAAATCCTCAGCCGCTTTATTCCACAGGATCCTGAGACTACCCAACTGGCAATCTTACGCAAGGAGGGCGACCATTCCTTTGAGAATGAAAGGGAGATACTCTATAAAATCCTGTTTGAGATGCGCTCCAATGTCAACGACATGCGTCGTGAGATGAGCACGCTGAAAAAACAGATTGAGGATATACAAAGCGGTACGTCACAGCCTGCCACGCAACTGCCAACCACCCAGCTGAACACCATACCGGCCTACAAGCCGCTGACCCAGCAGGCTACGCCTCAAGCAGAATTTGCCATTGCTGAGGAATACGTCGAGCCGGAAAAGGAACCCGAAAACCTCAACGTCAACGACTGGAGCCGTCAGGCTTTGGAGAAGGCACTGAATCGCAACGGCGGCAATCGCAAGAAAGCTGCCCAGGAGCTGGGCATCAGCGACCGTACCCTCTACCGTCGCCTGAAGCAGTACGGACTATTCCTGCTGCTCACCTTCCTGTTGCTGTCGTGCTCCGTCAGCTATAAGTTCAACGGTGCCAGCATCGACTACAGCAAGACGAAGACCATCCAGATCAACGATTTCCCCATTCGTTCCAGCTACGTGTGGGGACCGATGGCACCACTCTTCAACAACCAGCTGCGCGACCAGTTTGCCAACCATACCAAGCTGTCGCAGGTGAGAAAAAACGGTGACCTGAAGATAGAAGGCGAAATCACACAATACCAGCAGCGCAACAAATCCGTGTCGTCAGAAGGCTACTCTGCACAAACGGAACTCTCCATGACTGTCAACGTGCGCTTCACCAACAATGTGAACCACAACGAGGACTTCGAGCGGTCGTTTACGGCCAATTCGTCCTACGAGACAACGCAGTCGCTCAATGCGGTACAGGAAGAACTGGTGACACAGATGTGTAAAGACCTCTGCGACCAGATTTTCAATGCGACGGTGGCAAACTGGTAGGAGGAGGCCTTTGCTTAGTGAAAAGTGAAAAGTGAAAAGTGAAAAATTTGCTACCGCAGTGAAAAGTGAAAAGTGAATAGTAATGATGGAAATGTTGGAACTGATCAATCACCCGGAACGGATGGATCGCAATACGCTCTACGAATTGCGCTCCACACTGGCGCAGTATCCGTATTTCCAGACTGCCAGACTCCTCATGCTGCAGAACCTCTACATCCTGCATGATGCCTCTTTCGATGAGGAACTGAGGAAGTCGGCCATCTACATCACCAACCGCAAGAGTATCTTCAACATCGTCGATGCCGTTCACTATCAGCTGAAACAGGACAACAAGGAAACAGGAAAAACGGAAACTGGTGACAGCAACCGTACATTCACGCTCATCGACTCCTTCCTGAACTCCATTCCTGCAGAAGAGGAAGAAACCGCCGACAAGAAGCCAACCCGTAAGCCCACGCCTGCTGATGCTGCCGTCGATTATGTGGCATACCTTTTGCAGACAGAAAACGAAGAAGACAATGACCAGCTGCCGCAGATGAAGGGACAGGACCTGATAGACACCTTCCTGGAACAGGAAAACGGACGCATACTGCTCCGTACACTAACAGATGACGGGGACAGCACACAACAGGAAGAAAAAGAAACGGTGCAGGCTGCCAATCAAGAGGAGGACAACGAGGAGGAATACTTCACGGAAACCCTCGCCCGCATCTACATCCGTCAGGGACGATACCGCAAGGCGCTGGACATCATAGAACGGCTCAGCAGGAAGTATCCGCAGAAGAACGCCTACTTTGCCGACCAGATCAGATTCTTAGAGAAACTCATCATAAACAGCAGGAGCAATTCTGAAATTGAAAATTAAAAATTAAAAATTAAAATATAATAATTAAACAATTAAAACATTATGTACACATTATTTGTAATTCTTATCGTGATTGCAGCCGTACTGATGATCGGTATCGTGCTGATTCAAGAGTCAAAGGGTGGCGGTCTGTCGTCATCATTCGCAGGTTATAACCAGATTGGCGGTGTCCGCAAGACCACCGACTTCATCGAGAAAGCCACTTGGAGCCTGGCAGCTGCTATGGTTGTCATCAGCGTTATCTGCGCTTATGTAGCTCCTTCGGCTACTGCCAATCAGTCAGTGATGGAGAACATCGAGAACCCCATCACCAATCCTAACAACCTGCCTGGTTTCGGCGCCAGCCAGACCAAGGATGCCGCTGCTCCTGCTGCAGGCAACGAGGCAGCTCCCAAAGCGGATGCTCCTGCTGCTCCCGCTGCTCCTGAGAAGAAGTAAGAACCGGTAGCGAAGAGGCATCTTCGACTACGACACCAAAAGGGGCCGCTGCTCTTATGAGTGGCGGCTCTTTAAGAAACAGCGATATTTTGTAAAAGAAAATTCAATACAATGACTGAGATTCAGGAATTCAACACGCAGGAACGGGAAGAGACGATGGCGCTCTACCAGCAAATACGCGAACAGATTGGTGACACCCTACAGCAGAACGACGTTGAGCGCATGCGTCACCTGCTGATGACCTGCATTGCCAACCATCAGGTCAGACGCAACGTGTTCGGACTCAACCCCATCCTACTCTCATTCCAGACGGCGCTGCTGGTGGTAAGTGAGATAGGCCTCAGACGCGACAGCGTGCTGGCCGTGCTGCTGAGACCATGCGTGGAGGAAGGCCTGCTCAGCATTGACGAGGTGAAAGGACAGTTCGGAGAGTCTGTAGCACGCATCCTGCATGGTCTGCAGCGCATTCAGGAACTGTACACCAAGAATCCGGTCATTGAATCGGAAAACTTCCGCAACCTGCTGCTGTCGTTTGCGGAAGACATGCGGGTGATACTCATCATGATTGCCGACCGCGTGAACCTGATGCGACAGATCAGGGACGTGGGCGACGAGGAAAACATGGTGGAACACCGTCGCGAGGTTTCGCAGGAAGCCGCCTACCTGTATGCTCCGCTGGCACATAAGCTGGGTCTCTACAAGTTGAAGAGCGAGTTGGAGGACCTGTCGCTGAAATACTTGGAGCATGATGCGTACTACCACATCAAGAACAAACTCAGCGAGACAAAGAAAAGCCGCGACGCCTACATAGAGCGCTTCATACAGCCTATCAGCGAACGACTGACGGAGGCTGGCCTCTCATTCCACATCAAGGGGCGCACGAAGAGCATCCACAGCATCTGGCAGAAGATGAAGAAGCAGAAGTGCGCCTTCGAGGGTGTCTATGACCTCTTCGCCATCCGCATCATTCTGGAGGAAAACGACCAGCAGGGTGAAGAGCGTGAGATTCACCGTCGCGAGGTGATGCACTGCTGGCAGGCCTTTGCCCTGATTACCTCTATGTACCAGCCCAACCCCAAGCGTTTGCGCGACTGGCTCAGCGTGCCGAAATCAAACGGTTACGAGAGTCTGCACATCACGGTGCTGGGACCTGAACAGAAATGGGTGGAGGTACAGATACGCACGGAACGCATGGACGAAATCGCCGAACGAGGCGTGGCGGCCCACTGGCGCTACAAAGGTGTGAAGGGCGAGACGGGACTGGACGAGTGGCTGACTGGCATACGTTCGCTATTGGAAACCAGCGACGGTCTGGAGGCGATGGACCAGTTCAAGATGGACCTCTACGAGGACGAGGTATTTGTGTTCACCCCAAAGGGTGACCTCTTCAAATTCCCCAAGGGAGCTACCGTGCTCGACTTCGCCTACCACATCCACTCCAAGATTGGCAACGCCTGCTCAGGAGCCCGCATCAACGGCAAGATTGTGACCATCCGCCAGGAACTGCAGAGTGGTGACCAGGTGGAGATTATGACTGCTGCCAACCAGAAGCCCAAGCAGGACTGGCTGAACATTGCCAAGACATCAAGGGCCAAGTCGAAGATCCGTCTGGCACTGAAGGAGACGCAGGTGAAGGAGGGTCTCTTCGCCAAGGAGATGCTGGAGCGCAAGTTCAAGAACCGCAAGATAGAGATGGACGACAGCATCATGCAGGTGCTGATTCGCAAGTTGGGCTTCAAGGAGGTCAGCGACTTCTACCGGCAGGTAGCTTCCGGCGAGGTGGACGTCAACCAGATCATCGAGCGCTACATAGAGATGCAGCAGGGCGACCAGCCGGTTACAGGCAATAATGTGGCAGAGAGTGCTGCCAACTTCGTGCTGGACCAGCATCTGACAACCGCCACGCCCCATCTTTCTGACGACGTACTGGTCATTGACCGTAACCTGAAAGGTCTTGACTACCAGTTGGCACGCTGCTGCCAGCCCATCTACGGCGACCGTGTATTCGGATTCGTAACCGTCAGCGGCGGCATCAAGATTCACCGCGAGGACTGTCCCAATGCCGCAGAGCTGAAGAAGCGGTTCGGCTATCGTATCGTAAAGGCAAAATGGAGCGGCAAGGGTGCCTCGCAATATGCTATCACGCTGCGCGTCATCGGCAACGACGACATCGGCATCGTCAACAATCTGACGAACATCATCTCACGTGACGAGAAACTCATCCTGCGCAGCATCAACATCGACTCGCACGACGGACTGTTCAGCGGCAACCTGACGATCATGATTGACGACAACACCCGACTGGAAGCACTCCTCAAGAAACTGCGCACCGTAAGGGGCGTCAAACAAGTGGAGCGCATCTGAACCTGACGCGCCCCACTCCACTTTTCTTGTTTCCTATTCCTTAATTCTGCTTATACGCTACGACACCCGTCATCTCGGCATCGAGATAGAAGGTGGCGCTGAGCGTGTCGTCGTTCACCAGGTAATTGGCACGGATATACTTCAGTGCCTTCCCCTTACGCTCTGCATACTGGATGCCCTTTGGCCCCTGCTGGCGCAAGGCCGTAATGACGGAATCGCTGACAGAAAGCGTGGAATCCACATCCGTGAAGTCCAGGTAGTCGGCATCCTGTTGCAGACAGTCCGCTACGAAGTCCTTCACCACACTCTTGGCCTGCTGCTGCTGACCACATGCCGCAAACAGCAACAGGGTCAGCCCTATACCTATTATATTATTAATACGCATAGACGGAGGAGATTATTTCACAGGAATGTTCTTGAGCACATCGAGCAGATGATCCCACACCATCTGAACGGTAGGAATCAGCAGACGCTCATCAGGGGTATGCACAAAGCGCAGCGTAGGTCCGAAGGACACCATATCGAGGTTGGGATAACGCTCTGAGAACAGGCCGCACTCCAGTCCGGCATGAATGCCACGCACCACGGGTTCCTTGCCAAACAGCCGGACGTAAGAGTCCTTGACGATTTTCTGCAGCTCACTGTGTGCACGCATCTTCCAGGCAGGATAGCCGTCGCTGCTCACCACCTCGGCACCGGCCAGTGAGAAGCAGGCAGCAATGGTGTTGCACATGTTGTCGAGGTTCGACATGACGTTCGAGCGTTGCGACGACACGATGCTGATTTCAGCCTCTTTGGTCTCAATGCTGGCAATGTTGCTGCTGGTCTCAACCATACCGTTGAGTTCCGGGTCTTGACAGATGGCGTAGATGCCATTATCGACAGCCTGCAGGGCATAGACGAAATTCTTGGCAACAGCAGCCTCGATGACTGGCTCGGCATCGGTACTCTCCATCGTCCACACCATCTGCGTGTCAGTCACGTGGAATTCCTCCTCCACCAGGGCGGCAAACACATTCCAGTCGGCCTTGATATTCTCTTTCAGCGGATTGGGAACAGCGATGACGAACATACCGTCACGCGGAATGGCGTTGTGCATCTTTCCGCTATTGAACTGTGCCAGGCGAATGCCCTCATACTGCTTCATCTCCTGGAACAGGAAACGGCCCAACAGCTTGATGGCGTTGGCACGCATCTTGTTGATGTCGTCACCAGAATGGCCACCCACCAGGCCCTTCAGCTGAGCACGCAGGAAGAAACTGCCAGCGGGAGCCTCTTCTTTCTGGAAACGGAACGTGGCGGTAGTATTACGTCCACCGGCACACGACACGAAGATTTCTCCCTCGTCCTCGGAATCCAGGTTGATGAGGTAGTCGCCCGTCATGAAGCCGGCCTTCATACCCTCGGCACCCGTCAGTCCCGTCTCTTCATCGCGTGTAAAGACGCACTCGATGGGACCGTGCTCGATGTCGCTGCTTTCCAGCAGTGCCAGTTCCATAGCACATCCTATACCGTCGTCGGCACCCAGCGTGGTACCCTCGGCAGTCAGCCACTCACCGTCAATATAGGTCTTAATGGGGTCGGTATCGAAATTGAACTCCACATCGACGAGCTTGTCACACACCATATCCATGTGGCTCTGCAGGATGACGGTCTTGCGGTTTTCCATACCTTTGGTGGCAGGCTTGCGAATGATGACGTTGCCGGTTTCATCGACTTTCGTGTCCAAGCCGCGGCTCTCGCCCCACTCTTTCAGATAAGCAATCATCTTCTCTTCACGCTTCGACGGGCGTGGAATTTCGTTAATCTTCGCAAATTGCTCGAAGACAACAGCAGGTTTTAACTCACTTTTAGCCATAATTAAATATTATTTTAATATTTCATGTTTAATGTTTAATGTATTCTTTGTACCTTTGCAGCCGAAAAAACTGCGAATCTCGACGCAAAAGTAATCATTTATGGTGAAATTACTGCTATTGACAGCGTTAATAATTGCTATAGGAATGGCTTTTTTCCTCGTGAAGGTGCTTTTCCGCAAAAACGGCACATTTTCTTCGCAGCATATTCACGACAGTAAGGCCATGCGTGACCGAGGTATCCACTGCGTGATGACCCAAGACCGCGAGCTGAGAACCAAAAGCAGAACGGCGGTCAGCGAACGCTCGAAATAACGAGGCGTCGATAACGTCGAAATGACGCAACGTCGAAAACGTCGAAATGTCGCAATATCGAAATCACGAAATATCGAAACAACGAAAAAATAACAACAGAAAACAATGAAAAAGTATTTATTGATGGCCACCGCCATGATGGCACTGGCTGCTTGCAACAACGAAAGTCCAAAGATGGATGAGAAGCCGGCTGCCGGCACTGAAGCCAACAACGGTAGCGTGAAGTTGGCCTATGTGGAAGTAGATTCGCTGATGACCCAGTATGAATTCTGCAAGGAGTTCACCCTCATCCTGGAAAAGAAGAGCACCAACGCCCGCAATACGCTCAACGCCAAGGGACAGGCCCTGCAGAAGGCTATGCAGACCTTCCAGCAGAAGCTGCAGAACAATGGTTTCACCAGCCGCGAGCAGGCCGAGGGCCAGCAGGCTGCCATCCAGCGCCAGCAGCAGAGCCTGCAGGAGCTTCAGGCTCGTCTGGAGAGTGAACTGGCTTCTGAGACCCAGAAATACAACACTGCTCTGCGCGACTCGCTGCAGCACTTCCTGAACGCCTATAACAAGGACAAGAAGTATGACATGATTCTGACCAAGCAGGGCGACAACATCCTCTATGCTGCCAAGCGCTTCGACATCACCAAGGATGTCATCAACGGTCTGAACAAGCACTACAAATCGACCCTCAAGGCAGAAGCTGCCAAGAAGGAAGAAAAGAAGTAAAAGCCTCCCACTATCCCCCTCCACCAGGAGGGGGCACTTCGTATGGATATTCAGAGAATACTGGAGAAGCTGGGCATTACCGAACTCAACGAGATGCAGCAACACGCCGCCGAAGCCATCACCGGCTCCGACGGTGATGTTGTTTTATTGTCGCCCACAGGAACCGGCAAGACGCTGGCCTACCTGCTGCCGATGGTACAGCTCATCGATGCCGACAGCGACGACGTACAGGCCCTGGTGGTGACGCCGGGACGTGAACTGGCCCTGCAGTCGGACAATGTGCTGCGGCGCATGGGCTGTGGCGTGCGTTCCATGGCCTGCTACGGTGGACGGCCCGCCATGGACGAGCACAAGGTGCTGAAAGAGGTGCGTCCGCAGATGGTCTTCGGCACCCCCGGACGCCTGAACGACCATTTAGCCAAGGAGAACATCTCGCGCTACCATATCCGCTACCTCATCATCGACGAGTTTGACAAATGCCTGGAGATGGGCTTCCACGCAGAGATGCAGAAACTCATCGACAGCCTGCCGGGGCTGCGGCGCCGCATCCTGCTGTCGGCAACGAATGCCGAGCAGCTCCCCCAGTTTGTCAACATGTCGAAAAAGGGGACGCTGATAGACTTCCTGCCTGACGACGAACAGACCTCGGAACGGGTCACGCTCTATGAGGTGCACAGCCCGCAGAAGGACAAGCTGGAAACACTTCGCCAACTGCTGCTCACCGTGGGTGACGAAAGCAGCATCGTATTCCTGAACTACCGCGAGTCGGTGGAACGTGTCAACAATTATCTTTTGGAACAAGGCTTTACGACCAGCCATTTCCACGGCGGCATGGAACAGCGCCAGCGCGAGGACATGCTATACAAGTTCACCAACGGCTCTGCTAACGTGCTCGTAGCCACCGACTTGGCATCGCGCGGACTTGACATTCCCAATATCCAGAACATCATCCACTACCACCTGCCAGAAAGCGAGGAGGGCTATATCCACCGTGTGGGACGTACCGCCCGCTGGGACGCTACAGGCCGCACGTTCTTCATCCTCAGCGGCGATGAGCACATCCCCGACTACGTCGAGGGCAACGTCATCCCCTACCTCCCTTCTGTTCAGTTGACAGAGGCAGCGCCTCAGTCAATCGAACCTCCCCACCCCCGCATGGCAACCCTCTACATCGGCAAGGGCAAGAAGGACAAGATTTCTCGTGGCGACATCGTGGGATTCCTCTGCAAGAAAGGCGGGCTGGAACCCTCCGACATCGGACGCATCGACGTTAAAGACCGCTACGCCTACGCTGCCGTCAGCCGACAGAAAATGCAGCAGGTGTTGCAACAGACACGCGGCGAGAAAATCAAGGGAATCAAGACAATTATTGAGCAAGTGCACTGAAAATGCCACACAGAGTTGACAAAAAGCAAACAAAACAGTATAAAATGCTTAATTATTGCTCAAATATTTGCCCAATTCAAATAAAAAGTGTAATTTCGCAGCGTTTTTCAAAGACGACCCATCTTTAAGACATAGAAAAGGATATCAAACCATTATTTAAACATACAAAATCAAAATGAAGAAGTACAACTTTAACGCCGGTCCCTCGATGCTTCCCCGCGAAGTGATTGAGAAGA
>JAEEGL010859988.1_pt1 | contig 20904 bp, 20 predicted proteins | sample 9134231 | NCBI WGS metagenome assembly JAEEGL01 (sample SAMN16246548, study PRJNA631951) | gut metagenome | biome: gut microbiome; feature: rumen; material: fiber-attached | host: Bos | place: Iran: Karaj | collected 2018-10
ACCGGTCGCGCGAATGCTTTATCACAATGTGGATATCGGTAGCGAGATACCGCCGGAACTCTACCAGATGGTGGCGGAAATCCTCGCGTATGTATACAGCCTGGACCAGGCGGGGTAACCAGGCACGAGCGCGGTCGGAGCTTTTCATCAGGCGCTCAAAGAGCGGCATTCGCTCGAAGAGCGGCATTCGCTCGGCCATTGAAGGCCTCCTCGGATGAAAACTCCTGCCGCTCGTGCGGGAACTCTGGTGATGGGTGCATGTAAGTAGCATCGACGGCAGTGATTGCCTTCCGACGAGTTTCGAGGAGGGAGCCAATCACGACAGCGTTCGATGCGGACGGATTTAAGATAGATAACAAGACGGGAGGTGGAAACAGATGCAGAAATCGGATGTTGCATTAGGCGCATTTGTGCTTGTTCCGATACTGTTTCTGATCATTCCGGTACCGCTGTTCCTCCTGGATCTGATGTTTGCGCTGAACATTGCCGTTGCGATGGTTATCCTGTTCAACGCCCTGTTTTCCAAGGAAGCGCTGGATATGTCCTCGTTTCCGACATTGCTTTTGCTTACTACTTTGTTTCGACTGGCACTCAATGTCAGTTCGACACGTAATATTCTTCTCTCCGGTGAGGCCGGAAACGTGGTATCCACGTTCGGTAACTTCGTCGGCGGAGGTAACCTGATCGTCGGGGCAATCGTATTTTTCGTCCTCGTGATTATGCAGCTGATGGTTATCAATAAGGGTTCGGAGCGTGTGTCCGAGGTTACGGCACGATTCACGCTCGATGCGATGCCCGGTAAACAGATGGCGATCGACGCGGACTTGAACACCGGTGCGATCACCGATGAAGAAGCTAAACAGCGAAGAGAAAAGATCCAATCTGAGTCCGCGTTCTTCGGAGCCATGGACGGTGCCACGAAGTATGTTAAGGGAGATGCGACGGCCGGTCTGATTATCACGGTGATCAACTTTGCCGGAGGTATCGCGCTCGGAGTCATGATGAACGGAATGGATTTCAACGCAGCAATCCAGCGGTATTCCATTCTTACGATCGGTGACGGATTGACATCGCAGATTCCGTCACTGATGATATCGCTCGCGACCGGTATATTGGTCACGAAAGGGAGCAAGGACGCCGATGTCGGAAACGTCCTGCAAAGGCAGCTTTTTTCGATACCGAAGGTCCTATTGATCGTCGGGGCGGCACTGATCGGTCTGGGTATTTTTACACCACTGAACCTGATTATTTTTGTCGGATACGGTGTGATCTTTATCATCGTTTCCCGTATCATGGCAGGTACGCTTGAGGAGGCGGAGATCGAGGAGGCCGTCGCGGAGGAGGAAGAATCGGCCGAAGAAATACGAAGGCCGGAGAATGTCAATTCGCTCTTGCAGGTTGACGCCATCGAGTTGGAGTTTGGATATGGTATCATCCCTCTGGCCGATGTTAATCAGGGTGGTGACCTGCTTGACCGTGTCGTTATGATCCGAAGGCAGATTGCGTTGGAACTTGGTTGTGTGGTTCCGATGATCCGACTTCGAGATAATATTCAGCTGAATCCGAACCAGTACCTGATCAAAATTAAGGGTGTGCCGGTCAGCGAAGGTGAGATTCTGTTTGATCATTATATGGCGATGAATCCGGGGTATGTTGAGGAGGAGATCTCCGGTATCCCGACCTTCGAGCCGTCGTATCACCTGCCGGCAATCTGGATCACGGAGAGTCAGCGTGAGCGCGCGGAGTCCCTGGGATACACAGTTGTGGATCCGCCATCGATTATCGCGACGCATCTGACAGAGGTGATCCGCTCGCATCTGGCAGAACTGTTGACGAGACAGGATGTACAGAACCTGATCGAGAATGTTCAGGAAGCCAACACGACATTGATCTCGGAACTTGTTCCGAAGTTGCTTAATGTCGGTGAGATTCAGAAGGTGCTTCAGAATCTGCTGGCCGAAGGAATCTCGATCCGCGATCTGGTAACTATATTCGAGACGCTCGCGGATTACGCGACAACGACGCACGATACGGATGTTCTGACCGAGTATGTCAGACAGAATCTGAAGCGTGCGATCTCGAACCAGTATTTCTTCAGCAATGAACCGACCAGTGTGGTTACCCTGGATCCGAAGGTGGAGCAGGAAATCATGGGCGCGGTAAAGCAGACCGAGCAAGGCTCTTATCTGGCGCTCGACCCGGCCTACACGCAGAGCCTGATGGAGGCAATCCGTGATGAGATCCAGAAGCTTGAGGAACTCGGACGCGCGGCGATCCTTATTACGTCACCGATCGTTCGTATGTATGTGAAAAAACTGACGGAGGAACAGTTTAAAAACCTCCATGTGTTATCTTACAATGAGATTGATTCCGATGTGGAGTTGCAATCAGTAGGGATGGTGACCGTTGAATGATTATTAAAAAATATCTTGCCAAAACGGAAAAAGACGCCATCGAGAAGGCGAAGGAAGAACTTGGCAGCAGTGCGATCGTGATGAACGTAAAGAAGGTTCATCCACGCGGACTGATGCGTATTTTCCTGCGCGCAAAAGTCGAAGTAACCGCCGCGTTGGATGAGAATACCAATTACAGTGAAGAGAAAAAAGAACCGACACCGCCGACTAACACGAATGGTCGCCGGTCGAAGTTTGATGTATCCATACCGCCGCTCGAAGGACTTCCGCCTTTGGAAAAACCGGATTCGGCACCATCTGGTGTCAAGGCGGGAAATGAAAAGCAGAATAACGAAGAGAGACTTTCACAGCTCTTCGCACTTTTGGAGAAACAGATGGCGGATAAGGACGCCGCTGCGACAACGAAAGAACCGATGACTTCCGCTACCGGACAAGCCGTTCCTTCGAGACAGGAGGAGTCCTTGCGACGGGAAGCATCGAGGGCGACGGAGAGACGTCCGGAGCCGGAGAAAAAAGAAGTGTCCCGGGAGCCGATTAAGACGTCCGAGCCGAAGACGGAAGAAGGACGTGCCGACGCGCAAGAGGAAGTAGTAGATGAAAAGGACAAGGGGGCCGTCTATCGTGATCTGATCTACAAGCAGTTGATCAGTAACGATGTGGATCCCGCTATTGCCGATCGTATTCTTGACGAAGCCAAACATGCGCTTCCGAAGGACGCGGCTGTGGACCAGATATTGGGAAGCGTGTATCAGCGAATCATCCTGATGCTCGGCCAGCCTTATACGATCAATTATAAGCCAAATGAACCGACCAAGTTTGTGTTCTTCCTCGGATCGACCGGAGTCGGTAAGACGACGACGATCGCCAAGTTGGCATCGCGACTGAAACTGGAGCAAAACTGCAATCTTGCTCTCGTGACTGCAGATACCTATCGCGTGGCGGCGGTCAAGCAACTGCAGGTGTATGCGGATATTCTTTCGGTTCCGATGTATGTGGTTTATGATCCGGAGGAACTCAGCGCTAAGTTGGATGAATTGGAAAAATACGATGTTGTTCTCGTTGATACGGCCGGCTGCTCACACAAAAACAAAGAGCAGATTGAGGATGTAAGAACGCTGCTCGAACAGGTGCCGATCGCCAAGAGACTTGTTTATCTGGCACTCAGTGTAGGAACCAAATATAAGGACCTCAAGGAGATTGCCAAGGTGTATTCGGACATCACGGATTACAGTATTATTTTTACCAAATTGGATGAGACATCTTCCGTGGGTGTGATGCTGAATATGAAAGTTGACACAAAGTGCCCGTTGTCATATATAACGAACGGTCAGTATGTGCCGGATGACATTTCCCGCATCGATGCGCAGGCTGTCGCGAAGCAGTTGATGTCATAATGATTTACGCGGATATTTTTAAAAAGAAATCAGATTAACTAAAGGTCAGATTATACGGAAAGGAGGCGACTGCGATGGACGATCAGGCAGAACGTTTACGTAATATAATTAAGCGTCAGCAGATACAACCGGATATGCCGCAGCGGACATCCCGTGTCATAACAGTTACCTCCGGAAAAGGTGGTGTCGGAAAGACCAGTGTATCGGTAAACCTGGCAATCTCTCTGGCACGTCTTGGGAAAAAAGTTGTCATCCTGGACGCGGACTTCGGACTTGCCAATATCGAGATCATGCTGGGAATTCGTCCGCAGTTCAATCTTGCGGATCTGATGTTCCGTGGCAAGGGGATGCGAGAGATCATCACCTACGGACCGGAAAATATCGGTTTTATCTCCGGCGGATCCGGGATCAATGAGATGGCTAATCTGAACAAGACGCAGATTGTCGATCTGATCCAAAAGATGGCAGAGCTTGATCAGCTTGCCGATGTGGTGATCGTTGATACCGGAGCGGGAATCGGCAATTCCGTTTTGGAATTTGTCGCTGCCAGTGAGGAGGTGCTCCTGGTGGCTACGCCGGAACCGACTTCAATTACGGACGCCTATGCGCTCCTCAAGTCTTTGAACCGTAACTCTTCGTATCAGAAGACACAGACGGTGGTGGAACTGATCGCCAATCAGGTCAGAGGAAGCGGAGATGCGAGTGAGCTTCATGAAAAACTCGGCATTGTTGTGAGCAAATTTTTAAATATCGACATCGATTTTCTGGGGTCCATTCCCTACGATGACAATATGTCGAAGGCGATACTTCGCCAGGAGCCGGTGGTGCTTTCCGCGCCGGAGAGTAAGGCGTCCCGGTCGATCATGGAGATTGCCTCGAAGATCGGTGAGACAGAGCTTCCGCAGGAGGAGCAGGGATTCGGGATCATGCGGTTGTTCTCCAGTGTGATTCGCATGAAGTTCGGAAGAAATAAGTAATACGATAAGTATGGATAGTTAAAAATGAGCCAGGGCTCGGCATGGAGGGAAAGATGGACAAGGTTTTTGAGATCGGTGATAAGATCGAACTGACCCCGGTGAAGTCTGCCTTTTCCTATGATAAAAATGAAAAAAAATACGCCAGCCAGATGTTGGATTATGACGATGTTCGCACGGCAAAGATCGCGGCGCCTGTTCAGGACGGACGTCTGGTTCCTCTGCGTGAGGGGGAGGATATCGAACTTTGCTTTTTTACCAAGGCCGGTCTGTATCAGTGCAGAGGACGTATAAAGAGACGTGTATCGGATAACCGTGTTCCGGCTCTTGAGGTGCTTTTTGTGTCGGAGCTGCAGAAGTTCCAGAGGCGGAAGTTCTATCGTTTGGAGTGCACCTTTGAGATCAATTACCGTCGCCTGTCAAGGGAGGAACTGGAACTGCGTGAGGATATGGCGCAGGCTAAGGAACGTGGCAACGAGACAATCGTGGCGGCGTGCAAAAAGGAACTGGAAGAACTGCCTGAGAACTGGCAGGTGGCTACGATCACCAATCTGAGCGGGGGTGGCGTGCGCTTTCATCTGAGAGAAAAGTTGGATTCAGGGGAAGCAATCGAAGTATCAATCCCGCTTTCCATGCAGAACGGTGTGACACCGATGAAGTTTATGGCACATGTAGTCGATTGCGACAGCAGTGATGATACCAGAGAAAAATCTACTGACGCAAGATGTGAGTTTGATGGGGTGACGAATCGCGAGCGCGAGATGATCGTTAAGTACGTTTTTGAAGAGCAGCGTAGGAGAATGTCTGGAGGCGAAAGATGAAAAAAGTACTGATAATAGATGACTCTGCACTCATGAGAAGAGTTATCTCTGATATAATTAATCAGGATGAGCGGCTGACTGTTGGCGGAACGGCTAACAATGGTGAGCAGGCGCTTGAACAGTTGATCCATGGAGCCAAGTTTGATGTTCTCCTGATTGACATCAAGATGCCGAAGATGGACGGTGTCCGTCTGCTGCGTGAGATGAATCGCGGCCGGATCCGTGTACCGTCGATCATAGTCAGCTCGATTGCCAGTGAGAGTGGATCCGAGACGATCGAAGCTCTCGAGTTGGGAGCCCTCGATTTCGTCAAAAAGCCGATCAGTTCGATCGGTGAGAATTTCGCGGAATTCCGTGTGGAGTTGCTGAAGCGGGTTTACCTGGCTGCGGGGTTGGACGTCACAAAGGCAGTACCAACCGAAGCACCCAAGCCGGAGCCGAGACCTGCGGCCGGAGGACCGGTCAGAACACCTGTTGTTCGCAAGCACCATGCCGCACGAAAGGGAACCAAGCTGGTGGTCATCGCTTCATCAACCGGCGGACCGAAGGCGCTTCAATCGGTCGTGCCGTATTTTCCGGCGAACTTTCCGTATCCGGTGGTTATCATTCAGCATATGCCGGCCGGGTTTACCAATTCGCTTGCGCAGCGACTCAATGAAATGAGTCCGATCCATGTGAAGGAGGCAAGCGACGGAGAGGAGCTCAAACCCGGGAATGTCTATATCGCGATGGGGGGTAAGCAGTGCGAACTGGTGTCAAAGCCGGGTGGTGCGTATTGCTTCTCGGAGAACGATAAGCCACCGCGTGGCGGACTCAGACCTTGTGCGGATATTTTTTTCGAATCACTTGTGGAAACATCTTTCGAAGAGATCGTCTGTGCGGTGTTGACGGGAATGGGAAGCGACGGGAGTCAAGGGATATCCCTGATACAGGAAACGCATGAAGTTAAATGCGTGGCACAGAACAAGGAAACCTGTGTGGTATACGGGATGCCGAGAGCAGCAGTGGAGGCGGGCCTTGCGGATGACGTGGTTCCTCTTGAGGACGTCACCGGGATGCTTGTCAGACGAGCAGGAGTATAATAAGCAGGATTACCTGCAGAAAAGAGGTAGATATGGATACGAGTCAATACTTGGATTTGTTCATCGATGAGACCAAGGAACACCTTCAGAGCCTGAACGAGCATGTGCTCGCGCTTGAGAAGGATCCGGATGACGCTGATACGGTCAACGAGATCTTCCGTGCGGCGCATACGCTCAAGGGTATGGCAGGCACGATGGGATTCGCGCGCATGCAGCGCCTGACTCACGATCTGGAGAACGTGTTCTCAGAGATCCGCAACGGAAACATGAAAGCCAGCCCGAAACTGGTTGATGTGCTGTTCCGTGGACTGGATGCGCTGGAAGGATATCTCTCGGTGATCTCGTCCGAAGGAAACGAGGGCACAGAAGACAACGAAGATATTATCAATGACCTCAACGCGATCATGACCGAAGGCGGTGGCGGCGGCGGAGACGAAGCACCGGCAGCTGCACCGGCAGAAGAGGCGGCGCCTGAGGCGGCTCCGGAAGCGGCGGAAGAAGCTCCGGCAGCATCGACGGAGGAAGCGCCGAAGGCCGGTGGGGATCCGGATAAGGAGCGTTTCCGTGAGATCCGTGTCAACGAGTCGGAAGTTACCGCGATGAATGACGCGATTAAGGAAGGTAAGCATGTTTACGGTATCACCGTGTTCCTGCAGTCCTCTTGTGTGCTGAAGTCAGCGCGCGCGTTCCTGGTTTTCAAGTCTGTGGATGAGAAGGGCGAACTTGTGAAGTCCGTACCGACCACCGAACAGATCGAGGACGAGGAGTTCGAGTTTGACTTTAGTTGGATACTTGTAACCGGTGAATCCAAAGATGAGATCAAGAACATGATCATGAATGTTTCGGAGGTGGATTCCGTGTATATTGATGATTTCCCGATTCCTGCTTCTGCAACTGAGAACGAAGACGGTGATCCGATCGATGTGGTCGCAGCACCGGCGGCAGGAGATGCAGCACCGGCGGCAAGTACAGCACCGGCGGCAAGCACAGCACCGGCGGCAAGTACAGCACCGGCGGCCAAGATGGCTGACAGTACAGCCGACAAGAAGAAGTCAAGCAATGCAAGCAAAGGTAAGGTTGGAAGCCGTTCGGTTCGTGTCGATATCGACAAGCTGGATGAGCTGATGAATCTTGTCAGTGAGTTGATCATCGCTAAGAACGGACTGGTTGCCGCTTCAAGCAACGGCGATGCCGTATCCAATGATAACCAGGCGTTCAACGATCAGATCGAGTATCTGGAGCGTATCACGACAAACCTGCATGAGTCTGTCATGAAAGTCCGCATGGTGCCGATCGAGAGTGTCGTTAACAGATTCCCGCGTATGATCCGCGATCTGAGCCGTAAGCTTGGCAAGAAGATGGAATTGTATATGACTGGTGAGGAGACCGAGCTCGATCGTACCGTTATCGATGAGATCGGCGACCCGCTGATGCACTTGTTGCGTAACTCGGCGGATCACGGTCTTGAGAGCAACGAGGAGCGTGTTAAGTTAGGTAAGGACGAGGTTGGTTCCATCTTCCTCGACGCCTTCCAGGATGGTAACAACGTTGTCATCGAAGTACGAGACGATGGTGGCGGTATCAATATCGATAAAGTACGTCAGAAAGCTCTTGAGAAGGGCACGATTACAGAGAAACAGGCTGAGACGATGTCCGATAAGGATTACATCGACCTTCTGTTCCAGCCGAGTTTCTCAACAGCCGAGAAGATTACGGATGTATCCGGTCGTGGTGTTGGTCTGGATGTGGTACGTACCAAGATCGAGGCTCTCGGCGGAAGCATCAGTGCCAAGTCGGTACAGGGAGAGGGAAGCACCTTCTCAATCCAGCTGCCGTTGACACTGGCTATCATTCAGGCTCTGATGGTAGAAGTTATGAACGAAAAATACGCGATTCCGCTCAGCAACATTCAGGGTATCGAGGATATTCCGAAGAACGAGATTCGCTATGTGCAGAACAAAGAGGTTATCAACCTTCGCGGAAGCGTTATTCCGATCATCCGCTCACACGAGATCCTCGAGCTCGAGGAGTTGGAAGAGCAGCCTGAGAACTATGTGGTTGTTATCATGCAGAAGGGCGATCAGCGTGTCGGTATGATCGTTGATAACCTGATCGGTCAGCAGGAGACAGTCATCAAGTCTCTCGGCAGACATATTACAAACGAGAAGCTGTTTAGTGGTGCAACGATCCTTGGTGATGGCGAGGTAGCACTGATCTTTGATACGAACACGTTGATTTAAGGAGGTGCTAACGCATGGAAGATAAGGTAGATCAGATTCTGGATGTGCAGGAGGAAATCGTACAGTACATCGTCGTTAAACTCGGCGGTGAGCAGTACGGAATCGATATCGCATATGTCGATAACATCGTGCGCATGCAGCAGATAACCAGAGTTGCCAAGTCACAGGAGTATTATGTCGGCGTGATCAACCTGCGTGGTGAGGTCGTTCCGATCATGAGCCTTCGTCGTCGTTTTGATCTCGAGGATATCGAGTACACACACGCTACACGTATTATCATCGTCCGCATGGAGGATCAGTCCCGTGTCGGATTTATCGTGGACGAGGTTCGTGAGGTAGTAGACATCGAGGTAGACACGATCGAAGTTCCGAATTTCAAGCTGGATGACAAGAAGTCGGCATATCTGGCCGGCATCGGAAAGAAAGATCAGAACCTGATCTCGCTTCTGGACATTCAGGCAGTTGTAGAGGAAAAGAAGAAAGCGTGAGAGCGTTATGACCAAAACCATACGAGTGGGAATGGCGGATTATAAGATCTGCCATTCCCCTCAAAAAATATCTACTCTCGGATTGGGATCCTGTCTGGGAGTGGTTCTGTATGATGAGAAATCCGGAATATGCGGATTGGCTCATGTCATGTTACCGGACAGTACGCTCGTTCCTTCTCAACGGGACAATCGGATGAAGTTTGCCGATACCTGTCTCGAGGACATGTTCGAAGAACTGACGCAGAAACACGGTGTCCCGGCATCAAGCCTGAAAGCCAAGATTGCAGGTGGGGCCAAAATGTTTGCTCAGACATCTGAGAATTCGATATTGAACGTCGGCGATCAGAATGCCGAAAAGGTAAAAGAGCTGCTGGCTGCCTGGAGAATCCCGCTTATAGCGGAGGATACCGGCGGCGAATACGGAAGGACCATCACATTTGATCCCAGTAAGTCAGAGTTACATATTAGAACGGTTGGTATAGGGGAGTCGGTGATATGAAATATCGATTTATCCCGGCTTTTGTTATGCTGTTAGCCGGTTTGATCACATGTGTTTTAGGGCTTGTACAAAAATGGCCGGTTCAGACCAATCTTATTGCATTGGCCATTGTACTGGTCGTGTTTTATATTATCGGGCAGATTGCCGGACAGGTAGTGGGGCACGTTCAGTCAGAGCGTAAGGCTATGGAGGAGTTGGAGAAGAAGAAGAAAGAAGCGGAAGAGGCAAGACAAAAAGCGGAAGAAGAAGAAAGAGAACGGCTGGAGCGTGAAACCAAGATCGCGGAGGAAAACGAGCGACGCAGGAAGATTGCGGAGAGCCGTTATGAAAGGTCTCAGGGAGGCGGAGTTGCTGATGATTACGATGACAGCTTTGATGAAGATGCCTTTGATGAAGACGGAAACTACATCGGTGACTAGTATTTTTAATTAACATCAAAACTCAGTGAAAGGATTCACGTATGAAGGAAGCAGAAAGACAGAAAATATGGGATCGGTATATGCGGACGAAGGAAACCGAGCTTCGTGACCAGCTGATACTGGAGTATATCCATGTTGTCAATCTGGTTGCGGGACGCATGGGCATGTATCTTGGCTATACCGTCGAATATGACGATCTGGTAGGATACGGTATTTTCGGACTTATCGACGCCATCGACAAATACGATATGGCGAAGAATGTTAAGTTTGAAACCTATGCCAGCCTTCGGATACGTGGTTCGATTCTGGATCATATCCGGAAGATGGACTGGGTGCCTCGAACACTCAGACAGAAACAAAAAAAGATAGACGGCGCGGTTACCAAACTGGAAGCGGATCTCGGACGTCCGGCTACGGATCAGGAGATCGCCGATGAGTTGGGACTTTCGATAGATGAACTGGAGGGGTGGCGCTCAGAAGCGGAACTCTCCAATATGATTTCTCTGGATGATTATCTTGAGCAGGGGAATGAAGGTCGTATCGATACCCTTGGTTCACATTTCGCGGGACCGGAGCAGGCGGCCATGCAGGAGGAATTAAAAAAGACTCTGGCGGAGGCACTTCAGAATCTGACGGAGAAGGAACAGCAGGTAATTACATTTTACTATTATGAAGAATTAACACTCAAGGAAATCAGTGAGATCCTGGAGGTGTCGGAGTCACGTGTGTCACAGTTACACACGAAGGCTCTGAAAAAAATCAAGGAACGACTGGGAGATTCGGTCGACTTTCTGAATCTGTTTTAGGCCATATTGAAGGTGGTGAATTATGGGGAGAAATGCCTATTTCGAACTGATCGAACAGGATGAGAAGATGTATCTTCTGGTGCATCCGCCAGAAGGCGATGGAGAGATGTTTCAGGTGGACGAAGTAACACGCTACCTGGAATTCATCTCTTTTCCTGATTATGATAATGCGAAACTGAATACATATTTGGATCGGGGCGCTTTTGGTGAACCGTTCCTTCTGTGGCCGGAGAAAATAATACCTGTCGGAGGAAAGTGTATCGTAAAGGTTGACCGTGATGGTATGAAGGCTCTGGCGAGATTCTATCCTCCGTCAAGCGGCGGAGACATCATGACGGAGAATGAGATCATTGCTGATCTTAGAATGGCAGGCGTCAAGCATGGTGTCCGGAAAAAAGCGATCGATCATTTTTTGGAAAATCATGAATACTGCAGAGATTATCTTCTGGCAGTTGCGACGAAGCCAAGAGAAGGACATGATGCCAAGGTGACATATCACTTTGATATCAATCAGACCGCACGGCCGAAGATGAACGAAGACGGAAGTGTAGACTTCCATCAGTTGGGAAATATCAAGCCGGTGGAAGCCGGTCAGAAGCTGGCTACACTTACGCCGGTTGACTGGGGACATCCCGGGGTTACGGTGACGGGAAAGCCGTTAAAACCGCGTAAGGTGAGAAACCGCCATCTGCGTTTCGGACGTAATATAAGAATTTCAGAGGATAAATGCAAGATCTATTCCCAGGTATCCGGCCACGTGTCGCTTGTTGAGGATATGGTCATGGTTTCGGACATCTATCAGGTGCCGGCCAATGTTGATGCCTCTACGGGAGATATTGAATACAAAGGAACCGTACAGGTGACCGGTAACGTCAACACCGGATACAAGATCGTAGCGGACGGCGATATTGTTGTGAACGGTGTCGTGGAGGGAGCGGAGCTCATCTCCGGCGGCAACATCGTTCTTAAGCGTGGTATGCAGGGCGGTGAAAAAGGATCGCTTACCGCCGAGGGGAATATCACGGCAAAGTTTATCGAGAGTTCGAACATCAAGTGCAAAGGAATGCTGAAGGCCGACGCAGTACTGAACAGTCAGGTGGAATGTCGGGAGGATGTCGAGGTGCGCGGGAAAAAGGGTCTCATCAATGGTGGTTCGGTCCGCACTTACGGCAACATCTCCGCCACGACGATCGGCTCGGAGATGGGAAGCAATACCAAGATCGAAGTCATATCGGACAAGGATCTGATCATCCGTGTCAACGATCTCCATGAACGCAACAAGGAGATCGAAGCGGAGTTAAAAAAGATCGAAGAAGTTACGAACGGCATTCGCGCGATGGTTTCTCGCGGGGAGGAAGTCAGCGAGGAGCAGAAGGGCTTTGTGAAGCGTGCCGCTAAAAATAAACCGGCATTGCAAAAGGAATTGAAGGAGAATCGCATCGAACGGGAGAGTATCCTGGAACGGATCGATACCAACAAGAGAGCTTGTGTAAAGGTTTACGATGCGGTCTATGCCGGTACGGAGCTGAACGTAAAAGACGCGCAACGTATTATCCATGATCCGATCTCTCATTGTCGTTTTGTGAGAGATGGCGCCGATGTCCGCATGACGGATCTGTAAAAAGGGGGACGGGATATGCCTTGGAATACCGTTGATATGATGACGATGGCACCGCGTTCCGTCGAGGCCGGTGACTATCAGGGGCGTGAGATCCAACAGCATCAGCATGCGCACGATCAGGCGGCGGCACAGGTCCAGGCCAATGTTGAGCAGAAGGCACAGCAGACCGTGGAGACACAGCGAAGCGAGACGGAAGAATACGATATGGATGATGGGAGCAGTCGCGGTTCCTACAGCGGTGGCGGGCGCAAGAAAAAAGAGAAGAAAAAGGACGAAGCGCCGATGGCGCCAAAGTCGGATTCGAAGTTTGATATCATGATATGATAAGGCGTGAGGCCACCCGTAGGATGTGTTCCGGGCGTACTTGTACGCACGGAAACACATGCAAGGGTGGATAAGCCCAACGACAGCGAGGATACGAAGTATCCGAGCCTGGCAGTTGGGCATCACGCCATATATAGGAGGAACAAATGTTAACTGTAGAGATCGTCCTGATCATCGTCGGGACATTATGCATCTGCGCCAGCTTTTTTATCGCGAGAAAAAAGAGAGCACAGGGCGAAGATGACGAGGCACAGGTGCATGCCGCGGATCTGTGGACAGAGAAGGATGAGGAAGTCATCATCAAGCATATTGATGAAATCCTTGAAAACCGTGGTATGGAGCTGGTCGAGACTACAGAAGATCAGATGAACCGGATCTGTAATGAAAAGATCATGGCGATTGATGAGTTTTCTAAACCACTGATGGACAAGATCCATGTCAATCATGAAGAAGTGGTTTTCATGTATAATATGCTTGGCGAAAAGCAAAAGGAACTCCAGAAGATGATGGAGGAGGATACAGTTCGACGATCTGTTCCGACCATCACGCCGGTGGAAAATACACCGGAGCAGGAGGCACTCCCGGATCCCGTAAAGGTACAGGCGGGAACCCCGGTACGACGTCCGGAGCCGGTGACTTCGCCGAAACCGGTAAGACAGCCGGAACCCGACAGACAGCCGGAAGTGGTAAGACAGCCGGAGCCGGTGAGACAAGTGGCACCGGCAGGGGCAACGGGACTTGACAGAGCCAGGCAGAAATCTCAAACCATTCATGCACCCCATGTCAAAAACGACCATTCGGTCCCCGAGGTTTCCACGGGGAATCCGATCCGTCAGGACGAGATGCTCGGAACCTCTCAGGGAAATGAGATCGGTATTCGTCGGACGGTTTTTACTGCGCAGCAGTATGTGGCGGCAAATAAGGAACCGGCCTATGAGGAGCCGATGCCGAATACGGGAGAGATGCTGATCACTCCGGTGCAGCCGGAGAAACCGGCAGAACCTGCAGGAACTGCAGAACCTGCATTTCATGCAGAACCTGTATTTCCAGCAGGGGCACCTTTGACCGGGATTCAGCGACTGAAACCGCAGAATCTGACGGCCAATGCATCGCCGGGGATGATGGTATCGGATCCGGTTCCGGCGGAGCCTGTGAAGGATGTGACGCCGACGCAGGAACAACTGAAGCGCCCGTCCAGGGATTTTGTTTTCCAGAATATGGAAGAGACTGCCGGAAACGGTCGTGACGAAGAGGTTGAGGATCGCGTTCGTATGCTGTACAAACAGGGTAAATCGGTTGTTGATATTTCCAAGGAACTGAATATAGGACAGGGCGAGGTTAAGTTGATGATCGCCATGTATAAGAAACGAAGCTGAATCTGATTTCAATCATCTGATAAAACCAGATGATGAAATCAGACGGTAAACCTATTCAGCTGAAAGAATGCTACGCATTCTTTCGAGGAGGACGGGAATGAGAAGATTTTTACAGGGATTGGGACTGGGACTCCTGGTCGCGGCCATCCTGATGGGAGTGGGGATTCGAAGCAATGGATCTTCTTCCGATGATAATATCATAGAGAGAGCCAGAGAGATCGGGATGGTTTTTCCAAAGGAAGCGGGCGATGATACGACAGTTGCTCCGGAGGCATCGGATGCTTCGGCTCCGGAAGGTACCGAAGAGCCGACTGAGGGCGGTTCCGAAAAGGGGGCCGGGGTAGGCGGAGATGACAGTAGCAGTAGCGTAGCAGCGACGGAAGCACCGGAAGAAACAGTACGTCCGACACCGGATTCGTCAGAAAAGCCGGATGAGAAGACACCGGCTCCGACGAAGACACCGGCTCCGACGCACAAGCCGAAGGAGACAGAGGAACCGAAGCCGTCGGGAAGTTCGGATCCGAACGCGACACCGTCGACGCATAAGATACTTCCCAAGGGGACGGTCGTGAAGTTCAAGGTTAGAAGCGGCCTGCTTTCCAGTTCGGTGGCAAGGGAACTCTACGAGGCCGGAATCATCGAAGATATGTGGGATTTTGACCACTACATCGTACGACATAACCTGGGTGACAAGATTATCGCCGGCAAGTACAAACTGAAGGTGGGTGAATCTTACAAAAAGATTGCCAAGAAGATCACTCACACGGATTGAAAAATGTTATCAACAATTACCATAAAAAATGCTTGCATTTATGCTGCGAGTGTGTTAAAATGGCGATTGTTATGTAAACACATCGGTGGATTGCGACCGGGGTGCCATATCGGATTCGGTATGGTTCGGACGTGAAGGAAGCCGGTGGAAGACGGGGAATATCCCCTAAAAAACCAAAGGAGGTCCAGAAAATGGGCGTAATTTCAATGAAGCAGCTCTTGGAGGCCGGTGTTCACTTCGGTCACCAGACAAGACGCTGGAACCCTAAAATGTCGGAGTATATCTACACCGAGCGTAACGGGATTCACATCATCGACCTGCAGAAGTCGGTCGGCAAAGTGGACGAGGCTTACAATGTAATCAAGGATGTCGTAGCAAACGGCGGTAAGGTTCTGTTTGTCGGCACCAAGAAGCAGGCACAGGATACGGTAGCGCAGGAAGCAGAGCGTTGCGGTATGTACTATGTCAACGAGCGTTGGCTCGGCGGTATGCTGACCAACTTTAAGACGATCAAGACAAGAATCCGTCGTCTGAAGGAAATCGAGCGTATGTCCGAGGACGGAACTTTTGACGTGCTTCCGAAGAAAGAGGTTATCAAGCTTCGCAAGGAGTGGGATAAGCTCGAGAGAAACCTCGGTGGTATTAAAGAAATGAAGGATCTTCCGCAGGTTATTTTTGTCGTAGATCCGAAGAAAGAGCACATCTGTATCGAAGAGGCTCACATTCTTCATATTCCGCTGGTAGGTATCGTGGATACCAACTGTGATCCGGAAGAGCTTGACTATGTGATTCCGGGTAACGATGACGCGATCCGTGCGGTTAAGCTGATCGTTTCCACGATGGCTGATGCCGTGATCGAGGCAAACCAGGGTGAGACGATGTCAGACTCTGTCAATGAGACAGTATCTGAGGAAGTTGAAGAAGAGGAGGAGTGAGACGATGGCAGCAATTAGTGCTTCTATGGTAAAAGAATTGCGTGAGATGACCGGTGCCGGCATGATGGATTGTAAAAAGGCACTGACCAACACGGATGGTGATATGGACAAGGCCGTTGAGTGGCTTAAGGAGAACGGACTTGCCAAGGCTGAGAAGAAGGCCGGACGTATCGCGGCTGAGGGTATCGTATGTGTAAACGTCAGCGATGATGCCAAGACAGCATCTATCGTTGAGGTAAACAGCGAGACCGATTTCGTAGCTAAGAATGAGAAATTCCAGACATTTGTTGCATCGGTTGCTAAGCAGGCACTTGCCAGCAGCGCGACAGATATTGACGCATTCATGGCTGAGCCGTGGATCGAGGATGGTTCCGTAACGGTTGACGAGAATCTGAAGAGCATGATCGCGACCATCGGTGAGAACATGAACATCCGTCGTTTTGAGAAGGTTGAGGAGCCGGCCGGCGTGATCGTACCGTATATCCATGCGGGCGGTAAGATCGGTGTTCTGGTGAAGGCAGCAACTACTGCCGGCGCTGATCAGGTGAATGAGTGCCTGAAAAATGTTGCCATGCAGGTAGCCGCTATGAGCCCGAAGTTCCTCTCGCCGGATGATATTTCCGATGAGTACAAGGCTAAGGAGCTCGAGACACTTAAGGCGCAGGCTAAAAATGATCCGAAGAACGCTTCCAAGCCGGACAACATCATCGAGAAGATGGTAACCGGACGTCTGAACAAAGAGCTCAAAGAGGTTTGCCTCACAGAGCAGGTATATGTAAAGGCTGAGAATAAGGAGAACGTAGCACAGTATGTAGCAAACGTTTCCAAGGAGATCGGAGCGGATATCACACTGACAGGCTTCGTTCGTTTTGAGACCGGTGAAGGTCTTGAGAAGAAGGAAGAAGACTTCGCAGCAGAGGTTGCAGCTCAGATCGGCTAATCTTGTAGAATACAGTAATAACGGGGGACGAGGGGGCTTGTCCTCCGTTGTTTCATTTTTTGTAAAAGATTCTTTTCAAATGTTGAAATATGTGGTATAATGTCAATCGGGTAAGGAGGCAGGCCGATGACGGGTGATACGTTAGGAAAGGTCAGCGCGGATTATCGCAAGAAACGCGTTAAGCGGATCAAAAGAATCATCATTTTTATTATGATTCTTTTATTGCTTGCACCGACCGGGCTCTGTATCTGGCTTCTGATGCGTATGAATGCATTGGAGTCAAAGCTTGATGATTTCAATACCCGGGCCGGCGTGGTGGTGACACAGGCAGCTGTCGAGGTTACACCGGATGCGCAGGCGGCAAGCGGAGTGGCGGCTACCATAGCACCTGAGGCGACGGCTGAGCCGGAGAAGCCGGGCAAGGGGAAGAAAGTATATCTGACCTTTGATGACGGGCCGGGGCCGAACACAAAGAAGATTCTGGACATTCTGAAAAAGCGAGGCGTTAAGGCTACCTTCTTTGTGACAGGGAAAAAGGATGATTTTTCCAAGGAGATGTATAAGAGGATCGTTGATGAGGGACATACCCTCGGGATGCATTCCTATTCTCATGTATACGATGAGATCTACGCATCCGAGGAAGCCTTCTCGCAGGATTTGGATAAGTTGTATGAGTATCTGCACGATGTGACGGGAGTTTATTCGAAGTATTACCGGTTCCCGGGCGGAAGCAGTGTGCAGGATACCAAGGTTTCGATAGAAAAGCTGATCAAGATTCTGGATAAGAAAAAGATTACTTATCTCGACTGGAATGTTCTCAGTCCGGATATCCGGGATACGGGGGTCAGCAAAAAGCAGATGCGTAAGGAGATTCTTGCTGATGTTAAGAAGTATGATACTTCGGTCGTGGTCTTCTATGATACGCAGACGCAGCCGGTGACGGTGAAGACCTTGTCATCGGTGATCAAGCTCCTCGAGGAGAATGGATATGAAATTCTGCCGGTCGATGAAAATACAGCACCGATTCGGCATAATCAATAAGAATGGAGGACACCTATGAGTTTTTTTAAGGATTTAAAAGAAGATATCGCGCAGTCGGTCAACGAGCTGACTGAGACCTTCGATGAAGAAGAACAGGCCGGCGATGTCGCGGATGTTGCCGTCGAGGATTTCGCGGTCGAGACACCGATGCCGGAGGATGATGGTATCGAAGAACCGGCGATGATGTTCACCAAGCCGGCAGAAGACTCGGATATCCCATCGCTTGATCCGGATGAAGCATCGGTGAATGGCGCGGACGGAGAACAGTCACTGGAAGATCTGCTTTCCGGTGTGGAAGCGATGAAGGAAGCGGAACCGATCACGGAAGAAGTGATGCCGGAGCCGGAGATTGAGACACCGGTTGTGGAAGAGGTGATCCCGGAGCCTGAGGTAGAGATACCGGTAGTGGAAGAAGTTATTCCGGAGCCCGTGATGGAAGCGCCGGTAATGGAAGAGATGATAACAAGCAGTTCGGTTACGGAGGATAATAGCATGACGAATATGAGTGCAGAGAGCATGGAAGATATGGAGATGTCTACAGATGAAGTTACAGTAATCACCAAAGGTACGACCATCAACGGTGGTATCAAGAGTGATACTTCTCTAGTTGTTAAGGGTACAATCGAGGGTGATGTAGAGTGTGCCGGTAAGCTGACGATCACCGGTCGTGTAGCAGGTAATACCAATGCGGCTGAGATCTATGTTAACACACCGCGTCTCGAAGGTGATCTGAATTCCAAGGGTATCGTTAAGATTGATGTCGGTACGGTTGTAATCGGTGGTATCAGCTCGACATCGGTAGTTGTTGCCGGTGCAGTTAAGGGCAACATCGAGGTTAATGGCCCGGTTATCATCGACTCAACAGCCGTTGTCAAGGGTGACGTCAAGGCAAAGTCAATCCAGATCAATTCCGGTGCCGTGATCGACGGACATTGCTCACTGCAGTTCGCGGATGTGGATCTTGATACATTCTTTGAGTGATAACGTGTGAGTATGTGAACCTAACAGACAACGAGGATTTCGTAGAAATCCGAGTCTGTCTGGTAGGACGCGCGCGTAATAATAGGAGGGATTATATGCCCAAGTATAAAAGAGTACTCCTGAAACTCAGCGGCGAGGCTCTCGCCGGCGACAAGGGGACAGGACTTGATGAAGCTACTGCGAGACCGGTGGCTGAGCAGATCAAGAAGCTGGTCGACGATGGTGTCGAGGTAGCGATCGTGATCGGAGGAGGTAACTTCTGGCGCGGACGTTCCAGCGATGCGATCGACCGTACCAAGGCGGATCAGATCGGTATGCTTGCTACGGTAATGAACTGTATTTATATGTCGGAGATCTGTCGTTCGACAGGGCTGAAGACAGCGGTGCTGACACCGTTTGAATGCGGATCGTTTACGAAGCTTTTCTCGAAGGATCGTGTCAATAAGTATCTCGGGAAAAATATGGTCGTATTCCTCGCGGGAGGGACCGGACATCCGTTTTTCTCAACCGATACAGCGACGGCACTTCGTGCGATCGAGATCGATGCGGAGATCATTCTGGCAGCGAAGTCGGTAGACGGTGTCTATGACAGTGATCCCGGCTCCAATCCGAACGCGAAGCGTTATGATCGGATGGAGATGAAGGAGATCGTTGACAAGCAGTTGGGAGTTGTGGATCTGGCGGCTGCGGTTCTGTGTATGGAGAATCACATGCCGATGTACGTATTCAGTCTGAACGAAGAAAACTCGATTCTTCGTACCGTTGCCGGAGAGACGACCGGTACGATTATCACGGCAGACTGATCAGAGAAGGAAATGGAGGATCCTATGAGTTTTGATATTAGCAGTTATGAGAGCAAGATGGAAAAATCCCTCTCAAAAATGAAAGAAGAGTATATGTCGATTCGAGCCGGCAGAGCCAATCCTCACGTACTTGACAAGATTGAGGTGGATTATTACGGAACTCCGACACCGATTCAGGGTGTGGCAAACGTATCCGTTCCGGAAGCGCGTATGATTCAGATTGCTCCTTGGGACGCTTCCCTGATGAAGGAGATTGAGAAGGCGATCATCGCTTCTGACATCGGGCTGACACCGGCCAATGACGGTAAAGTAATCCGTCTGGTTTTTCCGGAACTGACGGAGGACCGACGCAAGGAACTTGCGAAGGAAGTGAAGAAACGCGGAGAGGATACCAAGGTAGCTATCCGAAACATCCGTCGTGATGCCAACGACGACGTGAAGAAAGCAACTAAGGCCAACGAGCTTTCCGAGGATGAAGGAAAGGACGCCGAGGCGGATATCCAGAAGCTGACGGATCGCTATATCAAGGAAGTGGATGATGCGATCGAGAATAAGACATCAGAGGTTATGACGGTATAATTTTTGATACAAAAGATTATAAAAGATACTCTCTTGCGGGAGTATCTTTTTCAGTAATGATTATTTCGCGCACACACGTAATTATGTGAGTGCCACGCAAGAAGTCTTCGGCATGGGGGGATTATGAGCGAAGAAAGAAAAATACCGAAACACATAGCGATCATACTTGACGGGAACGGCCGCTGGGCGAAGCGCCGACACCTGCCCCGTAAGGCCGGGCACGCGGAGGGGGCTCGCAATGTCGAGCGGATCTGTCGTGCAGCGAAGGAACTTGGTGTCGAGTATATCACGATGTATGCCTTCTCTACGGAGAACTGGAAGCGCCCGCAGGATGAGGTTGACGCGTTGATGGATCTTTTGGAGTCAGAACTTCGAAGTTCGATCAAACGCGCGAT
>JAEEGL015580469.1_pt1 | contig 20904 bp, 16 predicted proteins | sample 9134231 | NCBI WGS metagenome assembly JAEEGL01 (sample SAMN16246548, study PRJNA631951) | gut metagenome | biome: gut microbiome; feature: rumen; material: fiber-attached | host: Bos | place: Iran: Karaj | collected 2018-10
CAACTTCTCAGGGTCAGTAATGACAGTTTAGCTGAGGTATCTCTTTTTGTTAAGTCTGACTTACCTGCCGTCCACACTTTGAATTATACAGGAAGCTAACTTTCCGGGTATGTGGAAGCCCGGAGGCCGATCGGGAGATGCCAAAGTTAGGATAAGACGACCAGAACCCGTCGTCTTATCCTAACTTTCCGGGTATGTGGAAGAGCAGAGAGCGGGTCACGAGTCGGAAGACAGCATATTCCCTCAAAATACCGACCTTGACAAAAGCATGCCTGAGTGTTAGCCTATACTAACGCATTAGTCAAAACTAACCCTTGGGCGCAGACCGGCGACAGTGGTCATGCCCGCAGGAAAAGAGTTTTTTTGAGAATACACAACAGGGACCGGCACAGTGGACAGAGACTCTGAATTTCTTAAAATAAGCGAACTGCGTAAGGGCTTCGGAAGCGGAGAAACAAGGCAGGAGGTGCTTCGCGGCATGGATTTCTCCGTCAGAAAAGGGGAATTCTGCGTCCTGCTCGGGCCGTCGGGAAGCGGTAAATCCACTCTCCTGAATATCATAGGCGGGATAGACACTCCTGATTCGGGATATGTATCCATAAACGGAGACGAGCTGGAAGATATGGATGAGACGGGCCTCACCCGTTACAGAAGAAAGCATTTGGGCTATGTGTTTCAGTCGTACAATCTGATCCCCAATCTGAACGTGAAAGAGAATATCGAAACCGGGGCCTTTCTGTCGGACGACGCCCTGAATGTGGACGAGATGATAGAGACGCTGGGGCTTACGGAGCACCGGCATAAACTGCCGAACCAGCTTTCCGGCGGACAGCAACAGAGAGTGTCCATTGGACGGGCCATAGTGAAAAATCCGGACATACTGCTCTGTGACGAGCCTACGGGAGCCCTTGACTACAATACATCAAAGGAAATACTGGCGCTTATTGAGAATATAAATCAGAAATACGGAAACACGATAATAATGGTCACCCACAACGAAGCCATCAGGCTTATGGCCGATCATGTCATAAGGCTGAGGGACGGGGTGGTGCGACATGACGAAGTAAATGAACACAAGGTAAGTGCCGTGGATCTGGACTGGTGACGGAGATCTTCGGATGCCGCTCCCGGAAACAGAGCGGAAGCAGAGGGAACACCGGGCCCGGAAACGGAGCAGTTTCAGGAACGGCATCGATCCTGCAATGGCAGCAGCTGCATAGTGGAAGCCGGTCCCGGAAGCAGAGGGAATACCGGTCCCGGAAATAGTAACAGAGGTGGCGGGGAATGAGAAATCCTCTCATAAAAAGGATACCGCGTGAACTGATATCGGACTGGCACAAGTATGCGGTCATATTTGTGTTCCTGACCTTTACAATAGGCTTTGTCTCCGGCATGTTTGTGGCAAACGGCAGCATGATGAAGGCCGCTGACGAAGCCGTTGTTACGTTCAACAGGGAGAACGGCCATTTCGAACTGGATAAAAAAGCATCCGGCGAACTGATAGCGGGGATCGAGACCGGTGATTACCCGGAGGGCATGACCGGCCTCAGGGAGGATGATTTTCATCCGGTGCCGGTCCGCATTTCCGAACTTTTCTACAGGGACGAACAGGAAAATGAGAACTGTACGATAAGGCTGTATAAGATCAGGAACAGCGTAGATATTCCGGACATGCTTGAGGGCAGGCTCCCGGAGACTCCGGACGAGATAGCCATAGACCGGATGCATGCGGACAACGCGGGGATACGGGTAAACGACACACTGGAGGTGTCCGGGATGCAATACAGTGTGACCGGGCTGTTTGCGGTCCCGGATTACTCCACGCTGTTCAGGAAAAACACGGACACGATGTTTGACGCGCTGACCTTTGATATAGGGCTTGTGACGGAGGCCGGCTTCACCAGGACGGGGGCTGAGCTGCACTATGTTTACGCCTGGAAATATATACGTGAACCGGCGGATGAAAATGAAGAAAAGGAGTTGTCCGACGACTTTCTGAAATGCCTGAACGCCCAGGCCCTGTCGCACGACAATGAAATAGAGGATTACATACCCGCGTACCTGAATCAGGCGATCAAGTTCGCAAGGGACGACATGGGAGGGGATGTGACCATGGGCGCTTACATCCTGTACGTGCTCGTGGGCGTTATGGCTTTTATTTTCGCCATCACCATAAGCAACACCATAATCTCCGAAGCGCCCGTAATAGGGACCCTCATGGCTTCCGGCTACAGCAGGAGGGAGCTTACGGTCCACTATATGACGCTGCCCGTGCTGGTGACTCTTGCCGCAGGGGCGCTGGGAAATGTCCTGGGCTACACGGTATTCAAGAATATCGTTGTGGGAATGTATTACAATAGCTATTCTCTTCCCGGGTATGAGACGGTCCTGAACAGCGAGGCGTTTGTAAAGACAACGGTGGCTCCACTGACAGTGATGTTCATTGTGAACCTCACAGTGATCCTCAGGCTTTTCAAAAACAAGCCCCTGAGGTTTCTAAGGAGGAACCTTAAGACCGGCGGCAGCGGCAGGGCGGCGAAGCTGCCTGATATCGCTTTCATCCACAGGTTCAGACTGAGAGTGCTCCTTCAGAACATGCCCAATTATATGGTGCTGCTTTCGGGGTTCTCGTTTATCATGCTGATGCTGGCGCTGGCCATAGGGCTTCCCGAGACGCTGTCAAACTATCAGAAAAACGCAAAGGACATGATGCTTGTGAAATATCAGATGATCCTCAAATCGACTGTCACCGATGAGGGAAAACCCGTGAGGACCGCCGTTCCCGAAGCGGAGAAGGCGGCGGTCACCACTCTCGACCATGTGCATGGCGGGAAATCGGAGGACATCACCGTGTACGGCATAAGGGACGGCAGCCGGTATGTGAAGGTGAGAGGGGTAAATAAGTCCGGAGAGGTCCTTATTTCCACGGCATACTCCGGAAAATACGGACTTGAGCCGGGAGACACCTTTGAACTCAAGGAAAAATACGAGGACAAGCATTACCGGTTCAGGGTGAAAGGGCTTCTGGATTACGACGGGGGCCTGTCCGTGTTCATGCCCATGAAGTATTACGCGGACTGGTTTTCCACCGACAGGCATTATTACAATGCTTTCCTGTGTGACAGGAGGATCACGGATGTGGATGAGGACTATGTGGGAAAAGAGATATCGGCCAACGATATCACGAAGATGGCGGACCAGCTCGATCACTCAATGGGGGATTACATGAAGTATTTCCAGGTGCTGTGCGTGATACTGTCCGCATCCCTGACTTATCTGCTTACGAAACTGATCATCGAAAAGAACGAAGGGGCCATATCCATGATCAAGATCCTGGGCTTCAGCAACGGCGAGATATCGTCCCTCTATCTGTTCACAACTTCGGCTGTGGCTGTGGCGGCGTCCGTGATAGGCGCGGGGGTCGGATATCTTGTGATCGGTCAGGTGTGGAAGGCCATGATGATGGGTTATGAGGGGTGGTTCACATTTTTTATGAGCCCTTTGGGCATCCTGAAAATGATCGGGTTTGTGCTGGGGGGCTATCTGGTGGTGATGCTGCTTGATTACAGGAGGATCCGGAAGATACCTCTGAGCATAGCGCTTAAGAATGTGGAGTGACGGAGGCCGTTCCGGTCTCTGCAGGCAGCCCTGAAAATAACGGGGCGATGCGAGACCACATGCAAATGACTGACAGAAAGGGAAGACACAGAATGAAAACCGGTAAACTGAAAAAGAAAGTATTGCCCATAGTGATCATATATCTGATCCTGCTCCTTATGGCGGCGGTATCCTGCGGCCGGCCGGGGTCAAAGAAGAATAAACTGCCGGAGGAGGATGTAACGGTCATTTCCGGGGCTGATCTCAAAAAAGTGGTAAATGCGGACGGGACTGTCAGGTGCGCGGATCCCCATTACATTTATTCCGCCCAGACGCTGCCCGTAAAGAGCGTACTCGTAAAGGAAGGAGACAAAGTCACTCCCGAAACGGTCCTGTGCCAGCTGGACACCACGGCGCTGGAGGCGAAAGCGGCCCAGCAGGAGGCTGCCCTGGAAAAGGCGGAGAAGTCCGCAAACCAGAGCGTGGCCGCCGCAAAGCACAGGCTGGACAGCCAGGTGGAGGGCATAAATAACGGCACGGATTCCGTTCTCGTGGATTCTGCAAATAAAGTGATACTTGCGAAGGAAGCCTATGAAAAGGCTCAGAAAGCGTATAAGGACGCTCAGACCGGCAGGGATCAGGGACTGGACGGCGGAATATACGAGACGGACAAGGCTGTTGAGAGCGCGAGACAGCAGCTGGAGTTTGCTGAAAAATATTATGACGACATAAAGGACGATAAGATGTTCAGCGATCTGTCAAAGGAAGCCGCAAAAGATGAAGTGGACGCCTGCAGGCTTGCCCTGGACCAGGCCTCGAAGACCAGGCAGATAGCCCTCAGGGAATCGGATATCAGTCTTGCGGATCTGGCGGTTTCCGAGGACGATGCCTATCAGGCGTACCTCACCGCCATACTTGCCCAGTATGCCGTGGGAAGGAACGTGTACAATAACGCAGTCTCCGAGTCGGATGCTCTTTCCACGGCCCGGATACAGACGGATATGACAGCCGATGAACTGGTGCTGGAGGAGCTTCTGCAGAATATAGAGGACGCCAGGGTGAAGGCCGGATGTACGGGGGTAGTGACTGCCGTGAACGTTGACAGCGGAACTCTAGCGGGAAACGGAACGCTGTTCGTGGTGGAAGACACTTCCGATCTTGAGGTTGCGGCGGATGTGAAGGAATATGACATAAATTCCGTGAAAAAGGGCCAAAGCGTATCGATCACCTCCGAGTCAGCGGCTGGGAAGGAATACCATGGCACCGTGACCTACACCGCGCCGGCTGCAAATAAGGACGAGGACAGTCATACCGACCTGGACGCAGACGCGAAATACAGGGTCCTGGTGTCTGTGGACGATCCGGACGGCGAACTCCTCATCGGAATGAGCGTGAGACTTGAGATCTCTGAAAGCGGCGATATGAAGAGCATCGATCTTCCCGAAGAAGCAGTGTATACCGATGAAAAGGGACAGTCCCATGTGCTAATCCTGGTGGGAGAGGGCCCCGGATATACGGTCACGGAAGCGGACGTATCCGCGGGAAAGAGCAGGGACGGCCGGATAACCGTCTCCGGCGATGTGATAAAGGAAGGCGCCATCATCATAAATGACGCCGGACGGTATCGCGTTGACGTGGGAAGATCCGTGCAAATGTGAACGGCGGTAGTTTTCTTGCCGGCAGACATCTTATCCGGGAGAAACCGCTTAAAAACTCGAATAATTACCGCCCTTCAGCAAATAAACAAAATAAATGCATCCGCAGATCACATGCGAAAAAAGTACTGCCCACTGGATAGCAAGAGCCGGAATGCGGTTTTTCTTTTCCGCGGTATTCCTGACGAGCAGCCCCGCGCTGATGAGGAATATGAAAAAGATCCCGTACATATAGCCCCAGCAAAAGTTTGCATGACCGGATCTCTCTCCCGTTTCCTTGAGGAACATGAACTCTAAAGTACCCGCAAGCAGGAATTCCCAGGCAAAACGGTACGGCCTGTTTTCAATGAAAGCCCGCAGGTTAAACAGCAAAACTATGATGGGAAACGCCAATGCAAGCGCAAGGGAAAGAGAAATGTTCTTGCTGTAATGAGACCATATCTCAAGCACGGCAAATCTGATCCCTTCTTCCGCGTCTTCCCTGTTATTTCCGAATATCCCCGAATACTGAATACATAAATTGATGATCGTTGGGATGAAAGTCAGGCCGAAGAAAAATGTGTTTTTTATAGTCTTAAATCTGTGGAATACAAGTCTTACCAGCATGAACATCAATGCCGCAGAACCGAGCACGATAGTAAAACTCGGCTTGGTCATTGTGGCCAAAAGAAGTGTCACGGAAAAAATAATGTAGTCTCTGACATCGGCTTTTTCTTCGTAATGACAGATCATCCTGAGAAAAAACAGAAAGGCTATTATCGTAAAAGGTCTGGCTGCGAAATATGTCTGGTTGTGCCAGGGGTTCGGAGTAAAAACGCCTAAATACCTGTGTTCTATTCCATAGGGCACATTTCCTCCGGGCATCCAGAGCATGGATGAAAGCAGCATCATATACGGCAGACCGAGGGCTGCGATCTTGTACAATATATTGTCCGTCTTCCCGACACTTTTCCAAAAGAAGACAGTGAGAACAGGAACGCACAGCATATTCAGGATCAGAACAGCCAGAGCAACGGCATTATTGGCATCGCAAAAGATCATCAACAGCCTGGAAAACTTAAAGTACAAGGGATATGTATATGCGTAATCCACTTCTTTTCCCTGGGCAAGATCAATATACATATTGATATCCGAATAATATTTGATGCGCTCTCCTTCAATGTATTCGTACCAGTGAGACTGCCGGAAGAACAGGATCTTATTTGCATAGCCGAAAATCAAAAAAAGCGCGGCAAATATAACAATATACAGTATTTTCACGTATAAGTCCGATTTCTGAACCTGCTTCATCTTATTCACCAAATACCGTATCGGGATCACGCCTGATGTCAATATCAGCACTCACTTGCAAGGTAAAGGGTTGAAAAGAGTTTGTCAATAGGCAGAAGATCTCCGCTCCGGCGTGCGACGGGCTGTGGAAATTTCCGGAAATATAGTGTAGTATTGAGTCAGTCCGGTATTTTGCATTTGAGGCTGTAACCGGACGGAAACCGGGAAGCGGTTGTGATCGATCATGAATGAACTGAAGCGGGAAATAAAAGAATATCCTGTAAGACTGCGGAGGATGCTGGTGAAACTCATTGCCGCAGTGATCATCGGCGTGGCGTGCGGTCTTCTGGGGTCGGCGTTCCATTATGCCGTGGGCTTTGCCCAGGAAACAAGGAACGCCCACCCGTGGATACTGTTTTTTATGCCCCTTGCCGGTCTCCTGATAGTCGCGATCTACAAGGTGACCCGGGCCGAGGGGGAGGGGACGGACAGCGTGGTGAAGGCTGCCCAGAACGGCGAGCTCAAGGCCATGGGGCTGATCACCGCCATATTTACGGGAACGTTTCTCACGCATCTCACCGGAGGCTCCGCAGGCCGTGAGGGAGCCGCCCTGCAGATGGGCGGTCAGACGGGATATTATGTATCGGGCCTTTTCAGGGCGGGGAGAGAGTTCAAGAGGACCTGCGTCATAGCGGGCATGGCCGGCCTCTTCAGCGCGCTTTTCGGGACGCCTGTGGCGGCTGCGGTATTTGCCATGGAAGTGGTGCATGTGGGGCTTGTGGTCTACGCCGATTTTCTTCCTACCTTTACCGCCGCGGTCACCGCTTACCTGATAGCAGGCGGGCTCGGAGCGGGAGCCGAAAGCTTTGCCGTGTCCGCTCCTGAGCTTGGATGGACGGTGCTCCTGAAGGTGTTTCTCCTGGGGGCGTGCTGCGCAGTTCCCACCATCATGTTCTGCCAGTCTCTTCACATAGGAGAGACCGTCATCGACAAGGTCCTTAAGAATAAATGGATCAGAGCCGCCGCCGGAGGCGTTCTGGTGGTGGGCATCACCCTTCTGTACGGGAGCCAGCGCTATTCCGGCGCGGGAATGAATGTGATAGCGGAAGCCATCGAAGGAGGGAACGCCCTTCCCTGGGACTGGATCATGAAGATACTCCTCACTGCCATCACTTTGGAAACAGGCTACAGGGGAGGAGAGGTGGTCCCCAGCTTTTTCATAGGTTCAACCTTTGGCTGCGTGGTGGGACCACTTCTGGGACTGCCTGCGGGATTCTCCGCGGCCGTGGGTCTGGCCGCCGTCTTCTGCGGTTGCAGTAACTGCCTCCTGGCAACCGTGTTCCTGTGTCTCGAACTCTTCGGCGGCGGCAGCATATTTCAGTATTGCATGGCTGCATGCGCCGTAAATTATATCCTGAGCGGTCATGTGGGCTTCTACAGGGCTCAGGGGCTTCTGATCGAGGATGTGGATCCCAATACCATCGATCACATGAGACACCCGTTCTGACCGGATGCGCGTGGATGGGAGCGATATCTGTCCGGGCAGATGAGAACGGGGAAAGGCTGATAAATGAGACCGGCTAAGGACAGGAAAACTGCCGGGACCATGCGGGTGTCCGTGGCTGTTTTCATGCTCTCTCTTGCGATCTGTCTGCTGTCCGTTCTGCTGCCGGGCTTTTCGGATCTCCTCCGGGGGACAATCTTCAGGTACGGCGGCTCCCTTTACGGACGGGTCACTTCTTTATTTTCTTTTTCCGTAGGTGAGATAATGCTCTCGGCAGCCGTCATATGGTTCTTTCTTTTGACGGCGGTGTTCATAGTGTTTGCTCTCAGGAGGCCCTTCGGGAGAGAGCGCGTTCCGGGGTTTATTTACAGATTTTTCTCCCTGTCTTTTCTCCTGTTTTCCTTCGTGTTCCTGATAATGACGGTCAATTGCTACAGCCTTTACCACGCGACAGGCATCGAGGGGGGAGACGGCGGCAAGGGGGCTGCAGCTCCCGGCGACAGCGGACTGTACGATCCCTCCGAACTGCGGGAACTCAGAAATGAGGTGGTCCTGAAAGCGCGGGATCTGTCCGGGAAAGTTGGGAGAGATGAAAAGGGATATGCCGTGTTTGAGCAAAACGGCTTTGATCTTCAAAACGCCGGAGAGAGGGCAAGGAAGGAGATGGCCGGGCTTTCGGATGAGTACCCTCTGCTCAGCGGCTTTATTGTCCGCCCAAAGCCCATGTTCTTTTCCGACCTGATGAGCCAGTCCTACATGCAGGGTTATTATTTCCCTTTTTCAATGGAGGCGAACTACAATGCGCGCATGCAGGATACGAATATCCCCTTCACCATGTGCCATGAACTGTCCCACACCAAGGGCTATATCAGCGAGGATGATGCGAATTTCCTCGGATTTCTGGCGTGCGCCCGGTCCGATGACAGTTATTTCAGGTACAGCGGCTATCTCGGGATCCTCTGGTACGTGGAAAATGAATACCGAAAGGCGAAAATAAAAGCGTCCGGCGATCCGGAGATCACGGAGACAGTGAGAAAGGACGCCGGGTTTCTGACGGAGGAGGCCTGGCAGCAGGTGGAGGATAACGCCATCGTGGATACTGAGACGGTCCATAAGGCCAGCGACGCCTTTGTGGAGGGGAATCTGAAGGTGAACGGCGTGTCCCAGGGCATGAAGATCTATTCCGAGGTGGTCCGCGAACTGCTGGACTACCGGAGAGAGAAGGGAAGCCTGCCCTGAGGGAAGCCCTTGGAGCCTTCGATTGACAAACGGATATTCCGGACTTAATCTTTTTGGTGATGAAGAAAGAGACAGAATTAATGAAAACAATGCTTCGGACAGACCGGGTAAACGGAACAAAGGGAAGAGGACCGCTCATCTGTCTGTCCGTGCCTTTTGTCCTTTCCGCGCTGTATCTCCTGATGATCAAGCCGGGAGGGCGAAAGCGTGGAGACAGGCGCCCTTTGGGAACGGGATTCTTTGCCCACAGGGGGCTTCATGACAATGAAAACGGCATCCCCGAAAACTCCCTGAAAGCGTTTGAAAAAGCGGTTTCGGCAGGCTACGGGATAGAACTGGACGTCCGGCTCACGAAAGACGGGATCCCGGTAGTATTCCATGACGAAGATCTGTGCCGCATGTGCGGAATACCTTACAGGGTAAAAGACCTTACCCTGTCTGAACTGAAAGAGTTCTGCCTCCTTCAAACCGGCGAGAGGATCCCCACCCTCAGGGAGGCGCTGGACCTGATAAACGGAAGGGTGAGAGTCCTGGTGGAACTCAAGATGGATTTCGGGGATTTCAAGCTGTGCGAAGAGACTGACAGGGTGCTCCGGCGATACCGGGGGTCCTATTACGTACAGTCCTTTAACCCTCAGGCTCTTCTGTGGTACAGAAAAAACCGCCCCGGGATCCTGAGGGGCATTCTGTCTGACGGCTTTATCCATTTGGAAGAACACAGGAAGAATGCTTTCGGGCTCTTCTTTCTGGAGATGCTCATGGCGAACTTCATCGCTAAGCCTGATTTTATCTCCTACAATCACGAGTTCAGGGGGAATCCCTCAAGAGTGATCTGCGCCAAATTGTTCCGCTGTCCTTCCGCCGGCTGGGTCATCAGGGACATTGAAGAATTCCGCAGGAACCTTAAGGCTTTTGACGTTTATATTTTCGAGGGGTTTGAGCCCAAGCTGCCGGGACGACTGCCGGAGGACCGGGTGGGGCGAGACCCTATTGACAAACACCATCCAAACCTTTATGATGCAGATAAGTGTAACCGATTGACGATTAACGTTTAGGAAAGGAGGCCGATACGTTATGGATATTGCAGGACTCAGCATGGCTCTTTCGACGCAGAAGACGCTGAACGATTACGGCATCGCGATGCTGTCAAAGGCTATGGACAATAACGAAGCCCTGGGACAGGGCATGGTCAGCATGATCGAGCAGGCGCCTGCGCCGTCTCTTGAGAGTTCGGTCAACGGAATAGGCGCGAATATCGACATCAGGCTGTGATCCGTATTACCTGCTTCGGCATGGCGTATAACGGATCGCAATGAATCGGGAACCCCGGAGCCAATCCGGCGGGTTAGGTTTTGAGAGTAAACGGTGAGTGGGATGCGTTCCCTCACCGTTTTCTTATGCTCTGCGCTTGAATATCAGCGCCTCCTGTGATAAAGTGTAGTTCCGTAACTAAGTGAATGCTGTGGAAGTCAGCGCGGTTATCCCCACTGTTAAAGTCAGACCACTCACAACTCTTATTTCAGGTTTAATGGAAGGAGATCATAATGAAAAGGAAAGCAGCTTGTGTTTTGCTTGCCTTTGTCCTCGCGTTGGGGATCATTCCCGTAAGCGTCGGGGCAAAGGACTATCAGTCTCTGTCGGAACTCAAAAAGACTTATCTTGCAATGGATGTCGAAGCCTACAATCTGGGGCTTCCGCATCTGATCCGGCCCTCTCTCGTGGAGGTGAGAACCGGTTCGGTCGTAAAAGACCAGTTCGAAACTCTTTCGTTCAATATGGGAGTGAAAACAGTTATCACTGACAGCTACTACGGCCCGTTCCTGAAGGGCATAGCTGGTCCTGAACTGCGTGATCCCAATATTCCCGGGTATCTTAAGAAGGCTTTATCCGAAAACAGGGTGGAAATGATCCCTCCCGACGGAGACGGTTTTATTTCCTCCGAAGAATATACGACCCAGTCAGGCTGGATGTTTACAGTGGACCACGTGCCCGCGGAAAAGAGTTTTGCGGAGCAGCAGGCCGCACCCGGAAGCACCGTCAGGTTCATTTTCTCGGTTTACGGATGGGGCTCCGATATGGGCATATCCAGCCAGTGGTCCGAGGCGTATTATCAGGAAACGGACAAATCCGATCTGATCTACGACCTCGCGGCCATGAATTCCTACTATGGCAATTCTGCCCTTGATTATGTGTATGAGAACGCCCTTGCCGTGGCAAATGACCCTTATGCCACCGCAGCTTCCGTGGCCGGACAGGTCGCCATTCTGGAGAAGAATATCAGCTACAAGGTGCAGAACGGCGTGTATCCCTCTGAAGACACCAGCGTATTGAAGCCCGGTTACGGTGAGACCTTCAAGGAGGACTTTACCCCCGGAGAAAAGCCCCTGGTGCTCTCTGCGGGAAACAGGTGTTTCATAACCCTTCCCGACAAGGTCAAAAAGACCGTGTATTCGACAAAGGGTGTGGTCACGGTAAACGGAACCGGAGCGGTAACGGCAAAGAAGGCGGGGAGATCCACGGCCACCATCACCCTTAAGAACGGCAGTGCCCTGTCCTACACCTTCATCGTGGAGCAGCCCGTACTGCCGAAGAAAAAAACTGTCGTGAATGTGGGAGAGACCGTGAAGATCACCGACCTTATCGAAGGGCTTACCTATACCTCACCTGACTATTTCATCGCAAATAACCCCGACAGGCTGTACGTCGATCCCGACGGCTGCGTTACCGGGGTGAAGAAGGGCAGCGCTTCGGTACAGGTCTTTTTCGGGGCGAAGAGCTACAGGATATCCTTTACGGTTTCCTGAAGCGGGCGACAGAATTCCCGACTGTCCGGCACTGATCTGAACGGCCCAGGACAGAGGGGATGCCGTAACGTAAACGGATCAAGAAGGAGTGGTGACGGTCATGAAAAAAAAGATATTGCAGATCACAGCAGTCATGATGATCCTGGTCTTATTGCCGATCTATGCGGCGGCTTCGGGCTCTCTTTCCGGGAATGCCCTTGAAGACAGCCCTGCGAGGATAAAGGCAGAGTCTGTCATAGGTTATGCCAGAGAGCCGGAAATAACGACCATAGCCGGTTCCGCCGGTTCATTCCAGTGGGTGGCGATGTCCATCCATTCTCTCGGGATGGAGTTTACGGAGGAGGAGACTGCAGGAGTAAAGGCGGCCATATCTCACGATATATCAGAACTAAAAAATAATATCCGGGGATCGGCCACCACATATGTCACCCCTTCCGGAAAGGTCAGGTTCTCAAGTCCCGCTTACGCCGCAAAGGCCGTGATCGCCCTCTCCCTCATAGGCGAAGATCCCTGCAGCTATGAGGGATACGATCTGTGCTATTTTATCGATCATTCATGCCGGTCAGGGGATGATCTGATCCCCCGTTACGCAGTTGAAGGGGTGTTCGTTGTGCCCTACGTTCTTTGGGCGGTGAATATATCCGGTTATGAACTTGAGCCTTCAGTGGAGCGGGAGATGATCGGGTACCTGACCGACAACCGTGACAAATGGAAGGGAAATAACCCCGACGCGGCGGGACCTGTGCTGCTTTCTCTGTCCCCGTATCTGTCCGATCCGGCGGTCAGGGAGGCGGTAGATCTGACCGTAGCCGAAGCATCCGCATCGCAGGATCAAAAGGGCGGATGGTCCGCAGGCGGCGTACCCAATTCAAATTCCACGGCGGAGATGATGATGGGGCTTTATTCCGTGGGGATCGCCGACGATGATCCCCGTTTCCTCAAGGATAATAAGACCCTTTCGGAAGCCCTCGATCCGTATTATGCCGGGGACAGATTTCTCTGGAGAACGGATTCCCCGGCGGGTACGGGGCTTGCCACTACCCAGTGCCTTTGGGCGCTCTGCTCTCTGATAGATGAAGATACTCTTATTTCACGCGCCCGCGCATCGTCCTCCGCCGTGACAGGAGAAGAGACCGGGGGCGGACCGGCTGCGGATATGTATTTCATCGATTTCTCAAACGGCGGAGTAAAAGAGTTTTCCACGGAAAAAGTGTGCATCGGGGATGCTTCCATTGATCAGTGATAATAAAAAGCTCATCGGAACGGCCGCAGCTGTTGCGGCCGTTCTTATTATCATTTTCACGGGGCTTGCCCGGGTTAAAGAAAAGAGGAGCATAGATGGCGATCCGTCAGGAAACGGATCCGCCACCGCGTCATACGGCACCGGGGAGATCAATGACGAACCAGCCGGGAACGGAGGGATATTTCAGAGCGGCAAAGAGGCCGCGGAGAAACCCGTAAACGACCCTGCCGGGAATGCGGAAGATGCTCGGGATCACGGAAAAAGCGGAGCCGGACAGAGTGACGTTCACCCGGATCAGGCCGGAGAAAAGGTCCTTTCCGGGAGCCTGAAAAATCCCGGAAGTGAAGAAGACCGCTCATCAGGCGACAGGTACGATGCTGTTCAGGGTCCCGGTCAGAACGGGGACGGTAATGATCCGGGAGACAGCGGCGATAACGGAGGAGAGTCCGGATATGCACAGACTCCGCAGAACAGCGCAGTCTCAGGCCGCAAAGATGACGACAGGTATGATCTGTACGTGGACAGCGACGGTGACGGAGCATACGAAACAACTCATTCGGGCCTCGCAGAGGGCGAAAAGGTCGGGATAGAGTCAGGGGCAGGTCCTTATTTCCGCAGATGGAGGGTGAACTCGGGGAAATGCCGTGTTTCCGCTACCGCATCCCCTGAAACGACGGTCACCATGGGCGATTCTGATGTGTATGTCCGGGCGGTGCTCGCAGATCCCGGGGGAACTGCAGTCTCCAAAGAAGAGACATATGATGTCTGTTCCTTCTCCATAACCTGCAAGCCCTTCTATGACGGGTCACAGCAGGAGATCCGTAACAACCTTCCTTCCGGCGGGGAGATACTGAACGCCACGGCCGTGGAGATAAAAGACGGGGACAGCGTTTATGATGTGCTTAAAAGAGTCTGCGCCGATAAGGGGATACAGTATACAGCCCGGGACACCATGTACGGGATATATGTCTCTTCAATAGACAATCTTTCCGAGAAATATTATGACGGCTCTGCCGGCTGGTGTTACACCGTGAACGGGGAATACCCGCCGGTCTCATCCTCCGAGACAAGCGTAAAAGAGGGTGATTCCATCCAATGGATCTACGATATCTGGTCTTTCTGAGACCGCCGTGCTCCCGCTTTATTTACAATGAAATACGCCAGAAGGCCGCATAATATGCCGAGCAAAATGCCTCCGAGGATGTCAGTCGGGTAATGGACTCCTACGTACATCCTTGAGAAGCAGATGAGCAGGGCGATGACGGCGGGTATCACCGCATACGTTTTTTTGGGGACCATGAGAAAGATCACGGTGAGGCAGGCAAAGGAAATCGATGAATGGCCTGACGGAAACGAAAAATCAGGCTGGACTTCGATGATGCACATCAGCTCCTCTATGGCGTCATACGGCCGGATCCTGCCTATGACGTTTTTCAGGATAATGTTGACCGAAACATAAGAGAAGATCATTGAAAGGAAACAGCATATACCCATCCTTCTGGTCTTTTTGAATGCGACAAATACAAGTGCCAGGATCACCCAGAAGATACCGTTGTCTCCCAGCCGGGTTATCGCGATCATTATGCGGTCAAGTATGGGATTTCTCACGAACTCCTGTAACCAGAGAAGAAATCTTGCTTCCATTGCGCTGATCCTCCTTGCTGCCGGGGGTGTTTCATCGGATCCCGGTCTGCGTCAAAGCAGGCGCCTGAACTCCCGCGAGCCTGACCTGCTTTCATGAGTATATCATTTCTCTCCGGCTATTGTACAGTAAGCGGGCAAAGCGGCTGCGGCCTGAGCCTGCTCAAGACCTCTGTCGTTCTGCGGGCGGCCATATCGAAATCTTTTTTATTTGCGACTCTTCGGCACTTAACGAAATAATCACCGGCTGTTCTTAAAATGGACACAATTCATGATTAAGATTACTGAAAATCTGAAACATGAGACAGAATGAGCAGATTCACAGGAGAGGGAATGCATGAATAAGAACAAGCGTTACAGACACGAATGGAAACACGAGATATCGCAGTCCGACCTTATTTCCGTAAGGAGCAGGATGAGCGCCGTCGGAGAAGCGGATCCGCACGCAAGGGACGGACGGTATCTCATAAGGAGCCTTTATTTTGACAATATGAGCGACAGGGCTCTGAGGGAAAAGGTGAACGGGTTTAACCGCAGGGAGAAGTTCAGGATACGTTATTACAACTTTGATCAGTCGCTGATACATCTGGAAAAGAAGAGCCGCCTTAACGGCCTCGGAACAAAGTACAGCGCGTCCCTTACTCCGGATCAGGTGCAGAGGATCATCGATAATGATATCGAATGGATGATAACGGATCCTCAGCCGCTGGTAAGGGAGTTGTACGCAAAGATAAAGGGGCAGGGGCTGAAACCACGGACAATAGTGGATTACACAAGAGAACCCTTTATCTACAGACCGGGAAACGTGAGGGTGACCCTGGACTACCACATAAGGACCGGGCTTAGGAACGTGGATTTCCTCGATCGGGACTGCGTGACCGTACCTGTCCCGGGGGATCCCATCATCCTGGAGGTAAAGTGGGACGACTTCCTTCCGGACATAATAAGGGATGCCGTACAGCTCCCGGGAAGAAGAGTCACCGCATTTTCAAAATACGCCCAGTGCAGGGTGTACGACTGATCCCGCGCTCTCATAAACCGGCATTAAGCGTAACGATGGAAATAAAGGACCCCGGAACAACCCGGGATCCCGAAATATAAAGACACTGAAACCGAAATAATAATCAGGAGGAAGAACGATGACATTCAACGATATTTTCAAATCAAGCTTTCTTGACAACGTGACCAGCGTGAGTCTGCTGGACATGGCGGTGGCCATGGGCCTCGCCTTTGCGATAGGAGTTTTTATTTTCCTGATCTACAAAAAGACTTATGCCGGGGTGATGTATTCTACGACTTTCGGAGTGACGCTGATCGCCCTTACGATGATCACGGCGTTTGTGATACTGGCGGTGACGAGCAATGTGGTGCTGTCACTGGGTATGGTGGGCGCTTTGTCGATAGTCAGGTTCAGAGCTGCCATCAAGGAACCGCTTGACATCGCGTTCCTGTTCTGGGCGCTGGCGGCCGGCATTGTCCTGGCGGCAGGGCTTATCCCGCTGGCGGTGTTCGGCAGTGTGTTTATTGGGATCATTATCCTTGTATTCGCGAACCGCCGGGAAAACTCAAGTCCCTACATCCTTGTGGTGAACTGCGACGGCAGCGAGACGGAGGAAAAGGCAAAGGAACTGATCGTATCGAAGACAAAAAAGAGCGTGGTGAAGAGTAAGACCGTCCGCAAAAATGATATCGAACTGAATATGGAAGTGAGACTGCAGAACGACAATACGGAATTTGTAAATGAACTGGCGGATATGCAGGGAGTGCAGAGCGCGGTCCTGGTCAGTTATAATGGAGATTACATGGGCTGACGGAGCATTAGCTGACTAAGGCCTGAATGCCGACAGGCATTCAAACGGAGGGATATCAATGTCATCACACAGGCATATAGATATGATATGCATAGCCATTGCGCTGTGCGCGGTGCTATTCACGATCCTGTTCATGAACGGCGAAAGGCTGGGCCTGAAAAAGGTGGTGGATGAAGACGCCGAGTATCATTCGAAGGAAACGGATTTTACAGATAATGACCTCAACGGCCAATGGGACACGGAAGGCGCGGTGGAGATAACCCTGTCCGGGGACACGGCGAAGGTGGCGGGAAACGGCGCGTATGTGAACGGAAGCCATGTCGTGATCACCGGAGCGGGGAAATACGTGGTCACAGGCAGCCTCACTGACGGGAATATATCGGTGGATGCCTACGATTCTTCAAAAGTATTCGTCATGCTCGACAACGTGGACATTAACTGTTCCGATGACGCCGCCTTCAGGGTGGAGAGAGCGGACAAGGTGTTCCTGACCCTTAAGGAGGGGAGCTCAAATTCGTTTACGAGCGGGGACAGTTATTCCAAGGAAGCGCTCGATGACAAAACGGGCGGCGTGATCTTTTCCCACGACGATCTGACCATAAACGGAACGGGAAGCCTTGACATCAACGCGGGCTATAAACACGGCATGGATGTAAATGATGAGCTGGTCATAACCGGCGGCGTGATATCGATCACCTGCCCCGGGGACGCCATGCATGTAAATGACAGCATCAGGATATGCAATGCCGATATCACTGTGGAAGCCGATGATGATGCGCTTCATTGCGATACCGAGATACTGGTCGCAAGCGGGACCATCCTGATAAACAAGTGCTATGAAGGTCTGGAAGCCCCTTCTATCGAGGTGCGGGGAGGAGATATCACCGTTTATCCGGAGGATGACGGATTTAATGCAAACGGGGGTTTCGACTACCAGAAGGCTTTCGCCGAAGTACGAGGCGGCGGCCAGGGCGGAGGAACGACGGGAGATTCCACGAATCCCGGACAAACTGAAGGCGACAACTCCTCCGCAGGTACGGACGACAGTGTTCCCGGCCCGGATATGCAGATAACCGCAGAGCAGGACGCCGCGATGCAATCCATCGCAGACCAGGCCGCCGAAACCTGGACTGAGGAAAATATGCCCTGCATCACCGTCAGCGGGGGGACCATCACGGTGATCAACCCCGACGGAAAAGATTCCGACGGACTGGATTCCAACGGGAACATATATATCACCGGTGGCGATATAAGAGTGAGCCTGAATGGCGACGGCATGAACAATGCCATCGATTTCGGAAGCGAGGGCGGCGGGGTGTGCAGCATCTCCGGCGGAACCGTTATTGCATGCGGGGGCTATTCCATGATCGAAGAATTTGACTCCGGTTCAAGCCAGTGCTCGGCTATGTATAATTTCACGGATGCTGCGGAAGCCGGATCGCTGTTCGCCCTTAAGGATTCAGACGGAAATATACTCCTTTCCTGGGAGGTGCCTGCCTCCTATACATCAGTGAACGTCAGCTGCCCGGAGATGAAACTCGGAGAGACCTACACGCTTTCCCTGGGCGGCAGAGAGGAGGAGATCACCATCGAAGAGGTCTCAGCTACATATGGTGATGCCGCGGCCATGGGGGGCCATATGGGAGGCGGAGGTATGAGGCCCGGAGGTATGCGGGGCGGTGACGGATCCGGAAATGCAGGCGGATCTATGAGGCCGGGAGCCGGCGGTTCTCAGGGTAATGATACCGGAGCGGCTGCAGGCAGTGATCCACAGACTGCAGGCTCGGAGACTTCGACAGAAAATAATGCCCCGGCCGACAGCGGAGAAACAGGGACCGATCAAAACTTCCGCGGCGGCGGTCCGGGCGGCGGGTTCTCAGGAAAAGAAGGAGGCCCGGGCGGCGGGCACTTCGGACAGGGCGGCGGCCCGGGTGGCGGCCCGATGCAGAGAGGCGGACAGGAGGGCCTGACGGATAGCGAAACGTCCCAGACCGTTGATACCCGCATAAGCCTGTGGGACCTGAGCTCGAAGCAGAAGTACGCTCTCCTTGGTTCCGTGATCGTCATAGCGGCTTCGGTTTTATTTGCGGTACTGTACAGGAGGAGACTTGGCTGACCGAAAAAAACTATTTAATTTCTCTGCTGTTTTTGCTACAATTTAACAAAGTAGCATAAAAACAGCCGTAAAACAGATGGAAACAGTTTCCGGTATGGGACAAACGGTCCCGTTTCGGATCTGCCCGGGAGAGAAAATGGAAAAAATACTTGTTCTGGATTTTGGGGGTCAGTACAACCAGCTGATCGCCCGCAAGGTAAGAGAACAGCACGTCTATGCGGAAATAAAACCTTACAGCGGCATCACCGTAAAGGAGATCGAAGAGCAGGGCTATAAGGGAATCATATTTACCGGGGGACCGAACAACGTCTACGAGGAATCCTCCCCCCATTATGACCCTGAAGTGCTGAAGATCGGGATCCCCGTGCTTGGGATCTGTTACGGGGCCCAGCTCATCTGTTTTATGGCCGGAGGTCAGGTGAGTTCCGCGGGATCGGCGGGAGAATACGGAAAGGTGACGGTAAGGGTTCGGGAATCGAAGCTTTTTCAGGGGATCCCCGCCGAGAGCGTGTGCTGGATGAGCCACATGGACTTTATAAGCCGGGTCCCGGAGGACTTTCGTGTTACGGCCGATACGGAAAAATGCCCCTGCGCGGGACTGGAAGACGGATCGGGCCTGATCTACGGCGTTCAGTTCCATCCTGAGGTTACCCACACGGAATACGGAAAACAGATCTTCCACAATTTCCTCTACGACATCTGCGGATGCAGCGGGGACTGGCATGCGGGTGAATTTGCAAAGGAGCAGATAGAAAGATTCAAAACGGAACTGTCGGGGAAAAGGGTGCTGCTTGCGCTCTCCGGGGGAGTGGATTCCACCGTTGCGGCGGTGCTCCTGCACAGAGCTGTGGGACATGATCTTGTGTGCGTGTTTGTGGATCACGGACTTCTCAGAAAAGATGAGGGCGACAGGGTCGAAAGAGTGCTCGGAAAGGAAATGGGGCTGAACCTGATCCGCGTAAATGCCGCCGGCCGTTTTCTCGAAAAACTAAAAGGGGTCACGGAACCCGAGCAGAAGCGAAAGATAATAGGCGAAGAGTTCATCCGCGTCTTCGAGGAGGAGGCCCGGAAGGCAGGAAACATAAATGTCCTGGCGCAGGGGACCATATATCCTGACATCATCGAGAGCGGAAAGGGAGATTCCGCGGTCATCAAAAGCCATCATAACGTAGGCGGACTCCCGGACGTGATGTCTTTTGAGAGCATAGTCGAACCTCTGAAGTACTTCTTTAAAGATGAAGTGAGAGAGACCGGGACCATGCTGGGGATACCGAGGGAGCTTGTGTGGCGGCAGCCCTTCCCGGGGCCCGGGCTCGCGGTCAGGGTGATAGGGGATATCACGGAAGAAAAGCTTTCCATACTGCGGGAGGCTGACGCCGTGTTTCGCGAGGAGGTTGCAGCTGCCGGATTGGAACGGGATCCGGATCAGTATTTTGCGGTGCTCACGAATTCAAACAGCGTCGGTGTGAAGGGGGATGCCAGAAGCTACGGGTATGTGGTGGCCCTGCGCGCAGTCACCACCGATGATTTCATGACGGCCGACTGGACGCAACTTCCCTATGAGGTCCTTGAAAAGGCCGGCAGCAGGATAATCAATGAAGTGCCGGGCGTGTCGAGAGTGGTCTACGATATCACCTCAAAACCTCCGGCGACGGTGGAGTGGGAGTAATGTCAGGTGGCTTATATTATCTATATAGTACTTTTGATAGCAGGCATTATCTAGGATGCCTGCTATTATTTACATTATCTGGTTTATTCGGGTTTTTGTTGCCAAATCTAATTGCCTCATATGAGATAACAGCTTCATTTGGTGAATTATTATGTAGTTGAGTTCTACTGATTAGTTCAAAAACACCCTTGGAATTCAAGCTACGCATACAAATATGAGAAAATCTCTCATATATATTGACATAAATAGTAATAAAATATATACTGTATGTCAGAGGCTGAATAATTGCTGAATAATTAGCAAAACCGATGTCCATAAGTATGTAGAGGGTAATAAGTATGTTGAGCCAGTTTTCA
>JAEEGL015914473.1_pt1 | contig 20904 bp, 12 predicted proteins | sample 9134231 | NCBI WGS metagenome assembly JAEEGL01 (sample SAMN16246548, study PRJNA631951) | gut metagenome | biome: gut microbiome; feature: rumen; material: fiber-attached | host: Bos | place: Iran: Karaj | collected 2018-10
TCATGATTTTCTGTACGTTGCTGCTGTAGTGGTCCAGGTCGCGGAAGCCGTCCCAACCCTCGCCGCTGTCGTTGTTGTTCGACAGCGTCACGCCGTTCTCATTGGCCCAGGCGAGTGTCTGGCCGCCGTCGTCGTTGCGCACCACGTCGGTCGACTTGAGTTGGTAGGTCACGCCTTTGTAGGTCTCGGCAGGGAAATTCACCCATTCGCTGAGTTCCTTGTGGTGGTTAATCACCACGTCGGCAATACACCCAGTGCCCTTGCTCTTGAGTGTGCTGATGAGCGAGCGCAACTGTGCCTCGGTGCCGAAACTGCTGCGCTGGTCGAAGAAGTACAGCGGGTCGTAACCCATCGTGGTGCCGCCGCTGTAGCCGCTCTGGGGAAGCCAAATCAGGTCGAAGTACTGCGACAACTCGTCGGCTTGGTTCTCAAGGGTGTTCCAACGGGTGTCGGAGAACGAGTTCCAAGAGAATCCCTGCAACATTACGCCGCCATAGTTCGACGGCCAGCCTTGTGCCAGCATGAGCAGTGGCAGCAAAGCCATCATGATTGAAGTAATTGTCTTTTTCATCATATTGTTTGTTTAATAGTGTTGTTAACGGTGGTTGTGGCACGTGATAGACCCTATCACGGCTACAATATGGCAAAATTACTAATTATTGATGAAAAAGTGAAATATTTTTTATTAATGTTTGGTTAATTGTTGCTTTTGCGGCCAAAATCGCGCCAAATAACCATTTTTTTGCCTCTGACAACAAGATGGCAGGCACAAAAAAGAGGGCCACGTGGCCCTCCTTTTTAACTCCATGCATTATGCTTTGTGCATGATGCGCTGTAAATCGATTACTTGCCCAGCAGGATGTTGATCAGAGCGTTCAGGTCGTTACCGTCAACGTCGCCTTCGCCATCAACGTTGGCTGCATCGTTAGCAGTTTCCTTGCCCAGGATGATGTTGATGAGCATGTTCAGGTCGTTGCCATCGATAGCGCCGTCGCCATTGACGTCGCCTACCTTACTACCCTCGATGCGGAACTTGAGGTTCTGGAGGTCGAAGGTGAAAGTGAACTCCGACTCATGTTCGCCAGCGTCGAAGATGTACGCGCCGGTGTCGCCGGTGAGTTGGGTTGTGATGTACTCATTTGCGGTAATTCTCGTGTCGCCATTTGCCGGTCCAAAGCGGTGCTCGCCGTTGTTAATAACACTCCAAGCCAGTTGGGCATTGGTGAAGATGAAGTACACCTCGCCACTCAAAGTTGTGGTGTAAGTGAAAATGTTGCCATCTTCGCTTTCCAAAGGTATACCCGTTAATGGATCCCAATCGTTTAAGGTGCCCACCATGAAGATGCCTGCCGAAGAAGTGCTTATCGTATCAGCAACCAGCGTGCGGGCTTCCAGGTCAAGGGTGAGTTTATAAGTGCCTTCAAGCAACTCGAAAAGGTTTTGGCTGTCGCCCTCAGCGCCAAGTTGTTGTGCTACGCCAAGCACATCGTTCAACATAACATTGCCACTGACCGAACCAAAACGGTACGGTGCTATGCCTCCCCAGTCGTTGGGCATCACTGACAGAGCGCGGGTGAAATTAAAGTTGCCAGAGTTGCCGGTAATAGTGACGTTAGCCGTGAACAGATTCTCGCTCACTTTGTCCATTTTAATGCCCACGTTGGGAGCCCAACTGTTGCCGTTAACCGTGCCCAGGATGTAGATGTTGCCGTCGGGCTCGGGTTTGGGATCTGTATCACCAGGGGTACAATTAAATAGCATCAAGCAATTAACAGGGTCGACAGTGATAGTGTAAGAGGCTTTCACTTGGGTCACGAAAGCGTAGTTCACATTCTCACCCCAGTTGCTGCACTGGATGATCTCGCCTTGGAGTTCGGGAGTGAGAGCGAAGCCATCGCTCAAGGCGCCCATGCGGTAAGGCTCGATTTCCTCCCAAGAACCCAACTTCTGGGTGAAACTGAAGTAGCAGCCCGAAGGAATCTCGACGGTCAGGCTGAAATATTCACCGTCGTGGTCCATCTGCATGCCCACTTCGGGATTCCATCCTCCAAAAGGATCATTGCCAATGATGTAAAGAGTCTCAACGTCCTGGGCGTTAAGTGTAAACATGAGTATTGGCAATAGCGCCAATGCAAGTGAAGTAGCGAATCGTCTCATAATACTAAAGTTTGAGGTTGAATTATGCGTTGTGCATTGTGATGCCAACGTAATGTGTCACAAATATAGTAATAATTTCAGAGGTGACAAAAATGAATGTGCAAAAAGAAGAAAAAAGAGAGCCACAATGTGGCCCTCTCTTTTCCTCTGCATTAATTATGCGTTGTGCATTAATTACTTGCCCAGCAGGATGTTGATCAGAGCGTTCAGGTCGTTACCATCAACGCCGCCTTCGCCATCAACGTTGGCTGCATCGTTAGCAGTTTCCTTGCCCAGGATGATGTTGATGAGCATGTTCAGGTCGTTGCCATCGACAGCGTCGTCGCCATTGACGTCGCCTACCTTACCCTTGTTGTCCTCAACTTTGAACTTGAGGTTTGCAAGGTCGAAGGTGATGGTCAGTTCAGTCTCTTCGCCAAGAACCAACTTGTAAGCGCCGTTGTCGCCAGTGAGTTGAGTGGTATGCTCTTCGCCAATGGTGACCTCTTCGTCGCCAGCAGCGGGGCCAAAACGGTGCTCACCGTTGTTGATTACATCCCAGGCATCCTTGGTGTTGGTGAAGATGAAATACACGTCGCCGCTCAGGGTAGCGGTGTAGGTGTAGATGTTGTTGTCCTCGGTTGCCATAGCGATACCATCCTGAGGTGCCCAGTTGTTGAGCGAGCCAACCAGGAAGATGCCGGTCTCGGGTTCGGGAGCGTCGGTAGCCTCAGCAACCAGTGTGCGAGCCTCCATGTCGAGGGTCAACTTGTAGGTGCCGGGATCCAGGCTGAAGTTGTTCTCAGTGTCGCCTTCTGCGCCAAGTTCTTGGGGCTCACCAAGCACGTCCATCAGGTTAACGGTGCCCTCAACCGAGCCAAAGCGGAAGGGAGCGATGCCAGCCCAGTTGTTTGCGTTGGTGGCCAGAGCGTGGGTGAAGTTGAAGGTAGCCGAAGAGTCAGCGATGGTCACCACCGAGGTAAACAGCGTCTCGCTCTCCTTGTCCATCTTCACGCCATCGTTGGGAGCCCAACTCTTGCCGTTGATCATACCAATGATGTAGATGTCGCCTTCATCGACGGGATCGGGATCCTTCTCGCCGCCTTCCCAAGTCATCATCATCTGGCAGTTGACGGGATCAACCAGGATGGTGTAAGTAGCCTTCATAGTGGTCATGAAAGCGTTGTTCACGTTCTCACCCCACTGGCTGCATTGGATCACCTCGCCATTGAGATCTTCGGTGATAGCAAAGTTGTTGCTCAGAGCGGCCATACGATAAGAAGAGATCTCGTCCCAAGCGCTGGCGTCCGAAGCGAGTTGCTGAGTGAAACTGAAGTAAACGCTCGAAGGAACCTCAACGGTCAGGCTGAAATACTCACCGTCGAAGTCCATCTGCATACCCACAGAGGGATTCCAGTCTCCGAAGGGGTCGTTACCAATGATGTACAAGCTCTCAACTTGTGCGTTCATGCCGAGCACTGCCAGCATGAGCATGAATGAAGTAAATAATTTTTTCATAGAAATAATGATTTTATGTAAGTAATTAACATTATTTGTTTTAACCGAGCAAATATATTGATTTTTTCTGGAATATAGCCTATTTTTCTGGCACTATGCCGCAAAATTTAGCGCAAACGATTGCAAAACGCACCCTTCAACCCAGATGCAAAACGCACCCCTCAACCCAGAAGCAATAGCACCCCCTCAAAAAATCCTATAGTTGCTATAAATGCTATAAATGCTATATCCCGCACTCTCAAAAAGCAAAAAAGAGGGCCGCGAGGCCCTCCTTTTTGAAGTTATGCATATGCATTAATTAATACTTTCCCAGCAGGATGTTGATGAGAGTGTTGATGTCGCCACCGTTGATGCCCTCCTGGCCGTCAATCTCGGCACCAGGAGTTGCTTCCTCCTTGCCAAGGACGATGTTGATGAGCATGTTCAGGTCGTTGCCATCGACTGCACCGTCGCCATTGACGTCGCCAGTGGTCTCCATGCGCTTCATGATGAGTTTCATGTCGTTGAAGTCAACGAGGATCCAGTATTTTCCGGCGGGAGCCTGGACGGTCTCGTGAGCGTCGAAGGTGATAGCGATGTCGGTTTCCATAAGTTCCGGAGTGAGCACGAAGTCGCCCTCGCTCACAGGACCGAAGCGGAACTCGTCGATGTCGTCCCACGGAGTCTCGCTCTCGGGATCGGCCAACTTGGTGGTGAAGCCAATGTAGGCGTTGCCCTCGTAAGCGTCGACCAGCGTGATGTCGAGGTCGTAGATGCCCTCGCCGCGCTCAACCATCGGGGTACCCACAGTGGGATCCCAATCGCCAACCACGTTGCCAAGGATGTAAACCATCTTCTCGGGTTCGGGCTCCTCAACCCATTCGCCAGCGATGACCAGAGTCATAGTCTCGGGATCGATGGTGAGTGTCCACACACCCTTCACGGGAATCTGGATGTTGTTGCCGCCGTTCACAAGCAGGGTGATTGCGGTAGCGCTGTCGACCTGCTCCTGGGTGACGATGAAGTTGCCTTCAGCATCTGCGCCAATCCACACGTCGTTCTCGTTGGTAAACTTGAACTCAGCGTTGGCGTCCATCTCCTGGGTCACGCTGAACTTGCCGTCGTCGCCCTTAGTGAGTGCGATGCGGGCCTCGGGATCCCACTCGTTGAACGAGCCGGTCAGGTAGAAGGCTGCCTCGGGCTGCGGCTCAACGGGCCATTCGCCACCGATGATGAGAGTCATAGTCTCAGGATCGATGGTGAACTTCCAAGTGCCAGCCACCGGAATCTGGATGTTGTTGCCGCCGTTCACAAGCAGGGTGATTGCGGTAGCGCTGTCGACCTGCTCCTGGGTGACGATGAAGTTGCCATCAGCCTCGGCGCCAATCCACTCGTGGTTCTCGTTGAGGAACTTAAACTCGGCGTTGGCCTCCATAGCCTGCTCGACAACAAACTTGCCGTCGGCCTGGGTCATAGCCACGGGAGTCTCTTCGTCCCACTCGTTGAACGAGCCGGTCAGGTAGAATGCGGGTTCGGGCTGCGGCTCTACGGGCCATTCGCCACCGATGACGAGCGTCATGTTCTCGGGATCGACGACAAACTTCCAAGTGCCAGCCACCGGGATGATGAGGTCTTGACCCTCGTCGCCAATGAGCAGCGTGATTTGCGTAGCGCTGTCGACCTGCTCTTGAGTAACGATGAAGTCGCCCTCGCTCTGAGCACCAATCCACTGGTTGTGCTCATTCATCAGTTTGAACTTAGCGTTGGCCTCCATAGCCTGTTCGCCAACAAAGAGGCCGTCGTTACCCTTAAACAGGGGTACCATGGTCTCCTGGCTCCACTCGTTGAACGAGCCAATCAGGTAGAATGCGGGATCGGGCTGAGGAGTCTCGGCGAAGCCGGTGATGGTGAGCACACCATTCTCGATGGTCAGCGTGTAGGGAGCCTCTTGTGCGGCAATGCTCATGTTGTCGGTGTTGACGTTCAGTTCAAAGGTGTTGTTATCTGGCGTGAACTCCATGCCGTTGCCATACCAGTCGTCGGTGCTGGTGTGAATCTTGAACTCGCCACTGAAGACTTTCTCAAGTTTGTACACATCGCCGTCCTTGATAAACTTGTTCTCCTCGGCGTTGCTCCAACCCATTTGTGCACCCACGAGGTAATAATCAACCTCGGGGATAATCTCTTGCTTCAACTCAATCTTGAGGTCGCACGAGGTCTCGGTGACGTTGCTGACAGTGAGCACCACATTGCCGTTAACCGGGAAATTCATGTTGGCGGTGTTGCCACTCGACATGGTGTTGACACCCTCGACGAGATTTGCGCCGTAGTATACACCAGCATCGAAAGCGTTCCAGCTTTCAAAAGCATCATCCATGGCTATGCCAGAAAGTTTGAACTGACCAGCAGTAGCACCTTCATACTCGAGTGTGTAGGTGCCGTCGCCATTGTTGGTGAACGTCTGAGCTGCTTCGGGAGGCATATTCCATCCGCCGAATGCAGCACCGGTCACAGCAAATTTGCGCTTTGTAGCATCAAACTCGGGAGCGGGCTCGGCATTCACAATAGTGGCAGTTTTAACGCCGTCATAGGAGTAGATGGCACCGTCCTGGGGAACCATGTTTTCGGTCTGTGCACCTTCGTTGTTGAAAATCAGGCCTTCGCCCGATGCCTCATGAGAGTACACGAAGGTGTAATATTCAACGCCGTCGACGGTAGCAACATCCAGAGTGCTCAGGGCTACACCCGGCCATTCCTGAAAGTAGTTGCCATCGCTATCCCACGCCCAAATGTTACCAGGCGAATTCTTGTCGATGTAGATGGTAGTGGCGGCCGAAGCCATCACAGCCATCAACAGCATGCTTAAAAGAAGTGAAAATTTCTTCATAGTGCATTGATAATTTGGTTAATAAATATGTTTGTTGAATCTCAGAATATGTTCGTTTCATAGTCAGCCAGCGCGTGCGCCATGGGGCGTTTGTCTGGACTGCAAGCACATCATCTTACTATAAGCAAGCAAATATAATATATTTTTGACAAAATTCACCCATTCAGCACCTTATTTTAGCATATTATAATAATGCAATCGTTTTCACAGGCTCGCCCTCGCTTCGTTGTTTAATGCTCGCCCTCGCTCGCTGCTAAAGATGTTCGAATGCTCGAATGCTCGATTGTTCGAATGCTCGATTGGTCGGGTGAAAAAAAGTGCCACGGCGCGTGGCCGTGGCACTATACTTCAAAAATATGCTTTGAAGGTGTGATTACTCAACGGGAAGTTCGTCGTACTGCGAATTCTTGTCGAAGAAGTAGTAAACACCCAGCAGGTCGTTGAAGATCACGCGGTAAGTACCGGCGGTGTAGGGGATGTTCGGGCCGCCCTTGGTGGCGGTGCCAAGCGGGAACATCGGGCCACCCCAGTTGGGGTTCGCCCAGTTGCCGTCGCTGGCAAACTTCACGCCGCCCTCGCTGGAAGCGTCGTCACCAAAGGTGACATCGGCAAACCAGTCGTGGTTCTCACCCGAGGCTGCTGTGGTGACCTTGGTCATCAGGTTGCCGGTTACATCCCAACTGGGGTTCTGGTAAGAACCCGGCATAGCCATCTGTGCTGCCACATAGTCGGCGGGGCCGAGTTTGGTGAACTTCACAGTCGGGTTGGTCTTGTCGGCGATGTTGACCACAATCTTGTAGTAGCCCTCGTTCTCGATTACGATGTTGGGCAGACCCTCAGCGGGTTTCTCGGTGTAGTAACTCTGGCCGCCGTTCTCGCTACCGCCCGAAATACAGGGATAGTCGCTGTAAGGCATCACCAGGATGCGGAACTCACCACCCTTGGGCAGATAAGCGCCGTAAACCAGTTGCTCGAGGTTCTCGGGGTTGGGATACATTGCCACGAGGCTCACAAACTTGCCGTCGCCGCCGAGGCCGCTCTTGCGGTTGTACCACGTACCCTTGCCAATGCAGTTACCGAGAACGTACCAAATCTTCGGCATCTCGACAAACTTGGGTATTGCGGTGAAGATAAGACCTTCCACCTTATTTACTATAGCGGTGCCATCGATTTGTGTGTAAGCCGTGACATCCATGGGGGCCTGGCGCTCAACCTCGGTGGTGCCGTAGAGCGACGTCATAACGCCGGTCAGGTCGGTGCGTTGGGCAATACCTCCCTCGGCCACCTCGACGGTGCGCGAGTCGGTCTTGTCGGCATTGTAGATAGTGGCCACATAAGTAGTGGTGGCGTTCTCGCTATTGGCAGTGATGGTGGGGTTGAAGATTTGCACTTCGGTCTTGCTGCCGTCGCGCAGGTCGATGCAGCCCACGTTCTGTGCCGTGAAGGTCACGGTGGCGTCGTCAGCCTGAGGATTGCTCTGAGGCTCAGCCCAGTCCTTGTAGTCGTCGTTACATGCCGCAAAGCAGAATGCGGTGGCGACTAAGAGCGAATATATTGAAAATTTCTTCATGTTGATAAACTATTTTGGTGGCTTTTGCCCCTCCCGCTCTCTCGCGGGAGGGACGCCAGCCTGTTGAATACTTTACTCGATTTTACCAGTTTCGGCAGTGAAGTTGAAGTACATACGCTGTCCAGCCCTACCAGGCACGCGGTAGCCGAAACTCGAGGCGTCGTTCTGGTCGGGACCCATGCCACGATAAGCAATCACGCCATCGTAGACCATAAACTCGCTTCTCCACCAGTCGAAGCCCGGAATCTTCACGTAAGCGCGAACGCCGTCGCCCTCGCCACCAGGAACGCTGGCTGCGAACGGAGGCGATACGAACTCGCCATTGGGGCCGTCGGGTACCTCAAATTCGCAACCCTCTTCAAGTTCGCTCCAAGCGCCCAGCGGGGTGATGGGACCAATCATCCACACTGTGGGAGGCAAGAACTGGGTGTTGTAGTTGATGGTGCGTCCGGTAACCGAAGTGGTAATCACTACCAGGTACCAGCCAGGATTGTTCGATGCAATCTTGCCGTCGTTGTTGACAATGTCCTCGGCAAGGTCGCCCTCGACGGTGATCTTGTCGTAGCCAACCACGTTGTCACCAGCGGTGTGCTCGTGGTTGAACTGGATGCCGTCGCCATCGATGTAAACCAGGTGCCAGAAGATGTTGCCGTTGTCGTGAACCTGTACCATGTCGAGGGCAGTGTCCCAACTATTGCCGTTGAAACTGCCGGCCACGCACATTGCCTCAGGAACGGTGACGGGAGCCAGCGAGTACAGCAGGTGTACATTGCTCAGCGTTACCCAGTTTGAGTAAATCTCGCTGTCGGCAATCTTCGTGCCGGCCGAGTTGGCGGCATACGCTTTCAAGCGCAAGTACACGGGCACGTCCATCGGGAAGTCGGCTTCCTCCTTGCCGCGTTCCATGTACATCGATGTCATGGTGCTGGCAATGGTAGATGCGCTAACCTCGATTTTTGTCATGTCGTAAGTGCCTTTCAAATCCACGGCGTCGCTCTTGTCGTCCATGCTGGCAATCTGCACGCTGTAGATAGTGCGGCAGGGGAAGCCGTAGTTGGGCTGGCTGCAGTAGAGCGTCACCGCCTCGGAATTGGCCAAGTCGATATACGAGTCGGCCATCGCCGGTTTGTTCAATACGAATTGTGTGGGCTTCTGGAAGGTGGGATTCGAGTCATTGTCATCGTTACAAGCGGTGAGCATGACAAGCCCGCACAGCAGTATCAGTGATGATTTAAATATATTCTTCATAACGTTTATATGCTGTTTCAAGTGTTGATATTAATTGCGCACATAACCCGGGTTCTGAGTCAGACCCTTGTTCACCGTCAAGTCGTTGGTGGGCAGAGCGAAGAGGTTGCGATAAGCGCCAAAGTCTTGTCCTTCCTTAACGCCACCCTTCCAGGTCCACTGGTAGTCGGTGTTGCCACCGAAGCGGCCGAAGCGCACCAGGTCGATGCGGCGGCGACCCTCGAAGTAGAACTCGCGGCCCCACTCGTCGAGAATCTGACGCAGCGTGAAACTGGTAACGGGGCTGGCGTGTGCACGGTTGCGGATGGCCTTGATGGCGTCGAGAGCGGCACCGGTCACAGGCGTGTTGTCGGCGTTGCCGTTCTGGCGCGTGATGGCCTCGGCATAAGTCAGGTATGCCTCGGCACTACGCATCAGGAAGAAGTCTCCGTCGGGGAACGTCGAGTGCTGGCCAGTCTCGAATTCGCCATTTGCACCAAGCGAAGTCTTGAAGTTGTTGAACTTAGCCACAGCAAAGCCATTCTTGAACGTGTTCCAGTTGGGGATGTCGAGCGTGCGGTCGCCACCCGTGTTGAACAGGGCGCGGTCGTCGCCAGCAGCCGGAGCAACAACCCAACTGTTGCCAGTGGGGGCGTTGTCGCCGGGGAAGAACAGGCGGATGAGTTCAGGACGGGCGCGGTTGCCACCCCAGCCCTGATCGGTACCGTTGGTCGAACTGCTGTTGTAGGGGCACTCGTGCATGTCGCCGTCGAAGGTCGATGCCATCATAAACAGGGAGGTACCCCACGAGGTGGTGCGGATACCGTCTTGCAGGATGGGGAACACAGCCTCGGTCGAAGCGTCGGTAAGATCGTTGTCGCCCATGAAGAGCATGCGGTAAGCGCTGAAGGTGTACTCAATGTCGCTCACATCACCCTCGATGACCACGGTCTTGTCGGCGGTGTGCAGTTTGTGCGGGCCGTCCATCACGAGTTTGGCGTAACGTGCAGCCTTGTCATAGTTTGCTTGGCCGATGTACACCTCGCTGTTCAGGTACAGGCGAGCCAGAAGCAGGTTGCAGGCGTCTTGGTCGACGCGACCCCAGTTCCAGCCATTGTCGCTCATGCCCTGACGCAGTGCGATGGGGGCGTGCATCTTGTCGTGGATGTCAAGCAACTCGCTCTCGATGAACTCATACACCTCGGCGCGCGTAGCCTGGCGGGGCTCGTCGGCCGATACGGTGGTGGCCAGAGGCACATTGCCCCAGCCGTCCATCAGGAAGTAGTAGTCGAGAGCGCGAAGGAAGCGCACCTCGGCAGTCATCATCTCATTATAGTCGCCATATTTCTCCAGATAGTGGTTGCAGAACGTGATGGCAGTGTACAGACGATAGTAGAAACCAGCCAGCATGGGGTGGTCGGCATCGTAAGTGTTGAAGTTGAATTGAGGGATACCATCGTCACCCCAGCAGCAGATTGCCTCATCGGTGGTGAGTTCGTTGGCATTCCACATTTGGCGCACATAGCCCGACGTACCGCCGTCGATACCATCGACGTCGCTGCCGCCATTGGCTCCATAGTTGCCGGCCACGCCAATTACAGCATAGCACTTGTTGAACATTTGTTCAGGAGTGGCCTCGGTGGTGAGGTTCGGGTCGATGGCTCCATCTTTCAGGTCAAGGTCGTTGACACACGACGTCATAGCGCCTACCGACAGCAGCAAACCAGCCACCGCAAAGATATATTTATAAATCTTTTTCATGATCATTGTGCTTTATTGATTAGAAATTCAGGCTAAGGCCAAGGATGAACGAGATAGGACGGGGGTACAGGTTGTTGTCGATACCGCCGAAGACCTCAGGATCGATGCCTTTATACTTAGTGATGGTAAACACGTTGCTTGCCGTAGCGTAGATGCGGCCGCGAACGCCCTCATAGTTGCCTTGCTTGAACAACTCGCTGAAACTGTAACCCAGTGTGATGTTGTCGCACTTGAGGAACGAGCCGTTCTGTACCCAGCGGTCGCTCAGGATGGTCGACTGCTCGTAGGTCTGCCAGTTGGCGGCCAGAACGTCCTTGGGACGGTTGCCCAGGTAGTTCGACGAGGTGAGCACCTCACCGGTGTTCAGGTTGCTGGCGCCGGCCATCAGGTCGTTGTAAACGTAGTTGCCAATGTTAGAGCGCAGGCTGAAGCCGAAGTCCCAGTTCTTGTACTCTAAGCGAGATGCGAAGCCCATGGTCACAGGAGCCATCGGGTTCTTGTACATGTAGCGGTCATCGTCGGTAATCGTGCCGTCGCCGTTGCGGTCAACGACAAGACCCTCGATAGGCATGCCATTGTCGTCGTAAACCTGCTGGTATACGCGGAAGTTGCTGGCGGGATAGCCCACCTGGTGTGCTTGGATGGTCAGACCAGTACCGCTCGAGATACCACCGGTGGTCACGCGGTAGTTCTCATCGTCGGCGCCAATCAACTCAAGAATCTTGTTGCTGTTGTACGTGAAGTTGTAATCCAAGGTCCAGTTCCAATCCTCGCTCTGAAGGGCCTTGTAACTGAAGGCCAACTCGATACCAGTGTTGCGCAGCGAACCGATGTTCTTGTTCATCATGTTCTTGAACTGCGTACCGGCAGCGTTGTAAGCGTAGTTGATCAGGTCGGTGGTCTTACGATAGTACCAGTCGATGCTACCGGTCAGGCGCTGGTTCATAACACCCCAGTCCAAACCGATGTTAGACGTCGTGGTGGTCTCCCACTTCAGGTTGGTGTTGTAAGTGTTGGGCAGAACCATCGAGCCGTCGCCGATGATGTCGTAGTAACTGTCGTTACCGCTGTTGTAGTTGTAGGTAGGAATCCAGCCGTAGTCGCCGATGCCTTCCTGCTGACCGGTCTTACCCCAGCCCAGACGCAACTTCAACTCGCTGATGGCGGTCACGTCCTTCAGGAACTCTTCCTTGTTGATCTCCCATGCGAAGGCAAACGAGGGGAAGAGTGCCCAGTGGTCGTAGAAGCGCGACGATCCGTCGTAACGCATCGTGGCCGTCAACAGGTAGCGGTCGAGCAGCGTGTAGTTAGCACGGCCGAAGAACGACACCAGGTAGTTCTCGGTCAGGTAAGGCTTGTTGTTGCTCGGGTTGTAAATCTTTCCGGCCAGCGACTCACCGTTGTCGTCGACAGCGGTGGTGGTGGCGGGATACATACCGTGGCCGTAGTTGGTGTTGCGGCGCCAGAAGTGCTGCCACTCGTAACCGGCCATGATGTCGAAGTGATTGCTCTCGTTGATGTCCTTATAATACTGAGCGTAGGTACTCAGCGTGTAGGCGCGTTTCACAATCTGGTCCCAGCCATCCCAGCCGTAGTACAGCGACTGCGACGAGAAGGGGCTGTTGGTTGTCCACTGCTTACCCTTGCTCAGGTCGGTACCCAGGGTGAGGTGGAGGCGCAGGTCTTCGAAACCGTGCACCTGATAGTCGATGTCGGCGTTGCCAATGAACGCGCGGCTCACGGCGCGGTCGTCGCGCAACTCAAGCAGAGCCACGGGGTTGGCAGTTGCCAGACCATTGCGAGAGTAGGTCCAGGTGGGGTCGTCAAACTCGCTGTTCGACTTCCACTGGAAGAAGCCGCCAAAGTGCTCGTAGCCCTCGCCACCGTAGATGGGCTTCGTAGGATCCATCCACACGGCAGCACCGATGGCGCCGCCGTCGGCATACTGCGACTTAGCCCACATGAACTTGCCGTTCAGGTTCAGGCGCAGATGGTCGTCGAGAAGCGACGGGTTAAGGTTCAGAGCGGCGGTGAAGCGCTTCATGTCACTGGTCTTGAGGATACCTTGCTGGTCCATGTAGCCCAGTGATACGCGGTACGGGAGGTAACTGCTCAGCGAGCCGGTCACGGTCACGTTGTGGTCGTGGCTGAACGCCGTGCGGTAAATCTCCTCCTGCCAGTCGGTGTTCGCTGTGCCGAGGGCGGCAAGGGCGGTAGCCTCGCGGTCGCTGCCGGCATACAGTTTCTTGATGAAATCGCGATACTCGTCGCCATCCATCACATCGATGGTCTTTTTCTTCATACTCCAGGTAACGCTACCGTTGTAGGCCACGCTGGGCTTCTGGTTCTTGCGACCCTTCTTGGTGGTGATGATAATGACACCGTTCGAGCCACGGCTACCGTAGATGGCGGTTGCACTTGCGTCCTTCAGCACACTGAAACTCTCGATATCCTGAGGGTTCACCACTGCCAGACCGTTGGCCAGACCCTTAACGCCCTGGTTGTCCATGGGCACACCGTCGATCACGATCAGAGGGTCGTTGCTCGCATTCAGCGACGAGCCACCACGAATACGGATTGTGGCGCCGCCACCAGGCGTACCGCCACCGCTGGTTACCGTCACACCGGCAATCTTACCACCGAGCATGTCTTGCGCGCTCACCACGACACCCTTGTTCTTGGCGTCGGGCTTGAGGGCCGTCACGCTACCGGTAAGGTCGCTCTTCTTTGCTACACCGTAGCCGATGACCACAATGTTGTCGAGCATTTGCGTGTCGTCGGTCATGGTGACAATCACGTTCGGGGCTGCGGCCACTTCTTGTGCCTGATAGCCGATGGATGTTACTTGGAGCATGGCTCCCTGTTTCACGCCTTCAAGGGTGAAGTTACCGTCGAAATCGGTAACGGTACCCTGGGTGGTGCCTACCACGCGCACTGAGGCGCCGATGACAGGCTCGCCCGTGGCGTCCTTGACAATGCCTTGCACGGTGATTTGTGCATAGGCACCCAGCGACAGGAATAATCCCATCACCAGGCATAGAATCCGTGAAGGAATTCTAATGTTTACCTGCTTCATCATTCAATTTTTAAAGTTAATATTATGTTGTTAATTATTCGTGTCACAAGTTTGTTTTCACTCTTTCCACATCATTGCCGCCCATGGGGGCGAGCCCGCTGTGAAGGCGGTTCTTTACGTGTTACAAAATTAGTGGATTCGCTACGTATTATTTACGATTTTTTTGTTAAATAATGTGTCAAATTCGTGCAATCGTTTGCGCATATCGCCTTTTTGTCATACCTTTGCCCCCAATATAACCATATTTTTTAAGCACAATGGATAGCGACAATCGCCAGTTGACAATGAAGGACATCGCACAGGCTCTGGGCGTGTCGGTGGCTACCGTGTCGAGGGCTCTCAGCGACAGCCCGAGCATCAGCAAGGACCGTAGGGCTATGATTCAGCAATATGCCCGCGACCACAATTTCTACCCCAACGTCATCGCAGCGCAGTTGCGACACAGCAAGCGTGAGCCGCTGCGCGTGATCGGTGTAATCATGCCCGAGGTGGTGCACTACTACTTCGCCTCGATCCTGGCAGGGATCGACGACGAGGCCGCCGCGCGCGATTACCGCATCATCATCGCCACCAGTCACGAGCAGTACGACCGCGAGGTGCGCATCTGTGAGTCATTCTTGCAAAACAAGGTGTGCGGCGTCATCGTCTCGCAGTCCAAGAGCACGATGGTCTACGACCACTTCATCGGCATGGCCAAGCAGGGACTGCCGCTCGTGTTTTTCGACCGCATCTGCCCGGCACTGAACGCCAGCCGCGTCGTCGTCGACGACTACAAGGGCACTTTCAACGCCGTCTCGCACATGATTGAGAGCGGATGCCGGCGAGTCGCCTTCTACGGCACGGCGCCAAACCTGGAAATCAACATCAACCGCTACAACGGATACAAGGACGCCATCTACCACAACGGACTCACGCCCGACAAGGACCTGGTGAAGATGTGCGACAACCGAGCCGACTCCATCCGCATCACGCCCGAAATGCTCAGCATGGACAATCCGCCCGACGCCATTTTCGCCGTCAACGACGAGGCGGCCATCGGTGCCCTCTACGTCGCCAAGCGCATGGGAATTAAGGTGCCCGAGCAACTGTCGATTTGCGGCTTCACCAACACACTCTCGGCTATGGCCTGCGACCCGCAACTCACCAGCGTCGAGCAAGACGGGCGGCAGGTGGGAAAAGAGGCCGCCGACATCCTCATCGGACTCGTCGAGGGCAAGTACGACCCCGCTCACGCCGTAAAGCGCATCGTAAAAACCAAACTCGTGATTCGCGAAACAACACGCTAACCTGCGGTTGCAGATAACAGATGACAGATTAGAATTTCGGATTTGGCATGTTGCTGATTATCACCGTATAATAGCGTCGAAGACGCCGGGCGGGTCGCAGACCCGACTTTGTGCGTAAGACCATGCAAGCAACCTCGAAGAGGTGCGACGCTTGGTCACAAGCGATAATAGAATGGTGCCTCGAAGAGGAACTTCAGGATGAATATGAGCATCTTAACTGTTTTGGAATTTGAATATAAAATATACCTATGAAACGATTTATGATATTTGCTGCGATGGTGGCTATGGTGGCCACGGCGGCGATGGCGCAAACTGTTGACGATATCGCCGAGCGCGCCTACGACTTGCTCCAGGCCAAGAACTACGACGCAGCCTTCCCGCTGATGAAGCAAGCCGCCGAAAAAGGCGACTGCATCTCGATGGGCAATCTTGGCACAATGTACTACAAGGGCCTGGGAACCGAAATTGACTACAATCAGGCTCTGAGATGGTGGGGCGAAGCCGAAAAGAAAGGTTGTGGCGATGCAATCAAAGCCTATCGCGACGAACTCATGGCCACCAAGTCGTTTGAGGTCGACGGCATCCGCTACATTGTTAAAGCCGATTTCACCCTGATGGTCACAGAAAACTACGAGAATAAAAACATTAAAACGGCTCAAATACCAGAAACCGTAAATTATAAAGACAAAATCTACAGTGTAACCTCAATCGGTGACGGCGCATTCTATAATTGCGAAATGCTTGAGACGGTCACCATCCCCAACTCGGTGACATCAATCGGTAGCAAGGCATTCATGTTTTGCAAGGGTCTGACCTCGGTCACTATCCCCAACTCGGTTACCACAATCGGTTTCAAGGCATTCATGTATTGCGAGGGCCTGGCGTCGGTCACCATCCCCAACTCAGTGACCTCAATCGGCAATATGGCATTCATGTTTTGCAAGGGTCTGACGTCGGTCACCATCCCCAACTCGGTAACCTCAATCGGCAACAGCGCATTCGATGCTTGCTTCGGGCTGACCTCGGTCGATATCCCCAACTCGGTGACCTCAATCGGCGACAAGGCATTCTCCGGTTGCAGCGACCTGACGTCGGTCACCATCCCCAACTCGGTGACCTCAATCCCCACCAGGGCATTCGAAGGTTGCTGGGGCCTGACGTCGGTCACCATCCCCAACTCTGTGACCACAATCGGCGACGGCGCATTCTCTGGTTGCAGCGGCCTGACTTCAATCACAATCGGCAACTCTGTGACCTTAATCGGCGACCAAGCATTCGAAGGTTGCACTAGCCTGACCTCAGTCACCATCCCCAACTCAGTGACATCAATCGGCGACAAAGCATTCTCTGGTTGCAACGGCCTGGCTTCAATCACAATCGGCAACTCGGTGATCTCAATCGGTTACCGTGCATTCGGTGGTTGCACTAGCCTGACCTCAGTCACCATCCCTAATTCAGTAAACACCATTGGAGAATACGCATTTTCTGATTGTACTGGCCTAACCTCTGTCACTCTCGGCAGTTCGGTGGCATCAATAGGAGACTTGGCATTTCATTTAGATACAAATATAAATGAAATTACATGTAAAGTTGATGACCCATCAAAAATATTTTTGGGGTATAGATTGCTGGATGATGTGTCGAACATTAAACTTAGAGTTCCAAAAGCCTCTGTTGATCTGTATCGCAAAGCAAATGGGTGGAATTTGTTTAAGAAAATAGTTAAGGAGTAAACCATTGATAACAATTAAGATTGAAAAAATAGTATAATACCAATGAAACGAATGATTTATTTTGCGGCTCTTGTGGCGATGACGGCCACAGCGGCGATGGCGCAGACGCCGAGCAACCCAGCACGGCCGCGCCTGGTGGTAGGCATCGTGGTCGACCAGATGCGCTGGGACTACCTCTACACCTGCCAGCACATGTGGGGCAGCGGGGGCTTTAACCGCCTGCTGGGCGAGGGCTACAGTTGCGCCAACACCATGATCGACTATCTGCCTACTGTCACCGCCTGCGGCCACGCCAGCATCTACACCGGCTCCACCCCGGCCATTCACGGCATAGCCGGAAACAACTACAAGATTGACGGCCACAACACGTCGAGCGTGCGCGACAACACGGTGAGCGGCGTGGGCACCACGTCAAGCGGGGCACAGAAGTCGCCACGCAACCTGATGGTGACCACACTGGGCGACCAACTGAAACTCGCCACTGGCGGCAAGGGCCGCGTGGTGGGTGTCTCGCTCAAAGACCGCGCAGCAGTGCTGCCTGCAGGACATGGCGCCGACGGGGCATACTGGTACGACAAAACCACGACTTCCTTTATCACCAGTACCTACTACTGCAACGAGTTGCCCAAGTGGGTGGTGAATTACAATAATGCCGCTCATGAGTTGCTCGCACAAGACATGTGGGACAAGCCTTACGGCGTGACGGCAACCTTCGGCATGGCCGAGGCCGCCTTGCGTGGCGAGCAACTGGGTAAGGACGACATCACCGACCTGCTGGCCATCAGCGTGTCGACGACCGACATGACTTCGCATCACTTCGGAGCGCGCTCGGCCGAGACCGACAGCATCTACAGCCAACTCGACCGCGACCTGGCGCGCTTCCTCAACGTGCTCGACCGCGAGGTGGGGCAGGGCAACTACCTGCTGTTTCTCAGCGCCGACCATGGCGGCACCTATAGCGAGCCGCACATGCGTGCCCTCAACCTGCCCTCGGGACGCTTCTACGATACACAGGTGCAGGCCGACGCCAATGCCGCGCTGCTTACGCAATTCGGCGTGGACAACCTCATCACCGACGCCATGGAGTATTCGTTCTACCTCAACCACCACGCCATCGACAGCGCCGGCCTCGACCGTAACGCGGTGGTCGATGCGGCCCTGAAGGCCATTGGCGACCGCCCCGAGGTGATGTGGGCTGTGGACCTGGAGCGCCTCAGCGATGCCGCTGTGCCACAAGAGATTAAGGAACGACTCATCAAGGGCTATCACCGCAAACGCAGCGGCGAAATCTTCGTCATGCCCGTCACGGGCTACTACGCCAGTTGGGACGGCGACGTGCGCGGATCGAACCACGGCTCGTGGAACCAGAGCGACACGCACATCCCACTGCTGTTCTTCGGATGGCACGTGCCACACGGCGAGACCACGCGCCTCACTCACATGACCGACATCGCGCCCACCGTGGCCGCCATGCTTCACATCCAGGCACCCGACGGCGCTCTCGGCCTTCCAATCTCATTTGAATAGATTAGTAATCAATAACCTTTAAATTTTTTACTATGGCAATAATACAAAAAGTTAGGGGCTTTGAGCCCAAGATTGGCGAGGGCTGCTTCCTCGCCGAGAATGCTGTGGTGGTGGGCGACGTCACCATGGGCAACGACTGCAGCATCTGGTTCGGTGCAGTGCTGCGTGGCGATGTGAACACGATCACCATCGGCAACCGTGTGAATATTCAAGACAATGCAGTCATTCACACCCTATACGAGAAATCGGTGAGCATCATCGGCAACGATGTGTCGATAGGCCACAACGTGGTGGTGCATGGAGCAAAAATTGGTGATATGGCCTTAATTGGAATGGGCAGCATCATCCTCGACCACGCTGAGATTGGCGAGGGTGCCATCATCGCTGCGGGCAGTGTGGTGCTCAGTGGCACCAAGGTCGGCCCACACGAGTTATGGGCAGGCAGCCCGGCGAAATTCAAAAAGATGGTCGACCCCTCGCAGGCCAGCGAAATCAACGTGAAAATCGCCAAAAATTACCTGATGTACTCCACCTGGTATCCACCCCAAGAGTAACAACAAAATTATCAAGTACTTATCAACAAATTAAACGAATTAAACCAAGTCATTTGTTATCGCCAGCAAAGAATTTGTTTAATTCGTTTAATTTGTTGACCATCAATCCGTTGACAAATCTGTTGATTATTTTGGGCCGATGGCGCGGGGCGTCAGCGGGTTGGCGTCCTTGTGCCACTTCGTATTGCCCTTGAGCAGCGACTGCTTGTTGCTGAGTTCGTTCATGTAGTGCACCTCGCAGTCGTTGAGCGTGACAGGCTCTTTGTTGAGCCAGAACAGGATGCTTCCGGTGTTTTCCGCGAAGCGGCAGCGGTCAAACGTCATGTTGTTGGAGAACAGCGCCGTCACCGTGGCATCACCGTTGCCGCAGCGTACGATGTCGCAGTCGGTGAAATGCGCGTCGTCGGTGTAAGAGAGGTTCACGCCGCCATCTGAGCAGTCGCGAATCACCGTGTTGTCAACCTTCACGTTGTTGCAGTCCAGGGCCTCGATGCCGTAGGTGCCGCAGCCGTACAGGTCGCAGTTTACAATCTCCACGTCGCTGCAGCCGCGCAGATAAATCACGCCACCGGTGCACGTGCCCTTCTCCACGGCGTGACCTAAGGTGAGATTCTCGATGCGGATGTTGTCGCAGTTCTCAAAACTCAGCACGTTGGCATAGGCGGCGTCGACCACCAGATGCGCGCCCGACTCGCCACGCAGCGTCAACCCATGTATGTTCCTGATAATCAACTCACGGCCCTCGTACACCTCTTTGCTGATTACCAGCGGACTCTCGATGTCCTCGGGTTGCTCCTCCTCCTCTTGGAAGTAGCCGCGACCCTCGACGCCGTAAAACAGGCTCGGGCGGTTCAGCACCTCGCTCAGGTTCATAGGCTGGTAGCCGTTGATGACCACCGCCATATTGTTGGTGATGCCTGAAATCACATCGACGGCCGACGAGGCGTGCCATGCCGCCATGTCCTTGTATACGGGCACAATGTCGGTGTCGCCGTCGAAGTCGTCATCGATGAAGCGTCCGCCGTCTCTCTCGCATTCATCGCCGGCGTGGGCCAGCGCATAGGTCAGCGCCTGCTTGTTGACGCTCTCTTGAAGCGTGAGCGGCGACCGCGTGCTCAAGATGCCCAGCGCACGCTCAATGTCATCCTGTGACATGCAAATCAGATAGGCCCAATTAATGGTGAAATCGGTCACAATGCTTTTTAACTCACGTTCTTGCATTGACTCTTGAGTCTTCTCGCATTGCTCGCGAGTGGCGTGCACCCTCGGGATGAGGCAACTAATGGTTTCCTTCTCGGGGTAGAACGCTAAGCAGTCCACATTGTCCTTGCTGATAAACTGCACGCGCGCGTCCCACTGGCAGTCGAACTTCGGGTCGTCGGCCTGACGCTCGGGAATCAATTTGTACTCGCCCTTCTTCTTGTCCACCTTTTGGATGGTGAAGTCCTCGTCACTCTCTTTGTCGATAAAGTGTATCACACCGCTATGTCTTACCTCGGCAGTGTAATAATGCCACCCGTCGAAAAACGTGTCGCCGTCTTTTATCTCCTGCGCCCAAGCACCCAGTGCCATCAGCGCAACAATTAGTAATAATGATATCTTTTTCATAGCCGCTATAGTTTTGAATGCAAAATTAACGCTTTTACCCGA
>JAEEGL010599112.1_pt1 | contig 20903 bp, 15 predicted proteins | sample 9134231 | NCBI WGS metagenome assembly JAEEGL01 (sample SAMN16246548, study PRJNA631951) | gut metagenome | biome: gut microbiome; feature: rumen; material: fiber-attached | host: Bos | place: Iran: Karaj | collected 2018-10
CAAAAGCACTGACCTCATCATCCCGGATATCATTATCCCAGATGAACTCCTCATATGCCTTTTCTATATCTGAGCAAGCTGTTCCACGCTTGCATCCGATCCCTATCGTCACAAATCTCTTCTCGTTCTTTTTTCCCTGTCTGCTGGTTATGATAGCCTGCGCACCAATCGTTTCTTCAATCATCCTGGCCAGCCTGTTTGCTCCGCCATATTCTTCGGACAGTATCGGTATAGCAAACTTTCCGTCTTCATCCACTACAACCACCGCAGGATCCGAAGTCTTTGATCTGGGGAAAGCCGATATTGCCCGGACCGCTATCCCGGCCGCACCGATAAATACAAGGGACTCTGACTCATAAAATACACTCTGAGTCCATTTAGACAGACCACCTCTTTCTATACGGTCGCAAAAAATATCCGAATGATTTTCTTCTTCATCTGTTCTACTTTCTATAGAACAGTTTGTAATGCCGCGATCAGGAATGTTATTCCGTAATACTTCTTCCAGTTTTTTACCCAGCTCATAACCCTTATCTGTAAAAGCAGCGATGCTCACTCTTCTCTTTTTATTCCCGCTCCTGTACATAGTGGTAAAGTCAGGATGGTAAAGTTTTGACCTTTCTCCAATACCTTTCAGGAAATCCCCCACAAGTATCAAAGCAGTCTTTTCTATACCTTCAGATGCAGCCGCTTCGGGAAGAGTATCTATTGTGCACTTTATTATCTTTTCATCCGGCCAGGATGCCTTATAGACTATTGCAACCGGAGTATCTGCTGATAAGCCTCCGGTTATCAGTTCAGACTTCACCTTTTCCGTAAGGGAGGCTGAAAGAAAAATCGCCAGCGACGCTCCCGTAGCCGCCAGGATATGCAGCTGCTGGCCTTCAGGCACCGGTGTACGGCCTTCTGCCCGGGTGATTATCAGACTCTGGCTCACTTCAGGAAGGGTATACTCTGCATCAAGCGACGCTGCAGCTGCCAGGAAACTGGATACCCCGGGAACAGAACTATGTTCTATTCCAAGTATATCAAGCTTTTCCATCTGTTCCCTGATTGCGCCGTAAAGCGAGGGATCCCCTGTATGAAGCCTTACCACCAGACCGTCCCTGTACCGATCCATGACATCAACCACTTCTTCAAGAGTCATCTTCGCGCTGTCACGTATATCAGCGTCTTTTCTTGCATATCTTAAGAGTTCAGGATTCACCAGACTTCCTGCGTAGATTATACAGTCAGCTTTTTCAAGATATTCTTTTCCTTTTACTGTAATGAGTCCCGGATCACCGGCACCGGCTCCTACAAAAATTACCATATCTAAATCTCACCGCCCCACTCTTTTATCAGTTCCCTGCCTTTGTCAGTTACCCCGAATACGCCGTACTTCCTTGTAAGCAATAGTGCTCCTATCCTCATATTTTCACCGGCTTTCCTCTCCAACCTGTTCTGAATGGCATTCAGTATTCCCTTTGTAGCTGATTCCAGCACACCGTATTCTTCCAGCACGTCCACGCAGGCTTCAGTGGTAACCTGCTCACCGATCTTCTTTATGCATTCTGCCGGTGCACCGCAGACAGCAGCATGAAAACCTATCACTTCCTGCCTTCCGTCGGCACAGGATGAATGGGTATTCATAGCACCACCGGCTATCTTAATAAGCTTACCGGTATGGCCTATAAGCATCACTTCTTTGAAGCCACAGACCTTGCACAGTTCAATCGCATCACCTATAAAATTCGAAACCCTGGCATATCTTATTCCCTGCTCAGGCTTTATACATTTTTTGATAAAATCTTCTCCCAGGTTTCCGGGCGTAAGTATCACTCTGTCAGCACCTTCGCTGCGGATCTGCTTTAGCGCCACTTCTATGGTCTTTACTACGGCACGCTCTGACATAGGCTCAACTATGCCGCTGGTTCCGAGTATCGATATTCCTCCCTCAATCCCCAGATAAGGGTTCATTGTATTCTTAGCCCTTACGGCACCATCCTCTGCCGATATTATCACATCAAAACCGCCCTCGTATCCGTTTTCATCAGCAGCCCTGATCACACTCTCCGTTATCATTTTTCTGGGCACGGAATTAATAGCAGCTTCTCCTATGCCGCGGTCAAGCCCCGGCTTGGTAACCCTTCCTATGCCTTTGCCGCCATCAATAGTGACATCGCCACTGTCATTTAATCTGACGCTTGAGGTGATCTTAATACCGTCAGTCACATCCGGATCGTCACCTGCCCTTTTCTTTACGGTACATACTGCCAGCTTCCCGTCTTCAAGAAGTTCCGAAGATTCCGCAGACACACTTACCTTCATGCCTCCCGGTGTGTAAAGCGACAGCTTTTCAGGGACTTCACCTGTAAGCAACAGCATTGCTGCACCATAGGATGCCAGTGAGGCAGTTGTTCCTGTTGTATAGCCTATTTTTAATTTTTTATCCCCGACCCTTTCATATATACCCCCGGGATTCATTATTTCCTCTATCTTTTCACGTCCCACATCGTAGAGACCTGACAGAATTTCTGACTTCATTACATCCTGTGGAAGACCATATTTATATACTTTACCACCCTTTACCATCAGTACCCTGTCCGAAAAACTGTTGGCAAGAAAGAGGTCATGTACAGACATGAATACGGTTACAGGTGCCTCAGCTCTATGTGCAACAGCAGCCAAAAGTTCCATCATCTCTATCTGATATTTCAGGTCAAGGAACGCCGCAGGCTCATCAAGTATCAGCACTTCGGGACACTGGGCCAGCGCCCTTGCTATCAGCACTCTCTGCTTCTGTCCGTCAGACAGGTTGTCAAAAAGCCTGTCCCTGTACTCATAGCAGTCGGTCTCCCTCATAACCTGTTCTATTACCTGTATATCATCCTTTTCCGGAATGCCAAACCACCCGGTGTAGGGGTAGCGACCTGCCGATACCACATCAAAACAGCTTTCATTTTCATGGCGTGTCCTGGCGGTAAAAAGAACGGCTGCTTTTTTTGAAAACTCTTTTCCTTTTATCTCGCGGATATCGGTTCCGGAAATATAAACTGTACCTGCCATTGTCTCCAGCTGTCTTGCCACCGCATGCAGAAGTGTAGACTTCCCGGCACCGTTGGGTCCGATAACCGAAATAAGTTCACCGGAAGAAACAGTAAAGTCCATACCTTCCAGCACTATGTTTTTCCCATACCCTGCAGAAAGCTCATTTACTTTTATCATGTCACTCATCCCGCTGCCCTCTCTTTCTGCCGGCCATTATAAATAGAACTATCGGTGCCCCAAAGAAGGCTGTCACAGTGGAAAGTGACAGTTCGACAGGCGAAAACATAAGCCTTGCGATTATGTCACAAAACAGAGTAAAGGAAGCTCCCGCAAGTATAAGTGCAGGTATAAGGATTATGGGCCTGGACTGTTTTATAAGTTTTTTTACCAGAAAGGGAACTGCTATTCCAACGAAGGATACAGGCCCTGCATATGCTGTAACCACTGCTGAAAGAAAACTGGAAAAAATGATCATCAGAAGCTGCAGGCCTCGTACATTTACACCGAGACTTTCAGCATACTTTTCTCCCTGCATATATGCCCCGATGGGTTTTGACATAAGGAATACGCCGGCTATCCCGATAAAAATAAGTATCACAGCTGTATATGTTCCCGGAAAAGCCGCACTGGAAAAGCCCCCCTGAGCCCAGCCGTGAAGACTGATTATTGAAGTATCATCCGCAAATGTAACCACAAATTCCGTGACCGCAGTACAGATATAGCCTACCATTATGCCTGCCACCAAAAGCACGCTCATGCTTTTTACCCTGAAGGACAATACAAGTATCAGAAATGTAGAAAGCAGTGCACCTGCAAAGGATGCAAGTATCTTAAGCACTGAGGACATGCTGCCTCCGCTTGCCACCACAAAAGTCATGGTCAGCACCATGGTCATTTTTGCTCCTGATGATATACCCATTACATAGGGGCCTGCTATAGGATTTCTGAAGAAAGTCTGAAGAAGATATCCGGAAACGGCAAGAGCCGCCCCGGATACAGCCGCTAAAAGAGTACGCGGCATGCGGATATCAAAAATTATCATGCTGTCAGTTTCTGAAAGAGGTGCAAAGATATTTACGGAAACACTGCCGGCCGCAACAGATATGAATGCTGCCGTCATCAGCAGCACGAGCATTACCATAAAGCCTATGATCGTTCTTTTTTTCGTTCCGGCCTTTTCCAATCAGTTATTTCCAAGCTTTCTGAGGTGGACCGTCTCCCCCTCTCCTGTCAGCATATTGTGTATGTCGCTGACTATTGTTCCCACTTCATTCGAGTTCTGGTATAAAGAGCTTTCCATCACCCATACATTGCCGTCTTCAAAAGCTTTGAAACCGGCAAACATAGCATTCCTGTCTATTATATCATCAAGACTGTCAACATGGTCTATGGTTGAATCATATACCAGAAAATCAGCTTCTCCGGCCAGTGTCATGAATTCTTCCATTCCGAATTTTACGGTTGACTTTACGCTGTCGTCATTTTCATCTGCTGCAAGTATATAATTTCCGCCCGCCATTTCGGTCATCCGGGCAAATGAGCTTCCACCTTTCGTGCATACTATCTGTCCGTTGGCACTGACATAGCACGCCACTACCGTATAGCCGGTGTTACCAAACTCCTCAAGGGAATCCACGATAGCCTTCTGCTCGGAAAAGGCCGCTTCCGCCGCATCTTCCTTTCCAAGTATCAGGCCATATACCTTTATCCACTCCATCCTTCCTATGGGATCCATCTCATAGCTGGCCCTGTCTATCAAAACAGGTATCCCTAAGCCTTCAAGCTTCTCCACTACTTCAGGCTTATGGGTTACCATGGTATTTTCTATCGCGAGCTCACATCCCTCTACCGTAAGTGTTTCATAATCCGGTGCACCGTAATTGCCGCAAAAAATCATATCTCCGGATTCCATTGCCCTTACAGCCTCGTCTATGGTCCAGTCGTCTTTTTCTATTCCTGAAAACCTGACAGCATCAACTGCGTCCAGCTCTGCAAACTCGCACATTGCCGCAGAATTTGCCAGATAGATATTTTCTAACGGTCTCTTTATGACAGTCATTCCCATTGTATCATCAGGTATCGCTGCCCCTTCCGGAACTATCAGATACTTTCTGCCGTCAGATATCTCTATGGATGAATAACCGCCTTCATAATCCGTTATTGAAAACTCAGTAGCCGCAGCGTTCTCACGGACACCGGTCACCTGCAGGTAAACGGTTCCGTTACCTGCTTCAGTCACATCCGGACCTGTCCCATCCTGCGGCACGTTTTCTTCTGTAACTTCATTCTCAGAAACAGAAAAAGACCCTCCGCCCGTACATCCGCAAAGGGACATACAGGCAAGAAGAGTCCATGTAATTATAAGCTTATTTACTTTTCTTCTATTGTGGAAGAATCGAAGCATATTGTGTACTCAATCTCGTGAGGCTTGCTCATTGCTGTTGTATCCGCAACAAAGGGGATTTCCACATCAAAACCCACGAGGGGAAATGCAAATACTGACAGTCCTGAACTTATATCCGAAGTATATGTTACACCGTCAAGTATTGCATAGTCATAGTTATCACTTGAAAACTCTACATAAACAGTCGCCTCGCCGTTTTCTACGGTAAATGCCGCAGGTGATGTAACAGATGCTCTGCCTGTTCCGCCTGAAAGAACTGCCGCAACAGTGTATTCACCATCTTTAAGCTGAAAATCTGTTGAAGCTTCTGCCCCTTCTGCCAGCTCAACTTTTACTTTATGGTCATACCACTTTCCCTTTTTTCCTATGATGGCTACATCAAATTCCTCGCCGATCACAGGAACAGGAATGTCAAAACCATATACCACTTCGGTATCACCGTCATCGTATGTCACCGTATCCTCGGTGGGTTCTATTATCTTAGCTCCCTCCTTTTGTGCATCCTCTGCGGTTCCCTGGAACACATTCAGTATTCCGTCTCCCGCAAGGGTCACATGGATCGTTGCAACACCGTTTTTAACGGTAAGTACGCCCTGATCATTAAGAGTTTCATTTACATGGAACATTGAGCTGTCTGTAGTAAATACTGCTGTATATGTACCATCTGCAGGCAGCCCGGATGTTCCGTTTAAGTTACTGCTCAGAGTTATTTTTTTTTTAATGCCTCATCGATGTGTGCTACATAGATAGCCTCTATTTCGGGAATAGAGCCAAGGCCAAGGATCTGGCAGTCAATGGACTCGAACTTTCCGCTTGCCTCGAACATGCTCTTCCATGAATCCTCATCATCGCCTGCCATGTCATTGTTTGCATGGTCACCGGCAACAACCATAAGAGGTCTGAGGACTACATTTGTGTAGCCTGCCTCTGCAACATTGTCGATAACTACGGAGCATTCTGTGCTCTCAGGCTCGCCCTCTACGGTACCTACGAATACGTTGTCATATCCGAGAGCATCGAACTGTGCCTGCATCTGCTCATAAGTTACCTTTGCCTTATGTGAAGTACCATGTCCCATAAGAACGAATGCTGTTCCGGCTTCCTTTGCAGCCTCAAGGCTGTCAAAACCTGCCTCGCTTACTGCAGCTGCAACAACTGCCTCTGCAACAGCCTTCTTGTCATCGTTGGTCTCTGTAGCATCAGCACCAACCTCGCCCAGCATAGGCTCGGAAACGATGATGGACTCAAACTTATCATTGTATTTCTCAAGTGCTTCAACAAGCTCATCATACTCAGCACCATGCATAAGGTGTGTAGGCTGAACAACAAGGTTCTTAACACCGTTATCTACTGCACGGTCAAGAGCCTGCTCAACATTGTCGATGAACTCACCGTCACGTGCCTGTACATGGTTGATGATGATCTGTGCTGTAAATGCACGGCGAACTGACCAGTCAGGATATGCTTCCTGGATAGCCTTCTCGATACCGCCGATATCATTTGCACGGCTGTCATTAAATGATGTACCGAAGCTTACTACAAGTATCTCATTCTCACCTATATCATCTGCATTAAGGGGATCGTCCTTGGACGCATCACCTGTGTCACGTCCGAAATAATCGGGATCTGCAAACTCACCCTCTACAAGCTCCTTCTGAGCATCTGTAAGAGCATCCCATGCTTCCTTTGCAGCTACGCACTGTGCATCTGTCTCATCAGTCCTGGTCTGTACATAGATAGCATCGATAAGTTCTGCAACATTATCTGCCAATGCCTGATCCTCCTCTGCTGATCCTTCCTCAGTTGTTTCTTCGGTCGGTTCCTCGGTTGCTTCTTCAGTAGTCTCTACTTCTGTTTCTGTGGGGGCAGGCTCATTGCCGCCTTCACAACCTGTCATCACTGTTCCTGCTGCCAGCATTGCTGTCAATGCCATGGCAAAAAATCTCTTTTTCACTTTTCTTTACCTCCTTAGTGATAAATGATTGCTCTTTTAATATAAGAACAAAAAAACACTCCCTGCCTGCTGGCAAAGAGCGGATGCCGGAACTCCCGTTTCCTCCAGCTCCCTAAACAGACTGAACAGGATTGTCTGCTTAAAGCTTTGTCAGAACACAACAATTCCGTGACACGCTCTGCCGGGTCTCGCGGCACGCATCTCCATTAAGGCAGGTCTCCCGACTTAAAATCCTCCCGGTACGTTTCCCTTCCCGGATCACTCCAGTGGGCGATCATATGAACGACCGGTCCTTATCACGGTGACGAGCTCGTCAGGGATTTTCACCCTGTTCCCTTTTATCCTGAGCGATATGACACCCCCAGGCACCCTAACAGACGAATGAATTATAATCCTTTGTAATGTAAAATGCAAATATTTGGCCCTCATTCTTTTATTGAAAAAACAGCCTTCATGGGCTAAAATAATTAATCGAAAGCGGAGCCGGAAAACGGCGGAAAGGTGTATTATGGCTAAGACAAAGGAAATAAAGACTATAGGCGTACTTACAAGCGGCGGAGACTCCCCGGGAATGAATGCTGCCATAAGAGCAGTGGTCCGTAAGGCACTTGCCAACGGCATGACAGTGAAAGGTATAAAGAAAGGCTATCAGGGCCTGATCAATGAAGAGTTCATGGATATGGACAGACATTCCGTATCTGAAATAATAGGACTTGGCGGAACCATACTGGGAACCGCAAGATGCGAAGAATTCAAAACCCCCGAGGGTGTACAGAAAGGCGCTGAAATATGCCGTAAACACGGGATTGACGGCATTGTGGTCATCGGTGGAGACGGCTCATACCGCGGCGCCCAGAAGCTCTCACATGAGGGCATCAATACAATAGGTCTTCCGGGAACTATCGATCTGGATATTGCCTGTACAGACTATACCATCGGCTTTGATACAGCCATCAATACGGCAATGGAGGCCATCGACAAAGTCCGCGATACATCGTCCTCACACGAAAGATGCTCTATAATAGAAGTAATGGGAAGAAATGCCGGCTTCATAGCCCTGTGGTGCGGTGTTGCTAACGGTGCGGAGGACATCCTGCTTCCCGAAAAGTATGACTACAACGAGCAGACACTTATCAACCACATAATCGAAAACAGAAAAAACGGCAAGAAACATCACATAATCATCAATGCCGAGGGCATCGGACACTCCACCTCCATGGCTAGACGAATAGAAGCTGCAACAGGCGTTGAAACAAGAGCTACCATTCTCGGATACATGCAGCGCGGCGGTTCCCCCACCTGTAAGGACCGTTACTACGCTTCCATAATGGGTGCAATGGCTGCAGACCTTCTGAAAGAAGGCAAGACAAACCGTGTGGTTGCACAGAAGAACGGCGAGTTTGTTGATTTTGATATAGACGAAGCACTTGCCATGACCAAGTCAATACCGGATTATGAGTACGAACTTTCAAAGATATTATGATAACATCCGCAGCAAACGAAAAAATAAAGCATCTCATAGCATTAAGGGATAAGGCAAAGGTCCGCCGTGAGGAGGGCCTTTTTCTTGTGGAGGGAATACGGATGCTGCGCGAAATACCGCCTGCAGATCTGGATGCTGTATTTATATCTGAGGAGTTTTATAAGAAAAATCCGAACGCACTACCTTCAAATGCCGAGATCCTGGATAACAGGATCTTCGAAAAGGTTTCAGCTGTAAATACACCGCAGGGGGTGATCGCCATTGTCAGACAAAAGCAATATGTAATGAATGACTTAACTGCCGCTAAATCCCCTATGCTCCTTATGTTAGAGACTATTCAGGATCCCGGGAATCTGGGCACAATGTTCCGTACTGCGGAAGCCGCAGGCTGCAGCGGGATCATCCTGACTTCAGACTGTGCCGATCCCTATTCCCCCAAGACAGTACGCTCCACCATGGGCGCCATACTCAGGCTTCCCTTTGTTACTGTGCCACAATTGGATGGTATCTTTACTATTCTTATGGGTAAAAATATCGTCACATATGCGGCCGCGCTTGAGGCATCGGTTCCCTATAACACCGCAGACTACACACAAGGCTGTGCCCTGCTCATAGGCAACGAGGGAAACGGATTAAAAAAAGAGACAATAGAAAAAGTAACTGCTTCGGGAGGGTGTACCATACATATTCCAATGGCAGGCAAAACGGAGTCATTAAATGCATCTGTAAGTGCCGCAATACTTATGTATGAGGCTGCAAGGCAGAGATCGTTTATATCACATAGCTGATGCAGCTTTCGTAACAGACAATGCCTTACAGGTAAGCATTATCTGTCGCGAAAGCGCGATACATTCGTTACTATAATAAAATCTCATACAATAAAAGGAGGAACATCATGAACATAGGATTTATCGGAATGGGTAACATGGCCGGAGCAATGATCGGAGGTCTGTTAAAAAACGGACTTGAGAAAAAAGAGAACATTTACGGTTCCGATGCAAGTGAAGCTGTTGTGAAAAAAAGGACAGAAGAATTCGGTATCAATACTACCACTGATAACCGTGAAGTTGCTAAAGCTTCAAATTATCTTGTACTTGCAGTTAAGCCTCAGTATGCAGTATCTGCCATAAACAGTTTTAAAGATGTCATTACAGATGATACAGTCATAATCTCCATTATGGCCGGCAAGAGTCTTGCATGGCTTGAAGAAGCTTTTGGCAAAAAACTCAAATTCGTAAGATGCATGCCCAATACTGCAGCCCTTGTAGGTGCGGCAATAACAGGTGTAACCCCTAATGATGCGGTAACAGAAGACGAACTAAAAAATGCGATTTCCATAATCGAGTCCTTCGGTAAAGCATCTGTTGTACCTGAGAACCTTATGGATGCCGTATGTGCAGTCAGTGGGAGCTCTCCTGCATATGTATTCATGTTCATCGAAGCAATGGCAGATGCAGCCGTTGAAGAAGGCATGCCAAGAGCCCAGGCATACGAATTTGCCGCAAATGCGGTATACGGAAGCGCAAAACTTATGATAGATACAGGCAAGCACCCCGGTGAGCTGAAGGACATGGTATGCTCCCCTGCAGGAACTACCATTGCAGCCGTAAGAGTACTTGAAGAAGCAGGCTTCCGCGGAACCGTTATAGACGCTGTAGAAGCTGCCGCAGAAAGGTCGAGGGAACTGTAATCCTAAATCCCCCCATAGTTATCGGCGCCACCCCTTTACCTGAGGCAATGCATATGTGACCTTTACATTATCATTCCCCAGGACTTCCCGCAGTTCACTTACTAACTGTGCAGAAATCTCAGTGCCGCCTTCATCCGGATGAAGTACCTTTTTCTGATCTGATATATATCCTCTCAGTCCATCCTCCCCCGGATGTTCGGAGAGGATTTTTTTTATGTCATTAATCTTATCACTCCGCTCAGTTTCGTCTTTATACTGTACCCAAAGAGTCTTCTGAACAGACTCTATACTGTCGATTCTCTCAGCGATCAGCTTCCCGTCCTTTTCTTCCTCGGCACTGACTTTTCCGTTTATTATCACTTTACTGTCCTCGGCAAGCAGCGACCTGTACTGTGTAAGAGTCTTTGGAAATACTATGACCTCAGCCTGTCCCACCAGATCCTCCAATGTAACAAAAGCCATGGCATCACCTTTTTTCGTATATTTGATCTTTATGCCGGAAACAATCCCTGCCAGTGAGATCCTTGAACCGTCAGACACATTCATAGTCTTAAGCTCGCTGATATTTTCGTATTCCTCCAGATACAGATCCGTAGTGTAATTGGTCACCAGCGAATCCCACAATCCCACGTATTCCTCAAGAGGATGACCGCTTAAATATATGCCAAGCACTTCCTTTTCCAGCTGGAGCAGTTCTTCGCGTTCAAATTCTCCTATGTCTTTTGGTATAACAGTCTCACGCTGACTCCTGCCTTCCTCTCCCATAAGATCAAAAAGGCTGATCTGCCCCGCCATGGAGCTCTTCCTGTCCGCAGCTACCGAATCCATTATGTCAGGATAAATATACATAAGTTCCTTGCGCTTAACACCAAAGCAGTCAAAAGCTCCCGCTTTTATAAGATTTTCTATCAGGCGCTTATTTATGCCTTTATCCGATGTACGCTCTATAAAATCACGCATGCTCCTATAGGGACCGTTAGCATCACGTTCCTTTACCACTGCCGCAACCACATTGCTCCCCACACCACGTACAGCATTCAGCGCATAATAGATCCCGTTCTCATTTACGGTAAATCCCACGCCACCATAGTTAATATCAGGAGGAAGTAGATTTATCCCTTTTGTCCTGATATACATCAGGTATTCGGAAAGCTTTGTGGAATTGTCAATAACGGATGTCATGATAGCTGCCATGAACTCCGCCGGATAATAATGCTTGAGATATGCCGTCTGATATCCTACCACCGCATAGCAGGCTGCATGTGATTTATTGAATGCATACTTGGCAAAGTCCATCATAGTTGCATAAATACGGCTGGCTGCCTCCTCGGATATCCCGTTCTTTACGCAGCCCGGAACAAAGGCCGGCCAGTCCGCCTCAGGAAGGTCCTTTTTCTTTGCGGCCTCTATCTCACTCTCATTGCCATGTATGAATATATTGCGCTCATGCTCCATGACATGTTCTTTCTTTTTGCTCATGGCACGGCGCACATTGTCAGAACGCCCCATGGAAAAGCCTGCCAGGTCACGCACTATCTGCATAACCTGCTCCTGGTAAACTATACATCCGTATGTAGCCTTCAGTATCGGTTCGAGCTCCGGACATTCATATACTATGTGCTGCGGGTCGTTCTTACCCGCAAGATACTTCGGAATGAAATCCATAGGCCCCGGACGATAAAGCGATATACCGGCAATGACATCCTCAAGACACTGCGGCTTAAGAGTCTTCATGAAATCCGTCATGCCCGCACTTTCAAGCTGGAACACTCCGGTACAGTCACCGGATGAAAGCATGGCATAAACGGCCGGATCCTCATAGTCGATCTTTGAAATATCTATTGTCTTACCGGTGGCAGCCTTTATATTGTCTAAGGTATCCTTTATGACCGTAAGTGTCCTAAGCCCCAGAAAGTCCATCTTAAGCAGGCCCAGAGGCTCCAGTGTAGCCATGGTAAACTGTGCCATCACAGCATTGTCTCCCCCAAGTGCCAGGGGAATCATATCATCTGCAGCCTTGGGACATATCACGACTCCGGCGGCGTGCATGCCCGTCTGCCTCGGAAGCCCCTCCAGCTTGAGCGCATAATCAATAAGTGTATGTACATCATCGTCTCCCCTGTATTCAGCCATAAGATCCGGATTCTTTTCCAGTGCATCAGACAGGGTGATATTCAGCTCGTCAGGGACCATTTTAGCTAACTGGTCACATTTAGCATAGGGCAGATCCATTACCCTGCCCACGTCCCTTATGACGCCTTTTGCCAGGAGTTTTCCGAAGGTTACAATCTGAACTACCTTCTCGCTGCCGTACTTTTCCCGGACATACTGTATGACATCCTCACGGTGGTTATAGCAGAAGTCCACGTCTATATCAGGCATGGATACACGTTCCGGATTAAGAAAACGCTCGAAAAGCAGCTGATAGCGTATGGGATCGATATCCGTAATGTGAATAGCATAGGATACTATACTTCCGGCCGCACTTCCACGCCCCGGTCCCACAGGAATATCATGCTCCTTGGCGTAGTTGATATAGTCCCACACTATCAGGAAGTAATTCACAAAGTCCATGGTCCGCATTACATCCAGCTCGTATTCCAGACGTCTGCATAATGCATTCCAGGACCATATAGGAGAAATACCTCCGTCATCGGCATATTTTCTTTTTATCTCATCGTCCTTTATGGCACTGTCTATCATGCTGTCCAGTGAACTGCCGGCTTCTTTCTCAGCAGCCGGCTCAGGTATCGGTACCACCTCTCCGCAGCCCTCCTGTGAAAGCCTGTACTGCTCAGGATACCTTTCCCGCATTCCCATATCACAGAGGTAATTCAGGTACTGCCAGGAACGGATATATTCATCTACTGTAGCAGTGCCGTCAGTTTTTTCATTTCCTGATTCCTCTCCGGCTTTACGATAGCTGTCCTCACCTTTTTTTATGTATTCCCTTCTGGATTCCGGCAGACTCTCTATGTATGCATCACTGTCAAATTCTTCCGGAATCTCGTACACCGGCAGAAGAGGCTTGCTGTAATGTATTTCCACATGACAACGCTCGGCAATTTTTGCGGTATTCTCTATCGCCTCTGTTGCGTAAGGGAATAGCTCACGCATCTCCTCCTCACTCTTTACATAGAACTGTCCGCCCTCATAACGCATACGGTTCTCATCGCTTAAATGCGCACCGGTCTGTATGCAGAGAAGCACATCGTGTGCCTGTGCATCATCAGCATAGGTGTAATGGCAGTCATTGGTAGCGACTAAAGGAATGTCCAGGTCACGGCTCATCCGCATAAGTTCCATATTAACCGTTCTCTGTGCCGGTATGCCGTGATCCTGCATTTCCAGATAATAATTGCCCGCACCGAAAAGATTTTTGTACCAGAGTGCAGTTTCTTCCGCCTTCTCTATCATGCCCCTGGTTATAAATCTGGGAACTTCTCCGGCAAGGCAGGCCGACAGACAGATAAGTCCCTCATGATACTGCTCAAGCACTTCATGATCTACACGCGGCTTATAGTAATACCCTTCGGTAAATCCCTTGGATACTATCTTTACAAGATTACGGTAGCCTGTATCATTCTCCGCAAGAAGAATGAGATGGTTATACCTGTCGTCACCGCCTGAAACTTCCTTGTCAAATCTTGAACCAGGAGCAACATATATCTCGCAGCCAAGGATAGGGTTGATCCCAGCCTCCTTAGCAGCCTCATAAAAATCGACTACGCCGTACATAACGCCATGGTCTGTTATGGCTGCGGCAGTCTGCCCCAGCTCCTTTACCCTGCTGACATAATCCTTTATTTTGTTTGAGCCGTCTAACAGGCTGTATTCCGTATGCGTATGTAAATGGACAAAAGACATATTAACCCCCGTTTTTTAAAATGACTCCATAAGACCGCTTAAACCGCCTTCCCTGTATACATCTTTGTAATAATCCAATTCATCGTTTATCAGTGAATCGATCACCTGCATCCCCAGCAGTTCAACAGGGGCCCTGTCATCAGTAAGTACCAGTCCTGCACTCTCATGTACCGACAGCCTTTCCCTGACATCCGTAAGCTGCTTTTTCAGACCTTCATCAGGAACGTTCTCACATCCTTTTGATAGTGCCGACATCATGTCCGTGTCGACAGATGCAAAAAGCTCACGGTTGGTGGAATTCCTCACATCGACTACAACCACATTTGGAAATACACTTGTCACCGTATCCGAAAGATAGTTAGTTATATCCGGATCACCCGTTTCATCATAGCCATGCATGTTCATATTGACTACCATCACACCACCGTCTTTCAGATGATCCCTTACCATTGTGAAAAACTCCACGCTGCTCATCTGGAATGGTATGGTTATATCCTGATAGGCGTCCACCATGATCACATCGTATTTTCCCTTATCTGCCTGCAGATAGGCACGTCCGTCATATGTATGGACCACTATGTCATCCGACAGTTCAAAGTATTCATGTGCAAGATCAGTTATCTTTTCGTCTATCTCCACACCGGTCACTTCAGAGCCCGGGAAAAACTTAGTACACTGCATACCGAAAGTTCCCGTTCCCATTCCAAGGATCAGTATGTCCAGATCCTCTGAGGATTTTGCTTTCTCTCCGGCATACATGGCCATAGTCGGTGCTGCCAGCGCGTAATCGTAATACATTCCTGTCAGATCACTGCTCTTCATGCGAATAGACTGTACACCGAATAAAACATTCGTGGACAACATGGTAGCCCGGTCAGAATCCGTCACCTGCAGATAGTTATATATTGACTCACCCTCATAGGTCAGCGAATCATTCCAAAATGCAAAATTGGAACGGTGCCCTAATATGCAAGCAAGCAAAAACAAAGCACTGCCGGCTCCAAGAATGATTTTTTTTATCTTCCCACTTTTTGCTGTCAGAAAATATACGGCAGCAATTATTATAAGTATCCCTGCAAAAATCAGGAATGTGGCAGATGTTCCTACGGAAGGGATAGTTACAAAAGTAGGCAGAAATGTCCCTATGATCGATCCGATCGTATTGCAGGCCCCCAGCTTTCCGGCCACGGAACCGCTCTCTCCAATATCGGATATGGTGTATTTAATAAGGGACGGTGTCACTGTTCCCAATAAAAACAGAGGGAAAACAAATATGATCATACAGGCAGCAAAGGATGACCAGATCAAAAGCCCTGTTGAAACCGTAACTATCATCAGGCCTGTTATGGCCAGTATGATATATTTCCCAAGGACAGGTATAAAGGCTATCCAGACCGCCGCTATCAGTATCCTTGTAAAAAGCTTGTCCGGTCCGTCTCCCTTATCGGCCCATTTTCCCCCGATCACATTTCCAAGTGCCATGGCGATCATAATGGTGCCTATTATTATGGTCCACACTATCTGTGACGAGGAAAAATATGGCGCCAGCAGCCTGGAAGCGCCCAACTCCACTGCCATCACTGCCATTCCTGCAAAAAACTCGGTTATGTAAAGGTAGTATCTGTTTTTTAATATATCAATCTTCACTGTAATTCCTCGCTCTCTATGTATTTCGGTACAATAATTTGTGCGGCGGACTGAACATCCCGCCTTCTGATCCGGCTCAAACTGCACTTGCACCTGCTCCGGAGGCCATTGCAGATGCGGTCGTCATTTCGGCCATAACATACAATATATGGATGATTTTGTTACTGACTCAGTATACAAACTCAGTATGCAGAAACAAGCAAAAACACCGGCACTTGAGCCAATAACGAACTAATGTTCATTTTATCATATTATGGTTTCAAAAAAAATCATGTTTCGAAAAATAATACCGCCAATATAAACAGGCAGGTGTGCTATAATACAATTTATGAAACTTGCTATCACACAACCTTATCTTTTTCCATATATCGGTTACTGGCAGCTGATCGCAGCAGCGGATCGTTTCGTCCTGCTGGATGATGTGAATTATATTAAAAAAGGATTTATTAACAAAAACCGCATACTATACAATAATTCTGCCCATCCCTTTACCATATCCCTGGATCATCCGTCCCAGAACAATCTCATAATGGATTCAAAGCTTTCCGCCGATCCTGAAAGTCGGATGAAATTTTTGCGGCTTGTCAGGGATGCATACAGGCATGCTCCATATTTTGATGCAGTTTATCCGATGGTGGAACGTGTGATGACGAATGCTGAGACAGACCTTACGGAGTTTATTTTTTACAGCATCAGGGAGACAGCCTCCTACCTTAAGGTGCAGACAGATTTTACCAAATCCTCCCTGGTAGAAAAAGATCCTGCCCTTCGCGGACAGAACCGGATTATAGCCATATGCAAAAAGCTCGGGGCAGACACCTATATTAATCCCACCGGGGGGCGGGCACTTTATGATCAGGAATCCTTTGCCGCCAATGGTATGCAGCTTTACTTTATCGATATGAAACAGGATATGGTTAGATACAGGCAGTTTGCAGAGCCTTTCGTTGAAAACCTTTCTATCATAGATGTGATGATGTTCAACAGCGTGGATGAGATCGGTGAAATGCTCAAACTGTATGAACTGAATGCACAGTAATAAACTTAACAGAACCAAACTGTCGTGTGCAGATACGGTTACAGAAGCAATATCCGGGTAACCTTATTTCATAAACATATCTATGGCTTTGTTCATTTTATCCACCGCTTCCTTGTCGTCCTCTGCGACTGCTTCTACTATACAGTGCTCAAGATGTTCTTTCAAAAGTGCCTTTCCGGCATTATTCACTTCACCTTTAATTGCCGCAAGCTGAATGAGCACGTCTGCGCAGTCCTGCCCGTCCATGAGCATTTTTTTTGTTGACTCAAGGTGACCGATAGTTCGTGAAAGGCTGTTCACGATTTTCTTTATCTCGGCGGGATCATGGGTATGGCTGTGTGTATGATGTCCGTTGTGATCGTGTGTATGCTTATGATATTCTGTATTTTCTTTTCGGATTCCCGCCATTTTTCTTCCTCTTTACTATCCGGTACAGTCAAAAATTTTCTTTTCTAAAGGTCTGCCAAAAGAATAAAACGATATCTTTCATATTCTTTCAGAACCATTTTATTATAAATCATGCAATATCGCCACAAAAAACTTGTTCTGAAACAGTTTTTAATCTATCATAATACCCGGATATTTTTCCGCATAAATAGCTTAAGAATATACCTTAATTCATTTTTCAAAAAGGAGCCTGATAATGAAACATATCACACTTGAAAAAGATATAAAGGATGTCGTTGTTTCCGTCATCCTGCCTGTTTATAACGAAATAAGAACTATCGAAAATGTCATAAATACTTTGCATGCAACTGACTTTAAAAAGGAATTGATCGTCATAGATGACGGATCCACTGACGGCTCAAGGGAATTATTAAAAAAACTCAGGATAGAAAAGAAAATAGACAAGCTCATACTCAACAAAAAGAATATGGGCAAAGGAGCGTCATTAAGGAGAGGTTTTAAAGCTGCCGCAGGTGACCTCGTCATAGTACAGGATGCAGACTTAGAGTACGATCCCAATGACATAAAGCTTCTCATAGTCCCCTTTGTCGAAAGCGATGCTGAGGTAGTATACGGATCCCGGTATCTAAAGGGCAATAAATACCGCGTAGATGGTTTCTACCACGAATTCGGAAATAAAGTTCTCACAGGTATGTCAAACATCTGCTCAGACCTTTCCCTTACGGACATGGAGACCTGCTACAAGATGTTCCTGCGTGAAGTCATCCAGTCTACAAAGCTCTGCGAAAACAGATTTGGTTTTGAGCCGGAGGTTACAGCCAAAATTGCGAAGCAGAAAAGAAGGATATATGAGATCCCAATTTCCTACTCACCCAGGACATTTGAGGAAGGGAAGAAAATCGGAGTAAAAGATGCCTTCCGTGCGATATGGTGCATACTAAAATACAATTTCTTCAGATGATACAAAGCCCCGCCAACCGGCGGGGCTTTTTGTTTTTTTACAGCATGAACTTTTTCAGCTTACTCTGAATACCTCCATGGAACCGGACATGGAATTGCATTTCTCCTGCCCGTTCTCACAGTCCGTACAGTGTAAATCATAAATACTTTCAACCCAGATATTTCTTCAGAACATCAACCTTGTCTGTCTTCTCCCAGGGAAGATCAAGGTCATCGCGGCCGAAATGGCCATATGATGCGGTCTGCTTGTAGATAGGTCTGCGAAGGTCAAGCATCTTTATTATGCCGGCAGGACGGAGGTCAAAGTTTTCCCTGACGATCTCTGTCAGCTTATCATCAGCAATCTTACCTGTACCGAAAGTGTCAACAGATACTGAGGTGGGTTCTGCCACTCCAATTGCATATGAAAGCTGTATCTCACACTTGTCGGCAAGGCCTGCAGCCACAATATTCTTAGCCACATATCTTGCTGCATAAGCGGCAGAACGGTCAACCTTTGTGCAGTCCTTACCGGAAAATGCTCCGCCGCCGTGACGGGCATATCCGCCGTAGGTATCAACGATTATCTTTCTGCCTGTAAGACCGGCATCACCATGAGGTCCGCCTATTACGAAACGGCCGGTGGGATTAATATAGATCTTTGTATCCGCATCGATAAGCTCCTTGGGAAGGACAGGATCAAAAACGTACTTCTTTATATCCTCATGGATCTGCTCCTGTGTCACATCATCATCATGCTGGGTAGAAAGAACAACAGCCTCAAGCCTTACGGCCTTGTCATTTTCATCATACTCAACCGATACCTGACTCTTTCCGTCAGGACGCAGATACTTAAGGGTTCCGTCCTTACGAACCTTGGTAAGCTGTCTTGTAAGCTTATGTGCAAGCGAAATAGGATAGGGCATAAGCTCAGGAGTCTCATTTGTTGCATAGCCGAACATCATCCCCTGGTCACCGGCACCTGTATCAAGGTCATCTTCAAGAGTGCCTTTCTTTGCTTCCAGAGCCTTGTCAACGCCCATTGCGATATCTGCTGACTGCTCGTCAATGGCAGTAAATACAGCGCAGGTGTTGCCGTCGAAACCATACTCGGAACGGTCATAACCAATCTCCTTAACGGTATCACGAACTACCTTCGGGATATCAACATATGCTTCTGTTGTGATCTCACCTGTTACTACTACGAATCCCGTGCAGGCCATTGTCTCGCAGGCCACACGGCTCATGGGATCCTGTGCCATGCATGCGTCAAGGATCGCATCCGATATTGCATCGCAGACTTTATCGGGATGACCTTCAGTTACTGATTCTGATGTAAATAATCTTTTTTCTGACATTTTTCTTCCTTTCTTTTATTTGATATAAATCGTTACCAACTGTTATCAGCCGGTGCAACAAGCATCCTTTCACGAAGCCTGAGCGGCTTTTATGAAATTTCCTGTCCCTCCGTCCTGCTGCATTATGCCTAAACCAGAAACCGCTTTCGCAGTCCTAACAGCAAAATAAAATCCGCTTATCAATAAGCGGACTCCCAAAACGAATCCTCTTATTGTTCGACAAAGGCTCGGCACCGGACCGTCCTCTCGCTCAGGTTGGCACCTTCCATCATTCCTTCCGGGGTTGCCGTGGTTTCACAGGTCCTATGTACCTCCACCACTCTGAATAAGAGTTCATCAGTTATTCTTTTTTCAGACATAAGCATACAACGACTGTGCCTATGTGTCAATAAAAAATTAAGTTTTCTCCCGCTTTTTATTTAACAGAGACTATAACCATAAACGGTTAATAGTCTCTGTCCTGTAATAAATTTACAAAAACTTCCCACTTGTTGTATACCACTAACTTCCTCACACCGGTAGCTTCTCTCAGAGCAGCTATTCATACATGGGATTGTTATTTCACTTTCATACTGAGGGATATCCGCTTCTTTGCGGGATCTACTCCCAGAACCTTAACCTCCACAATATCCCCCACTGACACGACCTCAAGCGGATGCTTAATATATCTGTCTGACATCTGGGAAATATGCACCAGACCGTCCTGATGCACTCCTATATCCACAAAGGCACCAAAGTCGATGACATTCCTCACTGTTCCCTTAAGGATCATTCCTTCCTTAAGATCCTCCATGCTCATAACATCCGAACGGAGTATTGGCTTAGGCATATCTTCTCTGGGATCCCTCCCGGGCTTCTCCAGTTCTTTTATGATATCTTTTAAGGTGAGTTCACCTACGGACAGGTCTGCGGCCAGCTCCGATGTATTTTTTATTTTTGCTGAAAGTCCGGGCAGTCCTCCCTTTTTTATATCAGCCGTCGAATAACCAAGCTTTTCCAAAAGCTTCTTTGCTGCATCATAAGACTCCGGGTGTACCCCTGTCCCATCCAGCGGTTCCTTTGCATCCGTTATCCTTAAGAAACC
>JAEEGL013500370.1_pt1 | contig 20903 bp, 16 predicted proteins | sample 9134231 | NCBI WGS metagenome assembly JAEEGL01 (sample SAMN16246548, study PRJNA631951) | gut metagenome | biome: gut microbiome; feature: rumen; material: fiber-attached | host: Bos | place: Iran: Karaj | collected 2018-10
GGCTTAAAGTACAGAAGCGGATTCATTATTATTGTTCACAATGAATTTTATCTTAGGGAACTCTTCCTCAAGCATCTTGGCTATCTTAGGCAGATAGATCTGCTCCGTAGCCGAATGTCCTGCAATGATCGAATTTATGCTGAGTTCTTCGAGTGCCACTGTCAGGTGATGCTTGATCTCACCGGATATCACGGTATTGCAGCCGGCTTCGACTATCGCAGGGATCGATTCCTCATCAAAGGAGCCGCCTTGAACGAATACTTTGCCTGCTTTATTGTCAGGATTATTTACCGTGATAATACCGCTGGCATGAAGTCCGTCTGCAGCCCGCTTTGCAAGGCTTTTTACCGTCTCACCTTCAGGACTGTCATATACGATGCCGCATACCGTGCCGTCCAAATGGACAGCATCAGTTGCCCCGAGAGCTTCGGCGATAGCCAGATTACCGAATTCGTCAGTAAGATCGAGATTGGTATGGCTGGCATAACAGGATATGTCAGCTCTTATCATCTGCTGCAGGAGTTTTCCTGTTACGGAATCAGTTGTGACATTATCGATCCCGCCGAAGATCAGCGGATGATGCGTTATGATCAGATTGAATCCGTTCTTCTTTGCGGCTTCGATCGCCTTGGTCGTACAATCAAGCGAGATTATGCAGCCTGTCACTGTTCTTTCCCTGTCACCCGCGATAAGTCCCGGATTATCGTACTCAAGTGCGTTCTCCAAAGGGAACTTTTTCTCAAGGAAATCAGTTATGTCTTTAATCCTCATGATCTTCCTCCAACATGGACCTTATATTCTCATCGCCTCTTGCCCTTACGGCAAATATATCATCAAGATGCTCGAAATACTCTCTTGTAAGGTCGTCGTCTTTCTTCATAAGGCAGGGACCGTAATAACTCTGACGTCTGCTTAATTCAAAAGGTATTCCCGAGTATTCAAGTCTCATTACATTATAGAAAAATCCCCTGTCTTTACAAACCTTCTCATCGGCAAAGACAAATCCCCGGGAAGCAAAAAAATTCCTTACCAGATGTGTTGATTTTTGAGACTGGATGACAAAACCGCACTTCTTAAGAACATCTTTGGGAGTTGAAGCGATGATCCTGGTAACGATATCGATAATATTAAGACCGCCCATTCCGGCAATGACCACAATGTCGTTTTCCTCAAGATCTATCCCGTCAAGACCGTCTGTAACCTTTACCGTGCACTTGTCTTTGAAACCCGCCATTATCAGGGAACTCTTTGATTTCTGCGCGGGGCCTTCATGGATATCTGTACATACCGCGTGATCGGAAACGCCTTCTTCAAGGCATCTGACAGAAAGGAAACCATGATCGGAACCGATATCAATAACTCTTCCGTGTTCGAGACACGATCGGCTCTCACGGACAGATTCAAAAACAGTCTCAAGTCTGACGGATAACTGCTGCATCAGAGAACGCCCAAAGCATCTATCATCTTAGCCTTATACTCGGATATAACCGTAAGGTTCTTCTGAAGGATAGTCCTTTCTTCTTCAGTCGCCCCGGAATACAAAGCCAATATTCGCTTCTCTTCCTTATCACAGACTGCGATCCTTATCTTATAGAGATAATTCAGATACATATCGCGTTTTACTTCAATGTTCTTCTCACTGTCTGCTTTATCAAACGGAGCAAACATGACATTCTCGGCTTCGAGACCGTTAATGGTTACGCGGCTGAAGCAGTCAGTCATCCTTGCAAAAGTAACATCTCCTGTTCTGTCGAGGATAGCAAGAAGATCGGAAACAAGCTCCTTCATCGTATCTCCTGTAAAATCAGCCGGGCGCAGGATATCTGTCCTTGCAAGGATCTTCTCGTCAACAAGAGAATCGCCCAATGCCAATGCATAAGCAAAAAGATTTATCTCTTCAATGGAAGCACTGTCATTGACTTCGTGAACTTCAGGAACATCGGCAGAAGGCTCTGTGACATCTGCAGCAGGAGCACCTTCTATCTCTTCCGGCACAGCCGCGTTGCGATTTGATAACTCCTCTTGTCTCTCACGGGCTATGCTTCTTTCTTTTGATGCCCCTTCGTTCCTAATATTGGCATCTCTTAAAGCATTGATCCTGTTGAAGACAGCTTCGCTGCTTGCGCCGAGATATGAAGCTGCCGTTATGGCCATGGAAGAACGCTTGATCTCATCATTGAGCCAGGAAGCATATGTGCATACATCTTCCTGATACTTACCTTTGTCCAATCCCTTCTCTTCGGTGTAATTATCGTTATACGCCCTCTCGAGAAGATACTCGTCAACATACAGGGCATTATCTACAACTTCTTTGAAAGCCTGGACACCATGCTCCTTTATAAACGCATCAGGGTCCTTAGCTTCAGGAACCTTGGCAATCTTTATACGAAGATCAATTCCGGAGAGCTTGCGAAGATATCCGGTCATCAGCCTGATGGCACGCAGAGCTGCCTGCTGGCCTGCATTATCGGCATCAAAGAAGAAGATGACTTCTTTGGCAATACGTGAACAGATCTTCAGATGTGTCTCGGTAAAAGCCGTGCCGAGAGATGCAACGGTATTACGGAATCCTGCCCTGTGCATTGCGATGGCATCCATATAGCCTTCAACAACGATAAGAGAATTGGGCTTTTCCTTTCTGGCAAAGTTCAAAGCATAGAAATGGTCCTGCTTTTTGTACACAAGCGAGTCCGGAGAATTGATGTATTTCGGAGTCCTCGGATATTTTGTATCCAGTGCTCTGCCGCCGAAAGCGATAATGTCACCCGTCGAATCATAGATCGGGAACATAAGCCTGTCTCTGAACATGTCAATGACAGAGCCCTTCTTGGACTTGGAGAAGATACCGGAATCCATCATCTCTTCATCCGTGTAGCCCTTACTCTTAAGAAGTCGATAGAGGTTATCCCAACCATCAGGCGCATAACCGATGCCGAAGTGATCGATCGTCGCTTTATCCAATCCACGTTCTTCGGCGTATTTTCTTGCCCTGGCAGCTATTCTCTCGTCATTAAAAGAACTCTTAAAGTAAGCCTGTGCTTCATTGAGTATCTGGTTTACTCTGGCTTTCCTTTTCTTTAACCTCTCTTCGGCAGCATTGTTAGTATACCTGTCATCAGGAATGGGAACTCCATATTTGTCCGCAAGGAATATGATCGCTTCGCGGTAGTTCAGATGCTCGATCTCCATTATGAACTTAATGGCATTTCCGCCTTTTTGACAGGCTCCGAAACACCAATAAATACCTTTTGCGGGATTTACGGAGAAAGAAGGAGTCTTCTCATCGTGGAAAGGACAAAGCCCCCACATATTGCCTCCCCTGGGCTTCAAAGACACATAATTACCTACGACGTCGACTATATCAGCCTTCGCCAGCACTTCGTCGATAACGCTTTCAGGTATCCTGCCCAACTTTCCCTTCCTTTAAACATACGGCCCGGTGTTAAGTTCCGGGCCGGTAGATTCATTGATCAGCTATCAGATCACTCAGGTTTGTCTTCCTTCTTCTTTGAACCAAAAAGACCCTTCTTCTCAGATTCAGGTTCTTTCTTGATGGATCCGTCAGGATTGAGCTTGTCTCTCTTGACTACAGTCTGGATAGCACTCTTTGTATATGTAACAAGTGAGTTTGCTGCAGATGTGGAGATCGTGATCTCATCGTCTTTGATGTTGGCAACAAAACCGACAAGTCCGCCGATAGTTACAACCTTATCGCCTACAGCAAGAGTCTCCATCTCCTTCTTAAGTTCCTTATCGCGCTTCCTCTGAGGTCTGATAAGGACAAAATAGAAGACAACAAACATTACGATAAGGATACCGATGGAATAAAGCGATCCCATCTGATCCATACCAAATGCACCTTCGGTACCTGTTGCTGTCTCCTCAGCAAGTACTCTCACATAATCAAACATTAAAACTTCCTCCGTTTATTATTCGTTATTGGCGGCAATTACATCGGACATGTTGAAGTATCCGCTCTCCTTGCCCTTCATGAAGCTTGCAGCTTTAAGTGCGCCCTTGGCAAAGACATCTCTTGTCTTGGCACTGTGGCTTATTGTAACTGTTTCTTCGTCACTAATAAAGTATATCGAATGCTCTCCGACAATATTTCCGCCTCTGATGGAAGACATGCCGATCTGATTGGTCTTTCTTGCTTCGTTCACGGAATGTCTGTCATAAACAAGTTCCATCTCATCAGGAACCGTATCCTTAACGGCATCAGCGAGCATTACAGCAGTTCCCGAAGGCGCATCAAGCTTACGGTTGTGATGAGCTTCCAGGATCTCGATGTCGTAATCGGGATACAGTGTGGCAGCAGCCTTCTTGATGAGCTCGATCATGACATTGATACCGAGACTCATATTTGCAGATCTGAACACTGCAATCTGCTCGGAAGCCTTATTTATATCAGCAAGAGTAGCCTCATCCAAAGCTGTCGTGCAGCAGATGAAAGGCTTCTTTCTCTCGATCGCGAAAGCCAGAATGGCAGGAACCGCCTTGGCATTGGAAAAGTCTATGATGACATCAAAATCCTCAGTCGCTTCATTCGGATCCTTGTATACCGGGAACCCGAGATCATCTCCGGGGAACATATCGCAGCCTGCGACAACAGAATAATCTTCACTCTGTTTGCAAAGGCCGGCGATCGCCCTTCCCATTCTTCCACAACAACCGTTCAGAAAGATCTTAACCATATATACTCCGGATTACTTAACGTATTTGTCCATGGCGGAAACATCGTACTGAGCGAGTGTATCTGCCATTCTCTTGTGTCCTGCTTCGCTCATGTCGCAAAGAGGAAGTCTGCAGGGACCTGCATTCCAGCCGAGGATGTTCATTGCTTCCTTGACAGGGATGGGATTGACCTCACAGAAAAGCGCATTGATCAGAGGCACGAGTTCGACCTGAGCCTTACGTGCAGCCTCATAGTTGCCGTCGAAACAGTCATGCATCATCTTGCTTGTAACTTCAGGCAGGATGTTTGCAACAACGGAGATAACGCCCTTACCGCCCAGTGAAGCAAGAGGAACTGCGAGTGCGTCTTCACCGGAATAGATATCGTATCTGTCGCCGCAAAGGCTGAGGATATCAGGAACCTGACCGAAATTGCATTCCTTGATGCCTACGATATTCTCGATGTCGGCAAGCCTTGCCAGGAGCGCAGGGCTGATATTAACGTTTGTCCTTGACGGGACATTGTAAAGAATGATCGGGCACTTAACTGCCGTAGCGACCTTCTTATAGTGCTGATAAAGACCTTCCTGTGTGCACTTGTTGTAATAAGGCGTAACAAGAAGAAGTGCATCTACTCCGAGCTCTTCAGCTTTCTTGGAGAGATTTACGCAATAGTTGGTATCATTGGAACCTGTTCCTGCAATAACCGGAACTCTTCCTGCTACCTTCTCTACTGCGAACTTGATGGCAGCGATATGCTCTTCATCATTCATTGTTGCAGCTTCGCCGGTAGAACCGCAGATAACTATGGAATCGATCTTATTCTCGATCTGGAACTCGATCATCTTGCCAAGTTCTTCAAAGTTGATTCCGCCGTCTTCAAAAAACGGAGTAACGATGGCAACTGCGGCACCTTCAAATACAGGATTTGACATAAGGATTGTCCCCCTTACAAATACAAATGAAAACAGTACTTTTGTCTGTTTCCTACGAATTTTAACATTGTCCTTTATATATAGTCAATTTATACTTTGAGGGCGTACAAGTGTACTTCTCACGCGCACAAAATCAATTTTCGGGATCGTTATTGAAGCTTATCTGATACTTGGTGTAATCAAAGTCTGATATTACTTTTTTGTAAATCGCATTAAGGGCAGACTTGTTGATTGCCTTGATAACAAAATCCATCCTGTATCTTCCCCTCAATTCATAGATCACATCGGGCATCGGACCGTACAATTCAAAACCGTACTTCTCATCCTGATATGAAAGGAATTCCTTAAGGTATGTCTTAAGTTCACCTGCTTTGACGGCCAGGTCTTCCTCATTCTCATCAGACAGGATCATCTCGCCGATGGCTTTGAACGGCGGGAGCTGGAGTTTTTCGCGGTATTCGATCTCGGCATTGTAGAACGCTTCGTAATCCTGTGTAAGAGCATACCTGAACAGCGGAAGGTCAGGCCTGTAACTCTGCACGAAAACCTTCCCGGGACAATCCGCCCTTCCTGCCCTGCCCGCAGCCTGCGTTATGAGCTGGAACGCCCTTTCGGAAGCCCTGTATGAAGAAGATGCCAGCATGAGATCCGCCCCCAGTATGCCTACAACGGTAACGTTGGGGAAATCGTGTCCCTTGGCGATCATCTGTGTCCCAATAAGAAACGAAGCCTCCCCTGCGGCAAACTTATCGATTATCTCACGGTATGCCTTGGGAGACATAGTCGTATCCTGGTCCATCCTGAGGACCTTCTCGTTCGGATACAGTTTTTTGATGAGTTCTTCAAGCTGCTGTGTTCCGAATCCCGCCCTCGTAAAGTGGATGCCGCCGCATCCGGTACAGGTTGCAGTATCAGCCGGGATGGTATAACCGCAGTAATGGCATACCAGGTTCTGCGTTCCGTTTCGTTTGTTATTATGCAGCGTCATTGCCACGGAACAGTTAACGCATGTTGCGGCAGTACCGCAGTCATTGCAGACAAGAGTTCTGGAATAACCTCTCCTGTTAAGGAAGAGCATTGTCTGCTTGCGCTGGGACAGAGCAACGGAGATTGCCTGCCTCAAAGGAAGTGATAGCATCTCTCCCGATCCGAGCTTGATCTGTTCTTTCATGTCCACAGGAACAGTCTCGGGAAGTCTTGCCTGCTTTCTTGCCCTGGTCTTAAGTTCCACCAGTTCGTACACGTCATTTTTGGCAGCATAGAAACTCTCGACGGCAGGTGTTGCTGACCCCAGGATGATCTTTGCTCCCGTATTGATCGAACGCATCCTGGCTATCTCTTTCGCAGAATACCTCGGGTGAGTCTCAGACCTGTATGAACTGTCATGTTCTTCGTCGATGACGATGAGCTTTAGATTCTGAACGGGTGCAAACACTCCGCTTCTCGGAGCAACAACTATTCTTGCGATGCCTCTTCTGATCCTGTCCCACTGAACATATCTCTGATTATCTGTAAGCCTGCTGTGGAGCACGGCAACGCTGTCGCCGAGTCTGCCTCTGATCCAGTTGATAGACTGAGGTGTCAGGGATATCTCGGGAACCATATACAGTACGCTGCCGCCGCTCTCAAGCACTTTACGGGCACAGTTGAGATAAACTTCTGTCTTGCCGCTGCCGGTGATGCCGTAAAGAAGGTACACTGACTTGTCACCTTCCATGATCGTCTTAACGGCCAGCTTCTGCTCATCGTTAAGATCATGTTCTTCAGTAAAGCCTTTGTCGGGCGCATCTTCAAAAGCGAAATCGGAAGTAACCTCGCTGTCTTCCGCTCTTGTCTTGTAAGATCTAACAAGACCTTTATCTATTACGGCTTTAAGCTGGCCGGCAGATGCACGGCAGCCGTACAGCACTTCCTTCCTGTCAGAAGGACCGTTTTCGAGCAGGTATTCAAGGATGTTGATGTGGGCAGCAGATCTAAGGCTACCACTTTCCAGCACGCTCACCGCTGCTTCTTTATCTGCGATCTCTACGAACGTGACGCTCTGATTCTTATGTGTCTCAACACATGAAGGGATCATGAGTTCTGCGGCTTCGCCCCTGGTGCAGTTATACCTAGAGGCTATCTTATCTATGATGGCGAGCTGATCTTCAGTTACAACGGGAAGGTCTGAGACCATACCGGCAACATCTTTCACAGCATACTTGGAAGTGTTCTCTTCTGTTATCTCAGTTACGAGCGCAGTCTTAAGGCGGTTGCCCTTACCGAACGGCACGTTACACAGACATCCCGGCGTGACCTTTCCTTCAAGGCTTTCCGGGATCCTGTAAGTGTAAAGCACATCGGTCTGCTTTACCGCACCTCTTAAGATCACACTGCAGTAACTCATCAGAAGTAATCCTCACAAAAGGTCGAACAGATTGATCTGTGCGCTCTCTGGCAGATCATCAAGGATACCGCCGTAATCAAGCAGCTTCTGCGTAACAGACTGACCAACCTTGGTCCTGTTCATAAAGTCTTCCCTGTTCTTGAACGGACCGTCTGCCCTTGCCCTCTCAATAGCTTCGCCGTTTGCCGGAGAGACAGCACTTATCGCACAGAACGGAGGCCTTATCAGTTTATCTCCCGCTTTGGCAAACTTAGTACCGAGCGAATCTTCGAGAGTAATCGGGGCAAAAGTAATGCCTCTTGCATACATCTCCTCAACGAGTTCATAGAAATAGTACTTGAGCTTGGTGTTAGGGTCTCCCTTGGCATGCATCTCATCAGCAAGCTCGATCCTTCTCTTCTTAACCTTCTCGGGACCGTTGCACATATCTTCGGCATTGAACAGTCCTTCGCCTCTATGTGTAAAGAACGAGCAATAATATGCTTCCGGATAGTAGACCTTAAACCATGCAACTCGTAGTGATGAGATCGCATATGCGGCAGCATGCGCCTTCGGGAACATGTACTTGATCTTCTGGCACGATTCGATATACCAGTCAGGCACGTTGTGATCCTTCATCTCCTGCATGTATTCGGGCCACTTAGCACACTCGCCTTTTGCAACCTTACCTTTACGGACAAATTCCATGATGTCGAAAGCATCCTTATTGGGCAGGCCCCAATAGATAAGAGAAGTCATAATGGAGTCACGGCATCCGATAACCGAATTAAGGTCACATATGCCATTCCTGATGAGTTCCTGGGCATTACCGGTCCAGACATCCGTACCGTGAGAAAGGCCCATGAGCTGAACAAGATCGTAGAACCTTGAAGGTTTGGTCTCCTTGATCATTCCTCTTGCCATGTTCGTGCCAAGTTCGGAAAGACCTAAAGTAGCAGCGCCGGCATCGGTTGCTTCTATCGGGAATCCCAGGGCATCGGTACCCTGAAGAAGACTCATAACCTTCTCATCAGGGATAGGGATATCGGTGATCGTAACTCCCGTAATATCACTGAGCATCCTTAATACCGTAGGATCGGCATGACCTAAGATATCCAGCTTAAGGATGGTATCGTGCATCGCACGGAAATCGAAGTGTGTCGTAATGATGCCGCAGTCAGTCTTATTTGCCGGGAACTGGATGGGCGTAAACTCATACACATCCATCTCCTTGGCAATAACGACGATTCCGCCGGGATGCTGGGATGTGGTTCTCTTAACACCTATAATGTCTCTTGCCATGTAAGCAAGATGAGCCTGAGTGAAAGGCAGTCCCCTTTCCTCGCAAATCTTGCGGCAGACACCGTAAGCGTTCTTGTCCTGATATGCGCCGATCGTACCAGCCTTGAATGTATGCGTGCCGCCGAAAAGCTCACCGACATACGCATGTGCTCTCGGCTGATATTCACCAGAGAAGTTAAGATCGATATCAGGCTGTTTATCACCTTTGAATCCGAGGAACGTCTCGAAAGGAATGTCCTGACCGTCAGGTATGAGTTTCTCTCCGCATTCCGGACAGTTCTTCGGAGGAAGATCGTAACCTGAACCGTATTTACCCGTGTTATCAAACTCGGCGTAATGACACTTGGGGCACCTGTAATGAGGCGGAAGCGGGTTAACTTCAGAGATACCGCACATCGTAGCGGCAAATGAAGAACCGACTGAACCTCTGGAACCGACGACATATCCGTCGTTGTTGGACTTCTTAACGAGTCTGTATGCGATATAGTACATGATCGCATAACCGTTACCGATGATGGCTTCAAGTTCTCTGTCAAGTCTTGCCTTGACCACTTCGTTAAGGACGCCATTATGACGGTACATACGGTTGGCTCTGGTATAAGCAATATCTCTGATATCAGTTGCCGCCCTTGCGATCTTCGGCGGATAAGATCCGTCCGGGAACGGTTTGATGCCAAAATCAATCTTATCGGCAATCATGTTGGTGTTGTCGATTACGACTTCTTCAGCCTTAGCTGCACCAAGATAACTGAATTCCTCAAGCATCTCTTCAGTGGTCCTGAAGTAAAGATCGCTCTGCATTTCGGCATCACTGAAGCCCGAGCTCATGAGCAGATACTTACGGTACTGTCCGTCTTCCTTATTTAAGAAGTGCGAGTCTGTGGTAGCACATACAGGCATGCCGTGATCATCAGCAGTTTCAACGAGAAGTTCGTCGATTATCCTGATATCGTCCTCGTTCAACGGAACATTACTGCCATACTTGGTAGGATCCTGCCTAGTTAAGAACATATTGTTGCACAGCGGCTGGATCTCAACATAGTCATAAAGGCTCAGGATCTTCCTGAATTCTTCTGACTCATTGAGTATCTTTCTGGTCAGCACTTTGTCCTTATTATTGTTAACATATGTTGCTAAAACATAACGGTATAGCTCTCCGTCAACACATGCACCACCGACGATAAGAGCCGACTTATAATATTTGAGAAGGCTCTTCGGTGTTCTCGGTCTCATTGCAAAGTAATGGATATTGGATTCCGATACTAACCTGTACATCCCGTAAAGGCCCAAATTGGTCCTGGCAAGATATATGATGTGATACATCGGAGTACCATTAGGATTTCTCTTGGACTTGACCGACTTAAGCTTCTCAGGTGTCAAATGACCATGTTTATAATTAATCTCATTGGGATCAACTGTACCATCTTCCTTTAAAGCCGCTATCAGCAGGTTTGCAGAAGCATAACAATAATCAAGAAGGACATCCGCATCCGTGCCCGTAGACTTGGGCACAAAAGCCATGCCCTTGGCTTTAAGAGCATCATTTACGTCTTTATACTCTCCGCCGAAGACATATCTGAGAATATCTTCATCATTTGAAGCAGGCATCAGGAACTTATGTCTGTAGTAAACTTTTTCCTCGATGTTAATGCCGTATCCCGCTCTTCTGAGGAAAGATAACGTCGTGAATATATCTTCACCGGTCACATAAGAATCGCCGATGAACTCCAAGAGTTCACCCATTGCAAAGTATGACTCGCAAGGCTCTCCTTTGCCGGGATAGATGATATCTTCAAACTCGGCATAGAAGTCTGCCACATGCTCGAATTCCAAGATCTCAGGTACGATCTCCTCATCAGAACCGGAAGACTCGCAATCTATCGGGTTATCCTGATTGAATATCCTTCCGATAGGTTCACGCTTCTCTTCTTCCTTGGGAGCGAGCTGTTCATCAGTGAGTTTCTCGGGGAATTCATCTGCATTCCACAAAGACCTGTCGATATCATGAGATGCAAATTCCATGGCGGATTCATCTGATTCGCCTTCTTCCACCTTCTTTGCAGGCTTATAACCCTTAAGCCTGAACTTGGCTGCAGCCACACTTGTAAAAGTATCACGGCATTCATCGTCACCGTTTCTTTTGATCTTAAGTGCAACGAACGAACCAACCGCCTTAGCCTTCTCGATAAAGTTCAAGGAAGCATCTTCTGTATCTCCGTTAAAGACATGTTCTTTATCGTTGTCCGCATCATAAGGCAGGTTATAAAAGACCGTAGGGCCGTCATCAACAAGGTAACCCTCACAACCGAGGATGGTCTTGAACTTAGGCTCATCATCGCCGCGTTTCTTGTTGATCTTTCCTGCCGCCTCGAAAACATGCGGGAATGCCTGTACGACACCGTGATCTGTAACAGCACAGGCAGAATGTCCGAAAGAAGCTGCCATCTTGATAAGATCAGCTGGATCCGTGGTCGCATCGCTCTCGCTCATTTTCGTGTGGACATGAAGCTCAACACGTTTCCTGGGAGCATTGTCATGTCTGCCCTCAGGCTTGTCAGCAGGGAAAGCACCGAATACCTTGAGCTGCTTCTCACCGGAGAAAGTCTCAGTCTCGACATTGCCCTGGAAACCGGCAAAGCCGCCCTTGCCAAACTTCTTCTCAAAGCCGTCGGCTTCTTCAGGCTTGAGGAATGCTATACACGAGATGGCATCCGTATCGTCCATTACCATGAACTTGGCGACAACGCTCTTACAGCTCTTGGTAAGTCTTAATCCGTCCTCTTCAATGGTAACGCTTCCGATTACATTTACGTTCACATCACCAATGGCAAGATCAGCTATCTTTGTAAGCTTTGCCTCTGTCCTGACCTTGCCGAAGATAGCGTCTTCTGCATTGGCGGAACGTCTGAAATCCTTCTTCTCTCCGCCTTCAGCCTCAGCTTCTTTCAAGCCTTGCTTTGCCTTATATTCCCAGGAAGATGTACTGAGTTTCTTATCCTTCGGCTCTTCTTCCGCCTCTGCAGGCTTATCGCTCTGGCCCTCAGTCTTCTTTTTACGCTTGCCGGCTTTCTCGTAATTGCCGTCATTCTCGTAATAGGTACCGCCTTCTTTGGCTCTTCTGATGATCTCTTCAGGAGAAGCAGACTCATCTATATCTGCTGAGATATAGACAGGCTTAACCGATACGGAAGGATCTTTGGAAGGATCAATCCCGGTAATTGCCTTACATACGTCACAGATAACGGATATGAATTCCCTGATCTCTGATTCGGAATAGAACTTAGCCCAATAAGCAGGCATGCTTATGCTTATCTCACCATCAGCGAAAGATATGCCTACTGAACCTATCTGTCTTAATATCTCAGAATCGTAGTCCCTCGTTATCACGTATTTGATAAGAGGCACGATCACGTTAAAAACTCTCCCGATGTCTTTTACATCCGTAAAACTGAGACTTACCCTGTTCTTATAGTAACCATCGAGTTCTGACATGAACAAAGCAAGAGTGTCACCTGTGGTTAGGCTGTCTGAGCCTGAGACCATTACATTGATAACACCCTTTGTCTTAAAAATATCTACGGACTCTACATATATACCCTCGATCCCATCGCAGGCTGAATCACTAATATCAATAAGATCAATCAGTCTTGCTTTTTGATTCTCCAATTCTAATCACTTCCTTAACAAACTCTTCTACAACCGTGTCTGCCGGGATCTTTCTCACCGGCTCGCCCTTCTCGAAAAGGACGAATTCGTTCTTGCCGCCTGCAATGCCGATATCGCATTCTCTTGCTTCACCGGGACCGTTTACGACACATCCCATTACGGCAACTTTGAGATCATAAGGCAGACGTGCCACCTTGGATTCGATCTCTTCGGCAAGCTCGATCAAAGGCACCTGCGTTCTTCCGCATGTCGGACAGGAGATGAACGTGATACCGCCCTCCCTGAGGCCGAGCGCCTTGAGTATGCTTTTCGCAGCATAGATCTCTTCTACCGGATCACCCGTAAGTGATACCCTGATGGTGTCACCGATGCCCTCTGCAAGAAGTGCACCGATACCGACGGCAGATTTGATCACGCCTTCCTTTACGGTACCTGCCTCCGTAACACCCACATGGAGCGGATAGTCACAGGACTTGGACAGGATCCTGTATGTATCGATCGTAAGCTTAGGCGATGACGATTTGATCGAGATTACAATGTTCTCGAAATCCTCATCTTCCAGTATCCTTACGGCACCCAAAGCGCTTTCGGTCATTGCATCAGCGTTGACCTCACCGTACTTTGCGAGTATCTCCCTGGATATGGAGCCGGAATTGACGCCTACCCTTATCGGGATACCCATCTCCTTGCAGACATCGACTACAGCTTTAACGTTTTCGCGGCCACCGATGTTGCCCGGATTGATCCTTATCTTAGCCGCTCCGTTGCGTGCGGAAGCGATAGCAAGCTTATAATCGAAGTGTATGTCAGCTACGACCGGAATCGGTGAATTCGCTGTTATCTCCTTCAGAGCTTCAGCTGCTTCCATATCAGGAACGGCTACTCTGGTTATATCGCAACCGATGTCCGCAAATTGTCTTATCTGTTCAAGAGTCGCTTTTGCATCCCTTGTATCAGTATTATTCATTGACTGTATTTTTACGGATGCTCCGCCGCCGACACGGACATTGCCGATCATTACTTCTCTGGTCATATAAGCCCCCTTAACGCTCTACGATAATACGGATAATGTCTGAGGAGAAAGCAAACAGGACAAGTGCTATGAGCATGCAGAAGCCCACAACATTGATAACGCCTTCCGCTTTCTTGGATATCTTTCTGCCTATGATCATCTCAACGGCAATAAGAAGGATCTGAACACCGTCAAGTCCCGGAATGGGAAGCATATTCGTAAACACGAGTCCGATAGAGATAACACCGCAAAGAAGGATAACTATGTATACCTTATCCAGAACGGAGCCTTCTTCACTTGCAACGACATCGTTAACCGCCGTGGTTACACCGATCGGACCGGATACTACGTTATAAACCTCTTCTTCACCCTTAAAAGCATTCTCGATCATGAGGACAGAGCCTACGACAATGGAAGGAGTCATCTTAAGGGAATATAGCGCTGCCTCACCGAGAGACTCAAGTGAATCCACACGGTAATCAAAGAGCCAGATGCCTCTTGCGTTAGTCAAGGTCATACTGGTGATGGTAAGATCATCTTCGTATGTCTGGCCTTCATGCACATATGTGACGTGAATGATCTGGCCTTCAACCAGTTCATCCAGATGGTCAAGCAGCTCATCGGATACGGGCTCTCCATCAATGGCAACAAGATAGTCACCGGAATCAAGGATAATGTCTCCGCCGTTCTGTTGGTCAAACGGACTGAGGATATACCATCCATTCCATTTATTATCTGTTGTCGGACTGAAAGTAATACCTATGGAAGGCTTGGTAACAAGATCAGGCTTGAGCACAACATCATAGAGCTCGCCCGTCTCACGTGATTTGAGCGTAACAGTGATGTCAGATGCGGCACTCGGAAGCGAGATCCTGTAACTGTAGTCAAAAGACGTAAATACCGTCTTACCGTCCACGGCAACGACAGTATCGCCCGGCACATAATCAGTTGCAGCAAGCTGTGTATTGGCGACAGCAGGCTTAACATCAAGGCTGGGATAATACATCGCGACAAAAAGACCGAACAGTATTAAGGTTCCCAATAAGAAATTCATAAGAGGACCGGCAATGGAAACAAGCAGTCTCTTCCATCTGGGATTATTGATCAAAAGGTCAGGATCGTCGCTCTCTATTACGTTTCCTTCTTCGTCGAGCTCAGAAAACCTGACATATGCACCTACAGGGATAGCCCTGATTGAGTACTCGACACCGCTCTTGCCTTTCCAGTGGAAGAGCTGGGGACCGACGAAAACAGACACCTCAAATGCTTTGATCCCAAGAAGCCTTGCAACCCAATAATGACCGAGCTCATGGATCGTAACCAGGATGCCCAGCATTATGATGACAATAAGTATACTTAATCCCAAACTCAGACCGTCCATTTACTGATGTATTCTCCGCCCTTAATCCTTGCTTCCCTGTCATAGGAAAGAATATCTTCGATAGTAAGACCGCTCGTGTCGATCGAGCAGCCTGAATAATCATTATATACAGCCTTTACCGTCTTCTCGATATCGAGGAAACCGATCTTTCCCTCAAGGAAAGCGTTTACGGCAACCTCATTAGCGGCATTCATTACGGCAGGCAGTATCCCGCCTTTTCTTCCGGCATCATATGCAAGATCGACAAGGCCGAAAACTTCAGTATCACACTTCTCAAAAGTAAGGTTACAAAGTCCCTCGGCAAAAGGATCGAATTCTTCGATTATGCGGGGACCTCTCTCAGGATAATAAAGAGCCACCATGATTGGAAGGATCATAGACGGCTTACCCATCTGTGCCATAACCGAACCGTCACAGAACCTGACCATAGAATGGATAACGCTCTGAGGATGAACGACAACGTCTATCTGATCAACACTGACGCCGAACAGATGATGAGCTTCGATGATCTCAAGACCTTTATTCATCATCGTTGAAGAATCGATGGTAATCTTTCCGCCCATCTTCCAGGTCGGATGCTGCAGAGCGTTCTCAGCGGTCATTCCCGTGAGGTCGTCACGCTTCTTTCCGCGGAAAGGTCCGCCGGATGCGGTAATAAGTATCCTGTCCAGGCTTTCAGCCTTCTCGCCTTTTAAGCATTGCCAGATAGCGCAGTGTTCACTGTCAACAGGAAGAAGATCAACTCCCTTTTCCTTGACGAGAGGCATGATAACATCGCCGCCGGATACGAGTGTCTCTTTATTTGCAAGAGCAATATCTTTGCCTGCCATTATCGCCTTATATGTGGGAAGCAGTCCTGCCACTCCGACCATGGCACCGACTACGGTATCGCATGAATCAAGCGTGGCAATGGTGATAACGCCTTCTTCTCCGCTCAGCACTTCGGTCTTTATACCGGATGATGCAATTCTTGCTCTTAATTCTTCAGCTTTGGAAGGATCAGCAACGGATACGGCCTCAGGCTCAAACTCTTCGATCTGCTTCATGAGCAGATCTATATCGGAACCGCATGCAAGTCCTGCTACCTTAAAATCCTCGGGGTGCTTTCTTGCGACCTCGAGTGTCTGTGTACCGATAGAACCGGTAGAACCTAATATTGACAATACTCTCATTAATACTAATTCTCCAAACAGTTACTGACGGTCAGAAGAAGTTAACAGCAGCCAAAGCCAGGAGCAGACCTATGGGCAGTGTAAAGAAAGCACTGTCAAATCTGTCCAGCATACCGCCGTGACCGGGAAGGATCTTGCCGTAATCCTTGATCCCGCATCTTCTCTTTATGACCGAAGCAAACCAGTCTCCGAGCTGCGACATGATCGAAACAACAAAGCCGGTTATGAAAGTAAATATGCAGAACAGTACCGGACTTATTGTAATTCCGTCGATACTGTAGATTACGATTATCGAATAAAGCATTACAGCAAGCGCACAGCCTAATGCGCCGCCAATGCAGCCTTCCCAAGTCTTCTTGGGAGATATATGCTCAACGATCTTATGCTTTCCGAGCGTTACACCGCTGAAGTATGCGAAAACATCAGATACCCAGGGAGCAAACAGACCGATGATGCCGTAGAACCATCCGTTCTCTATAAGCATCATGGTGCAGCAGAAGCAATACAGAGGGAACGTCACATAGAAGACGACGCCTGCAGATATAAGACCGTTCTGCAGCGCGAAATCATCATGCTTGCGGACGATCGGAACGATAATGCCGCAGGCAACACAATAAGATCCTACAACAACAAGATAGAACGCAAGTGCGGTATCAAGCGGCAGTTTAAAGACATAGCAGATCAGCATCAATAAGAATGCTAGTACCGCACCGATAAGAACAAGGAGCACCGAAGGGCTGAATGTACCGTCTCTCAATGCCTTGATGAGCTCATACATTACAAAGCCGCTGACCAATATCGAGAATACCAATGCGATGGCAGGTACCCAATATGCAGGAATAAAAAAGGCACAGACGCCTAAAGTAAATAGTATTCCTGTGATTATCCTCTGTCTCATTGTTCCGTAGTCTCTTCCGTATCTTTTTTGGACAGACCGCCGAAACGTCTGTCTCTCTTGGCATAATCCCTGAATGCCTGTGTAAGCTCATCGTAACCGAAATCCGGCCAGAGAGTATCCGATACCCAAAATTCAGAATAAGCACTCTCCCACAGCAGGAAGTTAGAAAGTCTCATCTCACCGCTGGGTCGTATGATCAATTCCGGATCAGGTACATCAGGCAGATACATATTGGCTGATACCATATCTTCAGTGATATCTTCAGGTGCAATCCTGCCTTCTTTGATATCCTTGGCAATGCTCTGCATGGAATGAACGATCTCGCGCCTTCCGCCGTAGTTGAATGCCACTATGAGCTGCATTTTCGGACGGTCCTTGGAACGTTCCTCGCCTTCCCTGCATACCTTTTGGATGTTCTCGGGAAGATGTTCTATGTCACCCGTAAACCTGACTCTGATGCCTTCCTCGGCAAGTTCCGGATCATAACGGTCGAAGAACTCAACAAAAAGCTTCATCAGCTGATCGACTTCGCCTTGAGGCCTGGACCAGTTCTCGGTCGAGAATGCATATACCGTCAGGTACTTAACACCGTAATTACCGCAGTTGCGGCAAAGCTCTTTGAGGTTCTCAGCACCTGCCCTGTGGCCGGCACTTCTCGGAAGAAGGCGCTTCTTTGCCCATCTTCCGTTGCCGTCCATAATTACGCCCAAAGATACGGGGACCTTAAGTCCCTCCGTATCATAAGTCTTATTCTTAGATGTGTTGCCTGAAAATGCCAAGATCAGATCTCCATGAGTTCCTTATTCTTCTTCTCTTCAACAGATTCAACTTCAGCGATGAACTTATCTGTAATCTTCTGGATCTTCTCTTCGTATTCCTTAAGAGAATCCTCAGTGAGTTCCTTCCTCTTGTTTGCGCTTCTCATCTTATCGATGTTCTCGCGGCGGACATTACGGATAACGACCTTTGTCTCTTCTCCGTATACCTTAACCTGCTTAACCAGCTCCTTACGTCTTTCCTCTGTAAGCATCGGGAAGACAAGTCTGATCATCTTACCGTCGTTGGTAGGATTGATTCCGAGATCAGAAGACTGGATAGCACGCTCAATCTCCTTGAGCATTGAAGGATCCCAAGGTGTAAGTGTTATCATGCGGGCTTCAGGAACCTGGATATTTGCTACAGCATTAAGCTGTGAAGGAGTTCCGTAATACTCAACCATAATCTTATCGAGAACGTGCGGATTAGCACGGCCGGCTCTGATAGAATTGAGGTTCTCCTGAAGATTGTCAATGCATTTACGCATCTTAGCTTCAACGTCATCGTAGTCTTGCTTTGTGATTTCGATCATAGCCATGGTTATATCCTCCTAATATTTATTCAACAATAGTTCCGAGATTCTCGCCTTCAGCGATCCTTACGATATTTGCAGGATCCTTCATGGAGAATACAAGTATCTTTGTATGATTGTCACGGCAAAGGGCTGCTGCTGTAGCATCCATAACCTTCAGGTTAAGTCTCAATACTTCATCGTGAGAAACGACATCATACTTCTTGGCATCGGGATAGACATTGGGATCCTTATCATAGACACCATCGACCATAGTAGCCTTAAGGAATACGTCAGCACCGATCTCGGTAGCACGGAGAGCAGCACCTGTGTCTGTGGAAAAATAAGGATTGCCGGTACCGCATGCAAAAATGACGATCCTGCCCTTCTCCAGATGCCTTACGGCTCTCTTTCTGATATAAGGTTCAGCCATCTGTCTTACTTCAATGGCGGAAAGGACTCTGGTTACGGCTCCCTGCTGCTCGAGTGCATCAGAAAGAGCGAGTGAATTCATGAGAGTCGCGAGCATTCCCATATGGTCAGCAGTAACTCTGTCCATCTTCTCGGAAGATCTGCCTCTCCAGAAGTTGCCTCCTCCTACGACTATAGCGACCTGAACTCCCAGATCGGATACAGCCTTTATATTCTTGGAAATCTCTTTGAGAACATCATCATTGATTCCTATCTTCGCATCTCCGGCAAGCGCCTCACCGGAAATCTTAAGTAAAACGCGCTTATATTTTGCTTCAGCCATCGGTTGGAGTACTCCTTATTTATATTTAATAAATTCTATCAATAATATGCCGAATGGTGAAGAAGAATTTGGAAAATGTCATTTGTTGATTGTTACGCAAAAATAAAAAGGCGCGAACGATCTGTCCGCGCCCTCATGATCATGTGTTAATCTCGATCAGGAATTATTTCTCAAGCTCGAAGTTGAGTTCCATATCACCGAAATCTGCGTCTTCCCACTCGATTGTGATTGTGTCGTCCTTTACAGTACCTTCTGTATCGTCGCCACCCTCAGAGCTCTCGAATACGATCGTATCACCCTTAACAGTGTACTTACCCTCATCGGTAGCGTCATCAAGATCGTCGAAGTCGGCGGAAGCCATCATCTCGTCAAGCATACCAGCCTTCAGAGAATCGTAATCCTCATAACCCATGTAAACTGCATACTCAGCGATCTCTTCCTCATCGTCAGTACCGAAAGCAGCCTTGAGGATAGCATCCATGTTGTTTGACATGTAAGCTGTGAAGTCCTCTTCGAACTTATCAGAGTTGATTGTCATCTCATACTCACCCTTCTCAAGAGTAAGAATGAACTCAACCTCGATTGTGCCCTCGAGATCAGCATCCATACCCATGGATTCAGTGAAAATGTCTGTGCAGTCATATGTTGCCTTGTAAGTACCGTCATAGCTCTTGCCAAGACCACATGCTGAAACAGCTACACCCATTGTTGCACAAAGTGCAAGTGCGATTGCTTTGTTAAGAATCTTCATAAAATTTCCTATTCCTTTCTTCATATGAAAATTGCTTCGTTGCAAGATAATGTTATCAATAATCAGATTTTAAGTAAATCTCAATAAAACTATATAATTTATACAATTAAAAGGCGCGGAATAAATCCGCGCCTAATAAATATGTCTAATTAGTAACTATTAGAGACCAGCCTGCTTCATAACTTCAGCAGCGAAGTCATCCTGCTTCTTCTCGATACCCTCGCCGAGACCGAATCTTGTGAAACGGACTACAGAGAGCTCAGTACCGAGTTCCTTGGAAGTACGAGCGATGTATGTCTTAACATCGATCTCCTCGTCCTTGATGAATTCCTGGTCAACAAGGCAGTTCATCTTGTAGAAGTTCTTGATCTGGCCGGGGATGATCCTCTCCATGATGATCTTCTCAGGCTTGCCCTCTTCAAGAGCCTTGTTCTTGAGGATCTCTGTCTCCTTGTCGAGTTCAGACTGGGGAACGTCACCCTCTTCAACCCAACCGGGTCTGGAAGCAGCTACCTGCATTCCGATGTCCTTAGCGAAAGCTGCGAACTCAGGCTTTGTGATAACTGCATCGTCACCTGTAGCGATCTCAACGAAAACGCCTACCTTACCACCCATGTGGATGTAAGAAGCAACAGCACCGTTGCCCTCTACCTCATAGATAACGAA
>JAEEGL012377268.1_pt1 | contig 20902 bp, 16 predicted proteins | sample 9134231 | NCBI WGS metagenome assembly JAEEGL01 (sample SAMN16246548, study PRJNA631951) | gut metagenome | biome: gut microbiome; feature: rumen; material: fiber-attached | host: Bos | place: Iran: Karaj | collected 2018-10
CGCGTCCGCGTCCTTTTCGGCTGCCTGTATCCGCGCCAGCTCCTCGTAATCCGTGAACAGGTCCAGCTGCACGGGACCGTCTTCCGGAACGTCCCTCTCCGGGATCAGGCTGCACGCGCAGATCATGACCCGGCGGATGGTCATATCGGGATCCACGATCCGGTCGTACAGGTCCATCATCACCCGGGTGATCCGCCGCGAGGAGGATGTCCAGCGGTCCAGGTTGCCGGTGCCGTGGGCGGCCTTCGGAATGGCCCGGCCGTACTGGTCGGTCATGACGGTGCCTTCGTACCGCCGGCCGGTGCGGGTGACCCTGTAAACCGTATCCCGGATGCTCCGCCCGGGAATGAGTACGGAGAGGTTCTCCCGGTCGTACCCCACGGTCAGGGTGACCTGGCGGGTGACGACGTTCTTCCGGACCAGGTCCAGCGCCAGCAGCTCCGTCATTTCCCGGACGATCAGCTTCCCGTCCGCGGCACTGTAGGGCTCGGCCAGCACCTGGCCGGAGGAGAGGCTGCGGGTTTCCGGCCGGTAGGATTTGATGGCCGCGATTTCCGTCGGCTCCCAGCCCCAGGCATGGTCGATCAGCAGCTCGGCGTTGATGCCCAGGGCGTCGTACAGCAGGTCCTCATCGCGGACGCTCAGCCGCGCCACGTCGCCCATGGTGAAACACTGCAGGGCGGCCAGGCGCCGGGCGATCCCGCGGCCCACGCGCCAGAAATCCGTCAGCGGCCGGTGGCACCAGAGCAGCTCCCGGTATTTCCGCTCGTCCAGGTCCGCGATGCGCACGCCGTCCTTGTCGGCCGGCACGTGCTTGGCTACGATGTCCATGGCGACCTTGGCCAGGTACATATTGGTGCCGATGCCGGCGGTGGCGGTAATCCCGGTGGTGTAGAGCACTTCGCGGATCATGGTCATCGCCAGTTCCCGGGCCGAGAGATTGTAGGTTTTCAGGTATCCCGTCACATCCATGAATACTTCGTCGATGCTGTACACATGGATGTCCTCGGAGCTGACGTATTTCATGTAGATGCCGAAGATCCGGGTGCTGTATTCCTCATAGAGCCTCATCTGCGGCGGGGCGATCAGGTATGACAGCTCGTACCCCGGGTTCGCGGCGAGGGTCGGCGCATCGGCGGAAGAGGAGAGGAAGGCGTATTCCCCGGTCTCGTTCTTCCGGATATGGCCGGAGCGGATTCCTTCCCGCAGGCGCTGCGCGTTGATCTCCTTCACCCGCTGCACGACCTCGAACAGCCGGGCGCGCCCGGAGATCCCGTAGGCCTTCAGGCTGGGGGAGACCGCGAGGCAGATGGTCTTCTCCGTCCGCGAGGAATCGGCGACGACCAGATGCGTCTGCAGCGGATCCAGCCGGCGCTCCGCGCATTCCACCGAGGCGTAGAAGCTCTTCAGGTCGATGGCGATATAGGTGCGGTCCACAGGGTTCATCCTTTCTCCGGGCATTCCACGAACCAGCGGCCGACGCGCGTGGCAAACAGGCCGCCGGTCTTCTCAAAGAACAGATGCCGCTCCTCCCCGTGGATCACGACGGTATAGCAGTCGCCGGCGCGGCCCTTTTCCAGGGAGGAGGCAGGGCGGTAGTCCTTCACGGCGTCGATCCGGAAAGTCCGCCCGTCCGCCCAGGTGATGGAACGGGGCTGCATGTATCCGGTCGCGTCAAAATCGGAATTGACATGGACATATACGCGTTCGGGCATGACGAAAAACCTCCGCCTGTTCTGATCTGTGGATTCACGTTAGCACAATTTTGTTAGCGTGTCAACGGGAACAGCACAATAATTTTGTGCAAATGAGGGTTTGCGGCCGGCGGGGAATACGGGGAAAATCCGGACTGTCAGCTGCTCACTGTCCACGATCCGCCGATATTGGTGTATAATGGCGGCAGGCGCTGAACGGGGCGCCGGAAATTTTTCTGAACTTTTTTTGAAAAACGGTGTAACGAAACGCGGGGACGCGCGTCTAACCGATGAGTCTGGCGGAAAGGAGGTGAGGATGTGGACCGGGAACAGGCCGGAAAACTGTACGAAGCCCATTACATGCGGGTGTTCTCCTACGCGATGACGCTTTCGGGAGACCGGACGGCGGCGGAAGAGATTACACAGGAAACTTTCTTCCGGGCATTTTCCAGGAAGAATGAGTTCCGCGGGGAATCGGACGAGGTCACCTGGCTGTGCGCGATCGCCAAAAACTACTGGCTGGATGAAAAGCGCCGGCAGGGCAGGACCGGGCCGATTCCGGAAGAAGTACCGGATACGGGAAAGGGTATTGAGCAGGCAGCGGCGGATCGGGATTCCTCCTTTCGAATCCATGTTGCGCTGCACGCCCTGGAGGAACCCTACCGGGAGATCTTCGAGCTTCGGATCTTCGGCGAGCTGAGCTTCCGCGAGATCGGGACGATCTTCGGGAAGACGGAGAACTGGGCCCGGGTCACATATCACCGGGCCAGGCTGAAACTACAGGAAAGGATGGAAGAGACATGAAAGTCCCTTGCGACGTGATCCGTGATCTGCTTCCGCTGTACGCCGACGAGGCCTGCAGCGAGGAAAGCGGGAAAATGGTGGAAGAACACCTGCAGGAATGCCCGGATTGCAGCAGTATGCTGAGCCGCCTGCGGAAGAATGAAATAGAAGACGGACTGAAGAGTGAGAAGACGGACGTGATCCAGTACGGCGAGCGGCGGTTCAGGCGCCGTTCCGCGACGGTGGGCTCCACCGTGTCCGGCCTCTTCATGATACCGATCCTGGTATGCCTGATCATCAACCTGACGGCCGGTTCGGCCATGGGATGGTTTTTCATCATGCTGGCGGCCCTGTGCGTCGCGGCGTCGGTGATCATTGTGCCGATTATGGTGCCGGAGAACAAACTGTTCTGGACCTTCTGCGCGTTTACGGCGAGCCTCGTCGGACTGCTGGGCGTGACCTGCCTGGTGACCGGGGGAGACTGGTTCTGGATCGCGTCGAGCGCGGCGCTGTTCGGGCTGGCGGTGATATTCCTGCCGTTCGTGGTGCGGGCAAAACCCCTGCAGAAACGGCTGGAGGGAATCCGGAAGGCGCCGCTGGTGCTGGTCGCGGACGTGGCGCTGTTCCTGAACATGATGAGTACGATCAGCATGCACAACAAGGTCACCGGCGGCGGTATTTTCCTGCTGATCGGCTGCGCGGCCGGCGTGGCGCTGGTGGTACTGAACACGATGAAGAACGGGAGGAATGAAAAATGAAACGGAATCAATGGATCCGGATCGCCACAATCGTGTGCGTCGTGATCCTGGCCGCCGCGGCCATCGTAGCCGTCACCGGTATTTTCGGGGAAATCGGAGGATACGCGAACGCGGAGAAATATACCGCCGGGGATACGGAGATCACCGGTGAAGTGAAGAATATCGACGTGAACTGGACCAGCGGCAAAGTGAATATCACCTACCGCGCGGGGAGCACGATTACGGTCAGCGAAACGGCCAGCAAGCCCCTGGCAGACGACCAGAAACTGCGCTGGTGGATGGACGGGGACACCCTGCGGATCCAGTACGCGAAATCCGGATTCCGGATCAACTGGGACCTGGAGAAGGAACTGACGCTGACCCTGCCGGAAGGCATCGTCCTGCAGAACGCAGAAATCAGCCTGACGTCCGGAACTGTCGACATCCCGGAAATGACGGCGGAAAACCTGAAGGTGGAAGTGACTTCCGGTTCCGTACAGGCGGCCGCGGAGGCCCAAAAGGCGGAATTCTCGGCGACCTCCGGCGACCTGGCGGTGAATATGGCCGGCGAAACGGAAAAGCTGGTCATCAAAGCCACCTCCGGCAAGATCCGGGCGGAAGCGGAAAAGGTGAACGACCTGAAAATCACCGCGACCTCCGGCGTGATTGACGTGACGGTGAAGGAATCCGGAAAGGCGGATATCGGCACCACCTCCGGCAAAGTGAAGGTTACGCTGTACCGCCTGGAGGAACTGAATATATCCTGCACCTCGGGCGATATTACGGCGCTGCTGCCGGCGGAGCCCGGATTCACGGCGGACGTATCCCAGACCAGCGGGGAATTCAGCACCGGCCTGGCCATGACCGGCAGCGGCAGCCGCCATGTCTGCGGCGACGGCAGCGCCCGGGTGAAAATCAGCGCTACTTCCGGCGACGTCCGGATCGACGCGGCGGAATAACCCCCCTTATTTTGCGGAACCCGCGCTGTATTCATCAGGCGGCGCGGAATAAGATATGAGCATCCCCGAGGGGACCAAAACGGAAGGAGAGACAGAAAGATGGAATGGATTATGACGATTGCGGCCGGTGTGGCCCTGGGATATTTCCTGGTACAGTTCGCGACGAAGAAATTCCGCCTGGCGGCGGACGGAGGCGACGCGGAAGAGGTACGGACAGAGGACGCTGAAGCCGCCCCGGAAGCCCGCCGCCTGCACAAGAGCGCGACGAACAAGCAGATCGCCGGCGTCTGCGGCGGCATCGCGGAATACCTGAACGTGGATCCGACCATCGTCCGCCTGGCCACGGTCGTGCTGGTGCTCGGCTGGGGCAGCGGCCTGCTGGCCTACGTCATCTGCGCGCTGGTCCTGCCGCAGGAGTGATACGGACGTGTCCAAATCTTTGATTTGGGTAACACGTCCCATGCTGCAGGCGTCCATTGCTGCAAGCGACAGCGCAGCAGAAATGGGTAACGCCGATCGCAGTGGTCAGTGGACAGTGGATAGTGAATAGTGGATAGACAGAACAAGCCCCGGGGTTCGAAGATGAACCCCGGGGCTTTCTGTAACTACCAACTACTGACTATAAACTATCAACTAATACTCCGGATGCGGTCGACGATCCGGTCGGACAGGAACTGCTTCAGCGGCGGCAGCGCGTCGCCGGAAGGCTGCGCGCCGTTCCCCGTGAATACCATGGTGCAGGGCGCGTCCCCGTCCCAGGGCGCCCACTGAGGCAGCGCCTGGCCGCACAGGTCCATGCCGTTGGGATCGCCGGTGCGGATGAAATTGCAGAAATAGTCGCACATCTGGCGGGCCAGGTCGTAGTGGCGGCCCGTGAAGGGGCGCCAGCACTTGGCCAGCGTCTCGAAGAAGAACCACAGGTCAGAGGAATGGAAGGTACCGGGATTGTCCCAGCCGGGGATGTCCGGATCGAAGCAGTAGCAGTACCCTTTCCGGCCGGTTTTCGCGACCTGGGTGAGCACGCCCTTGACCGTGCACTCGATGCCGCCGGCCTGCGCGTAGCCCAGGCCTTCCTTCTTTTCGTGCGCTTCCGGGATCGCGAGGAATTCGTCGGCTTTACCGCTGAAGATCCGCCTGGCTTCCGCGGCCAGCTGCTCTTCCGTCCCGGCGTCGATGCTGTTCGGGAATTCGCTGCTGGTGTTGCCGGCCATCATGGTGACGTCGACGCAGTCGCCCTTCATATACAGCCCGATGGGATCGCCGGTGCAGATCAGGTCGTCCTGTACGGTGAAGAAGGGGACGTGGGATTCCATGTGCTTTTCATAGCTGCGCTGCAGGGTTACAGCGTCGATCGCGCGGGCTTCCGCCAGCGTTTTCACGCCCAGGTAAGCGAAGAAATCCTCGCCTTTCTTTTCGGCGTCCTTCAGCGCTTCAGGCCGGCCGACCTCGCGGCGCAGATAGGGATCGAAGATCATCGCGCTCATGACGACAGCCTTGCTGAACAGTCCGCGGTTAGCCTTGCACGCCAGCTGCGTCATGACGCTGCCGCCGCCAGCGCTCTGCCCGGCGATCGTGACGTTTTCCGGATCCCCGCCGAAGGCCGCGATGTTCCGCTGTACCCAGCGCAGGCCGGCCTGTTGATCCAGATTTCCGAAGTTGGCCGGCGCGTCCGGCTGGGCAGCCGAGATTTCCGGATGCGTTAGGAAGCCCAGCGCCCCAACCCGGTAGTTGACCGTGACCACGACGATTCCCCTCCGGGCGATCCGCTCGCCGTCAAACTCCATCTCGGCGGTATAACCGCACTGCAGGCCGCCGCCGAAGAACCAGACCAGCACCGGCCGCTTTTCGTCCGCGGATTTCGCGCCGGTCCATATGTTCAGGTACAGGCAGTCTTCGCTCATCGGGATTTCGGGATCGACGTGCCATTCCCGGCAGTAGATATCGGTGCCCAGCCCCGGAATCCACTGCATGGAGATCGGACCGAAACGAACCGCTTCCCGTACGCCCTCCCAGTTTTCACAGGGCTGCGGAGCGCGCCAGCGGTTTTCGCCGACCGGCGGCGCGGCGAAGGGAATCCCCTTGAAAGCCGTGATTCGCGGATCCGCCGCTTCGATTCCGTGAAGCCATCCGTTTTCTGTTTTTACCTGTCTCAGCATATAACCGGTCCTCCTTATGTTTTTCCGCCGGGATTCTCCCCGGCGCCGTATTTTCCACGGGTTTTGCCGCCTCCTGCCGAATCCGGAAGACGGCGCGTCTGATTGGAATATACGCCTTCCGGCCGGCCGATTCCTCTTTCCGGCCGGCAGGGAGCCTTCGCTACAGGCTCAGGGCCAGGAACTCCGGCATCGGTACCGGCCGGGAAAAGAAATACCCCTGCAGGTAGTCGCAGCCGATTTCCTTCAGCGCCCCGGCCATTTCTTCCGTTTCAATTCCCTCCGCGGTCACGCTCAGGCTCATCTGTTTGAAGGCCTGCACCAGGGCGGGCAGCAGCAGGTCCCTGTCCCGGCAGTAATTGCGGACGACTTCCATATCAATCTTGATGTTGGTGAAGGGGTACTGGCGTACGCGGGACAGGTTGGAATAGCCGCTGCCGTAATCATCCAGCGAGAACTGGAATCCGTTTTCATGCAGGCCGGTGATCTGGTCCCGCAGCAGCGAGAAATCGATCATCGACTGCTCGGTGATCTCCAGGTGGATCATATCCTGGCTTACACCGTATTCCCGCAGGATCTCCGCGAAGCGGCCGGGAATGTTCCGGGACATAAACTGCACCGGGGACAGGTTGACGTTGATCCACCGCACGCCCATCGCGGCCGGGTTGTGATCGCGGATGAAGCGGCATACCTTGCCCAGCACCTGTTCGCCCAGGCGGACGATGTAGCCCTCCTGTTCCGCCATGGCAATGAACAGGTCGGGGCGGATCAGGTTGCCCTGGTCGTCCCTCAGGCGGACCAGCGCTTCCGCGGCAATCAGTTTCCCGCTTCGGCAGTCGATCAGCGGCTGCAGGAAAACCTCCAGCTCGTCCCGGTCCAGGGCTTTTTCCAGGCAGCGGCGGATATCCAGCTTCCGGTTGATCTTCGCGATTGAATCCGTCAGGGAACGGCTGGCGTCGGGTTCGGACGCCCGGCTCAGTTCGTCCTGGGAGATCATCAGCGTGTTGATCAGCCGGTCCGCGGGGCAGTCAATCGCTTCGGTATCGGCTTCCACGAAGGAAACGCTCAGCCGGAGCTCGCCCGCGGAGGTTTTCCACGGTTCCGCAAACCGGCTGCTCAGCTGGCGGCGGAGCGCGTCCAGGTCCGGACGGTTCTGGCCGATGAGCGCGAAAAAGCCGTTGCGCAGGTAGAAAGCGCTTTGCCGGGGAAAGGTCTCCGCCAGCCAGCGGCTGATCTGGACCAGCGCGTCGTCCATCTGCCTGCCGCCGAAGATTTCCCTGTATTCGTTGTAGTTCTGGATCACGATGCCCAGGATCCGGCAGGGCCGCCTGCGGCGGTAACATTCAGACAGCAGCGCCTGGAAGGCCGGATAATTGTAGACATATCCGCGGTCGGACAGGTACAGGTCCGGGTTCAGGAAGGAAATGAAGATAATGATGATGACCATCAGGCAGAAGGTATTCATCACGATGTATGTCGGTACAAGCACCCGGACAATCGTGCCGGTCAGCAGGACGCACTGCATGGCGGTCAGGCTGATTTTCTCATGCAGGGTCAGCTGGCCGCGGTGGCGGTATACGGCTATCAGGGAGAAAATGATATAGCAGCCGCAGCAGGCGTACAGCAGCCAGTACAGCGGACCCGCGTGGAAGCCGCGGGAGATACAGAAGAGCCAGTGGGTCAGCGGCGTAAGCAGGGCGGCGGCGACGCAGGAGAAATAGACGGCCGGAACATAGGCGTGGAGCCTGGACCGTACGATGCCGCGGGCGTCCAGTACGCTGATGGTGAAGACGAAGAACATATAGGCGCGTGTGAAAAAGAATATGCAGAACAGCAGATTGATGATCCAGAGCAGCAGCGGCGCGTGAAGCGCCCAGGTCTCGTTCAGCCGGGCGGATATGCATTCCAGCAGTTCCGTGCAGATATCGATGACCAGAACGGCGAGGAAAGACCGGTTCAGGCGGATCGGCAGCCGGGGACGGAAAAAGTAGTAACCCATGACGACCAGAAGCACCAGCATACTGGGGATCATAAAGCTGTAGTTCATCTTTCTCGCTTGTCACACACTCCCGCCGGGAGTCCTTTCTGTGGTCGTTTTCGGTTTTTCTGTCCGGTAAAATAGAAAAGTTACATAATTTGACCGTACAAATATAACATAAGTTACATGGGATGTAAAGAAACTGTAACAAAAAAACCGGCATATTTTTCAATATGCCGGAAAGGCGCGGAGGATCGGCTCCCGGAAGCGGTTTTACTGTCCTTCGCCCGATACGTACAGGCTGGCGGCCTCATAATATGTGGTGCCGTTCTCGGTCCAGGTGAACAGCCAGATGATATCCCGGACCGGAACCAGCCCGTTCTGTTCCACGGCGGCGGTTACGGTTTCCGTGTATTGGCCGGAAATCTGCTCCGGGGGATCCGCGATATAGTTACCGCTGTACCGGTCCCCGCGGAAGCGGTACAGGGTTGCCCGCTGTGTCTGCAGCCGGATCGAGAACGTACCGAAGGTCAGTTCCTGTCCGGCTTTCAGCTTGCGGCACTGCAGCACGGGTATTTCGTAATCAAAGATCGAGAGGGTGTTTCCGCCGATTATTTCCGGAGCGGGATCAAACGACGTATGCTGGTATGTGAACTCGTACACATGATCCATCCACCGGATTTCCAGCGGCTTCCGGTCCATGTACAGGGACATGGCGGTATCCCCGAAAGGAATGAAGCCGAAATGCACGTTCGATCCGTCCGCCTCCGTCGGGGGCACTTCGGTCGGCACGGGGGTCGGTGTGGTGACCGGCGCTTCCGTGAATACCGGTGCGGGGGACGGGAAGTTCTGCCGGGCCCGGGTCAGCTCTTCCGTGAAGGCTGTCGCACCTTCGTAGGACACATACAGGCTGAAGGCCTTCCGCTGCGTCTGTCCGCCTTCCTCATAGGTGTAAAGCCATATCCGGTCCGTGAGCAGCAGGGTTCCATTGCTGCTCCGGTCCGACCAGACTGTTTCCTGATACGGCCCGGCCAGGGTACGGGTTTCCTCCAGGATGTATTCTCCCAGGATCCGGTTCCCGCGAAAACGGTACAGGGTCGCTTTAACGGGAACGTTGATCGTCAGCGTACCCAGTTCGACGGGATAGACGGCTGAGGCGTCATACCGGTTGGCGGGCACTTCATATTCATGAGTATTCATCACGTTTCCGCCGTAGAATATCACCGGCGTATCGAAGGAGCAGTACCCGTCGTCAAAGGAGTATTCCTCTCCGTTCCAGGCCACGGAGAAATCATAAATGCCTTCGTTGAACAGCCGCATCGCCTCATCGCCGTAAACCAGATGATCAAAGGTCACGAGTTCCGGGATGTCCGCGGTGCCGGAGGCGGGAGCCGGCGTTTCAGCCGCAGCGGATGCCGCTTCCGGTGCTGCCAGGGCGGTCAGGTCCAGCCACAGGGCGGGACGGATACAGCCGTCAATATAGTTCGCGGGGCTGCAGCGATGGTAACCGTCATCGAAGATGAGGGCCGGCATGTTTTTTTCAAGGACCGGCAGCCTGAGCCACCACCACCCGGCCGCCCGGCCGTTGGCGGTGAACTCTTCGCTGACCCAGGCGCCCTGCGCGATGGCATAATCTGTCGGAGCGGCTGTCAGCGCTTCGCTGGCCGGAAGGTACTGTTCAAAGGCCTCGTGATAGCTCAGCAGGAAGACCTTGTCCTGCGTGTCGTTTCCGTCGTCTTCCTTATTAAACCCGCCGTACTGCCCGCGGCCGTTGTCGACGGTTGTCGTCAGAACGGCGGCCTGTTCCTCAGGGCTGAAAGCATTCTCTACGAAATTGCCATTCAGCCATTCCCGGAGCCAGCAAGTTTCCCAGTTTGTACTGACGTTTCGTTTGTTGTACGGCTGGGCGTCCAGCAGATATCGGCTCAGCAGCAGGCATTTTCCGTCCTGTACGTCCAGGATGATCCACTCGATTGATTCCTTGCCGTTCTCCGTCTGGTTGTCCTGCTCGTAATGGCCGAATGTGACGATGCTTCCCACCGTCACAGAGGCGCCTGGATCATACGGATCAACGTCCGGAGCGGCTGCAGGCGTCGGTGAAGGAGTCAGGGTCGGTGTGGGCGTCGGAGTAGGCGTGGGTGACGGTGTGGGCGTCGGGGAAGGCGTCGGCGTCTCTTCCGCTTCGTCCAGAGGACTGTATCCGCGGAACTCATAGATGTTTCCTTGGGCGTCCTTTCCGGTCAGGCAGATACCGACGCCGTTGAGGCGTTTGATGCCATCATGATCATACTGGATACCGATTCCGGCGCCGACCAGCTGATGTCCCCGGATGACGGACGTTCCCATAAAATCAATGAATTCCTTCTCAGTAGTGGAAATCCAGTCCGGCATAGCGGCCCCGTTCTCATTGAACCAGCGGATCGTATACCGGGTGATGGTGAAGTCCACACCGTGAAGCTCTTCATAAGACGGATTGAATTGCCATCCAAAATCTGAGCCCAGGTCTTTCGGCGTCCTGGCGCTCTCCGGGATAAAGATTGACACATAAGGCTGGTCAGCACCGGTTTCCGGATTGGTCATGAACCATTCCCGTGTCATCCGGTCGGGAGAAGTGGTGGACTGGGCGGCCGGGTTTCCGGCTGGAGCGGCTGTGGGTGACGGTGCAGGTGTCGGCGTCAACGTGGGCGTCGGGGAAGGCGTCGGCGTCTCTTCCGCTTCGTCCAGGGGGCTGTATCCGCGGAACTCATAGATTTTTCCATCAGCGTCTGTTCCGGTCAGGCAGATGCCGACGCCGGTGAGGCGTTTGACGTCTTCCAGTTCGTACTGCATGCCGAGCCCGAGGCCGATCTGCTGCCGGCCGCTGACAACGGACGTTCCGAGGGAGTTGGCGATTTCCTGTTCCGTGGCGGAGATCCAGTCCGGGATCGCGACGCCGTCCTCGTTGAACCAGCGGATGGTCAGCCGGGTGACGGTGAAATCCACACCGTGGAGTTCGTCAAAAAGCGTATCAATACCCCATCCGAAGAAGTCACCGTTCCGGACGGGCGTCCGGGCAGTCTCCGGGATATATACTTTGACATAGGGCTGGTCCGCGCCGGTTTCCGGATTGGTCATGAACCATTCCTGTGTCATGTCGTCCGGTGAGGTGGTAGGTTCAGGTGTGGGAGCCGGCGTCGGCGCGGGCGACGGGGAGGGCGTCGGCGTTTCCTTTACTTCATCCAGGGGACTGTATCCGCGGAATTCGTAGACGTTCCCCAGTTCGTCCTCGCCGGCCAGGAGGATGCCTATGCCGTCCAGGCGTTTGACGCCCGGGTTGTCGTAAAAGACGCTGATGGAGCCGCTGACCCACTGGCGGCCTTTAATCACATTGGCTCCGAGAAGATCCGAGATTTCCTTGCCCCGGGTGTAAACCCGGTCCTCCAGGGCAGGACCGTCCTCGTTGAACCAGCGGATGACGTAACGGGTGATCCGGAAATCCACGCCGTGGAATTCCTCAAAGTCCGGTAAAATCACCCATCTGAGTTTGCCGTCCTCATCATACCGGGGCGTCCGGGCCTCCTCAGGAATATGAATGGAAATATAGGGCTTGTCCGGATCGGTTTCCGGATTGGTCATGAACCACTCCCGCGTCTGGCTGTCCGGGGCTGTGGTGGTCCGGACGGGTTCGGGCGTCGGGGTGGGCGTCGGTTCCGGCGTCGGAGTGGACGTCGGTTCGGGTGACGGAGTGGGTGTCGGTTCCGGTGTGGGCGCTTCCGTCGGTTCGGGCGTGGGCGCTTCCGTCGGTTCGGGCGTGGGCGCTTCCGTCGGTTCAGGTGTGGGTGCCTCCGTCGGTTCCGGCATAGGCGCTTCTGTCGGCTCGGCCGTCGGTACCGGGGTTGCCTGCGGTTCCGGGGCTTTTCCGCCCCCGAAAAGCACGAAGGCCAGGATTCCGAGGGCCAGTACGGCCGCGATAACGGCCGGCAGGACCCACTTCGGGCGCTTCTTCGGCGCCGGCTGTCCCAGTAGCTGCGGCGGGATGTTTTTGTCCGTGCCGGGTTTCAGGTCCGTCGTGGGCTCGTCCGCGGCGACCGGCGTCGAATGGACCGGCGCTTCCCCGCGCGCCAGGGCTTCCAGGTCCGCTTTCATCTCGGAGGCGGAAGCATAGCGCAGTTCCGGGGAGAAGGCGCAGGCTTTCAGAATGACCTGGGAAAGACCGGCGCCGGCGTTGCACGGCGGCGGCAGGGTTTCGCCGCTCAGGCGCCGGGACATCGCGTCCTCCCGGGCCTTGGCGGAGAAGTCGTTCTGGGGAACCAGCGGCAGCCGGTTGTTGTTGCTCAGGCGGTACAGCGTGACGCCCAGGGAATAAATATCCGCCCGGGCGTCATAGGGTTTGCCCATGAAAATCTCCGGCGCCATATAGCCCGGGGTGCCCTTGGTGGACAGGCCGCTGGTCAGGTTCTGCACGCTCCGGGCGATACCGAAGTCCCCCAGCTTGTACAGGATATGCCCCGGCGTCTTGTCGTTGATGAAGATATTGGCCGGCTTGATGTCCCGGTGCAGGATGTGGTGGGATTCACACAGCTCCAGCGCGTCGCAGATGTCGGCGCCGATCCGGATGATCTCCTGTTCGCTCAGGGTACGCTGGCGGACGACGCTGTCCAGGGGCGTCAGCAGTTCCATCCGGATGAAGATGTTGTTTCCGATGCCGTCCGGCTTCCGGACAACCTTGTAATCCTCAATGGTAACGATATGCGGCGTTCCCTTGAAACGCTCCAGCACGTCGATCTCAGAGGCGTACTGGCGGGCGATATCGTCGTAATAGCTCTGGCTCTGGGAGTCGTTGAACCCCTCGACCCGCAGGGTGGCTGTTTCCGTTTCATCCGAGGGGATGGAAATGATTTTGATGGCCGCGTCCACGTTGGCGCGGTCTTTCCGGACCGCCCGGTAGACGGAGGAATAGGCCCCGGAACCCAGCTTGCGCTCGAGCTCCCAGTCCCCCTGCCAGCTTTCAGGCAGTTCAATCTGTCTGGAATTGTTGTGTTCGCTCATGGTATCCGCCCCTCTGCGCCTGGTTGGATTTGATTGTTCTGATGGAATATATCATAAGGGAAACCGCGGCAATTATCAAGGGAAAAAACGGCTCCGGACCGGCCCGGAGCCATGCGTTTTTTCACGAGGGAGGCCCGGCGGTTCCGCAGGCCTTCCGATCCCGGAACAGAAAAAGCAGGACCGCTGCCGGGCGGTCCTGCTTTCCTGCGCAAAACGGGGCGGTCAGTCCCTGCGGAACTGCGAAATGAATTTCCAGGCGTTTTCACAGCTGTGATGCCGGCATTCATGGATCTGGCCGCTGACGCTGGCGAACGCCGTGCGGCATACGCCGTCCTCGCTGTCGTAGTACCGGATGGTCAGTACGCTGCCCCGGGACGGATCCTCCACTTTTTCAACACGGTCCCCGGGCACGCCCCAGAACGGATCCTCCCAGGCATCCTTTTCCGCGGCTTTGAGGTCCTCGAATTTCTTTTTGAGCCGGTTCACCTCCGCCACGTACTGCGCCCGCTCGATGGCCGTATCCGCGTGGCAGGGCAGCTCCGGCAGGTGGGAATTCTCGCCGCCGGAGTAGAACACGGGCACAGGGACGGTCTTGTTGAGCTTTTCGGATACCGGCGCGCCGAAGAAGGAAGTGTATACCGGGAACAGGGCGCTCGCGGGCATCACGCCGGCGAGGATTTCCGGGTATTCCTGGTACATGTCCCAGGTCTTGCCGCTGCCCATGGAGAAACCGGTGGCGTAGATGCGGTGCTCGTCGATCGGATAGCGCTTTTTCAGCCCTTCAATCAGTTCCGCGGCTTCGGTGGCGGTGACGAACTGGTGGTTCTCAACCGATACGAACAGGAATCCGTACCGGTGGGCAATCTCCCACCAGCCGGCCACGAAGGTCAGGTACATGGAACTGTCCCCGCCGCCGTGGAATCCGAGCACCAGCGGCACCGGACCGTTGTCGAAAAGGCCGTTGTTGTAGTAGGCGAAGTATCCGACCGGATGGGTGGGATCATCCTTGAAGGGACTGCGGTTGTCGGGCGAAGTCCGGACGGTTACGCTGCCCGCGTCCTCTGTCATGCCGAGCGCCGGGAAATCCGGCTCCAGCTCGATTTTTCCGCACCACATCCTGAACTGCCGGACAAAAGAACAGAAATCCGCTTCATACTCCGCCTTGTCTTTGATCAGCAGGTGCTCACACCCGTCGAACGCGCGGTTGATCTCCGCGCTGTTGCCGACGCTGATGACGGCGATATCCCGCCGCTGCACGTCCGGCACAACGCTCAGCCGCTCCATGGAGCACATGGCGGGCGTGATTTCGCCCGGTCCCCAGAGGTATTCGCCTTCCAGGGTTTTCAGCAGGCGGGACGCCACGTAGTCCGCGGAAGCGCCGAAACTGTATATATCCGCGCGGAAGATCGCGCCGCGGGCGAAATACCCTTTGAACTGCCGCGCGAAGAAGTCATAGCTTTCCACGATGCCGTCCCGGTACGTCTGGATCATTTTGATTTCGGAGATCAGGGCGGCGTACAGGCTTTCGTCCGCCCCGGCCCATCCGTCTTCCGCCGTGGGATAGACGAACAGCACGCTGGAATCCGCGTCCGCCGCGATCTTTGCCAGCCCGGTTTCCCGGGCGAAACGGACCGCGTCATCCATGCCCTGCCGGTTCTCCTCGAACACCAGCAGCAGCGGCGCGCGGAAACCGTAATTGTTCACCTGCCCGTTCAGGTCGTTGTCCGGCACGTATACCTTCAGGCCGAACAGGTCAAATGTGTGCTCCCAGCATCTGCCGCCTTCCGTTTCCCGTACTTCAGGCCTTTCCATCATTGCCATACGCGTTCCTCCTCTTTTTTCGTATGCCTGATTCCGGCGGTCCGCCGGTTATCTTTCAAACAGTCCGAGCAGTTTTTTCTTCCGCTCCCCGGCTTTCCCGCCGTACGGGTGTTCCCGGAGCGGCAGGTTGAAACGCGTCCGCCCGCGCAGGACGGTCGCCGGGTGCGTAAACTCCCGGAAACCCCATTCGCCGTGGTACGCGCCCATGCCGGAATGGCCGGTTCCGTTGAAGGGGACGCCCCGGACCATCATATGGATACAGACTTCGTTAACGCATCCGCCGCCGTACTGCTGCCGGGACATGACCTGTTCCGCCCATTTCATGTCCCGCGTGAACACATACATGGCCAGCGGGTGTTCGCGCTCCGTGATCACGCCCATCATGCGGTCCGCCTCGCCGTCCCGGAACGGAACCACCGGCAGCAGGGGACAGAACAGCTCATGCTGCACGATGTCCTCGTCTTTTCCCACGGGATAGATCACGGTGGGGGCGAACCGGCAGGTTTCGCGGTTCCCGGTCCCGCCGAACACGATCCGGTCCGCGTATTCCGCGGCCAGCCGTTCGCACTTGTCGTAAACGGCGCCGGTGATCAGCTTCGGGTATTCCGGATTCTCCTCCGGCTTTTCGCCGATCTGGCGGATGAACGCCTGTTTCAGCTCCCGGAGGAAGTCATCCGCGATTTCTTCCGCCACGGCGACCTGGTTGATGTTGATGCAGATCTGCCCGGCGTTGCACAGCTTGAAGAACGCGATCTTCCGGGCGGTGTCCTTCAGGTCGGCGTCCCTGCGGACGACCGCCCAGTTGCCCGTTTCCCCGCCCAGTTCGAGGGCCACGGAGGTCAGGTTCTTTGCCGCTTCGGTCAGCACGTGTTTCGCCACGGCGGGGGAGCCGGTATAGAAGATTTTGTCAAACCGCTCCGCCAGGCACATGTCCGCGACGTCGTGCCCGCCGTCAATCAGTGTGACGTAATTCTCCGGGAATGTGCGGGCGATCATTTCCTGCAGCGCGCGCGTGCTGGCGGCAGACTTCGAGCTGGCTTTGATGACGGCGGTGTTTCCGCCGCAGATCGCGGCGGCCAGCGGTCCCAGCGTCAGCAGCACCGGGAAATTGAACGGGCTGATGATCAGGCTGACGCCGTAAGGCATGGAATAGACGGTGGTGCGGGTGCTGGGGAAGCACATCAGCCCGCTGAAGCGCCTGCGGGGCCGCGCCCATTTTCTCAGGCCGCGGATGATCTCGTTGATTTCGACGATCGAAGGGCCGAGATCGCACAGGTAGGCTTCCACCGGGCTTTTGCCCAGGTCGTCGTACAGGGCTTTTTCCAGCGCGTCCCGGTTGTCGATGACAGCCTGTTTCAGTTTCTTCAGCTGCGCGATCCGCCAGCCGACGTCCAGCGTTTCTCCCGTGCGGAAGAACTCCCGCTGCCGGCTGACGATCCCGTGAACGGTTTCCTTTGTCCAGGTCATGCTCAGTACCCCCTCCTGATCTGGTCCAGCAGCATCCGGATTTCATTGTCCGAGAAGGTGACAGGCGGGGAGTAGTTGACAGAATCGGCGTCGATCAGTTCGGTCAGCTTTCCGTAATCCTTTTCCCGGAGCGGTTCGCATCCTTTCTCCAGCCCGCATTTTTCCAGCAGGTCCTTCAGCGCGGAGATCAGTTTGTCGCTTGCTTTCTCCGGCGGGTCGGTTTCGTCCGCCATTCCGCAGTGAACCGCCAGCGCCGCCATCCTGTCGTAGCACAGGTGTTCCTGGGCGGCGATGACGGGGACGATGCACCAGGCAATCGCTTTTCCGTGGGGGATATGGTACATGGCGCCGATGGAGTGGGCGAAGGCATGCACGTAACCGGCGAGCTGCGTGTTGATGGCGTTTCCGCCGTAATGCGCGGCGAGCAGCGTGGCCTGCCGGCTTTCAATGTTCCGCGGATCCTCCAGCAGTACCGGGAGATGTTCGAAGATCAGCCGGACGCACTCGCTGCTCTTGCGCATATCCTCTTCCGCGGAGGCCACATCGGCCAGGAGACCTTCCAGCCCGTGGCTCAGGGCGTCGATGGCGCACCATACGGTGATCTCCTTCGGCGCGCCGGCGACCAGCTCGCTGTCCAGGATGACGTGCGCCACTTCCAGGCCGACGACCACGGTGGAACCTTTGACGCCGCGCGCGTTTTTGATGACCGCGCCGACGGTGCATTCCGCCCCGGTCCCTGCCGTGCTGGGAATGTTGATCATCGGCAGCGTGCCGCCCTCGGCGATGGCGAACTTGTGCAGGTAATGCCGCAGGGGCAGGTGCGGGTGCTTCGCGGCCGCGGCGATGATCTTGCTGCTGTCCATGACGGATCCGCCGCCGAGCGCGATCACGCATTCGGCACCGCAGTCGACCGCGGCCTTCAGGCCGGCCCGGACGATACCGACCGTCGGCTCCGTCCTGATATCGTGGAATACGGCGTAACGGATCCCGTGCGCGTCCAGCGAAGCGGCGGCCTTTTCGTGGAGGCCCAGGGAATACAGCGTCTCGTCTGTCACCAGCAGCACGGAGCGGAAGCCTGCTTCTTCGCAGAGCCGGCCGGCCTGCTCCCGGGCGCCGAAACCTTCGGTCACCGGGGGCTTAGGGATCGGGACCGCCTTGATGACGGTCCCGGGCACTTTTCGGATCGCTTTTCTTCCAAGATAAAAAGGCATCTGCTTTTCCTTTCAGGTGTCGCGGGTCTTGATTTTCTTCGCATATCATACCATACCCGGCTGAAAAATGAAAGCGCGGGGCGGTTTGCCGGAACCGCAAAAAAGCCGCGGTCTGACCAGAACGGGTATTGTGTTTCGCTCCGCAAGCCGTTACAATCTATATCAGCGGAAAAAGAAAGGATATCGCTCGGAAGATATGGGCATTACGAAGACGGATTTCATGCGGGGCATGCAATGCCGGAAGATGCTCTGGCTGGACAAGCATAAGCCGCAGCTCAGGGTTATTCCGCCGGAAGTCCACGCGAGGCTGGACGCGGGAAACGAGTTCGGAGACCGGGCGATGGGAATGTTTGGGCCCTATGAGGAGATGACGGTTTATCTCCCCGGGACGCGGATCCCGGACAAAAAGAAGATGGCGGAAAAGACGGCGGAGCATCTGCGCATGGGTACGCCGGTGATCTGTGAGGCCGCGTTTATCAACTACAACAACTACTGCGCGGCGGACATCCTGCGGAAAACGGAGACCGGATATGATTTCTACGAGGTGAAAAACGCCGCGGAGGTCCGGGAACAGTTTGTCCGGGACGCCGGATTCCAGTATTACATCATGAACCGGTGCGGGGTGAGGATCGGGAAGATCTTTATCGTGACCCACGGGCCGGACGGGGAGAACCCGTTCGTTCCGGTGGAGGTCACGGAGCAGGCCAAGGGGTACGCGCCGTGGGTCAACGAGCATATCTGGGACCTGAACCGCATGCAGAAGGAACGGGAAGAGGTTGCCGTGGAACCGGGCGACCAGTGCACATGCCCGTATGAGTGCTGGTATTACGGATACTGCCACGGGGAAAGAACCGTGCCGGAACAGATCAGCATGGCGGACCTGGAACTGGATGATTCCGGATTGTGATAACGGGAGGAATAACGATATGAGGACCGCGATCGTATACTATTCCATGAGCGGCAATACGGCGATGGTGGCGGAGAAGCTGGCGGAGGCGCTGGGCGCCGGCCTGGTGGAGATCCGCCCGGAGAAAGCTTATCCGGACAAAGGCGTCCGGAAATTCCTCCGGGGAGGCAAGAGCGCGGTGATGGCGGAAACGCCGGAACTGCAGCCGTATTCGTTCCGGGCGGAGGACTATGACCGGATCGTGTTCGGTTTTCCGGTATGGGCGTCCAACATCGCGCCGCCGCTCCGGACATTTGTCCGGGACAACATGGATTCCCTGCGGGACAAAAAGATCGCGGCCTTTGCCTGCCAGAGCGGAAACGGCGCGGAAAAGGCCTTCCGCAGGCTGGCGGAAAGCCTCGGGCGGGAGGAAGTGTCCCCCACTATGGTCCTGATCGATCCGAAGACCCGGCCGAAAGCGGATCAGGACGGGAAGATACAGGAATTTGCCGGGAAACTGCGGGAAGCATGACGCCGTGATAAAGGGAGGAGATCATCATGAGCGAACGGAAAACGGATCAGCGGGAAAAGGAATGGTCGGACGAGATTCCGGACGAGGAGGAAGAACGCCCGGAACCCTATGAGGAAACCTATCGGGACGGCAGCGCGAAGAACGAATGCTGGGCGGACAAATGACGGAAGATCCGCGGAACAGGAGCATACCGGTGAAGCTGAGGAACATGACGGGAATCTACCTTTCCTGCCGCGGGCAGATGCTGCTGCTCTACCGCCAGGGGGGCAAGGTCGTTTCCAACCAGTGGATCGCGTCCGCGGGCGGGCATTTTGAAAAAGAAGAGCTGAACGATCCGAAAGCCTGTATGCTCCGGGAATTGAAGGAAGAACTGAACCTGGCCGAGGACGACCTGACGGACCTGAAAATGCGGTATATCGGACTCCGGAACGTGGGCGGCGAGATCCGCCAGAATTACTATTTCTTCGCGAACCTGAAGCCGGAACACTATTCCCTGTTCGCCTCCAGCGAGGGAAAATGCAGGTGGGTGGATTACGCGGACGTGATGAAATACGACATGCCGCTGACCGCCCGGTATGTCATGGACCATTATCTGCGGATCGGACGGTATACCGACGCACTGTACAGCGCGGCCGCGGACGGAACGGAATTCTGTTTTACGGAACTGCGGGAAGCCTGAAAAAACATCCGGAGGCGGATTCGGTGGATATCACATACAGGAAACTGACGGAAGACGATCTCGGGGCGTTCATCAGCCTCCGGATCGCGCAGCTGCGCGAGGAAGGCGCGACAGAGGACCTGGACCTGGTTCCGCCGCTGATGGATTATTATCACCGGCATATGGCGGACGGCACGTTCGTGTCCTGGCTGGCGCTGGATGGGGACAGAATCGTCGGGACCAGCGGAATGTCCTTTGTGGAGAAACCGCCGTATTTCAGCTGCCCCTCCGGGCGGATCGGCCTGCTCTCCAGCATGTACACCGATCCGGGCTGCCGCCGCCGGGGAATCGCGAAGGAACTGCTCCGGCGGGTCGTGGAGGAAGCCCGGGAATACGGCTGCGGATCGGTGCAGATCACCGCTTCGGATATGGGCGTCCTGCTCTATACGGATTTCGGTTTTGTGAAGAACGGCAATTTCATGCAGTATAAGCTGTAAGCTGTATATTTACCTCTCCCTGTAAAACTTCTGCAGGACGAAGAAGGCCGGTTTCCGGTATGTTTTCGTTTCGTCCAGCAGGCCTTTCCGGTTGTAGTATTTCTGGATGGAACTCGTACGCCGGGGGCATCGGAAGTCATAAAGGATCCAGGGGGACATTCCTTTGATATAATCGATCTTCAGCAGGGTTTCCATCTGCGTTTCGTAGACGCGGGCCTGGCATTCCTCCGTGCCCTTGCGGTCGGCGGGGCCGGTGTTTCCCCGCATCGCGTCCGCGCCGAACTCGGTGATGATGACAGGCCTGGAAGGATCGCTGTTGTCCATCAGCTCCGGAAGCTTGCTGAAATCCGGGGTGTACCATCCGCAGTATTCGTTGATCCCGATGACGTCCAGCGAATCCGCGAGCCGGTCGGCGATCCGGTTTTCCCGGGCGCTGACCAGGCAGGCGGCTGACACAAGCCTGGACGGATCCTCGGAACGGGCGAAGTCCGCCAGCCG
>JAEEGL011936833.1_pt1 | contig 20901 bp, 16 predicted proteins | sample 9134231 | NCBI WGS metagenome assembly JAEEGL01 (sample SAMN16246548, study PRJNA631951) | gut metagenome | biome: gut microbiome; feature: rumen; material: fiber-attached | host: Bos | place: Iran: Karaj | collected 2018-10
CTTAAGGGCTTCGGTCATGATGATGATATCCGTATTGTCCCCGACATAGCAGCTTGTGGCTCCCAGATGGATGATGCCCTTAGCCTTGGGGCACTGAACTCCGTAGGCATAAACATGGCTCATAACATCATGGCGGACTTCCTTCTCTCTCTCCCTTGCCACATCATAGTTGATATCATCGATATGGCTCTTGAGTTCCTCGATCTGTTCATCCGTTATATCAAGTCCCAGCTCCTTCTCGGTCTCCGCCAATGCCACCCACAGGCGTCTCCAGGTGCGAAACTTCATATCCTGAGAGAATATGTGCTGCATCTCCTTGCTCGCATATCTCTCTGACAGAGGGCTTACATAGCTGTCTGTTCCCATCATTACCTCCTGATCTTTCCGATAAAATCTCTTACTCTGGGATTGGACGAAGCAAAGAGCTCATCCGGTGTGCCTTCTTCGACCACATATCCCTTCTCTATAAACAGTATCCTGTCTGATACTTCCCTTGCAAACTCCATCTCATGAGTGACTATCACCATCGTCATATGCTCATCCGCAAGCCTTCTTATAACGGAGAGCACTTCTCCCGTAAGCTCCGGATCGAGCGCGGATGTGGGCTCATCAAAAAACAGAAGCTTGGGCTCTAATGCAAGAGCTCTGGCTATCGCCACTCTCTGCTGCTGCCCTCCCGACAGTTCGCACGGGTAGGCATTCTCCTTATCGGACAATCCCAGCATATTAAGCAGTTCCCTTGCTTTTGCAACGGCCTTGTCCTTATCTGTACCCACTACGTTTATGGGCGCATCCGTAAGGTTCTGCATCACGGAATAATGAGGGAAAAGATTGAAGTTCTGGAATACCAGCCCGAAGGATCTCTTTATCTCCTTAAGCTCATCCTTAGATGCATATACACTTCTGCCTCCCTCGCTCTTAGCGGCGTATCTTCCTTCATATATGAGTTCACCGTCATCCATATCATTAAGAAGAGTTGCACAGCGAAGCAGCGTTGACTTACCCGAACCCGAAGGACCGATTATGGATACGACCTCGCCCTTGTCAACCTTAAGGGATATGTCGTGAAGCACCTGAGTATTCTCGAAATGCTTCTTCATATGAATTATCTGGAGCAGATTATTGTCTTCCATCTTCCGTCCCTGTCACGTAAACTTAAATCATCTGTAATATGAGAGCTTCTTCTCAAAGAACTCCATAATATATGCCACAACATAGTTAAATACAAAATAGAACAGGCCGGCCACCATAAGCGCCGATACCGATGCCTGCTTGGCTGAGATCTGCTTGGCGATCGTAAACATCTCCGCAACCGCTATAACAAAGGCCAGTGACGTGTCCTTTACAAGGGTAATGGTCTCGTTGGTGACAGGAGGCAGTATCCTCTTGATCACCTGAGGGAAGATTATCCTGAAAAAGGTCTGGCTCCTGCTGTATCCAAGCACTGCTGCCGCTTCATACTGTCCCACCGAAATGGATTCGATACCGGCACGGTATATCTCGGCAAAGTAAGCGGCATAATTGATCGAGAAAGCGATTATCACGGCCACAAACCTGTATTCCTGCGATATCTTGAGCCCGAATATGTAAAAAGGCGCAAAATACACCACTATAAGCTGAAGCATAAGTGGTGTACCTCTCATTATCGCTATATAAACCTTGACAAATCCCTGCAATATTCTGTTTTTTGACATTCTCCCAAACGCCACCAGCAATCCGAGCGGAAGCGCAAACAGCAGTGTCAGCAGGAAAATCTCCACTGACACTACCATACCTGAGAGCAATTGCATGAAAGTCGTACTCATACCATACCCGTTATATCAATCACTTACCTAAGCAGACACTGTCTGTAAGACCGAAATCAGCGTAATTCTCGGCGATCTTCATGAATGTTCCGTCATCCACCATCTCAAGGAGAGTCTTCTCGACCGTATCCTTAAGCTCCTCGTTGCCAAGCTTGAATCCTACACCGTACTGCTCAACTGACAGCTTGTCATCCAATACAACGTATGCACCCTCATCTCTCTGTGACACCTGGAAGTTAGCCACTCCTATGTCAAGTGCAAGACAGTCGATCGCACCGGCCTCAAGATCCATGAAGCCTGTATTGTAATCGGCATACTGTATCAGATCCGCAAATGAATCCTTAAGCTCTATATTCGCCGGTATCTCTTCATCTTCGAGAGCAGCAAGTGCTGAAGAATCCTTCTGCACACCTACGACCTTGCCTGCAAGATCTGCCTTGGTCTTTATGCCGGACTCTGCTGCAACAACAAATACCTGGCTGTTATCAACATAAGGAACAGACCATGTATACTGATCTTCTCTTCCGTTGATCGTGAATCCGTTCCATATACAGTCAATGGCACCTGAGTTAAGCTCCATGTCCTTGGCATCCCAGTCGATGGGCTGCTTCTTAAGCTCCCAGCCGTTCCTCTTGCATACCTCTTCGGCAAGCTCAAGGTCGAATCCTACATATTCGCCTGTGCTCTCATCGATATAACCGTAAGGAGGAAACTCCGCATCAAATCCGACCGTAAAGGTCTTTTTGTCGGAAGAAGCCGCCTTATCGGCTGTCGAACCGCACGCAACAAGTCCTAATGCTACAGACATGATAACAACAGCAGTTACCGCTTTTTTCATCATCTTTTTCATAATATCCTCATTCCCTTCCAAGGCCAGTCAATTCTGTACCTTATTATCACATTAAAGCGACTTGATTATAGTACCCTACCCGCCTATATCTGTCAATAATCTCTCGAATATCTTTCTACCATTCTGAGAGCCTCTTCAGCATATTCCGGATACTTCTTCACGAATTCCTTAAGCTCACTCTGCCCGTCCTTGGCTAGGCGCTTATTATAATCCATCCTTGCCCTCAGCTTCTGTCGCTGCAGTATATGGGCATGCCTCAGTTCCACCATCTCATTGTGCTCGAGTATCGCAAGCGGATTATGGAGCCATACATATACATCATTAAGCTGGTATTTTCTGAGCTTATGAAGCAGTTCCGCCTGATAGAAGGTCAGTTCCTTCTCGTTTAGCTCCGCCTTTTCCCTCTCTTCCTTCTCTATCTTGTACATATCCCAGACCTTGCGCAATTCCTTTGCGTTCTTCGTATTGTACTTGGTATAGAGATAATCAAGCAGGTTGGCATTGTTCACATATCTGATCTTGACGGTATTCTGAAGCAGTATGAGCCTGTTTATGCCCTTCTCGACTCTCTTAAGCTCCTTTGTGGCATCCAGATACCTCACATACAACAGGGTTATGACCACTGCAGCGGTTAAGGATGTTATTATATATCCCACTCCCACATCCATCTCAAATCCGAACTGGAGCACGAGCAGCATGATAACGCACAGCACGGATGCAAATACACAGATTATGGTCATTCCGCGAAGGTTGCCTATCTCCGTCTTAAGCTCATCCTGCCTGTACAGGAAGGCATGCTTCTCACCTTCGAGCTTACGAAGGTCATCCTTGATAAGACCCCTGTACTTCTCGGCCTCTTCCATATCCTCTATGCCCTTGGGCATACTGTCCTCAAATCGTTCCATACTGTGGAACTGGGCATCCGTAATGGCACTCCTCTTGGCCTCATAATCCTTGGCCTCATCCTCGTAATACAGGATGTTCCTGGCAGAATCCTGAAGCTCGACCTTCTCCGTCATGGGGAGAGCCTCTATCTCATCCATGTCCTTGAGCATAGCCGTTACGAGATTATACTCGGAAGACAACTTATCGAGCTCAACAGAGGCATCTCTGACCTGCTCAACGAGACTTCTTATATATTTGTCCCTCTGGACCTCATCACTCATCTTGAACAGATGACGTTCTTCCATGATGTGGTCCCAGTCCCATTCGAACTCTTCCTCAAGTCCTTCATCCAGCTCAAGGTTCAAAAGATCGTCCTCATAGGTTCCGAACAACTTGGATATCAACTTTTTACCAAAACCCATCAGAAACCTCCGATCCTTCCTCTGAATACCTGGCTCCGGTATTCATTCTTGACTTCTTCGGTCAACGCATCGATCCCTTCATAGAAATCGCTTCCCTGATTCTTTCTGTCCGACAGTTCGCTTAAATATCTGCTCACGGGTGCGGACTTGAAACCGTCCTTAAGGCTCTCAAATTTTCGCTCAACCTCAAGCGAATCCTCATACGACTCCTTATGCGAAGATAAGAAGCTTAGGTAATCGGATGACGGCATATACATCTTCATCGCACAGAGCATGGATATATAACTCTCCGTGTTGGCATATGTCTCATAAGCCCTCTCAAAGAATCCCGCTGCTCTCTCGTACATGAAAAGCTTCGCGGAGCAGACTCCGAGATTGTGGTATACCTTGGCACGGAGTTTTACCTCCCCTGCTCCGGTATCCTTGATGATCTTCTCATATTCATCCATAGCGGGCCCTATCTTGCCGGCCTTCAAGAAGCCGTCTGCCCTGATCTTGCGTCTCTCTTCGGATGACAGATCGTTATTCTCGGAAATGTCCTCAATGAGCTTGCTCCACTCCGCCTCAGTGTAGAAACCTATCTCAGATGACAGCAATGCCACCAGCTTCTTAAGGGCATCCGTCTTCCTGCATATCTTATTGATCTCTCTTCCGAGCTCCTTAAGCGCAAGCTCTTCGCTGACCCAGTCCGCCAGCTTGTAGTCCACAAAGTCATCTCCAAGCAGATACGCATTGTGATAGAGATAATAGCACAGTTCTTCTATACAATATATGCTCTTGCAGTCATCCTCAAGATAATATGGAGTTTTGGCATATTCACCCTGACACAGGATAATATTGCTCATGACTCACCTCCGAGTAACGAGATCGTACGCGTAAACAACTGATTGGAGCCTGCGAAGAAATCCCCAAAGCCCAGGTCAAGAACATTGAGCCTTAAGATATCTTCCGATTCCATTATGGCCTCGACACGAAGCCTGACGGTCTTGGGCTCATGCTCCTTAAGTCCGTCCAGTACGATCTCTATATGTCTTACATTGCGCCCGTCAAGAGGAGTAATGGTCAGCTCGAAGCTGTTACCCTTATCTAAGATCACATCCACGCTCTTGCCGGAATCATACCAGTTGTCTCCTCCGTCCAGAAGAGCGAAATACGACTTTGCACCCTTTCGTATCACATCCATGCCGATATTGGCCTTAAGCTTCTCCTTGCCTAAGAATACGATCTTCTTATCCTCGTTCTTCGTGCCGGCAAGCTTGTCCTGCATGGCATAGCAGGCTCCTCTGCTGTAGAGGTTATTTCCCCTGAAGGACCTTCTGTTCCTGCACAGTTCCTTAAGGGATTCATTACACCAGTCTCCCTGGAATCCGTCTCCGATCAGATAGGCGCAGCTGACTATGTGACCGTCCACAGTCTCGTGGACGATATCAAGAAAACGTGCGTCCTTTTCATCATTGCCAGTCGCACTCAACGTACGCTCCTGCCTCTCGACAAAGCAGACTACAGGCTTCGTTATCTTATTAAGCCTGAAGTTGAAGTTTAAAAGTCTCTTATCGTTATAGTCATATATGACCACATCATGCTTCCACAGCTCATCAGGCTGATTGATCATATAGTAATAAATGCTCTCTTCCCTTCCCATGAAGCTTATCTTTGCTGACTTAAAGTCCAGAGAAGACGTTACCGTTTCGAGCACATCTATCGCCCTCGGTGTCAGTTCCGGGACCGTGAACATTATACCTGTCACATCATTCTTATTGACCAGATTGGTCAGTGAACCTAGACTCCTTCGAAGATAGAGTGTCAGCAGAGCCAGCGGATCAAACTGTTCACCGGCTACCGTAACGGGGTCTCCGATAAGCGCTCTGTCCCAAAGCTGCCATATGAGTTCACCCTTCTCCACCTCGTTGTATGCCAGCGCGTCGGCTCCCACATACCATTGATTGACTTCACTCCTCTTAAAGAGGCACAGAGGGACACAATACTGCTCTTCACCTTCTCTGAGACTTATGGTCTTGGCCAGTTCATCCCCTGAAGTATAGTAGCTGATCTGGGAATATTCATTTGAAAGATCGTATCCGACTATAACGGATTTGTTAAATTCAAACATAATTTTTCCTGTGCCTCTGTATTGAGTCATCCGGGTGTCACTGTATGTTAAACATCCGGTCTGTGATATACTCCTTGTTCTTGTATTCCTCTATGAGCTTATATGCCGTGTCATAATCCTTAAGTGTCGCTGCCATGGCCATATCATTTATCAGTCCGAACTTGTCGGATGAGTCCGTGGAATCCACGTCACTCCTTGCAGCAGTTCCGCTCTCGGTGAGTTCTTCCATTCCTCCGTTATATTCGGTGATATAGTACTGCAGGGTCTCGCCGAAGAACAGCAGGAAGCTCTTGGTATATATACCGCCGTATACTTCCTTCATCTCATCGCGCGTATATCCGCTGTTTTCGCTGCTTTCACTGCTCACGAAATAATTGATGGTCACTCTGGAACCGGTCTGGCCGTTATATTCCAATATAGTGAACTTGCTCAAGTTCTCCGCTTCATCCGAAATGGAAGCAAAGGCCTGCATAAACGGCATGGCTATGCCTCTTTCGCCGTAGAGTTCCTTAATATATCTCCTTATATGCTCAGCCGTATTCTCCGACAGATCCGATGTCCTTATGTTGTATGCATAATACTTAAGGAATGCGAGCATACACACATCCGGAAGACTGTGCTCATTCTCATAGATTCTTGCCATCTCCGAGAAGAAGTATTCGTCGATCATCCTGTCGCCGATAAAGTATTCCTCGGCAAAATATGCAAGATACTCGACTTCTAAGCCCGTCTTGGCTCCACCGTCCACATATTCCTTTAGAACTCTTGCTTCCTCGCCTATATAAGCTCCGGTATTAAGAGTCTGGGATATCATCCTCTCACAGATGCTGTATGTGTCCACATAGAAGCCGGAAGCCGCTTTCCAGATATTTCTCAGGTTCTTGGCGGGTCCCTTATAGAACCTGGCCAGATAATCAAGGCCCGATTCGTTGTACTTGCCCCGGTCAAATGCGCTTATTATGATCGCAGTCAGATTATCATCCTCAATAAGACCGTCTCTGTCTATGAGCATGGTGGAGAGTCTGACGAGCACCTGCGGATCCACGCTCTCAGGTCCGTAGTAGAGGACATATTCGTATGCTCTGTCCGTAAAGTTTCTCGAAAGCAGGAGCCTTAAGAGCTCATCTCTGTCCTTATCGGGCACATCTTCCCTGTCTATACGCTCAAGAAGCCCGTCTAACATGGCAGTATCATCAAGTTCTCTGTAATAACGGATGAGCGGGAGCCTTATTGCCGCCTTGAAGCCTTCATCCACTTCGTCGCTTAGCTCAAGATACTGATATCTCTCATAATTGCGCTCGGTGATCACTATATAATCCCGATTGCCCTCACATATATACAGATTGAGGAAAATATCCTCCTTGGCATACGGTTCGATCATGGGCATGAGCTTCCTCGGAAGGAAGAATCTCTCAGTCACATATTCTTTTGTCCCGTAATATCTGTTACCGATAGAATCCTCAAGAAGCAGCGTATAATCACTGTCAGGCAGTATTACCAGCGCCTTGCCGGATGACACCTGATAGACCGCCTCCTTCTTAAGCCTCTCATCCATCACGATGACTGACACGATCTGCGGATCCTCCACCCTTATAAGATGGACGAGCATGATACGTGCAAACTGCGAGATATTATCCTCTGTGGCCATCTCCTTGAGCACAAGTTCAAGATAGAGATATGCCAGATCTCTGTTCACCCTTCCGGCATACAGCTGCTTTATCGTGAATCTCTCGATATCGGCCCTGCATTCCATGTATATATCCGGATTCCTGTTCCTGTTCCTGAATACATATGCATACAGGAAGGCCTTCTGCTCATAGCTTAAATCATTATCATATGTGAAGTACATCAGTGCTTCCATGGGAATCTCTATGTCCTGACGCTCCTCAGCCGACATGAGATAACTCTCATAGAGCCTGGTGATGCCGAATCCTCTCTTAACACCCTCGGCATAATAGTCATAATACTTATCGCCGGTCTTATCGCCTCTTATAAGCTGGGTACATATGGCCTGAAGCACATCATCGGTGGGATTGCTGTCGTAGAGGTCCATAAGGATGCGGACCAGCCTGATATCATACTCCTTGAACCTTGAAGCCTGATATGCGATCTGCTCCCTGAGTTCCGTGCTGATAAGGCGGTAACGCGCAGCAAATCCAAGCACTCTCATCTCCTCCTCATCGAAATGCATGAGAAGGGAAGGCATGGAATGCAGCATCTTGACCACTTCAATGTAGATCAGCGGGCTGTTGCAGCCTCTTGCAAGCTGCTTGATCGCAAATGCATACATCCTAGTGGGATTGCGCCTGAACTCATCGCTTGTCTTAAGAAGAACCCAGGCTATCCTCCAGTTATCGGGATCGTGCTCATAGATGGAAGCAACCCTTACTCCCACATCCGATGTATAGAAATTATCCACGTTATAGAGAGTGGTCAGATACAGGTAGAAGCAATACAGCTCATCGCTCTCTTCCTCTATGACCGGTGATATCTTACGGTCAAGGATCCATTTTGCCTCATTATATCGTTCCTCTATGAGAAGCAGATATGCTTCATACAGCGAATTCTCCATGTCATCGCTGTCAATATTCACTCTGTGGGAAACAAGTTCGCTCGCAAGCTGTACCCACTTATTGCGGCTTATGAGGTCCATCCTGTAATCCAGATAATGTCTCACAAGAGAGCATCTGGCACTCTTTTCCCTGTGGATGGCCCCGCTCTTTCTCACATGACTGATATTGGATACCGTCACATCAACGTTTATCTGCCCGTACAGATGCTTAAATGTGATCCTCCCGTAGTTGTTGCCCTTATGGAGGCGGGCGGGATCTATCGTAAACTCAACTTCACAGACACTATCCGCAAAGTCTTCAGACTTAAGCCTGTTTCTCTCGAGCTTTATAAAGTCACCGTCAGCCTTGACTCCCACAAGCACATAGCCCCAGCCGTCCTTTTTGAGTCTTATCTTATGGGTCTCACTCTCGCCGGTATCGGTGATCTTTATATTGTCTTCATCAACCGAATACTCAATGATCTTCTTCTTGTTGATCCCTATCAGGAACTCCTCAAGATTATGATTCCTGTTACCCGCAGCCGTAAGTCCGATGTAGAGATTACGGTACTTGTAGTCGGAACCGGTCATTATATCTATGAAATCAGGATCATAGAATACTCTTACAGCCTCTTCCCAGTCACTCTTGGCCAGGTTTGTAAAGTGGAAAAGATTACGGATGCTTCCAAGAGAAGATTCGATCACTTCGTGACTTATTGATACGACAAAGGGCAGAACATACTCTCCCATGTCACTGACGATCATGAAGTTGCCCTTTAAAACGTCTCCTTCACCCATTCCGGATGAATTGAACTTATATGGCACAGCCGCATTGGATCCGCTGATAAACCTGACATCTGTCTGCATGCGAACAGAGGAAGAATAAACATATCCTTCCATCGTGCTGCCCTCGGGACAGTCTATACTGAAGTAACCCTCGTACAGCTCGCCCTTCTTAAGCGTCAATTCTATCTTGGATTCAGAGAAGATCAGAGACCCGTTCCCTCTCCCTCTTGCTATTGTACGCTCTCTCATCAGATGATCCTTGCAGAAAATGTACTTACAAGCATACTTTGTACGCATAATAAGCCGAATATAAGTATACACCGAACAGGCCAAAAAATAAAGAAAAAGCCGACGGGATCATGTGCTTATTTCATGCCCGTCGGCTTATCTTATCAACCGTGGTTTTTCCTTTTATTTTCCGGTTATGGAATATATCCTATTCCTCAACCAGTCTGCTCATCAGATCATTGCTCCTCTCGATGAACCTGCTCATTTCCTCAGGCTGTAACGGTGAGTGCTGCAGTCTGGCAAGATCATAGAGCTGCTCGCAGATAAGTTCACTGTCTTTTTCGTTCTTATTCTCGATCAGAGCTTTGACAAGAGGATGGCTGTAATTAAGTACGAGAGTCTCGCCTTCCTTACCCATGTCACCCATTCCCATGCCGGACATACCATACATCTTCATCATATCCTGCATGCGTCTTGACTCTTCAGACAGTGTAATAACAGATGCTATCTTTTTATTCTTAAGCTTGGAAAGCTTGAGATTTACGGTCTCTTTCTTAAGAGCCTTCTTATAGAGCTTACTGATGCCTTCCAATGCGGCATCCATCTCCTCCTGCTCCTTTTTACCGGTCTTGGAGCTGAAGTCTTCAGTCAGATCCGCATCGATCCTCATGAAGCGGATCCCCTCATTCTTGCTCTCAAGCTGTGAAACGAAAGGCTGGTCTATATTATGCGTAAGGATCACCGCATCCTTCTTGGCCTTCTTAAACATCGCGATATACTGGCTCTGCTGCTGTTCATCCGTTACATAGTATATGATCTTATCCTTCTTCTCAGCTTCTTCATCGCCTTCATTTGTGACAGTGCTGTCACTATCGTTGACTTGTTCGGTCGATGTATTATCAGAAGGTTTATCTTCAGTGTTTTCGCCACTTTCCTCATCTTCCGTATCTATGGGCTTTACCTCGAGGCACTCGGGCAGTGTCATATATTTGCCGTCAAGATTCTTGAAGAGTATATAATCGGTCATCTTCTCACAGAACTTGTCATCCTTAAGACAGCCGAACTTGATGAAGGGGGATATATCATCCCAATACTTCTCATATTCTTCCTTCTCTGTCTTGCACATGCCTGAAAGCTTATCTGCCACCTTCTTGGTGATGTATTCGCTTATCTTGTTTACAAAGCCGTCGTTCTGAAGCGCTGAACGTGATACGTTAAGCGGAAGGTCGGGACAGTCTATCACGCCCTTAAGAAGCATAAGGAACTCGGGGATGACTTCCTTGATGTTGTCGGCTATGAATACCTGGTTGTTGTACAGCTTGATCACGCCCTCGATGGACTCATATTCCAGATTGATCTTGGGGAAATACAGTATTCCCTTAAGATTGAACGGATAATCCATATTGAGGTGGATCCAGAAGAGCGGCTCCTTATAGTCATTGAATACCTTGCGGTAGAAGTCGATATAATCCTCTCTCTTGCAGTCATTGGGATGTTTGGTCCAGAGAGGCTCGGTCTCATTAAGGAGTTCCGGACGCTTACGGATCTTAAGCCTTATCTTGCCGTCCTTGTCATCCTCCTTGGGAGCTATGGTCTCGATGATCTCATCATCGGGGCGTTCCTCACCCTTGTCGATCATCTCAGTCTCGTCGGTATCAGCCTTGCTCAAGTATATCTCCACAGGCATGAAGGAACAGTACTTCTTTATGACCTCTCTTGCCTTATAGATATTGCAGAACTCAAGGACATCCTCATTGAGATAAAGGGTTATCTCGGTACCTACTTCAGTCCTGTCTCCATCCTTCATGGCAAACTGGGTGCCGCCGTCACACTCCCAGTGGACCGGAGCAGCTCCGTCCTTATAGGAGAGTGTATCAATATGCACTTCATCCGCAACCATGAATGCCGAATAAAATCCGAGACCGAAGTGACCTATGATCTGGTCATCATTGGCCTTATCCTTATACTTTTCGATAAAGTCCGCAGCACCGGAAAAAGCGATCTGATTGATGTATTCTTCCACCTCATCAGCCGTCATGCCGAGTCCGTTATCGATGAACTTAAGGGTCTTGTCAGCCGGGTTGCAGATAACATCGATCCTGGGCTTGTATCCCTCGGGAAGAGAATACTCCCCCATCATATCCAGCTTCTTAAGCTTCGTGATGGCATCGCAACCGTTACTTATGAGTTCTCTGTAGAATATGTCATGGTCCGAATAGAGCCATTTCTTGATTATTGGAAATATATTGTCACTGTTTATGGATAGACTTCCATGTTTCTCTGCCATTTCGTAATACCTCCATCGTTTATTTATTACAATGAATGTTATATAACGAAAATTAGCACTCGTCAAGTACGAGTGCTAACATTTTATAAACTCTTTATATTTCGTGCTTATTCGGACCTTTTCAGATACCGGACCGTTTGGGCTCCTATAACCCGAGCGTACCGTTTGAACTCTGTTCAAACGGCTGGTCGAAAAACTCTGTTTTTCAACCTATCACATATATTTGCGGATACAGAACTGCAGCTTATCCCCTTCAATGGGCTTGACCACAAAGTCCTTGGCTCCTGCGGTAATGGCCTTGATGACCATCTCCATCTGTCCCATGGCAGATACTATGATGATCCTCGCATTGGGATCAGCCGCAATGATCCTCTTGGTTGCCTCGATTCCGTCCATATCCGGCATCGTGATATCCATGAGAACAATATCCGGCTTAACTATACTGTATGTCTCTACGGCATCCTTACCGTTTCCAACTTCCGCGACAACCGTATGCTTGGCATCCTCAACCATCTTACGTATGGCCGAACGCATAAACAACGCATCATCACACAACATTATATTTGCCATATCTCTTCCTCATATCTTAAAGAAAAACACTACATATAGTATACTCAATCATTCCATACTCTGTCAAATACTTCAAAGAAGTCACACGTGGTGACATTCTCATCATGTACAAACTTTATGCTCGACCAGAGTTCTTCATTAAGATTCTTTGTAAGACCTTCGACATAATCGTCATATACATCCGAAAAAGCTTTGTTACGCCTCTCCTCGACGATCTTAAGCTTGTTGGAATCCGTAACTTCCCTGTTAAATGTACTCAGACACTTGATGACATGATAGCCGTATTCCGTCTGGATAACATCAGATATCTCATTTTCACCCAGATTAAATGCAGCATTCTCAAATACCGCATCCATCTCGCCCTTGCCGAAGGAATATGTCATATGGCTGTCTTCGTTATACTCAGATGCCAGATTCTCAAAATCTTCTCCGGCCTTTGCTCTCTCGCATATATCTTCTGCAAGAGCCTTGGCCTCTCTTCTGGCATTCTCGGTATATTCATGCATTTCATCATCCTCGTCAAGATAGTAAGTCTTGATCAGGATATGCTCAACCGTTATAGTCCTGGCTTCATCGTCGCTGATCTCGGGATTGATGTCTTTAATTATATTCTGATATAACTTTTCGGATATGGCATATTCATTATACAACTCACGGATCACATCCTGATCCACACCCATGGCTTCGATCTCCGAATCATTCAGGGACTCAAAGTACTCCGAGGCTGCTCTCTCCACCTTTGCACTCTCAGCTTCATCCAGCTTGATCCCTCTGTCCTCTGCCAGAAGATTGATGGCTTTTATCTGGGCCATCTTGGATAACGCCATATCCTTGACATTCTTTTCCAATGTAACCCCGTCTACCTTCGATTCCCATATCCTGCTTCCGTATACATTCTCATACTGATTCTGTATGTTCGTAAGGTATACCCTCATCTGAGCTTCTGAGCAGGACTTGTTCTCCAGTCGAAAGACTTCATCAGGCGCAAAGCCGGCTGTCAGTACTATCTTGGTCGAATCCTCTCTGTTGCCGCAGGCACACAGGCTTACTGAAGCAAGCAGCAGCGAAAGCAGGATCGGGATTATTCTATGACATATGTTATTATCAATTTTAGATTTTATTTCCTGTAAGCAGTTCATATCCCTTGTGATAAATGGCTATGGTCTTTTCCACGACTTCATCCGGAAGTGTCCAGTTATGTCCTTCGTTGGACTTGAGCCAGTCTCTTGCAAACTGCTTATCGAAGGACGGCTGAGAATGACCGGGCTCATATACATCTGCCGGCCAGAATCTCGAACTGTCCGGTGTAAGCATCTCGTCACCCAGCACAATATTGCCGTCTTCATCAAGTCCGAACTCAAACTTGGTATCGGCGATTATTATACCCTTGGTAAGCGCATAGTCCGCACACTTCTTGTACAGCGCCAGTGTATAGTCCCTGAGTTTGGAAGCATATTCCTCTCCCTTGCCCGGGAAACGCTTCTCAAGATAGTCAACACTCTGCTCATAAGAGATATTCTCGTCATGATCTCCTATCTCAGCCTTGGTAGAGGGTGTATAGATGGGCTCGGGAAGCTTATCCGACTCCTTAAGTCCCTCAGGAAGCCTGATCCCGCAGACTGTTCCTTCCTTCACATAGCTCGCCCAGCCTGATCCCGTGATATAACCTCTCACGATACACTCTACCGGAAGCATATTGAGCTTTCTGCATAACATGCTGTTTCCGTCATACTGAGGCTGTCTGAAGAACTCCGGCATATCAGCCGTATCCGTCGATATCATATGATTGGGGATGATATCCTTGGTATAGTCAAACCAGAACTCACTCATCTTGGTCAGAACCTTGCCCTTGCCCGTGACTGTATTGTTGAGTATCACGTCAAAGCAGCTGATCCTGTCCGTAGCTACCATGATAAGGCTGTCGCCGTTATCATATATCTCTCTTACCTTGCCTTCCTTGATCGGCTTTAATTCCTGCATATATCTGTCCTCCCGGGGTTTTCTTTGATATGGTATAGATTTTAGCACAATTGCCCTCATTTTTTAATATGTATTTCCACAAAATAAGAACCGTTTTATCATCTTCCATGTGCAAAAGTCCTTATCTTCATACGCCTTCCGTCGGTATATATCATTATCGCGCCCTCTTCATCCGTCCTTACCACGCTGCTTCCGACACTTTCAAGCCTGTCAAGCGTCTCCTTATGCGGATGACCGTATGAATTGCCTCTTCCGCAGGATATCAGTGCTGCCGTGGGTCTCACAACCCTTAAGAAGTCATCTCCCGAAGATGAGGACGAGCCGTGATGAGCAACCTTAAGAACCGAATACTCATCTTCCGCAAGCTTATCCATATCAAGGTGTTCTTCGGATCCCAGGGTTGCATCTCCCGTTGTGAGCATGTGAAAACCTCTGTAACTTATCTCCATGATAAGCGAGGCTTCATTGGTATCCTCTGTCTGACACCCCTTATACGGGTACAGAACATCTATATCAAGGTCTCCGTCCCGTATCTTCATACCCTTATGCAGACCGGTAAGCTCATGCATCGCGGAAATTGCCTGCAGATTCTCATGCCCCAGAAAGCCCTCATACACATATATCCTTCCGATCTCAAGATTCTCTTCTGCAGCCTCTGTTACCAGTTCCTCTATTCCGTTATAGTGATCTGCGTCAGGATGTGAAATGAAAACACCGTCTATCCTGTCAAAGCCGTAATACTTAAGCATCGGTATAAGTCTCCTGTCTCCAACCTGCTTCGCATCACTGCTTCCGCAGTCGATAACATACAGAGCTCCGTCATCCCATATCCCGTCAGATGCTCTTATCACCATACAATCTCCCTGTCCCACATCGAGAGCCCAGATATTCAGGCCATAAAGAGGATGGATGAAAAGGATCATAACAGCGGAGACCAGTATAAGACCTGAGGCAAGAAAATTGCGGTTAACATAACACCGCCACCCTGAAATACTTTTTCCATCACAGACCGTGGGATCTTCCTTTTTATCAGAAGCAGACTCAGATCTTTTTCCCGAGAGTTTCCTTGGTATATTCACGGCAAGGATCAGCAATGCATAATAGACTGCCGTCTGCCATATGCCCGGAGCCCCTACATTTGTCCTTCCCATTCCGTAGGAATCCAGCAGAGTGCAAAGCCATTTATATAATCCTAATATAATTTTAATGATATATGCCGGTAATAAAGGAACACCCGGTATTCCTGCCCCACCCAGCAGTACCAGGGCAACAGACGATGACAGCAACAGCGACATGAACGGTATGATCACTATGTTAAGGAGCACGGAATAGAAGGCTGCTTCTCCATAAGCTCCGAGGACTGCGGGCAGAGTTGCGAGAAATACAAAGAACGATATCTTCAGGGCATCCGTTATCTTATCTCTGATCTTTCCTCCTGTCCGGTCCGAAGCCTCAGGACCATTCATGGAATATCTCCTGCACAGATATCCCACACCCAGGACAGCAAGGTAAGAAAGCTGTAAACCCGTGTCATTAAGCATCTTCGGCTCTGTTATTGACACAAGTGTCAGTGCAAGTGACATTGCTGTCAACATATCATAAGTACGCTTAATTGCCTTGGCGATAAGAAAAAACGTGAACATACAGATGGCTCTGAAGGCAGATGCCGAAAAGCCCACCATAACTCCATACATAACGATCATTATTTCACTTATCACTGCTCTTGCCCTGACAGAAAGACCCACAAGGCACAAAAGCCTGTATATGAGCATGGCCAAAAAGGATATATGAAGGCCTGAAATAGCCAGTATATGTGCTATCCCGTTGCGCTTGAACATATCCTTGGTCTCTCTGTCGATCTCGGTCTTATTGCCGAAAAGCATCGCTTTAATAACAGCTGCATCCGTTTCATCAAGATATTTTGCAAGAATTCCTTCACCTTTAAGTCTCAGCTCATACAGACCCTGCTTTATTCGGGAGTATTCGTGCCCTGCAGCAATTAGTTCCGCTCCGTATATGTCACAGAGGGCACCTCTGTTCCTGTAATAATCATATGCATCAAACTGACCGGGGTTGGTGGCATGCTCATAGCAGGATACACGCCCCCTTATCCTTACCATCTGTCCGATATATACAGGAACATCCTCCTCCATATACGCTCTTACCATCTCTCTGTGAGCGCTGTGGGCAGGCTTATCAGTCCTGTCTCCATACGTCCTCTCTATTGCGATATTCCGTATATATACCTGCTTCTCATCACCATACAGCCCCGAAACCGCAGCCACGCTGTCCACGGTCCCGGTGACAGTAACAGCCTCACCGTCTTCAATGCCGTATACGCCCCCATCATCAGGGATAATAGCAAGCAGCAGCTTAAGAACAATAAACACTGCGGCACATATGACACATACAGGCCTTATCCTGCATGAGCGCAGAAACCTGCTTAAATATGTCCTTATACAGATCACCTTCCTGTTCGATCATTATTCTGTTATAAATGCTAAGGTATGGAAAAGCGGACGATATGTCCGTAAGATCATGTGACTATGTCAAGATTTCTCTCATACAGAGCAGAGAAACTCAGGCTTTCAGTCAGTTTGACACTTGTATCCCCGTCTATAGAGAACTGTACCTTCTGTATCCCCGGAAGCTCCGCCAGCGAATCTACGATGGAATAGATCATTATCTCAGGGCTGATCCCGTCAGGGATAGAGAGAAAACCGCTGTCGAGGTTGACATAACATATGCCATCCTTTACGGTTACATTGATTATCTGGGTAGCGGGATTTACGGTAGAACGAAGCTGCTCGGCTTTTGTTCCCTTAATGAGCTGCTCTACGACCAGCTTTTCAAGCGACATACTTGTATTGTATTCAACACTTCTGCTTATCTTAGTCAGTCCGTTTCCTGAAGGGTCAGCAAAATACAGGATAAGATCGATGTTCTCATATGAGTTGATCTCGTCTCCGGCATTGTCAACGAAGGCGTCCGCACTCATGGGGCCTACAGGCTGGCCCAGACGATCCAGCAGGTCGTCATTTTTTATCCTCATAAGCACCTGATCCACGCCGTCTATCTGACACAGCGTACGCACCAGAGCCGCCCTTGTGAGCACTTCCCTGGTGGGTGACAGCTTGCTGTATCCCTCACTCACGGTCAGTATGAGCTGCTTATCCTCAAAGCTCACGGACAGCACCTCAAAGTCCCGTATAACTTCCCTGTATCTTATATCCTCCGGAGTCCCGGACATCTGATCAATAAGCTCGGATGCAAGCGCCTGCGCATCTTCCGTCTCAGTGGTATAGGCATAGTAAGGCAGGGTATTCTCATCCCTGTCCATGCAATAGATCTCATAGGTGCCCTTATCGTCTGCATCCGCATCACCGGCAGGCTTCCCGCATCCGGTCACCTGACAGAAAAGCAGCACCATGCATATGAATGCAAGTATTATGTTTTTTACCTTAACGGTCTTCATCATCTTTGATCTCATCATAGCATCGGCACCTTCACCGTAAAGACAGAGCCTTCACCGAGTACGCTGTCCACACTTATCGTCCCTCTGTGCATGATCACAATATTCCTGGCTATGGACAATCCAAGTCCTGTTCCGCCTATCTCCCTTGAATGGGACTTGTCGACACGATAGAAACGCTCAAATATATGCTCATACGCGTCCTCAGGGATACCCATTCCCGTATCCTTTATGACCACCGTAAACACCTGGTGATCGCAGTCTAAGGCCACGTGAACGCTTCCGCCCTGTCTGTTGTACTTAACGGCATTCTCTATGAGATTGGTAAGTGCAAGGTTAAGCTTGACTTCATCAACCATGGCCACAACTTCTCTGGCACTCTCAAGCACAAGCTCCACATCCGACTTCGCCGCTATCGGCTTAAGGCGCTTTAAGATCAGCTCTATCATCTCATTGATATTGACCTCTGAACGCTCCAGTTCGGTATTGGTCTTATCAAGCCTCACAAGAGTGAGAAGATCGGAGATTATCTTATCCTCTCTGTCTATCTCGCCCGCGATATCTTCCATGAATTCCCTGTACAGCTCTACGGGCACATCTTCACCCTGAGTCAGCGAATCCGCCAGTATCTTCATACTCGTTATGGGAGTCTTAAGCTCATGGGACACATTGGCAACGAACTCCTGTCTGGACTCATCCAGCACTCTCATTCGCTTGAGCACCCTGTTGAATGCCTCGACGATATGCTCAGTCTCCGCATAATCAGGCACGGAAAGAGCCTCGTCGGAGAACCCTTCCTTGACATCCTCTATGGCCTTTGTAACCTTATTGAAGGGTGCAGTAAGCGCCTTGGAGAAAAGCATGGCAAACACGAATATCAGGGCGATCAGGGCGATAACTATGGTCCAGGCGACCCTTCCCAGTATCCTCATGGTCATGGCTATTGTATCCGTGGACACACTGGTTAAGATAACACCTCTTACCACGTCATTGTCCGCTCCGGTCTCCTCATCGGTCACTGTCTCGGTGATGGGCGTGGTCATCTCGATATATCCGTTCTTGGAATCGTAATTGACTACCTTTTCACCCTTAAAGCACCTGATGACCTCTTCGGATATGATGGTCTTGCCTATACTGACACCATTGGTATCTTTTATTGCTCTGAAGTTTCCGCCGATTATAAGGATACGTCCGTCATAGAGGTTTGACATCTGCTCTAATTCAGCATTGACAGCCTCGCCTGAGGGATCGTTCAGATAATTATATGTGATCAGATGATTGGCTATGATATCCAGCTGATTCTGCACTTCGGATTCACGCACACTTATGGCTCTGTCCTCGTAACTGGACAGGATCGCAGCTCTCATCAAAAGACTCGGAACGATACCCACAACGAGCATCATCACGAATATCCTAAACCTGAAGCTCCTGACTATATGCAGGCCTCTGAATCTGTCCGCAGCATTCCTGTATGCGTTTCCTAATCTGCTTGACACTTTCACTTATTCTATCTCTTATTATAGTAACCGCAGCCCCACTTGGTGAATACATACTTGGGATCGCCGGGGTCTGATTCTATCTTCTCTCTGAGTCTTCTGACATGCACGTCCACTGTCCTGGCATCAGCCGGAGTTCCGCTGCCCCAGATCGCCTTGAGCAGGTCTTCTCTGTTGTAGATCTTGCCCGGATTGCACAGAAGAAGCTTAAGGATATCAAACTCCTTGGATGTCAGCCTGATCTCCTTGTCTCCTATCATGACTCTTCTTAAGTCCACCATCATGGTGAGCTCGCCGCATGTGATATTTTCAGGTGCACGTCCGTTTGAGTCGGATGTCCTGACACGTCTTAAGATCGCCTTGATCCTTGCCTTGACCTCCTGCACGTTAAACGGCTTGGTCATATAGTCATCCGCACCGCACTCAAGTCCGCCTATCTTATCATCATCCTCACCCTTAGCCGTGAGCATGATGATCGGGACATCAGAGAACTCTCTTATCATCCTGCACACTTCAAACCCCGTGTATATGGGAAGCATCACATCTAAGAGAATGATGTCATAGTCGCCTTTCTTAGCATATTCTACGGCTTCAGCACCGTCATATGCACAGTCGACTTCCATCCCGTCCTGCTCTAAGGAGAACTTAAGTCCCTTTACTATCAGTTTTTCATCATCTACAACCAAAACTTTGCTCATATCGTTATATCATTCTTAAGCTTTTCGTAGCTTGCCTTACCTATCCCGCTGACATTCATCAGTTCTTCGGGAGACTTGAATCCGCCGTGTTCCTCTCTGTATGCTATGATGGCCTTTGCTCTGCTCGGTCCGATCCCCGTAAGCGTGGTCAGCTTATCCTCATCAGCCAGGTTGATATTGACCTTGCCTTCTGCTTCAGATGAAAGCTCCGGGCCGGATACATACTGAGTCTGTCCGGTAACCTGAATCGCCCCTGTTTTATCCGCTTCAGCCACCTCTTCCGTCGTCGGAACATATATCCTGCTGCCGTCGGTTAGCTCCATGGCCAGATTGAGGCTGTCCGCACTCGCATCTTCCCTGAAGCCGCCGGCCTTATTGATACCGTCTATTATCCGGCTGTCCATATCAAGTTCATAGACACCGGGATTATTGACAGCTCCGCACAGATGGACCACCAGTACCTGAGTCCCTGCATCGCTATCGGTATCTGCAGTATCACCGGACGTTCCGGGCATCCCGGCCGAAGCATCATCACCGACAGTCACATCTTCGATATCAACCGCGACCGCCGTGTCCAAAGCCCCCTTATCAGCGCCATCCGCACCGGCTCCCACCTCATACAGCACCGCATCATCACCGCAGCCTGCTATGAACAGGCACCCGATCACTATACATATGGACACTAACAGCCCTGTGTGTTGGCGCACAAGGCTGCTTATCAATGTGTTCAGATCTATTATTCTGTTTCTTAACTCTGTTAA